>Ga0126338_10002647_pt1 | contig 12360 bp, 4 predicted proteins | sample OrbCmetagenome_2_FD_92529 | JGI IMG/M metagenome (GOLD analysis project Ga0126338, IMG submission 92529) | Coral microbial communities from Petempiche,Puerto Morelos, Mexico - Orbicella C C metagenome | ecosystem: Host-associated > Invertebrates > Cnidaria > Coral | place: Petempiche,Puerto... | reverse complement strand
GTAGAGAAAAGGGGAGGGGAACCCGCCCCCCCCCCCCCCCCCCCGCCCCCAGCCAAGTGTCCCTGTCTGGATTTCCTAAATCGTGACAATAGCGATCCAGCCTTGACATCATGACATTTTTTTTGTCCTTTGCCCCTGGTTTGAGCAAACACGACAATGCTGACACAGAAAGATAAAAAAGTACATTATATGTCAACAAGGGAAAATTTTGCTTTTTACTTGGCACCCATACTTGTGTGATCAGAGAACATACCGTAGTACCACATCCAGATGGAGACTAGTGTTGCTCTTTCATCCACTACAGGTTACCTCACCTCACCCCCCACAGCAGATAGTCAGGTAGCCGCACAAGAGTGGAGAAAGTGGGGATAAGTGCTTTACCATGGAAAACACAACACAAGACCCTAGTCTCCAGCTGGAGCAATTGAGCTGAATGGACTGAACTTTACACAAACACAGCTCCCACTCTAGAATAGCACTACACAACTTGCCCAACTATAAAATCCTCTAGCCCTGGACTATAAGACATGAATTTCTTCTCAAGGTAAAATATACATGTACCAAAGTTTGCAGGATAATTTTAATGATACTGACTCTCACTAGCAAGTGACACTTTTGAAGTTTCCAAAAGTCAAGACACCTCACAGATTGATATACTGTACTTGTCACAAAAACACTGTCCTTGATTTGTACAATAGCTTTTAGGTCACAAAAAAAGGGAACAAATCAGAATTACTGGTAATCAGAATTTAAGAAACAAGTCAATTGATCCATTAACAATGTCAGACACCATGCCACCTTAACTTTTCTTCAAGACAACTTTGCCAACATTTTCTTTACATGCAAAGGCATGGTGATTTGATTGTCTATTCACAGCTCAAGACACATCTTTAGGCTAATTAATGCTTTTACATCAGCGATGAGAAATATCTGGTCCAAATACACTGAGATGAAACCAACTAAACAAAAGAGAAATATATAATAACTAAAACTGACGTTTGAAGACCTGAAACTAAAATTTATCACTAAATAAGATTCATGCCCTGGCCTGAAAATACACTTACACAAGACATACAGAGATATAACACAAGATTAAATACACTCTAGACTCACCATTGAGACATGTGCTGAGATGCAACATTAAAGAATCTAGTTTTATCTTGCTTGCTTGTGCTTAAACAAAACTCTACTGAAGGAGTTACAGCTGCTACGAAAGCCAGGTTTAAGCATCAACATTATTGTTTCAGTTCATGATGTAAATATTTATGATTTCACGATCCGGACAAATTTTATGTTTACTTAATATCTATGGGAAGATCAACCTGACTCTGTGCTAAGTTGATAATATTTTATTCAATAGGAAACCTGATCGTATTTCTCCTTACTTTAAAGATTCTCAGACAGATTAAGATCACAAGAACAAAGCAGATCACCTAATAAGAAAACACTGCCTTGACCAACTACCATATTCTCAGAACTTGAAAGATTAAAAGAAAAACTTATCAATCACTAAATGAGAATTAATTAGGAGTTGGAATTAAAATGGTAAAAATAAAAGCTGCCATCTGCTGTGTGATGGATTAAAGTCATTGCTTTAGGAATAATATTTAATATGTTCAATAAACTGAAAGAGCCTGGCAACAAAGTATTGTCATGGCTCCACCAGGATCATGTGCAAACACTTGTAAAGTGACACAAATGGCCAAAATTACACTTAAAACCAACACTTCAAAACTCAAAAACACTCAGTGAGCTCAGTACAAACATGTTTAATGTGTTTGTACTTTAGAGGCTCCAGCAAGTCTACAAGGAAGCTTTAGGGAGCTTTTATAAGATATCATCAAATTATGCAAATGAAGCAAAACCCGAATAAACTATTGCTACCATAAGCTGAGATCAAAAATAATTTTAAAAAGGTGCCCAGTCAGTAGCAATATGTTAGTTTGTTACCCAAAATATGTGTTAGTTTAATGGAAAATAGACCTCATAGGCAAATCATGGCTCAAATTGTTTCACCACCTGTTAACACATGGGTAGACAAGTTCAGCCATCACACCTAAAAGCATTTCCTTTAATTACTTTGCCAGAAACATGATACTTTTCCAAATAATACTTAAATGACAAACTTCACCAAAGAGTTGTTGGGTTGTTATGCTGTACATGTATATACGTTTGATAACATTTGTGTAAGTCAAAAGGTGTTTGGAAGTTTGCAGGCAGGAGGAAATGGCACTTACAATCTATTTGACCTATCATTAGTAGCATGTGCATTTAGTCTTTACAGAAGCTAACCAATGGAAAGTCAGTCCACATGTATGTGCATCAAATGCACCTGTCACACATTAGTGAAATAATGATAATTTATGTCAAAAAGTATACCTTCCAAACACAGCAATTATTGAAATGTCTGGCAATCAAAAGACATTTCCTAGCAATATTCCACTTTTTTGTCCAGTACAATTTATAACTTTTTAAAAAATACATTGTAAGTTCATTATTGGAATAGAATGCCCGCTACAAATCTCACGTTTTTTGACAAAACTAGTATCAAAGGAAAACTCTTTTTTATAGCAGAGTGCTATCCAAAGCAGTGATATAACTATTGAAGGACTAGAGTGTACTCACTACAACGAATCACCCACAAAGAAAGTTCAACATAAAACACAACAAACTTTAAGATGATAAAATGTGAGTGGCTGGCTCTTTAGTGGAAATGATGTCTGCCAAGGTGCAACCATCTTAATACAATTGTACCTCACAGGTTGAAACAATTTCAAGATAAAACGAAAATTTGTTCCTAACATACAAAACATTTTGCTGTTAATACTAACAGTTGGTGTGAAGTCCTTTGTTGGCGATTTCCCACTAAATCTTAATCTGAGACAATACACTTTAAAGAAAAGATGGTGAATTATGGGCAAAAAGTCTTGAATGCATGTAATTAAAGAAGTCACACTGAATTGTGCTACTTGAGACACGAAGCAAGCCGACGCCGACGAAATTTGAAATGCATTCAGTTTAGCACCAACAAACGTTTCTTAATAAAACCAACAGGCTGTTATAAACAATTGTCACTGACTTTTCTCACTGTTCAATTGGGAAACTAATCTAGTTAACACCGGGAGTTATACAACGCCGGACATTCAACGAACTGACGAAATATCGTGTGTAAACCGATAAGATGTTAAAAAAAAAATGTTGCTACCTGCTGTACGGACGAGAATCAAGATTTCTGTCATTTAAACCTTAGAAAATTTAAAATTAAAAGTTAGACAAGAAAACGCGATTCGATCATTTTTAAAACATTTAGCGAACATTACATTTATTTCACTCGAATTTTATTCGTGATAGCTGTATTTGTATAACCATTTCAAAATACTTTAATCGTTCCATCAATCCAACAAAACTGAAACATTGTTTATTATTCGAAGTTTAATCTCCTTGTGCGCGAAGACTTTCAGCTGACAATTTTGACAACCACAACATCCATTAGCGAAAACGAAATATAAATACTACGAAACTACTATTTTAATCAGCCAGTGGGTGATAGGACTACTTCTGCAGAATAATGAATTCCACGGCTACTTACAAGTTCAGTATTTCGAACTAAAATTATATACTTCGGATAAAAACAGAATGAGTTTTTAATTTTGTACATCACATCAGTTAGAGTGACTCAATCATTTGGTTTCGAAGCAACAGCACTTCAGTCGAATTCTGTTCAGAACGCTGACACTTTCCCTTGGAAACCTTTGTGTAGTCCGTTCTTTTGAACATTTTGACTGAAACCACTCGCAAATCGACGTCAATATTCTTATTTTTGAAATCAATACAATCACATAAATAAAAGAAGACCTGTATCAATTTTTATCTCATCTGCTATTTTAATTTTATCAGAACATCATTTCGCCATTTTCCTCCAATTTTTCGTCGCTGAGTGAAACGCAAAGCGAACAAACTTTTATTTCTATAACCGGACGTTCAAGGAAATAATGACAAAATTTAGCGAGTCACTTTCGCGAAATATAAACATTTGCTACTGTTTAGGCTGAATAATTTGTGCCTCAGATAACTCACTTTCGCTAAAAAGCGTTTCAAACATAGAAAAACCAAAAGGTGAAGTGGTTTGGTTTTTGCGCCCTCATTGTTTCAACAATTCCACGTTGCACGGCGACCTGTCTTCTCCCTTCACAACAACGGCTTTGCAGCAGGTGGATTTACGTGAACTTTAATGGACGGCCTTTCTTTACCACATAACACACATGTACAGACAAGAAAATGATTACAGCATTGCGAAAGTTTACTTTTCTCTCCGTTTCAGAGATGCAGTAGCATAAAATGGGAAGTAGAATATACGGAAGAAGTACTTACCGATCCCACACTTGTCACATAACACGATCTCGTTTGGTCGCAGCGAAGTTCCGTCTTTGCAAATGATACACACAATTTCAGCCGTCGTTTCTGTCACTGCGAGGAAATAGAGAAGTAGCGTTAGCGAGGACAAAGAAATCCAATTATGCTATTCCTACGATATTACGCAAAGGAAGTTTTACCGAAAGAGAAAATGAAAACTTGCTAATTGCTTCCCACGAGAAGACAGAGGGAGCAAAGAATTCTGTGTGTCATACATGAAGAAACTTGGACCGGATTCTATCGATATTTTAGCTTACACATTGGTATATATTCTCCTGAATTGAATAAAGAAATTAAAGTGTAAGAATTAAAGACGAACCACTGTGAATTTTGGAAAATGGACATTCCTCAACAGAGTCATCGTCGAAGATTAGACTACACTTGGCAGAAACTCGGTCAATTTTCTGAATTTTCGCGTAAAACAGTTTGTCTTCCCATTCAGCCAACACGACATCTCCGAGCGCGAAGTTGAATTCATCCATTCCGTGAGCCCATTCAGAGCAAATTCATCCTCAGTGCTTCCATGCCACATTCACCCGTGTCCCACACTAGATGGCGAATTTCTGTAGTGCGATCAGACAAAGTAAAACACGGGACATTCGACGACAACACACAGTCCCTCCGTAACACCAGCCATTGCATTTGTGATTAAGCCTCGACTTCGTGTTACGTCAATGACGTTCAAACGAGAGCCGAGCTTTAAAGGTGCGGAGTTTTCCCTGGCGTCTATTTTCGCTTTAATCATGTTCAAACGCAAAAAAAATCTTCTTTCAGGGGATTCAAGGTCGATCTTTGCAAACTTACCTGCATTCAGAGAGCAACAGCATCGCTGAATGACTAATTTCGCTGTCGAGCCTTGGTTTCCGCTGCCATACTTCAATTAATTATGAAAAATTTCCCGCTATCAAGTTTTGTTTTACATTTATATCGGCTCCATTGTTATGATAAATACAGCCTGCACCTGTACAGACAAGCACTAAATTTGTATAAAAGCTTTGCCTTTTGGCTAACTTATCGCATCTCTGCTAGATTTGCACAACCCTGTTTTCAGTGCAACGTCAAAGACAGCTGAGCCCACAACCTCTAAGATATTTCTGTCAAAATTAAGCTTTACTGTTTGATTTGTATATTGGTTTGACAAAATTGAAAACATCACTAGTAATATTGCGCAAAAGGCAGGTTCGAGATCCTCTCGTACAACATCTCTCTTCCGAAGTCTCTCGTAAATCACCCTCAATTTCCTTCATTGTCACTGGCGCGCTTTTAAATTTGGACAGGCATTAGCGGCCATCAATTTCACTTGGCGCTCGAGTCCAACACACATCTGCTCAATTGTTTACGAGTTGTTTGGGAAAATGCCTTCTTTCCTTACACGTGCCGCCGACTGGATAAGAAAAGCCTTCCGGAGTAGATAATTTTGATATCTGTTCGGCTCTTTCGCGTTTGACAACACCGTTGTTGTAATCTCGACAACAACGTCATTAGTGCTCGGGCGGTGAGCGCAGCCCTGAATTGAAACTATAAAAGGCGTATTTGATCAGTATGAAAAGTGCACGCGGAATCAAGACCAAAAAATCGAATAGGACGGCCCACCTATAAAGCGTGCTTTTTAACATTTACGCAATAAATTGCAAAGACGAATCTTGTTTGTTTTAAGTTGGACATATCCGCCCTAAAGCACTTTATTCGGGGCGCCCGTGATGTCTTTCATAAAGTTATTGATGAAGTATTTATTTTCCAAACGAGCAGGTGCAGATTCCCATAAAACCTTCTCAATTTGAGCAGCTGCTATGCAAGGAATTGTCACATGACGTGCTATCAGCAAGGACAATTCATTTCTCTAGCGCAGCAGAAATAAAACGTTCACCCTCTCGTTCAAACTGTTATAAGCGTATACGGCACCATGGTGCAATTTTGCAATTTCAAAAGGAGCCACGCGAACGTAAAAGCTTTTTTTCCAATTAAAGTCTGCGAGCGAAGATAAAAAACAGCGTTATTAACGTTGCGAAGAATAGATAAATTAAATATTACATATAATTACTTGACGCTTTTCAAAACAAAAATAAGTCCATCGTGTATTAAGGGCAGCTGTTTCAATTCTGCAAAAACAGGATATCCGGAGCAATTTTGGTTTTCGTATATAAGTAGAAAGTACAATAAAAAGCGGTAGATTATTGTCGATTCAACAACACCAATCTTTTGATCTTTTTAAAGGTCTGCTTTACTTTCGTCGGGAGAATTTCAAATTAGTTTTTTTTAGAGACATATTTTAATCACTTTTTCGAGTTTTTTTTTAGCCTATGCCAGACCATGGCTAGTATTGATTTGATACTGAGTCAGAATTTCTGGCTCAGGAAGATAAAAAAGAAAAATTGAAAAGACACCACTTAGTTTTTTTGCCGTGGGGGACCATGTAATTAGACGTGGAATATAATTTTTCAGAACAAAACTAGATTACTGCCAACATCCTGTGTTTTAATAATACGTTTTCCTCTTTAAGAATCGAACGGAAATTGAGCTAGTCTCAGCGATATGTCTTTTTGCTTTATTATTCATGCTAACGAGAAAAAATGGATCAAGATAAAGTTCCGTTTACGTCAACACCGATGGAAAAAGGAAATTGTTGACAAAAATGCTCTGCTATCGCAGTTTTTTCTTCCGACGGCCGGGTGAATTAGCTTAAAATGATCAGCTATTGGTTCTTGTTTTAGATTACGCAAGAAAGCTGTTGGTTCAGAAGGATTATTTATACATCCATAACTGATTGTACATGTCAGATTGAAATGCCTTTTAAAAACCCAGGGCACCATATTGAAAAAAAAAATCATACGTGCAAAAAATAAGGAAAAAGAGAAGCGCTTTCGTTACAGTAATCAAAAATTCGATTTTGAAACAAAAGAGAGCAACCATTACACACGCAGTAATTCTTTTAACAAGCAGAACTCCACAAAAAGGCGCTCTTAGCACACAACACCGGGTTATTTTCTTAAGGAATTCTGGAAAAACACAATCGCTCGCGCTTTTAATTCACAAAAAAGAACGGCCCGAAAAGAAAGCATTCTGTTCAAATAAATTAAACCTTAAGCTGCACACAGCTTGTGATTTTCTGTCTGCAAAGTCAAGACATGTTTTTAAATTTGAAGCGTTCTTTATTCTCTGTATGCGCTAGTGTCAAACGCGCCATGCCATGTTGATGATACAGCTTTCGCTCTTTTGAGCGGTTTGGGTATTCAGCCCTGGACTGCAATTCTTTGGCGAAGTTACACAATACCCAACTAACTGACGATTTAACAGCTAAAATGTTCTTGTCGATCACATTCATTGCGCAGCTGTTTAGCAAGATAAAAAAAGTTTGTTCAGCCAGTGAAGAAAATATAATTTACTAGATAACGCAAAACCATTGTCTTCCCGTCGGGCATTACTGCGAATTGGTAATTTACTATTCAGTGACTAACTCCTCAGTTATAAACATAAAACAACACACGATTATCTTACGTTTCATTTTCAACACCAGCCTACTCAGAGCTATAAACTATGAAAGCCATTGGAGTGCGTGGGCAACAAAGGTATTTTTTGTCTCTCGAAATAAAATCAGGGGATTTAGATCCAAAAATTGTCTTACACTTCTGTATTAATCTTCTGTCTATCCTATCACTTAAAATAGTTTTCCTTTTTAATCATTTATATTCAACGTGCTGATTTTCTATCGAAATCAAAAGAAATGCGTTAAACACCGCCACACTCAAAACCTCCAATCATCAAAAGTAATTACTCCAGCAATATTTATTCCTCATATTTCACTCCCTGAGATAATATCCGGCAGCTATTTGTGTTTATATACGTATATATTTTCCTGGCCACACTCTTCCAGAGCCATTTGTATAATATTTTTAGGGTCTCTACGTTTTACGATTTCTGGGTGCAAACAGCGTTTAAAACCAATTTTGAGCGGTTTGTACCAAGTTTCGATTTAGTTGGTCGATAGCTACAGCTAGTGTTGTACAAATTATTGATCCAAGATACAGGTTAATTACACTCTTTGTCTTTGTGGAGTTCACCAAAAATACTTTTTATTCCGGATTTTGAATATTGGGCATGGAAATTGACAACATTTAGAGTGGCCATTTAGCAGGTCCAATTGCAAATTTTATGTCGATTTCGAAACTAATTGCAAACTTATCAAATTCAGGCTCTTTCTATCAAACGACGAGAAAAATCTATTCAACTCAGCTGTCGGGGTTAGAAAAGGAAAAATGTCTGACTTCTGATTAAAATAAAAGTTAATTTTCAAACGTTTATGGTCGTTGCAATATATTTGCAAAACTCACTTTTCGTGGGTACATCATTTTTTGTCACTTCCCAATCGGTTGCGACCACTTTAGAAGCGATAATATTTTCTCAGGAGACTTAAAGAGCGAAATTGTAACCGTGTGTTCGGTTTACATATGGCGCCCAATTTAAGCAGGTGCTGAGTTAGGGTTGATTCCTTCTCGTAACAAAACATGGGTAAGACATGTTAAAAAGCATAAAAACGTACTCGGCACAACTAAAACATTTCAAAATATAAACCATGCCGCTTTTCTAGTGATTGGTGAAAGACACAAACAAATTTATTGTTAAACTAGGATGGCTAGTGAATAAGTTCATGAAGTAAATTTACATTTACGTGCCGTTTCATTATATGCTCATTAAACAACGTATATTGGTTTATGATGCAAGAAACCCTGGTCTGCTGACGAAAGCTGTTGTCATACGGTGTGTGTCTGTTAAGAGCACAGGTAGTCATTATACCGCGCGACAAATAGCAAATTACCAAGTCAATAACAGGCAAATAGCGCCTACTGAAGAAATAAGAAACACGCTCAGCTGTTTACATTGAACGCACTAGGTTAATAGAAATCCCCTCGCCCCTCGTTATCTTTTCGATTCGTGCGCTACAAAGAAAAACTTCACTTGTCTTATGATTTCCTATCAAAGCACCGCGTTAGAAGAGCATTTACTCAGAAAATTTGCTCAACATGATGATGAAAAACTGATGCTAATTGAATTTAATCGTTTAAGAGAGAAAATAAAACAGCCTTAATTTTTTTTCACCTCGAACTTATTTGGCTGCACCGTGAGATTTACGTGGGGTGTGCTCTAGAAAATGTCTACAAAACCGACTTGTATGTGACGTCATAACGCTTCACAGCACTGAGGCGGTACATAACTGATTTGAAGATGTTCAGTTGGCTCCTTTCCCCATGGAAACAAAGAAGAATTATACAAACACATGCTAAATATCATGTAAAATCGACAATACGTAATTCAGTGTAAATTCATAGGATAACTTTTACACAACCTTTCTTTCATTTTCAAAGGCAACTGTTGCTTTATAATGTCTGTTTTCCTCGTCTTCTTGTTTACGGTGATTATACTGAAAGTTATTGAAATTTATAAAAGCTGCGCAAAAAACTTGAATCGTTGTCGGCTGTCAGAATTTGAAAAGATTCACCCAGCTGTAATAATGACATGAATGTTATCGTTTTCAGCCAATATTTCCAATTGCAGCGATTTGTGGTCCGTAGATCTAAATAAGTTATCTTCATTTGAGACGTAGCATTTTAAAGCCCATTCAGGGGTACCTTTAAAAAATGAAGGAAAATAACGGAAATTGTGGATATGTTTCCGGGAATGGCGGATGTAAGCGAATTCGAAACCGCCTTCACGTTCAGATCATTTAGGAAATGAATTTCCCTTGAGAGTATTGCTGCTGCGATTTCACGCTGAGCCAAAAACAAGCCTGAAATTCATCTAGCAATCACTAGAATAAGAAGGAGGGGTTCCCAGTAATAACAAAAGATAGACGGCGACAATCTGTCCTTGGGTTAACGAACATGGAAGGATAATTTTCGCTACCACATGCCGAGCGATGCATTTAGCGAAGCTGAAAAGAAAACCTATTAAATCGAAACTGTTTTGACGTCTGAAACAAGGCGCGGTCTCTTAAGTATTAGCAAGTGGGTATTGTCTGAACACGAAAACAGATAAAAGCCGAATATAATCAAGAAATTCAGTGGGCGTAGAATTTTTCTTATCGACTTTGATAATATCGTTTCCTTGGTATTCTATGTCTCGCGTGGAATTTCTTTAACAACGTGCCTCAGTAAGGAATACAATAGGCCTGGTGGCCGGACTTAAATCCCGCTGTTATATTATTTAACTACCCGTGATAGGGGCAAAGTTATTCATATCGGTAGGCAAGATAATGATAAGTAGGTTATAAATTATTAAAACACTGTATTTTAAGTCTTTAAGCTCTGATGAAAATGTCCAAAGAATAAAAACACTAAAGTATCCTCCAAAATTCTACCTAAAGCAAAGATAAGGGGAATCCAATGCAGTATGTCAGTCAACTGGTGAACATGAAAAACGGTGGAAATGTAGTATGTACAGGAAAACACCTGTTCCTATGTTTCACGGGTGTAAGCAATAAATAAATAATGTGGTGCTCTGGCTACGAACTATGGTAGGCGGCTCGAGAAAAGATGTTAACAATTAAAAGAGTAAACAGAATTCTTACTACCCAACACAGCACTTCAAAAGTTAAAATAACTTTGGATGATGAAAACACCCAGTTCGAGATATTTATTACATACTTATATAAATCCACGCTAAATTCTTATCCCTCTGTTTAGTAGTTTGGTATTTAGCTGCAGTTTAGTCACAAAATCAATTCCGGTTTTTGAACGCTTTTAGCAACCAAGCCAGCTTCGATATCGCGGTTTACCTGATAAAAAGTTGTCATAGGGTAAATACATTAAGTAATAATGAGCTAAAAGCTCCATGCTTTACAAGAGCATTTTTTTCCTTGGAAAAGATTATGTCGTCACAGTAAACTTCTCTGGAATTGTTCTACCGAAGTAACAAATTGTGTAGATGTGTTCTTTGTTTGTGAGGAACAGATGCGCTATGATCACATGGCGTCGGGCAAACTTTGATCCTTCAACAAATAATATACGCCACGATACGAGATTCCATCCTTGATATTTTGAATCTAAACCTGGTTTTCGTCTTCCTTTTTTAAATACTGATTTATTAGATTTGTTAAGGTATCTTTTTTCTCTTAAACCGTATATAGCTAGAGCTCTGTTTTTGTATATTTGTCGAAAGTAGCGTTTACCAAAACACAGTAACAACTCACCTTTAAGCACTTGTGTGAAAAAAGTGCATAGTTCACAAAAAGAGCCGAGTGGAATGATGTCCTGCATATGAAAAAACTAGTGAAATTTGCTAACACTGTCGCACATTGTCATTGTCTCCATGCTGTCGAATATTGTGAATGTCTCCATGTTTTTTGCTTACTTTCTAATCAGCAGTAAATTTGTCATAACAAAAAGAAAGATGAGCAGTACAGCTTTGGTTTGAAGATTAAACGAAAGAGTTCAATCAGTACCTGATTCAAAAAGGTTTACACTGATAAGAGAGCGTAATCAATTATCTCTTACAAGTTAGAAGCAAGTATTATGTAGCTAGCTCGAGCTGATCCTACGGTGACGTCAAAGAAGAAAAAGAAGAAGAAGAAGAAGAAGAAGAAGAAGAAGAAGAAGACGATCGTTTCCCAAATGTGTTCGTTCCTTTTGCTACTCTACTCTTCATTAAATCTGTTTAAGTCTTAGATATTATATCACGTCATTGTCGCTCCATGGCGTAAAAGCATTTAGAAGTTGAAGTGCAATTTCCCAATCAATATAAAATGGAAAAAGAGCAGCGCTGTTGGATTTTGAAACAAAGTTGAAAATTTAAATGTAAATGGACCAAACTGTTCTCTCATAGGAAGAAGGCACTTGACTGAGACATGGAAGGGAGTGACTAAGCTAATTCTATAAATGTTCCAAAATCCGTGAAATCCGTCTTTTCCGCCGTGTTTAACTGCTTGCCAGTACTGGAAGTTTCCACCGAAGGTTT
>Ga0126338_10002644_pt1 | contig 12362 bp, 7 predicted proteins | sample OrbCmetagenome_2_FD_92529 | JGI IMG/M metagenome (GOLD analysis project Ga0126338, IMG submission 92529) | Coral microbial communities from Petempiche,Puerto Morelos, Mexico - Orbicella C C metagenome | ecosystem: Host-associated > Invertebrates > Cnidaria > Coral | place: Petempiche,Puerto... | reverse complement strand
CTGGCCGAAATTGTTCGTAAGCGATTACACGGAGATAAATCCGCTGAAAAAGAAACGACTTCTCTGAATGAAGAATTTATAGAAGAATCCTTCAATAACCTGCTGGAAGTCAGTCGTAAACTCATCACAACGTTGGTTTTTTACTCCGTGGTGAAAGAATTTGACGAGTCTGGAGCGTTCTACAGTTGGGTCTACGCATGGGTATTGTATGGTTATGGGTATTTCACCTTGTAGTCCGTGTCTCGAATCCCCTTCTCTAAAATCTTGCATCCACCTCAGAAGCTGAATATCTGCCGTCCCTTCCTGTCGCCTGTTGCAGAGGGAGGAAGCCACCAGATGAGACTGCTGAAACTCAGGCTTCAGAGCAGTTCGAGTTTGGACGAGTTGAACAGTTGTAAAAACGGACATTTCTAAACGGCTCTTACGGATCAAAAGTAAACTCTCTCTTCCCTTTGCCTCTTACACAGACGTCTACCGTCATGCACAGAGACCCATTAAATAAGGCACCTGGTGTTTGGCAAGTACGTTTATATGCATCCACCTAAAAAGTGTGTCTTGCTCGTGTACGTGTCTCGCTCGTGTATCAATATGTAGTCAATCATGTTGCCACTATCTTCAAACTTTTAAGCAATGACTTCTGCCTCTCTGTGTAGGTCTGTCACGCGCATTTCTGGCGGCTGGCGCGGCTTGCGTGATTGTCACGCTCTGGAAGATTGACGACCGATCCGCTTGTGAACTCATGACATACTTTTACCGAGAATACAAGGCTTCCCGTGATGCTGCGGTGTCGTTGCAGAAGGCCATGAAGATTCTTCAAGCAAAAGACAACACACGAAGTCCTCAGCATTGGGCTGCATTCTCAGTTGTCGGCGTTACTGGTGTTCAAATCTTTCAGCACTAAGCTCCTCACTGATTGTTGTATGAGAATTTAGAAGTGCATCATCACCAGTCAAATTGACAGTGTATTGATATCTTGAGAAAAGATAAAATTTAGCCTTGTTTGGTGCTTTAAGAGTTACAAGTAAGTGAACTCTTCGCAGATAGAACGTAGTTTTCATTGGGGAATGCTTTACAGTAATCTATGGTAAAATTGACGTACAACAAACAGAAATCGACTTATTCAGGTTTCTAACTATTTACCCTCAAAATTCCGGAAATTTCGGTCAGAATGTAATTGCTAAGTCAATTTTACCTCAACCGAGCGGAAGTTTCCGAAATATACGGAGCGTCTTGAAAGGTAGTCCAAAATTTCTTGCGGCGAAATATCCGAATGGAAAATGTGCTTACTATTTGCAATCCTACACCAGTTCCAGCCGCCATCTTGGAATTATGATCTGGTTGAACTCATCGTCGAGTTCTTTCCAGGGGTGGACACAGAGTAGTTCAAATGATTTCCAGAAATCACTCGAATGTTTCCAGACCTCTCAGAATGTAGGAAAATTGCATTCTGAAGCAACTAAATTTCAAAGTTTCTTGGGGACCATGGCCCCAAACCCCCTAGTTAAGTTGGTGCAAATCACTCATGTGAGAACCTAGATCCACCCCTGCTTTCAGTAAATTGGGAGTTGTTAAGTTTGGTAAATGGCCAATCCGGACGGAACTCAATACCCCAAAGGGTTTTTTGGTTGCCATTTGCACAAACCGTTGACGAAACGGGTTCTCCGCGTGAAATGGTACTGAACAGCCTCGGTTTCAACAGGGAATAGATTTCCTTGTGATAAAGCATGACGCAATTTTATTACTTGTACTTTTTGCATGTACTTTCTTGATTACTGTTATTTTTACCCCTATTTAACATAATGATTTGCGTTACTCTCTAGTGCTACTATACGAGAACGACTGTAGATACCGTTGATCGGTTTACAAAGTTTATTGCAGGAGAGTAGAACTAGCTTAGCCTAAGCGTTCTTGTCTAAACAGCGGGTTACTATTTTAATTCAACGGAATCCAACTTGGTTTGCTTATCTCTCTTATACAATGACTATAGAGTGTTTGTTTACTGTTCATTTGTGCTTTAGTGTTCTATAACCGATGTCATACATGCGTGAAACCAGTTCTAACAAATCACACCAAAGATGCCGGTTTGCAAAAACCTAAACTAATTTGAATCATGTGACATTTCCCGCGCTTTTAAAGTATTACGGATCGCGGATCACACGTTCTGATTGGTTTATGGCTATTTCTAGAGTTCTTTACTTTCTGGCATTCTGACAACTATTCAGACAAGCACTCTCTCATAGCAAACAAAGAAACAGCCCTTAAATGTGTGATTTTTCAGATTCCGACTGCATCGGTATTGAACTGTAGTTGTAAACACTTTAAATAAACACATTTCATATTAATAATCATCAATGATCCTTGCAATAAAACATGATACAGTTAATCAAATGAAACTGCGATATGTGTTAGCATATGCCAAAGAACAGTACATCATGCTAGTTAAGGAGTCTCTCAAAACAAATCAACTCAATATTACTACTACACTGAATAATACCGAGACTTTCTCTAGGGCTGTAAGCCACAACATCAATTTTTTTTTTCAAATGAAGCAAGAACTGTGGAAAAACTAAACATAAAATTCCCTGGGAAAAACATTTATAAACAGGGGTAAATGGGTCACTTTACTCAGGGAACATTTCTCCCTCCCCCACAACACTCTCCCTTTACCCACCTCTGGGATTACCTCACCACACCCCTCACCTAAACCCCCCCCCTCTCCCCCTTTCCCCACCTCTGACAACACTTCCTTTTCCCCACCTTTGAACCTCATCCTCAAGTGAATTCTGAACTGGATAACACAATGACTAAACTCGACTGTGGATTAAAACACTAACGACAGCCGCACTCTTCGGCTGAAAATTCCTGCCACTCTTTCTGTACTGGCTGGCCTGTTTCAGGATCAGAGAGGATGACAGTTATGGTGCCTAGCTTAGATGGAATGCATAACGGTCTCCTGGGTGTGTAGATATCAGAACTATGTCTTTTCCACCACAATGCCCAAATAATAGCATGTGTGGTGGGTGTCAAGTGATTCTGGATTGGAAAATAGCAGTAGCCATCACAGTAGTTAACATAGCCAATCTGCGGCATGATAATGTTACTGTAAAAGTCTTTCATTTTGACGGCAAATGACACCTGAGTGCAAGTCAAGGAAGGGTGCCTCAGAGTTTGGCCATCACTCTGAGTGATATCTTTATTTTCCTTCCCGACAGTGGTGTTGTCTGGTGTGGGAGTTATAGCGTGAGGGTTGAGTGTCACCAACTTCCAGATGTCATCCTTGGCATTTACGTGCTTGGAATGAGTGTACAATACCAGGAAAGGTCCATGTTGATGGCCATGCTTGATGGACCTCCACACCTGTAACACAGAAGCTTTGGTGCTATTGCGTCGAGCCAAATCTTCTATCTTTAACTACAAGAATGAAGAAATATATTAATAGAGGGTGATTGGGAAGGGGGAGTGTGAAAGGAAGGAAGGAAGAAGGGAAAGAGAGGGGGAAGACAGAGATAGGCAAGTATAGAAGGAAAGGAGGAAGGAAGGAAGGAAGGAAGGCGAGGAGGAGGAAAGCAAGCAAGCAAGGGTAAAAAGGGAGAGAGGGAAGGAGGAAGCAAGAGGGAGAGTAAGAGCTGAAAGTAGGGCCCTGGGGATAGAGGGAGGAATGGGGTGAAGGATACAGGGTTGGGTCAGTCATTGGTATCAGTGCATGGGATACTGTAATAGAGGGCGAGGAAAGTGAGTCTCAAGAGAGTCAGCATGAAATTTCTCTTTACAGTTCTAATAAATGAAAAACCTTCTTGTAGAAAAAAATCGATCTTGAAAATACCCTAACAAGTCATGAGAAATGAATGGGTCACTTGAAGGTTAAAACATATTCCTTGGACAGGAACCAGAAATATTGAATATCTAGTAATCTAAGTCATACCTGTAATGTGTAGGTCTTCGCTGTTGTAATACTCCAAACCCTCACAGCACGTGTCACGTTCAGTCCAAACTCAACATTTGCCCTGCGCGGGAAAGAACGGGAATCCAAAGGTTTCGTGTCATTTGGCGCCAAAATGGGTTGGTAAACACTGATGATAAATTTGCGGCTCATCCACAAACTTCCTTGTTTAGATGTTACAATCAGTTGTGCTTCCACTAATGAGTCATCTTTGAAGGCGTTTCCTAACTGAAACTGCATTTGGATGGTTGAACCTTGCCATTTGGTCCCTGTAAGAAAATGTTGTTGTAAACATTGTCATTGTAAACGTGTTTTTACTTCTAGAAAAGGAAAAGATTATTCATGTATAGGTCTACACGCAAAGGTCCTGTTTTAAAACACGTACACTGAAATGCGCGTACACCTCCTTTGACCTGGCTTGTATGCGTGCGTGGGAGCAGTTTCATGTAGATCAAAAAGCTAAAAGTTGTTCTTAAGTAATAGTCAGAGTAAGTCAATTTTAACTCCCTCGGCCAGGTCTTAACGCCCGAATTGCAGCACTCCGCAGTATTTTGCGTGCAAACTGATAACCGCAGATGATTTAAAAGCTTTACAACAACTTGACCTTTTTAATTACGGACTAAAATATGGGGAACAGTAACACTGGCTAAGATGGAATACACATTATGTATAAAACGTTTATATTCAGCTCAGTGAGCGGCATTGACACAACTTCACCCTACATTAAACAAAAAGATCTACAAGTTTCTCAATAAGTTTCTTGATATTTATGGGTTTTAAGAGTACTTACCGCTTCTCTCCGGTTCAAAACCACGAATTGAAGTAGCAACAATTTTCTGGGCCCCTAACGAGATGGTAAAACTGCCATTTCCATTACCTTGCGCTCGTGTGCGATACAATTGTTTCATGTACGAATGTAAGCTTACACCGCCAGGGCCTTCGCAACTGTTAGATGATCTCTTCGCTTTCAACTCTGAGCCATGACTCTGGGAAGCTATTGTCGTAAAAGCCATCAAGTGAACGCAAATAACTAGAAAGGCCAAGAGCGACATCTTCGTTACGGTGAGAACCCAAACTCAATTTCCCATGTAAAATGTGGGCGGGCAAGAAGTGTCAAAATGTACTCAGTGAACAGTAGCTAAAGTAACCACGAGCAAAGTAAACAAACAACCTTTATCTGATTGTGACTTTACATTGATTTATACTTACATCGTCATTACGAAATTAGGAAAAATGACTAAAGAGATTCGCAAAAGAAATTGAAAATCAACTGGTAAATTTAAGCACTTAAAAAGTGAAAAAACATACTTAGCTAAGACAAAGGCGATGTTATCTGTTTTCCGTGACATACTTGCATACGCTGTTCCTAATTGAATTTATTTCGTTTACATGTAATTCACTTAACACCTTGTAAAGGAGCTTCCATGTGAACTATGCGGGTCTCCAGAGGAGTGGTCATTTTCAATGGGGATATGGTTGGATTGTGCTGGGAGGAAGCCTAAGGGAACTTTGTGGAAAATAGAAACCAGGCGCATAATGCATAAACGTTTAGGGAAAAATTGGAAACAGGAAATAATTTTGGGGGCACATGGGAAGACATAACCCCTACCCCTCGAAGACTATTTCCCTTTGTTACTTTTGCGTTAGCAATGATTTATCTCTTAAAACTTGAAACTATCATGAACATTATAGTCTCTCCACAGACGTATATTTTTGGGCTGCGAGTTATTTTTCTTCGAGCGCGGAGCGCGAGTTCCGCCGCATCTCTCCCCAGCCCCACCCCATTGCGTTTTAGTGCGCGCGCATTTCACACACCGAGATTATTTCGCCAACCTTGCGATCTCGGCGAACTCAAGACACAATAGAGGGTCTGAGGACCATGAACATTAACAATCTTTTGGCGGGGTGTGGTTATATTATTTGAACTGCATTTTTCTATAATTGAAAAAGGGCCTTACTTGGAGTTTAATTTGTAAACATAGAGCTCGTGTATACAAAGAATTATAGCAGATAAAATTAAAAAAGAGAAGAGAACAGTGTGATACTTTGCATTCCTTTATTTAGTTTTTCGCATGTAAACGAAATATGGCTAAATCCCCATCCTAAAACTATAACGAGTTTCTTTTTTTTTCGGAACAAGAATTCCTTTTTTTTATTTCTGCCTCGTTTTGTCGATAAGATCTACTTTTTCCTTGGTTCTTTTAGGCTTTTTTTGTGGTCCAGTCCATGACAAGCCGTTTCTGGATCTGATCTACGGACCAAAGAAAAAAAAAGGTCTCATTTTTGGACAGTTGTTTTTTGGTGTTGGTGTTGGCGGATGGTTTTTATACTACAAGGTTGGTACAATGTAGTCACCCCCGGGGGGGCTCCTTATAATGCCCTATATGGGGAGGCTCCGCCAGAAAGGGGTACCTTTTTCAGGCTCAGGTATATAAAAGGGAGGGATTTCACAAATTGAGGTATATGAAAAGGTACGGAAATGTGTCATTTAGTTATTTAAAGGCCTTTAATTAAAATATTTCCAACAATCGCAAATTATGGCTCTATCATTTCATTTATTACCTCGCACTACATTAAAATGACAAGAAGACTTCTCCTTTGGTGATTTATTCATAATAAGAGACAGTTATGAAGGCATGTGAAAGGGGGTACCTTTTTTCAATAAAAGGTACACGAAAGGGCTACCTTTTCTGTCAAAATGGTATACAAAAGGGTGAGGGATTGGACTTCGGGACGAAGCCTCCCCATATAAAACTTTGTAGAGTACCACCCCCTGGTAGTCGGTGCACACACATCTCCTGTCTTGTTCTTTCTTGCGTGTGTTTGTAGTAATTAAACAAAGAACCCGTGCACACTATGCAGATAAATTTGAAAACGCATCTTTATTTCTACGGTTAGGCCTACCGTCCACACTAACCCCTAACAATAACGGAGCTTTTCGAAAACGCTCTTCAAACCGGAGGAATTTGAAAACGCCGGCTTTGCGTTTTAGTATGGACTTCTCTAATTCATTAATGATTCATCAAGTTAAACAAAGTAAATCACAACCGGGAAGAAGGTTTGGATATCCGGTGTTAGTTAGCATAGATTTTGACGATTTTACTTGTCTGATTACCCCTTACTTGGTTCGTACCCATTTTCAGAAAAAAAAAATTTCCAGGACTTTTCCAGGACTCAGATTGATTTTTCCAGGACTCTAAAAGTCACATAATCCTTTCACTCCCAAGATCTCAATGTTAATGTTCTTTACTGTCTGCCATACATTTCATATTTCTTACTTGATTTTAAATGATTTCCAGAACGTTCCAGGACTAGTAGCCTTTTTCCAGGACTTTCCAGTCCTGGAAAATGCCAAAATAAAATTCTAGGACTTTCCAGGTTTTCCAGGCCCCTACGAACCCTGTCCTTAGTTTTTGTTTTGATTGAGAAGGTGTATCAAACAGTCGAGACAGTGTTTCATAAGCTATGCAGACACCTCGAATTTCGTCAAAAATACTCCGCTACGCGTCGTAATTTCAACTCTCTTCTCGGCGTTTGGATGTCCCGTTGAAACACTGTCTCTCGTATTTGATATATTACGGGTAACATTTTCAAACCGGAGCTTTTTGAAAACGGTGACGTCAAGATAATCATGATTTCCCTGCCCGAGTTTTCCTCAAACACAAATCCAAGTGGTCTGTGATTGTTGCGTTTTCAAATTTCTCCGGTGTAGTGTGGACGGAAAACATTTGATGTGTTAATTTTCGGAGTAAAACCTCCGTTTTCAAATTTCTCTGGCGTAGCGTGGATAGGGACTAAGTTGAAATTCAACTACTGCATTATACATCAGTAAGGCTAATGGTTCAATTTGTTGTTGTCGTTGTTGTTGTTGTTGTTGTTTGTTTTAGTTATTGTTTACTACTTTACCTGCCACTAGTAAGCTTCCATCGGTGCCCTTTTGGGCCTTGCTTCGACCATATTCCTGTTCAGCAAAGCACGCATCTTGGATTGAGCTAGAAATAAGATTCATTGAATCAATCGTAGAATGAATACAGCTGAGGAAAGCCGGCATTAAGCTCAATTAGCTTAAGGTTAGCGACTTCTCAAGTAAGCCAATTGAGCAATTTCATGCATGCTGAAAAATCGCTAATTTAGTACTAAAAATAAATTAAAATCGTCAATTTAATTTTTTATTGAAATGTCGCTACAAGTCCAAAAATCCACGAAATCGCTAAATTAAATTAGTTCCGGTCATAAACCCTAGGCAGAAACAACCTCTAAGGGGAGGGAGGCTTGGAATTGGTGTGGAAAAAACTTTCTAGGATGAACTGAAACCAAGCTGAAACGAATTGATTAAAGAATCTAATGACGTGTGTTTTGTTAAAGAAGCTAGACTTATTTCACATTTAATCTGTACTCTGCTTGCAAACTTTTTCTATGACTGTGCTCATTTGAAGTACAATGCTCTGAACAATGTTCCAATACATGGGGACGCAGTTGGACGTACATTTTAATTTTAAAGGAGCTCAGTCACGGTTTGCGCATGCTGAAAAGTTTAGCCTCAATTTTTCAAATTCGTCGTTTGTAATCCGTGTCAATCTTCTCCATCCTTAGCCATCCTTGTTCCTTTATGGTTTATTATTATGTCTTCGGTGTTTTTCTATCTTATTAAACTGTTATTTTCAGGTTTCCTACCATTTAAAGGTAATTTTGTATGTGGCCAAAATAACTCAACATACCATGACTGAGCTCCTTTAATTACCTGGATGAACAGTAGTAACCGTTCTAATATACGTTTGTTTTCTTAAGTAGAAAAATAGAACCGAGGAGTGGTGGGATGTGAGGGGAAGCCCCTAGGGAAACTCGTAATCAGGACTAACGTAGCCGTTAGAAAATACAAATTACCAAATTCAGTTGCTGCTAAAAATAATATTATTTTAAAGAAGTTTCTTGGTTGTTAGCAATGGTTATGAGTCCGTCCTTCCACAGAACTAACCTTCCTCGGTGTCCAGTCTCTTCAACAACTCGGTTGCCCTTTTCTCCAGTTCATCAGCCATACGTACTTCTCTGACGTCACGTTTCTGTCGACCTACCCTATTCCTGGCCATTTGTACATTAGAGAGGGCCCTCTTGACACGAACTGTTAATTTTAGAACAAAAAGATTGACGTTTGGCGTCTAAATTTGAGAGAATACTTGGAAGGGAACCAAAGTTGTCCTTCGTGTATTTCGGTAGTAGGCCATTTTAAAGCTGCATGCTGAAAGCCAGTTTCTCTTCGAATGTTACACTTAAAAAGCCAAAATTTTCACGAACTACTAATATTCACAACTCAATTCGTGTCTAGCATGATGCCAAGTCGTATGTTAATGAGGAAAAACGTAAGCAAAGACGTCAGCAAAGATTCGCCTATATTCGAAAGAAACGGAATTTACAGGTCTACGGCACCTTTGTATTCCCTGGCTGAGAACTTGCTGCCCAATTCGTTTTCCACAACGTTGTCCATCTACGGAATTGAAACGAGAAACGATCATTATCTTTTGTTACCAGATAAAACACAACAGTTAGTGGTCCTTCTGGCGCGTTCTGATTGACCACACATCTCAGGGGAAATTCTTCTTCGACAACGCATTTTTTTATATGACGGAGACCGCTAAACCTTTTTGTGTCACCAAGTATGGGTTAATTAGTATTCATAAACACGTTTGGTAAAGGCCTCTCTCGTAAATTCTCTAAAAACAGTACAGAATGGCCAAGTGTCACACGTTAGTTCTTTGACGTGACTTATGACGCTACCTAGTCTAAGTAACTTAAAAAAAAATCCGGCCTGGGTTCCATGCAGTATAGTTTCTGTCAAAATGATTTCTTTCAGATTCTAAATATCTGAATCCTTCAAACGTGTTTAACGATTCAGTTTCGTGTTCGGTTTTGACTATACCAATTAGCTAATTAGCCAACCAATTAGCCAGCAATCAGCCAATCAGAAACCATGTATACTATTCTGATATCCTGCGATGTCATTTCACTGACCTGATATGGCTACGATATCATGCATATCACTTGGCCGAATTTGGTTACGGTAATAGCTAATCGTACCTTTTTGGTACGCTTCGGTTGCATAATAGGCTCGTTTGATCTCGCCATGGGTGTTTTAGATCGACTACCAAAATACGAACCATATGGCGAGACCAAACGAGAATGATGTGCCGTGCCGAAGCGAACGAAAAAGGTATGATTAGGTATAAGACTAAATCATCTCGGCGTGATTTTTTTCAATGTCACGTTGGTGATATTGCGCGACGTGATATCAAGGTGAGGGATGGTCTTTTACCTCGTTAAGTACAATCTGCAAGATACGGATGTAGGTTTGAAGTTTACTGAAATTGAAAGAAAACACAAAACATAAAGTCCATTGCCATCAAGTACAACGCTATGATATGACAAAGGATACCAGTGACAGTGATATCAGTGATAATGTCTTTTCGTCCTTTCATCAACTATTTGTTCATATCATTTCGCCATGTCCGTATTTATTTACAGTACCGTAAAGCGAAACACATCGTTTAATGTTCTCCTCAATTCTCCTGTCCGTTTGCCGTCTAATCAGGGCTTTTTCGAAAATTGGTGCCGCTCATCAATTTTGTGATTTTAAATTTAACTTGAACTTTGCTATCACTGCGAAAGCATTATACATTGGTCAGCGGGTTCATAAGAAGTCTAACAAGAAGCGAAGGAGTGAAGAGCAATGGAGAGATCAACTGAATGTCCCATCCATGTCTACAACTTAGAGAGTATTGTTTTCCAAGTTAGAAACTGTTAAATAATTCAGTTACGGATAAAGGAATTACCACTTCAGACCCATACTAGGATAGTAGGAGGGATACGGTTTGCTCGGCGTAGCTGTGGAAAAGATAGCAAGAAAGTTGGTTACCGACACATTTTGAATTACTCCATTAAGTTCTATTATTTTAAATCAATTATCTTTATGATGAGACCCACGATTTCAGGTCGCTTATTGCGATTGGCAAGAAAACCCTGCTATTCAATTTTTAATTGTGTGAAAGTGCTCTAAATAGTTGTATCAATCAGTGATGTGAAAATTTGATAACCCTGAATCACGTTTCTTAGGACAACAAGTGCGTTTCTTAGGACAACATATACTCTTCTATTTCCTTTCATTGTTTGCCAATATTTCAATTTTATTTTTTTAAGAGAATCTTAAAATACTGTTAATGAAAATTTTTAGGTAGAGTTAATACAGTGTCCCCAATTAGCCCACATGGGCTAAATACATTGACACGAATAAAGTTCTTACTTACTTACGTTCTTTCTGTCTCTGCGTGCTATATTAACCTTTCAGATAACATAAACAAGGTCACGTGCCGACCATATTCGTATTCTCGATACTGGACTGGAACTAGCTTGCAACCGAGTCAAATGCAAGGAGTATTTTCAAATGCAAATGGCATTCATCCCTCCTAAATGACATTTCCCCCGCATGAGCCTCCATTGCAAGCTATTCCAGTCCAGTACCGAGAATACGAATATAGTGTATTCCAATGCAATTAAACCTCTGCTTAAACACATTTCCGAAACGCGAGACACCTCCCGTGCCTCGGACGCTCATAAAAAACCCCTACATTTTCAACCAGCCTCAAAGAGAGTTTGACTGTATTGTCTCTAGTGCTAGGGAGCTTAAGCAAAGCCCTGACCAAACGGACTCGCCAGTAGTCGCGAGTAGCCGCAAGTTGAACTTGCGTAGAGACTTGCGTTGGGTGGCCAAACTGACTCCCCAGTTTCCTCGCTGGAACGCGTCGCAAGAAACCCATTCCAAAGCTTACCTATCCTGTATTCCATTGGCTAATAAAAGGTTAATGGACGTCACTCGACTTGCGTCGACTTGCGTGCAAATTTGATCTCGACCAAAGTGAACGCACTTCATCGCAAGCCGACGCAAGTCCACGCAAGGTCTGGCCAAACGGAGTCGCAAGTAGACCCAAGTTCGTAGCTTGTGTTTCAGTCCGTTTGGTCAGGGCTTTTTTAAAAGCTTCCTATTGTCAATTCTGGTATACTCACCGTAAGTCGGATATGTCGTGTATGGTGGCCATGGAGCCGATGTACTGACATTTGCTGAAATTCGAAAACAAGACGACGCAAATCAAAATTCTTTCATGCCCATTTAAAAATTGAAATGTGTGTTTCACAATACTAGTTCTTATCTTTCATTTGTCAAACAACACATAACACATTACCTTGTGGAACCTGTGAGAAAACCAACTTGTACCCTTGGCCATTGATAATGCCGTCTGAATGGAAGGTCACCTCAGCATAGTACCCAGTTACATAAACAACCTCGCCAGTTCTATTTCCACAGAAAGTGCCAACCTGGTTTTGATTATTTTTTATCTTCACATAGTCAAACCTGCCATGGTGAAAATGTATAGTT
>Ga0126338_10002642_pt1 | contig 12364 bp, 9 predicted proteins | sample OrbCmetagenome_2_FD_92529 | JGI IMG/M metagenome (GOLD analysis project Ga0126338, IMG submission 92529) | Coral microbial communities from Petempiche,Puerto Morelos, Mexico - Orbicella C C metagenome | ecosystem: Host-associated > Invertebrates > Cnidaria > Coral | place: Petempiche,Puerto... | reverse complement strand
ATCCAGAATAGACCTGGGAAAGGCCCACAGCCCCATTCCACCACCTTTTTTTTTTTCAAAAATGTAACTTTAAAATAGCGAGGAAGTTTCAGCCCACCTCAACTCTCCGACTTTTTTTTCTCCCTCCCCCCCCCCCCCCCCCCCCCCATCCCCACCCTCCTCTTCCAAAACTTCCCAAAATGGTGATGATGATCCATCCAACGAGGGCTAAATATTTCAACTTTGCCTTGGTGGAGGCAGGGTTCGAAAAATTGAACAACGTCTTCACATTTGAAAAGGAATACGTCTCTAGTTGTCGCTAGTCCCAAATGTTCAAATGTTCAGTGTTAATAGTGGTCAGTGCGCTTAGCTACACCCAGCTAGTTCACAGGCACGCCACTTAAACTGAAAGAAACAAATACATCAGCTAAACACAATAGGCTTAAAAATCCCAACTGGCGTGAGGCAGACCAGTTGGCTATTTACAAGCATGACCGAAGAGTTGACTGAACTAGGGTCTGCCCAGAAACAACTCCACTTAGTGGTCAGAACGGGACTTAAACCCGCGATCTCCGTTTTCAAGTCCAACGCCCTAACCACTCAGCCACACTGCCTCCTTTAAGTAGTTTAGGAATGGATTGTATCCAATCAGATACCTGTAAATGTTGAATGTATTTTATGAGGCAACCCGTACCCTTACAAAATTAGCAGGGTAACCAAATGTCTCATGCTCGTGTCGCGTGAATTAAAGAACTCTATAGTACATTCACAAAATGATATAAGCAGACACCATTCAGTAACGTTACATGGAGTACATACCTGTTATTGGTCTTCAAAAACATTAATCCAAGGGCTAGAGTAGCACCTGGTCCTGTCACGTTGATGTTGACACTGTCACCTTCCTAGCAGAGAAAACGCCGTAAAACGTACTTAAAGGATATGATTACGAACAGCACCAGTGTTAGAGTTAGACAAGCTGAGTTCCTCCATTGACTTAAACAGCGTAACTTTATTCGGAATATTTTTGACACGGTTTACGTCGAAAAACAGCCATTCCCAAAAGAGCAAGTAATTGCGTTTATACACAACTGATTGATGTAACACTTTTGTGAACCAGCTAGATCTAAAGTTATGAACCATCATCAGTGGAAACTCGTTACATCAGGGTTACATGACAGTTTCTCTAATATAGTTACTGATTAAAGAATGACCGGTTCTGGATGGTTTTATCGTTATATCAAGGTTTAAATGTACTGAGGAAATAAACAGAAAAAGTAATTACCTTAATTTGATAACTTGGAGATTTGAACTTCTCTTTTTGAGTCCCAGTCTACAGACAGAGAGAAAAAGGTTGCTACAAATCAAGTAAAGGTAAATTCTGTTTTTGAGTTTAGAGACCCGTCATGGTTTCTGTAGCACAAAGCAACTAGGTATATTTGATATCCACCTATAGATCGCGTGCTAGTCCATCGCAACACTACCTTTTCTGCGATGGTGAAGGCGGTGTGGCCGCGTGGTTTTGGGCGCTGGATTTAAATTCCGGAAGATACCCTGGTTCAAACCCTCCAACCTAACGCTATATGGATTTGTCCTCGAAAGTCACGAGTTCAACTCCTCGACCGCATTGGTTGGGATTCTTAATAGTTTAAAATGTTCTATCTGCAATATCTGTTTCTTTATTTACAATGTCCCAATTAGCACAACGGTGCTAAATACATTTGACGCTTAAAGAACACGAATTGTTTTCAATGTCAGTCACAAATGAAACAGTCATTTACTAGCAACTTCAATTACCATTCTCAAACTTTAACGATATGGTAGAGTTTCTTTGAAAATCATCTGACCTGAGGTTTGGTTTGTCCACCGACCATGTAGTGATACAACTGATCTGCGATCTTCAAGTCCGCTACACTGGCTGCCTCGCTGCCATGCTGAAAATATCAAGTATTCTTTAAATCCCAGACTCAAAATGCCAATTCTCCTTACAAGTCGCCATATATTTCTTCTAATTTAAGTTGAGAGAGTCTGGTGGTACATCAGTAGAGTGCTGTTTAGTACATTTTTTTTCTCTCCTCATGTCTGCTTGACGAACGCAAATGTCGATAAACCGCCCCTCGTGTCGAGGGCGCGATTCAATGGTGAGTTTGGGGCGACTTTGAGTATGTTACCAACACCAATCAAGACAGCACAAAAACACTTAAGCGATCTCACAAACATACTGCATTCGTTTATGTGCAATGCTGCGAGTGTGCACCCATTGGATGCATTTCCTTCCGTCGTATCAGGGAGGGAAGAGAGTGTCATTTTCTCCCTAAAAATTTCGAAACTTGCGTGAAAAGTCAGGCGCAGTTACCCATGAGGAGCCGCGATGTCTTGAAAGGTAACCAATCAGGGCTATGGTAACGTTTCGAACAACTTGTATGTATCTCAATTTATATCAATTGGGGAAGCTGAATCACATATAAGCTCTGTAGTTTCTTGTCCGCCACGTTTCTTAGTGATTTTTTTCTGTAATCAAGTTTAATTGATATTGATTAATTTAGTGTTACAACTCAACCCCTATTAAAAGGCCACCCTTGGGGAAATGGACAGTGGCCGCTTCAAAGGGGTTGGCCGCTTAACAGAGGTAAAAAACATAGAAACGCCCTCATCGGGACTTTGATAACTGGCCGCCTAATAGGGGTGGACGCTTAGAGCGGTTTTCAATTGAGTGTCGAAACTAATAAGACAACTACTTTGGTTTTGGTTTTGATTTTACTACGGTTTGAGATTGGCTGAGTAGTCTAATCGGTACCCAATTGGTTTGGTTTTGGTTTTACGATACTCAATTGAAAACCGCTAATAGGGGCTGGACCGCAATGATTTCGTGTGGCAAATACCTCTAACATGACAAGTCCTAGGGCTAGGCCGGCGGCTAACGAGTAAGACTCTCTGTTAACAGCGTTCTCCATTTCGGGACCAGGTGGTCTTCCTGTGCAATCAAAACAAGTAATAATTAATATTTCAGAAGATTAACATGGGTAATCAAATGGTGAAAAGTGAAATTAGGAAATAAGTAGCTGCTGAATCAAAGACAGATTCCTGACAGAGCGATGGGCAAGGAATCTGTTGAATGATCTACTGAACTCTAAAACCCTTATCCTGACTCATCTTCACTTTTCCAAGTTTATAATAATATGAATATGAGGTATATATTTGAACTGCGAGAGAGAGATTTAAAGGAGCTACGTCACTGTCTGGGCATTTTGAAAAGTTTAGTCTAAATTTTTCAAGTTCGTCGTTTGTAATCCGTGTTAATCTTCTCCATACTTAACCATCCTTGTTCCTTTAAGGTTAATTATTATCTCTTTGGTGTTTTTCGATCTCAGTAAACTTTCATTTTCAGGTTTCCTACAATTTAAAGGTTATTTTGTAGGAGGCCAAAATAATTCAAAATGACGTGACTAAGCTCCGTCAAAGAAGTGAAAGATCAGCGAAGATACGCTAGGCGATCAGCAGCTTCCAGAGTTGCGTACATGACTGCGATGATTCTTCATATCACTAAATTCATAAACAATCACCTATCTCTGAAAGAAGTACTTCCGCCATTCTCCGCTGTGCAGTTCCTTGGTACACCAGCCCCACTCCTAATATGGCGGCCACCTGAGCAGAGTGAGGCAGATCGAGCTCGGCTGAAGTTGGCGGCAGAAGAGCGTCAATATGAATACTCAGCATTTTAGTGGTCGTCACATCCATCGTGCCACGCCTGAAATGAACGTTTAAGTGATATATCAGACACGAAAGACCGTGTTTGACCACAATTTCAAACGCCGAGAACAGTTGAAAATACGACGCGTAGCGGAGTATTTTTGACAAACTTCGAAGTGTTTGTAAATGTGGTGAAAAACGGTCTTGAGTGTTTGATATATCTTCTCAATCGAAACTAAAAGAAATGAAATCGGAGAAATGAAATCGTAAAAATCTATGCTACTTGCGATCAGGCATCCAAACACCGTCACAGTCGTGATTTCCTTTGGTTAAAGTTGATGAATTATTAATGGTTTGAGAAGGTGATAGACAGTCAAACGAAACTAGTGGTGTCATAGCTATTCACAATTTCTACTGTTGATTACTTTAGTGAGCAAGGGAGCATTCTATTAATTGTATTCTCAAACTCATCAACCCTGACCGCTTGGATGTCGGACCTGAATTACCATAATTTCATTTCTTAGTGTTCTCCTCAGCAACTTTGATTGAAAACAAACACCAAACACTCGACACGACGTTGCATCAAATTTCCCAACGACAACAAAAAACCACCTTTACTTGCACTAATAGTTACCAAAAAAGTACATTTTAAACACAGAAAAAAAGTTATTTGGTTTTTTCTAAAGTAATGGATGCCTGAAATAACCGTAGACCCACATCCACGTTCGTCAAAAATACTCGGCTGCGCTTTTCGGTTGTTTAAAAAATGTGGTTAAACACGGTCTCGCGTGTCTGAAATACATCTTCAACCGAGCAAGTGCAGTTTATCATAAATGTTTCCAGTCATCAATGCAACTACTGACAGGTGGTATTTTACTTTACCCCAGTAAACATAATTCTAAACTCACGTTCTGCTCTAACATACTCAACGTTTTAGTCTTGGGTGTTGGTCAAGACGCACACAAGTTGCCCTAGTCAACTAAAATCCCTGCTACATTGGGGCTGAACAAGAATTTTAATATTAGCTTTAGAGTTACTTGGAATGAAATCTTTCTGTTAGAGTCAATTAAATCGTTCAGCATAACGTTTCCAGAATATGCACTTCTTTAGGGCACATTGTGTGAGTAAAATTACATCTTGTTCGCTCGTTCGCTAGCTCGCTCGAAAAAGTTTCATTCAAATTATATTGCTCCGTTTTCAGTCCAGTGTCGTAAAACCAAACCAAATCAGTTACTTACCAATTACACTGCTCAGCCAATCTCAAACCGTAGTAAAACCAAAACCAAAACCAAAACCAAAGTAATTGCTTGATTACTTTCGTCAATCACTGAAAACCTCTCTATTGTACAAACATAATTGCTTTTGCAACCTCTCTTAAAGATTTATGACTAGAAGATGAACCTTCACACTAAACAAACCCTAACACAGACACTTACTTCGCAGCAGCTGTGCCGAGGAGAAGCCCTACAGTAGTAAGTTCATGACCCTAATTTAAAGAAGGAAGACGTAATAAACAAACTAGTGAGCAAAAGATTTTGCACATTTGTTATGATCTTTGTGGCATAATCTGCAGTTAAAAACATGATGTATTTACTTCTACGACAGCTAGTGATTGCATTGCGGAGACGTTCTCACTTTACACAAGTACTTATGATTTGTCACGCAGGATACGTCGTGATAAAGTACGTGATGTTATGACATTAAGTACCTCTCACCTTACACAGGTAGTCGTGTAGATTCATGTAGGACAAGTTTTTAAGATGGCCGTTAAGGCCTAGAGCCATGAGGAACCCAGCATGTTCCTCTGTTAGCTGGTTATTCTTGGGTTTGTTGTAAACTATCCAGGTACTGTCAATCTGTTGAAACAAGAAAAACCAAACCACTTCAGCAAACTGAGAGGAACAAGAGAGTTTCCAATCAGAGGTTACATCAGCGGTCTAAAGTTGTTGCTAGGTAACGTCTCTGGAATTTAAGCAACCATCGCGATAGTGCCGTGAACAACGTCAATAGGCCTTTTGCATCTGGGGTCACTTGACAAAATATTGCTAAAAAAACTTATTGTGGACTATAACTTACAGAATGCCACAAATGGAAAACGTATGTCGAAAATAGTAAAACTGCCAAGTTTGAGGCCCATGGCATTAAAGAATATGTTTACACGACAGTAACAATGTAATTTATACTTTATTTTTTTGGTGCATACACATTTGTATGTGCATAGCAAGTGTTGATTGATCGATTGATCGATCGATCGATTGACTGATTGACTGATTGACTGATTGACTGATTGACTGATTGACTGATTAACTGACTGAAAGGGTCTACTACTGCAAACATTTTCACCACAGGACACCGCTGCTGTTAACTGGACAAAATCAGGGGTTTTTTTTATAAATTTATAATTAAATTACTGATCAAACCTGTGATATTCCGTGCGCAATCCTGAGTCCTGTAGCCACTCCGTTGTGAAACTGAGGCCACATTTTCATGTCTGCTGGAGTTTCCACATGTTCTAAACCAACTGTAGTGTTCCTAACAGCAGAAGATTTAACCTGCTTGGTTAAGAACGCTAACCACAGAAATTCTCGATTTGAATGATGTGAATGTAATTCTCTGAGTGACAGTTTCTTCGTTATCACGCAAACTGCCAAACTAAAGTTAATAAAAAGAAACCTTACAATACTACAAGTACTTGCAAGCTTTTGGAGCTATTTTTACTTCTAGCTTTTGAACTTCATTTCCACTTCCGCAATCTTCATTTCCACCTTACGGGTTAACTTACGATCAATTAACAAATTGACGTCAGTTTTTCATGGGTCTGTCCTGTTATTGATTATGAATTTCGTCATAACATTGTCAAAGTAGGATACTGTCATAAATTGTCAAATTGTCCGCTCTCGTTTGTTGCCGCACCGCATAAATGATAAATTCATGTGTCTGTCTGTTTATTGACAATGAAAATTAGCCAATGAACGCGCGAGAATTTCTGCAGTTATCGTAAAAAAAGTTCCAGCTTGGTTCCCTGAGTCCTCCAATAGACATACTCACCTGGGGGGAGCCCTTCCTGTCAGATCCAAGGGAGGGATCGGTAGAGTTTCAGTTAACACAGGACGGGAAGTAGCCATTGTAAACATTCCCCTAGAACAGAAAATATTAAAAACTGGATCATTGGATAATGCAGTTCGAGAGTTCTCATTGGTTCAGCCATCATGGGTTGTGAACCATTATACCATGCTCCACAAATATGTGGTAAGCGTACGTGTAATTTTTTTGGAGCGTTGTGTTTTTATTTTATTTCAGTTTCCCATATTTTGAGGGCATTTTTAATGAAACAATTACTCCACTCACGCTTCTTGGCCATGATATGATTACAGCCAACTCGGCGCTGTGAGCCTCGTTGGCTTTCTACCATCTCATATCCAACGCGCGCTCGTGGAATAATCGTTAAGAATATTACTGAATATTAAACTAATAATGTTTAACATGTATACTTTAATATGTACTTTTACCTTCCCACACCTGTGTCACGTTGGATATGAACACAGTCACATACCTTCCCACAGGTAACGCCATGATTCTCTTGCACATCATAAGCAAACGTGTTTCTTGCTCCTGAATAAAATCATGGTCACTGAAATATGACAATCAACACTTAGTACCAAGCTTTGAAACAATTCTCCCAACTGATTTCCACACATTTCCTGCGTTGTTAGTTGTGAGAATCAAGTAATGCATCAAGGCAATCTTCACTTGATTTACTGCAAATTTGTGAGAACACTGATTACTACTATTCTTTCGTTGCAAAGACGCTTGATTCTTTCTCCGCTCAAAGACGCCGGATATTCCAAAACAGAACAAACACTTTGAAATCCACTTGCCCAGTGGGTCAGTACATTTCGGTTTTAACTTGCCCCAATTGAATATTACTAGTCCGACTTGGAACGCAACATTCAATACGGCAGCTAATATAGCGATTGGTGGACAAAACGTGAAAAAAGCATGCTTAGATCTTAAATTAGTCCATGCTCTCAACTCATTGTTCCGCACATGAAATTGCTCCCGACAGAAAAGTATCATTTATCAAGCTCACATTTTCACTTAGACTCACAAGTCCACTGAGACAAATTTCACTTGCCTTCTCGGCCAACAAACGTCTATTTTCACTTGCCCAAGAGCAAAATTTATTTGCCCCTGGGTCCTGCCCCGTATTCGACCCGAAAAATTCCATAATGATGACGCAACACTACGGAGAACATTGCAGCGTTTCTGATTGGTCATTGCTCGGATTAAAATTTTGCGCGAGAAAATAACAACCAATGAGGAACCCTGTACGGATCAATGTCGAGCTACGTCACTGTAGAATGTTTTAGTCGAATCGTCTCTCAAACAGGGGAAGAATTACATGTAAGCAGAGAGCCAAGAGAGACGAGACTTACCTGACTTCAGGCTTTTGTACAACATTAACTGTGACTGGCTTGGAAGACTGAAGGAGTCTTCTTATTTCTTGAACTCGCAGGTCTTTACCAAACCGTAAGCTTAATATCTGAAAGAGAAAAAGGAGCTTGGCTTTAATAGCGCTGCACAAAGGATATTTTTTAGTATGAGAATGAACGGCAAAAAAAGCTAACACTTTGACTAGTGATGAAATCTCAGCTGACGACGACAACTGAACTAACCTCATCATCTAAGTTGAAGCCATCATCTACTTCTCCTTCTTTCAATGTCGCTTTCTTGTAGGCAAAAAAAGAGAGAGAAAAATTAACAGAGATGGAAGCAATGACTAATTTTCAGTCGTCCACGATTAGATAAATGTTCTTCTTTGAACAGAGGATTTAGATATAGAGGATAGCTTCCATTTGGCGTGAAAATATTCTCGGATATTTGTACGCAGACATTATCTGTGTCGAGAAGCGAACAGTTTTCCGAGCAAAGCTTAAGGAAAACTGTGAGGTTTGCGGAACAGATAATGTCCAAAGAAAAATATCCAGGTCTGCATATTTTTAAAGTCAAATGGAGGATATAATTGTGTTTATTATCCTTCAGTAGCTGGGGCATGTTCAGTCACATGATGTGTTTTGACCAATCGCGTGTGAGCGAAAATATTTGATGGATTATAACGATAACTATATTTACAAAATAAAGGAATATACCTCTGAACCTACGACACGTAACTGATGATGTGCATGAACCAATCAGATTGGTTTTGGTTTTGTTTAACGCTAGCTTACTCACTTACAGAGCGGTTTTCAACGAGTGTCGTAAAACCAAAACCAAAACCAAAACCAAAACAATTACTTTCCAAAACAAAACCAAAGTAACTGTCTGATTACTTTCGGCCGCCACTCAATTGAAAAACGCTCTAATTCACTAGGTTGATAAACTAATAATATAACTCAGGAAGAGTAACTTCAGACCAAAGCAAACTCGTCATTTAGCTTAACAGAGTAGTTTCAAACCCATTTCATTGCCATTACATACTTTGAGCGGGCCATAAGCATCATTTAGTTTCCTGGCGTCCGTCAAAAACATGGAGGCAAGATCTTCACGTCCTAAAATAAGATAGACTTTAAAATATAGCCGGTGCTCATAGCTTAAATCAACAGAGAATTATTATACAATAAGTACAGACCATTTCAACACTGAGTTTAAAACAAAACATTGCGCAGTTATCGTCACAGAGATTTAGATTTGAATTTCCAAAGACAGGAAAGTCTAAGGTTATTTGATCAACTTTTCAGCCAAGTGTGACCTCAACCTTGTTCCTAGGTTCCCACGTCCCTGACGGCAGATTGGAAAAAGCTCTTATAACCCACCCATTAATTTTGGCGCGATTTTATTGGGTACTTTACGTCACGTGGTGAAAACTCACAGGACAGTTATCACGCAATAACCGTCGCCTGCGTCGATATTTGTCCTCCGATTGCTTCCGTCGAAGAGAAACACAGTCAGCACAAGAGTTTCAAATTTTCCTTTCTCTTATTTTACATGGAAGGAAACCAAATTCGCTTTGTTGAGTGTAGCGATAGTGACATTAAATAGCTTTTCGCAAATGCTGTTCCGGAAAGTACATCAAGTTTTTGAGTTTTTGATCTAAGGGGCGTTACGAGAGTTAATTTCACATGACAGCTTGTCAACTTTGGTCCAATCACAGTCGAAATAACGTTAGTTTAACCAAGTACTTGCTTCGTTACGTCAATCACGCGCATTCGCCATCAGATCACCACTGGCTTTTTTACCATGTTTACAAGCGGTTTAATTGCGATATGAAAATTATGGGAGGGTTATAAATAAATAAACCCCTTTCTGGCTTGCTGGTATGTCGGCTGATAATGTCCTTGGCTGAGATATTGTCCTCAAAATTTCACATTTGCCCTCGAAGCTTCGCTTCTCGGCCAAATATTTATTTCTCGGACAATCTCTCAGCCGCGGACATTATCAGCCGACATACCAGCCGCCTAAAGGGGTTTATTTACTAATTACTCACCAATGAGTTGATATGCACCAGTGGGAAGAGTGAGAGGTGGATCAGCTGCGGACTGGTGAAGAGCTTCCCTAATAGGCACAGCAACACCAAACGGTAAGCAGTCCAGGTCTTTACATGTCAAACCTTGTAGACAACAAATAAGAACAAACATTCAGCAGTTACAAGTGACAAAAGGTTCAATTCACGGACGTAACAGCAACACACTTCCAACTTGCACTAATGAGCAAGTTCAGGGCTCAAAATAAGAGCCCTCGGGTCGTCCGGGACAAGTAGATTTTCCTTCTGGGCAAGTACCTTTTCATTCTCACTTGCCCGATAAGCAGGCAGCTCGTCTGTAACTAAATCATTAAAAGAGCAAACTAAGACTTGCCCAGGGCGAGCAATATTTGAGAGTTTCTTGCCCTAAGGGCAAGCTGGAATTCAAGTTTTTTTCGAGCCCTGCAAGTGCAGAATAATTTCCAGAGTTCACTGAATCAATCCTCAGCAGAAAAAAGGATGGCGGCTGTACAGCTTACCATAGTACCTTGCGAACCTAACACAGCCTATAAGGCGCAAGGAAAGCCATATTTTTACAAAATTTTGTCCCTTGTCCCAAAATTGTGTATACTAAGTTTGAAGATTTTAGAACTTTTCTGTACGTTTTTATGTGTTGTAAGGTTTTCGTGCGCTAACAATCATGGATAAATGTACCAGTCGCCATATTGTTCCTTACGGAGGCTTCTTACCAATGTCGGATGAGAGTTTTTGTGTGGTTCTATTCTGTTACCATAATTATCTCACTAACTAACGCCAGGTTACAGAGGCTTTCATTTATCCACACACAACTTGTCACTGGATATGATAAACAGCCTCTGTATAATCATTCCCTTGCAGCAAAAATGGCAAGCGGCACAAAAGTTGAAACAGCGATTGAATACCAGCTTAGACTATGAGTAGTCCCTCTTTCGCTCAGTCCATCGTGCGTGATGCGAAAGAACACCTCAAGGAAAAAATGGCCGCGCGAAAGCCGCTTCTCACCTCAAGGGTTTCGCGCGGCCATTTTGTCCTCGAGGTTTTTTTTCGGGTCACGCGCGATGGACTAAGCGAAAGAGGGACTACTGGTAGTCTAGTGCCAGGTTTAATCAAGGATTACAGAATGTTAAGCGAGATTTGCCTACCTCTATCAGTCAAAAATGCCACCACCTTATTTGCTACTGAATGAAAGCTACAAAAGGGAGAAAAGAAGGAATGTTACAAAAACGCCAAACGACGCGACAAGGGCCTTAGCTGTGTCCCATTAGGAAGTGACAAATGAGCTCACAAACGTGCATTAAGATCCCACTTTAGTGTTCCTCCGTGTTCAAAACTGGCTAAAATGTAATATAACTCTGACTTCGTTGATATCTTACCCGGTAAGTTCTCCCTGCAATGTGACCAATGATTCCTTGAAAGCGTTATTCGTCTCTTCTAATACGAAAAAAAAAAAAAAACACTTAATTGACCGACACAGTCAACTCAACTTTCGCCTCACGCGAACATCAAGTCTGAATCCAGAAAATTACACGCTGGAGACTTGTGGAGACAGACGAGGGCCATTTTCCATTCCTTTCATAAAAACATTAAAGCTAAACTTTGCAATGACAAGGGTTTACATATCCCAGTTGAAACTGACTTCACAGCCAATCAGAGTGCACAATTTTAAGACCAAAATTTTACAATGAGGAATAGATAAATGCTAAATTCTTGACATCGAATTCACTAGTTGGTCCATTTTTATTACTTCCGCTTATTTGAAACTTTCTCCTATTAATTTACGGAAAAGACTTTTCTGGTCACCCAAAAGCTCGCTAATGTCAGACATGCAGTTATGTCGCCATAGTAAACCAGTTTAAAATAAAACAGAAAACAACAACAATAAGAATACCGAAGCAACAACAGCTACATGTATCAAGAGTAAAGCATGTGAAAGGTTACCTGAGCCAGCAATACACGTGAACAATTTGTCAACATCATCGGTCACGTGACTCGAATCTCCCATGGGGATGAACAATGAATAAAGCTTTGACACAAGCACAATAACGATAATCAGATGGTTGTTAAGCCCAGTACTTTTAAAACAAGCGTAAAACAAAAGCTAAACATGAAGCTTACCATTATAATATTAAATGTGTTTTTGGTCATTCCTGGTAGTAGAGGGAAGGGTGCAACCTGTTATGAAGTGAAACAAATGAAGCT
>Ga0126338_10002640_pt1 | contig 12369 bp, 7 predicted proteins | sample OrbCmetagenome_2_FD_92529 | JGI IMG/M metagenome (GOLD analysis project Ga0126338, IMG submission 92529) | Coral microbial communities from Petempiche,Puerto Morelos, Mexico - Orbicella C C metagenome | ecosystem: Host-associated > Invertebrates > Cnidaria > Coral | place: Petempiche,Puerto... | reverse complement strand
GTGAGAAGCTGATACTTTATTAATAAGCTTAGGCTTTTATTGTTTTACTGTTAAGAAACAGATGTTTCTTAATCTCGTTTCCAGACCCCTTATTTACATTTCATATATAGTTTTCAAAAATTGGAACGGTCTTTATTCCACTTTTGAAAATGTATGTTGCGTAGCATACGAAACGTCAAGTTATTAAAATGCGTGAGTTTAATATGTTTATCACCGCTATTTGTGTTTTATTCCTCGTTAAACTACGATGGCACGAGAGCAAAAGCCTTTATGATAAGTTAATAAGCTGTGTCTCATCACTGTCAGGTGTAAACTTAGGTTAGCTGTTAATATAAATTAGATCAACATTAACTGAAGTATATTGTGGAATCATATGTTACAATGTGCACGTACTTGTGACCGACAAACCTCCATGCAAACACCCTTTCCAACAAAATGTGTTATTATATTTACCGAGCACTGTTAAGTATAACACACTCTACAACATGAGGCGTAATTACAATTTAGTCAGCAATCATACAGCAAATTTCCAGGTTAGGAAGTCTTTGAAACTAATATATCTCCATCAGTTTCATGTACAAACTTAACAGCATGTGCATTTTTTATTGGTGTATAAAATGAAGAGCTGTGATTGGAAACCAACAAAATCGCGTGCCAATCCTTTACGTCACAAATACCCGCGCAGAGCACCAATCAGAATTGTGAATTTAGCTACAGTTATGATTACAGCCGTTTTTAACTCAAGGTTAACAACTGATAAATGGTGCTGCGTGAAATAACCTTACTACGATTATCAGTTGAGTAAGGCACGGCGAAAGTTTGATCACCAGGTTTCAACGTGAAAATCGTGTTGTTGTCACGGACAACTGGCTCCGTTTCCAGCGGCAACTTGTCGGCCTTTGGCGTCATTGGCAGCAAAGCGCGCGAAATTGTAGGCGACGCGACAGGCGACGCACGTCTGTTGATATCGTTACCAATAGAAACGAGGTAAGTTGCCCGTGACAACACCGCAATTTTAAGGCCAAAAGTTCGTAGTAATTCAAGACGACTTTGATTCTGGACGAAGTCAGGAAAAAAAAACACACTAGCAAAAAGTGAAAAAAAAAAATGTTGGCATCACGATATCCGTTATTATTGTAACATTCAGCCTCACCTGTTGTACAAAATGATATCTGGAGCCCAGATCTTCTTCGGACTCACGTGAATAACGTTGGTGCCATTGTAGTCTGCCTCGTTCCAAGACAAGTCGGAATTCATCCATTGCTGAGAAACAAAATGGAAGTTGATTTTAATGGTAAATAAAAGTTAGACCCATGCGATCGCCGTGAATTAAAATCCATTGATGAACCTGATATGATGGATGCCTGAAAGTACAAAATCTTTAGGAACAAAGAAAGAGAGCAGAAATACCTTTTCTATATACCAATCACCCCGCCGAAAAACCTCTTTATCTTTTTCCCACTTGCCTCGCATGTAATGGAATTTTTTTTCTGCATGCCTCGCACACATTACGAACTCAGTGCTTAAAATGTAGACAGATGTTTTACCTGGTAAATCCACCATTGAGAACGAATTGTGTTTCCCCTCTCGTTCTGAAAACAAAAATATCGATAACTTTACTTTCAAACGTATTACCAAAACCCCTCATCACTGACTTTAATTTAATAGCTCTTGTTACTGTGGTCTTTTAGGGGGCTCAGAAGTATGCCAGGTAGCTACCTGGTACATACAATTTCCCAAACTACGTTTTATGAACCAAACAGTTCTCTTTTGTGAGCATTTATGAGCTGCTGTTGAATTGATTTAATATATATTGGTCGTGTTACAAGTGACGTGTGCGAGGGGTTTCAAAAGAATATAAATTCAACTCCACTGCTGCCGACAGGCTGTGTTTCTATGAGCACGATTACCTTAAAAAATTTAAAATTTAAAATTCTCTAGTCACTAAAAATCACCAGATATTTTCGGTTAAGACCGAAATTACCTCGCTTCTATCATGATCAACGTTGTTATGCAAATATCGAAGGTATTTGTAAATTGGAAATGCAACGTTGCTTGTTTACCAGGTTAATAATCCTGACAAGTTTCGCGCCAAACGACACGAGGACAGCACGTGATCTGTCAGAGTCTGGCCGACCGTCACCGTCATACTTTGCGAACATGGCGGACAGAAGACGCTGTTGAGAACTATGCTCAGAAGAACCTGAGAAGCAACAAGTCATTCATAATTAATGAGCTAATTATTAAAATGACAATGGAATTTTTGTGTATCTAGCTGTATGTTTCGCTTAAAAGTCTGTCTGAAAGCTCGATAGCGAATGGTTTAGTTGGACTTATTTTAACAGGTTGAAGCAACGGAAGTTTCTACATTTTGGCAGCTTTCGTCGAAAATCCGCGAACTTTTCAAGGTTCGTTGAATTTAGCCTTTCAGTATAGGTGTTGATACTGATGGAAATATATTTAAATACAGTAACGGGTGGCCTTTGATGTTTTGAGAACAGAATCGAACCGAGGATTTTCTTGTAATATATTTTTTTGTCTCTTTAATTGAGTGCACCTACAGCAATTTTCAGTGGCAAACAGAGATCGCGATAGTTAGATAAAAAGACACGTAGTCGGTGTGGAAGTTTGCTAAAGAAACAATTCTCCCCACTTTTCGCAGCTTTCTTATATACTTTAATCGCGCCAAAACCATTCCAAATTGTACCATTCATCAACAGGAGCGTCCTTGCTTAATTGCTGTGAAAGATTGCGGTTTAGTGGTACTTTATAATAAAGAATGGACACAAAATGTCAAGTGTTATATATAATTGCGCACAGTCCTCGTCCTTTGACGCTAGGCCAATGTTCTGGAAATAATTGAAACATATTGATTTCGATCGAAAAAGAAACAAGGCGTATTATTTCTTTACATCTTGAACGCACAATTGGAGACTACCTACTGCAATAACGGTTAAGTGTGTAACTAAATAGCATGTTGCGCCAAAAACAATCGATCAGGGTTTATATAAAGTGCCTAGGAAAGTACCAAAGACACATTGCAAAATTAATGCAGTTTAAAGAGCCAATTCGAATACGCGTCAAGGAGTTTAAAGATGCTTTTAAAAGTGTTTTTGAATATTCTCATGTAACGTGGCAATCTTGCCGAAAATGCTGCCTAACATTGGTGTATGAAAACATTATCGCACAGCAAGTGCAACATAACAATTTTGTTCAAAAGAAAACTTACCTGTTGAGAGCAGAATTATGTTCCAAAGCTGGCTCACAATGGTCCATATGGTTAGTTGTACTTTCATTATTGATAGGCAATGCGAACCACTTTGGCTTGCAAAGAGAAAAGCTGCTTTCCCTTCCGCTCTAAAATAACTACCAAGGCTCTCTTCGTTCCTCCAACATCTAATACTGTCCTGGTCGACAACAAACTACGACACAACAGAAAAATAAAACGATCTTAGTTTTTGAACTGCACAATCGACAGTGGATGACCTTCCACCGCCGACAAAAAGAAAAAGAAATGCGCAATGTGTCGCCAGCGTACTTATACACAGATGGAAATTAAGCCTGACACAAACTCGTTAATCAGCCTTGAATATTATAGATCGCAATTTCATATCCAAAAAGAAATTTGCGCTAAGATACACGTAATAAAGATTAACGTGGGCGAACGGAAAGAGCTTTTCTTTCAGTATTGCGGAATACTTGAACTAGATATGAATCGAGCCTACCTACCTTCTTAGTTAATTTCCTGAATATACCCACGCAGTGATATGCTAAGCTTCAATAGCAAATTTGTGTTTTTTTTTTTTCATCCCTTGACAAAAGAGTTTGGACTGGGTGCTGCCTCGCGTGGTGTAATATTATTTTTGGACCGCCCCTGCTAGGAGATTGTACCTATTTGAGCATGATGTCGCTGTTTATCGATTGAGCGCGATGGCAGAAATGAGTTATTATTCTCGTTTAATTATAATGTACATATTCAAACAGCGATTGACCAATAGCGTGCATGTGCGAGTATACGTAACGCGAGTGTGCTAATGATGTAAGTGTGAGTGGCACAATGATTATTCAAGTTAAGATCATTTCGAGAAGGAAGGAAGAGAAAAAGTCAATTTGATATCGTTGTATTTATAAATAACATGCAAATGCGTCACTGATTTTTGAACTTAAACGTTCTCTGTCTCGCTTGGTGTTAAAATTTACTTTAACGTTCAAAAGGCTGGGGATTAATTTTTTCATTATAGGTAATGGTCTCCCGATCGGTTTATGGAATTAGGCACTAATACAAGTGGGGTTAACGCATTTAAACTCTTCTAACACCGCAAAAAAATTGCGCCTTTTGAGGTGTAAACATTCAATTTAAACCACAAGGTTATTCGCCAATCCAGGTTGTACCATATATCTTAATACGGGCTTAAATTTGTGAAACTAATCTCAAACTTCTTCAGTTCACCATTTCAGACGTGCTGATTTCAATTCCAACAGAACTATTTGATCATCCATTACTTTTCATTATGATTTCGTGTATTCATTCCTAGTTAAATATTTCTAATAATATATAAATAAAACGTTACATAAGCTGATGGGTACGTAGAATGTCAACCTAGTTCATGCTGACAGCAATTTTAAAACGCAGAGAAAATCTATCATAACAATCAACTAGTGCATTGATTTTTCCAAACTTATTTCTGGATGATTGCAAAACTCCACGTATTCGTACATTCATCTAATGACAGTTGCTTAAGCGGAAATAAATGACTTCTTTATTAAGTTGGCTTCAAAAATTTACTTTACATCTGCGATATGCTTGAACAGTTGCAAAAAGAGTAAATATATTCATCTTCAGAATTTTTATTAGAAATTGAAAAAAGTTCAGTAAAACAAACTTGTAACTAAACTGCAATGTTACAGAGCGGAATTTCTTACAAATGCCAAGCCTACTGATTCATTTTAGACATGCTCCATTGCCATTAGCATAGTGTATTTCTAAGTATGACTAACTGAAAAAGACCGCATTTCGGTCCTGAAGGTGTCTGTGACTTCATTTGGCGGTCTTAGTATTTTTTCGTTATTTGCATAAGAAACCAATTTCGGATATCACAGACTAGGATTTAATTAAATTCTTTTTATTTACAAGAAAAACACGTCTGTGAAACTAGTGCAAATGACAGTCAGGAGATTAATAGATATTTTTACACCGCCGTTGTTTTGCATAAAAGTCATGTCAATTAGTCTCAAAATACGATGACTGCATCTCCATCTTTAAACCAGCCGTTCTTTGATAAAAACGAGTTGATTACGAGTTTAAAAAACGCCCTAAAAATCAATTTTTGTCCCCTATTTTGTCCTGATTGGAAGCGAGGGTTAAGCATGCTGTATAACGACTCTTAGAAATGTAAATGAGTGTTGTACATTTTACTGAGAAAAGATTCTTATCTTTTTCAAGTCCTCTTAGAAAGTGAATTAATGTAACCCCACGAACTTCAAACGGCGTGTTTCTTACGAGAAAAGTCCAGATGCACCTGTCAAATGAAATTTGAAGCATATCGAGTCGATTCAAACGCTCTATAAAAACTGAATACTCGAACAAAGCTTGAAAAAGGCTGATAAAAATTCAAAAGTCGAGGTTTGCGAACAGGATCAATTACACTCTAGTTAATTACAATTTCTAACAAATGAATTGCGCATTTTACACCACGTACCACGAACTTCACTGAAAGGTAAAATTATACTTCAAGGGACGGATTTTCGCTCCGTTTTTCAATTATTCTTGCCAAATACCAAATTTTGAACCGTTGTCGACTTTGGACATTTCAAAACATTACAACAAGTATAGTAATGTGTTTGTTCGGTGGAAGGTGAACGAAAAAAAGGATGATGTCCCTAGTTACATACACCTGACAGAACTGTCAGACAAACAAAGCCCTTAGAAGAGATAAAAACTAAGTTGCCTAGCGCTACAACGTTTTCCGTGCAAGAGATGAAGAACTGAGAAAACCACATTGTTATTGTAATATATCTTGATATCTTTGACTCTCGAAAACGGAGCCGCTCAGTTCTACCGCTAACAAACGATCATAGACCTTATCACAGTTTTGGCAGCCATCTTGAAGGGTAGACAACAACGTCAAAAATTACAATGAGAATCCGATGGCAAATAATTCTCTAAAAATTTCAATTCTGAGAAATTTATGAAAAGCAAAGCCCAGAGATTGCATTTACCAAATTTGGGGGATGTAACCGAGATATAAAGCGTTCAGTCGCGTTTTTAATTTCCCATACATTTTTCTATAATATTTTTCCGCGAACGTTCATGTATGCGGCTTACAAGTCGCCCCACCTTCGCGGAAAAAAATCACAGACAAATGTATGGAAAATTAAAAACGCGACTGGACGCTTTATAGCGCAACTATATCCCTCAAATATGGTCAATGTAATCTTTTGTTTAATATCATAACTTTGCTATTCATAAATTGTTCGGAATTTGACTTTAAAGAAAATTATTTCTTCTTGGACTCCTAAATAAACACTCCAATTTTCTGGCGCTTGTTGCCAACCCGCCAAGGCTTCCAAAACCGTGATAAGGTCTATTCCACAAACATAAAACAAACTGAAGTACTTTTGTTACATATCTTTACCTCAGTGTCCGTAGTGTGTTCTTGTTCTCTTTTTCTTGGCGAATTACAATCACCGTATTAAATTGTCGACCCTGTTACAAAATAGTCAAAACTACTGTAAAAGCACACGTTATATCAATACGTTTTATACGTGTGATTTCATGCTCCAACTCTAATTGGCCGCTTGACGTTAGCCGCATGATTAATTCGCGTAATGAAGTATGATTCATTATTAACTTTAACTTATGCACGGACTCGTTATATATTCGTCCACTGTTTCCAGATGGAACTGGAATTTGGAAAGTGTTGGGCTTTGTAGAGGGAGGAAAACTGGAGAAACCGCGGAAAAATCCCGGAAGCAAGGACGAGAACGGACAACAAATTAGCGCTCTCCGCAACTGAGCCAGTCCTGCTCACACATCAGCGTGTCGAAGATTGTGTTAGAACTGCTAAAAATGTTAACCAGCTGGAAGCAAGTTTCAGTCACATCTTTTCCCTTGTTTGAAAATGAATGGCAATTGGTCATTTTCGTTGGGAAATACATTTTCTTTGGATATTTTGTTTTATTATCCAGTTAATCTCGTATTTGTTCTTCGCCCAACTGAGTGAGTGTGAGTTTTGTAGGTTTAAGTAAAATATGGAACTTTTTGGCGCCTTTTACTGATTGTAATGTATGAACTAATAGCTTGGAAGTCTGGAATATTGCATTTATGAAAATATTATAATATGCATTAAGACAATGGGCGGAAAAACTCAAGGTAACCACACAAAAGAATAATCTTTAAAAAGTAATTTACGGGAGATGTGAAAATAAAAATCAACAATACAAAGATTTTAAAAATGGTCGATTATGTTTGGTGCAGGGTTTGAATTTTATTAACTATAAGTACCAACAGCGTAAATAACACAGCTGTAAACATGATGTTAAATCAGAGTGCAATACGCGACGTAGAATGAAAATAATTTTATTTCTGAACAACTCACAGGCTGCGAGCTTGAGACTGACCAGAAAATGATGACACTGATGATGTGCTTGAAATCCCATGGGGAAATTTGCTGAGGAGTATATGGAAAAAAAATTACTCAAAACACGACTACTTTGCGTGCGCATCACTACGTAAGATTATTAAAAGTGCGCATTAAAGGGGGAGTGGATTGTGTTTGTAATTATAAGAACGTACGAAGATAAGTGAAAAAGTAAGAACATCCATAAATGAATGAGTGTCGGAACGATAGATGGATAGATAATTTAGAGAGATAGTGAGTGAGTCGTTTGAGTCCCCTCTCACGAATAGGTCGAGTTTGAGGTGACCTCATGTGTTAGCTTCTAGTGTCAGATAGTTGGTGTTTACAAACAAAATCTCATAAATAGAGTTGCCCTACTGCCTGGTGAATAAATTGACTAATTATAGAAGATTATGTTAATACAAAACCGATTTTCGTTTCCATTTAGCACCACTCAATTTATCAGTTAAACGTTGGTGACCGAGTGAATATTTTTATCAGTTTATATGCACTATGTGCTTCCTGATGTTGTTGTATCTCGTTTTTAAACAAGCCAGATTTATAACAACCAGAAACAAGCCACAAGCTACAATTTTTGGATGTAGCCTACAAGTTTGAAGGAATTCATAATGATTAGAGTTTGAGATGACCTTATGGAACGGAAAACGTACTGTAAAATACGTGCTCGTACTTCCAAGTAATCGTAGAATATTTAAATTAGAAGACAACTGTATAGTTTAAGTTTCCTTGCAATTAGCAAAGGGTCTCGACAAAGTGAACCAAATTTGTTGTTTAAAAAGTAATTTACGAGTGATGTTAAAGTACAAGTTAACAATATAAAGATTTTATAAAGACGATTATACCATCGAGGCATGTCTGGTGCAGGGTTTGAATCTTATTAACGACCACTAACAACGTAAAGGACACAGCTGTAAACATGACGCTAAATCAGAATCCGTCAGGCAGCGTAAATTGAAAATGATTTTATTTCCGAATAACTCAAGGGCGCGAGCTTGAGACTAAAACGATGATACAGATGTGACAGGTTTGACGTTCCATGGGAAAATTTGCGGAGGCGTATGTGTAAAACTCATTACGCAAAACACGACTACTTTGCGTTCGTATCGCCAGGTAGGAAACTAAATATTGAAGCGCATTAAATGGCGAGTGGATTGCGTGTTTATGCTTGTAAGTGCCTACCTAGGTAAGTGAATAAATAAGTACATCCATGAATGAATGAGTGCAGGAAGGATAGATGGATAGATAATTTACAGAGATAGTGAGTCGTTTAAGCCCCTCTCACGAAGATGTCGAGTAGAGGTGACCTGATGTGTTAACTTCTAGTGCCAAAGATGGTGTTTACAAACAGAATCTCATAAATAGAGCTGCCCTACTGCCTGGTGAATAAATTGACCAATTGTAGAAAATCATGTCACTACAAAAGTGAAACCGATTTTTGTTTCGATCCCATGAAGTTAAACGTCGGTGAAATAGTGAATTTTTATATCTGTTTTTGGCATAAAGTGCTTGCTGTGGTTTTTGAACCTCGTTTTTATGCAAGCCAAATTTATAACAACCAAATGCAAGCCACAAGCTGCCATTTTTGAATAGATAATGGTAAGAACTTCATAGTAATTAAAGTTTAGAATGAACTTCTAGAACGGAGATTTATATGCACGTACTTCCACTGAACTAATCATAGAATATTTCCATTACAAGAACACTTTATTGATTAAGTTTCTTTCCAACTGACAGAGGTTCTTGACAAAGGTGGACAAAATTTGTTGCTTTTTTTTCGCACCAGAGTAACGTTTTCCTTGCACTGGCGTTTTCATTTTTTGCATAGCCTGAATGTTTATTCTCAGAGTCGCTGGATTTGACTGACGCTCAGAATATTATAAGTAACTTAATTGATATTAACTGTGAAAAGTATAAAAGCAGTGATTTACATCTGGCATAAAAACGTGCTTAAATATTTGTACACGAACAAGATCTGTTCTGTGAAGACATCAGAAGAAACCTAGCGCTTGAAAATAAGACTACAGAAAATCCGCACGAAAAACATACCCGAGCATAATTTTGAAGCCAAATGTAATCTAATACTGCTTCTAGTGTTGCGATCGGTGATAGACATGACATGTTTCTTGTAATTCAAATATCCACACAATATCCTCTCTGTTTGATATTTTGGCCAAGCTCTCAAACGTCGAAATAATTTCTTTGTCGTTCAAAACATTCACTTCTATGTACAACTGAACAACTTATTGGGATGACTGAAATTAAAATGCAGATAGGCAAGTGCAAAATTGGGGTAAATCGGATGGGGGTTGCAATGTTTCCAAGCCGCTGGCAACATCGTATGGTACATGTAGTAAAGTCTATCCCTCGTGAAATTTGACCGGTAATAAAAATCTATGCACTTTATAGTAAATTTAGCAGCACTGATACTAAAGGCCGTGAAGTAATAGCACAATGCTACAAAATTAACTGAATGGAGGTGAGAGTAAGAGAATTATACTCACTTGGGATGCGACCTGTGAATTCAAGTTCAACGCGAAAGAGAGCACATCAAGCGGCTAGCTGTGGTTGACAAGAAAGCTGAGATCCCTTACGCTCTGATGCTTAACCTTGGAGGTGTTAAAGTAGAGGGCAGCAGCAGTAATTATATAAAAACGAGAGTTTAACTGAGTCACTGTTTCGTGTTAAATGGATGCTAATTTAATGTTTGAATAAGTCATAACTCCCTAATTGCGATTGCAGTTTGAAAATTATGGACTCAAATGTCAAAGATAGATCGAAACAAACGTTATAGCTTCTTTGAGGACAAGTCTTCACTCGAAGGTCGAGAATTGAAAAACTGAATTTCAAAATATTTCCCTACCGTGCTGTTTTCTGATAGTGCGAGACAAAATATGTCTGCAAAGAGTAAATTTCTTCATTAAAACAAGATGATTAAAATTTGACCATAAGAGGAAATATTGCCCTGCAGAAAATGTGCCCCGGTACACTACCTTTCGAGTGTCGTTTGCTACGGAACTTCAGTTTTATCTGAAAATTAGGTGTCTACAATAATTATACAGGGTATATTCAAAGTCAAGATAAGCTTGACCTCTCTCTACCTATCGATTTACTGAGTCATCAGTACATAGAATTGTCACAGTTGTGTTTAGCGATATATGTTTTACCGATAGCTTCAATTTTTTCTCTTTTTCTTACCTTGTGGTCTTGGTGGAAGGTCGACTCCGATGCAAACTTGAGAACTGATCGACTAGCGCATGAATTCAGAATAAGAAGTCGGTCTGTAGACTGACACTTGATTGAAAAAACGCTAGTCCGAAAATTTTATTAAAATTTCAGTGACATCTATAATTAATTGGTTTCCATTTGTGACATTGGACTTTGTCATTTACGAATCTGTTGTAAGCAAACAGGGAAATCCTCTCTTTGTCTTTTCCTTTTTGTGCTTAAAATACAAGCAATTTGATTTATCTCACAATAGCAGAGTTTTAAATCTAATTGTACAGTACAAAGAATGAGAACAGTGCTGACCAAGCTTGACGCTTTTGTCCACACAAGTAGCTCTTAAATTTGCTCTTTGAAACTCTAAACACTTTCACAAAAGGTGCAAGTACAAATCCAATATCCAGGAAGTTGTTTTTGTTGCCAGGCTTGCCGAATAACAGCTGCAAAGGAAATGATAGAAAGGTTTGACTAAATTTGAGGCGCTGAAAGAGTAGTTTTTCAGTAACAATATTTGTTTTAGACATTTGTATGATATGAAAACTACAGTCATTGTATCAACAAACTGACGTTTCTTTTGGCAAACCATTAACGCATGTTTACTGAAAGTGGAGAAAAATTAATTTAGGAAACTAAAATATTTATTGGCATTTGTGTGACAAAAGGAACCAATAGGTAAAAAAAAGGAACAAGGTTTTTTTAAATATATATATCTGAGATATAAACCAATGTTTTATGTTTTCATTTAAATTGTATTAATGTCCGTTAAAAGCGAGGAAACAACGAAAAGCAATCAACCCGAAAATCTGTATTTGTTTTATTATTTTCTGGTCAGTTTATTTATGTCCAGCCGTTTTCTTAAGAGACATTATATATCATGTATTCTGTATGCATTGCATGCCTAGCCACGCTATACGACGAACTGCTATTCAGACTTTTAACCTTTACCTTCGTTCATTCGTTCTAAAATAGTAATTGATCAAGTGTTATTCGGCATATATTTTTAAGGCTGTTTTTAAACAGTGTTTCCATCAATGCGTATTCAAATTGATCATACAATTCGAAACAAGTTCAGTAGAGTAGTTGAAGAGGAAAGAGTAAATCAGAAACTAGACATCGTTTAATTTAGTTTTTGGGCTCACTTTTTCTATGCTTTAGGACAAATTGTCAGGCATATTTTCAACAATTTCAACCATATGGAGCGTTCTCAATATAAGTTAATAATTGATCAAAATTTTTACATCTGCAAGTAAGGTCTACTTTAAAACTGTAAGGAAAACAGCCTGCCAACTGCAGAAGGCAACAATCGTTTTTGGTGTTGTTTGTGACTGGGGCTGCTTAATCACGTTAACTTTCAAACTGAAGGAAATCATAGCCGCGTTACCCCCAATCCACACTACGCCGGAGGAAATTGAAAGCGGAGGTTTCACCCTGAAAACGCAACAAATGCTCGCCGTCCACACTACGCCAAAGGAATTTAAAAACGCAACAATCAGGTTATACAGGTCAT
>Ga0126338_10002639_pt1 | contig 12372 bp, 10 predicted proteins | sample OrbCmetagenome_2_FD_92529 | JGI IMG/M metagenome (GOLD analysis project Ga0126338, IMG submission 92529) | Coral microbial communities from Petempiche,Puerto Morelos, Mexico - Orbicella C C metagenome | ecosystem: Host-associated > Invertebrates > Cnidaria > Coral | place: Petempiche,Puerto... | reverse complement strand
CTCGCACCTTATTTCGGTCATCTTATTACGCGAAAAACCGCACTTTGACCGCGCTTTCAAATTTTCGCGAATTTCTGAAAAATAAAAATTCGCAGGAACCTTTAAATATGATTTTTAGAATTAAGTCACCTAAGGGTATCTTTGGGCAAAATATGAGGGATTTGTCAAATGGGACGTTGACCGGCGTTTCTCGATCCTAACAGTCAGCCATTCTCAAAAGAGTACCAAAAAGCGGTTTTCCTTTGCAAAAGAGAAAACTCCGCATAGTCGGAACACGCTTCCCAAACTAACCACACAATCGGGTGGTATAATTCTAAAATTATCACCACTAACCGACGTTATCATCAGCACCATCGTCTGGAAGCTCGGCATATTAAGTCCACCCTCGCTCCTTTAAACCGTGACAATGGCTACTTGAAGCCTTTTTACGCCTCAGTCAGAACAAAAGGCCGTTATTTCTGAGCGTATAAAAGGACTTGCGTAACAACTTTAGTTCACCCCTGATAAAGGCACTAGACTAGTATCGAAACGTTGGGTCGCCAATTGTAACTTTCTTAGTCACTTTCGTTAAATCCTAAGCCAGCGTAACTTTAAGCTATGTTTGATTGTTCGCCTGGCTGCACTGTGAACCTTAACATAACTTCATTCCAGGATCTCTCGGATCATGGTGCGTCAAAGGAACCGAAGAATCCACTCTGGGAGTAGATTCTTCGGTTCCTTTGACGCACCATGATCCGAGGGAACTTGGATTGATCTGTTTAGTATAAAGAAACGCAAATCCGTTTTCGGATTCTTTCGGATTTAAGAATCCAATCTTGGATTTTCTTAAAGAAACCGTACCCTAAGTGTTTAACATCTGTCTCGTTTTCAAGTCTCACCAGACACGAAAACGAGATTCCAAGAGGCTACACCATCTCAAGGGTTAGTTACTGAATACCTTGATACTCGGAATCAGATTACTCAATGAAAATCGATTGACACTTTCGCATAGAAAAAAGCTGTCATCTTTTTTCTCCATCTAAAAATTTATCTCCTTTTACTATCTACTTTTACTTCTACCACTAACTTTTCTGTATGAGGAGTCAATCCTTACGTCACCCCACACAGTTTTCATTGTATTCCCAGTCACGTGACAATATGTAATTTCCTGACCACGAGGTCGACAAGTTGAAGAAATAAAAACATTGGACAAGGGTATGGTTTTTTACAGTTTTATTCTGTAACGTGGACTTATACTTCACTAAAACGGTCTCCTGTTAATATTTACAAACGTGCCTTCCAACTGTTCTACCTGGGCTGTCAGAGGTTTTCTGTTTTTATGCATTGTTTTATTTTACCATGTTTTTCATTTTCGTCGAGCTTCTTGTTGTAGTGTACTTTGTACTGCTCAAGCATTGTCTCCATCATGTCAAAAACTGCATTGTCGTAATGAACATGGTCTGTGCATTTATGGGGATACGAATCGCTCAGTGGATACACGTCTATGACGTCAAATCCTGCTTTGCACATGGCTGACATGGAGTAGGCGCTGAAGAGGGCAACTCGCTGAAAGCAGGAAACGTAAAGAAATAGTTTGTTTGCGGTCTATACTGATGTGCCTACCATGTATCGTGGTCTTAACACTGCGTATCTTCATTGATAAATGAGAGAGAATCTATTGTTAACCCCTAGAACATCTTTAAAAATTTGAAACAGTCAATCAAATGCGGAATATCTCATATTTTGTACACGAACTACTTAACAGCTTATCACGAATTCCTCGATATCCTAAGACATATATTCCTCCGCCATTATCTCACTGCAGCACACAATAAAATAGCTTTAAGTTATTCTACTGATGCTCGTGTGTATCAATTAAACGAAACTTTCTTTTAATAAGAGACTGTTCTAACTTTTAGTGAGTTGTTCCCTACAGTCAGTGCTGTTGGTTTAAAAAAATGAAATAGATGAGGCGTTTTTAATTAAACATTGCACAACATCAAAGCTTATAACGTATACTAATCTTGCACACCTGCACCTTTAGAATCTGACAAATGGAGGCAAACCTGGCTAGTGAAGAATCGAAGATGGGTTAATCTACGGGTCGCGTACTTTTCCATGCAAATGGCGGTGGATGACTTCCAGATGATTTTAGCCGGATACTCCAAAATTCTCTCACCTTGTGGGAGTCCTTTGGCCTTCAAAACCAGTATTAAGTCATCAATAAGCTTCTGATAAGTGGTAAAATTGACGCTTCTTATAAAATGCAGAACCAGGTTTAAAAGCAAAGTGCTTTCCTCTTGCTGCATTTCCGGCGTGCGAAGAACATCAATGACGGTTTCGATGACTTTTTCAGGTCTAAAATCAAGATTTCTTTCCAGGTTAATGTATAGGTCTTCGTTGTCCTTGCGGTAGACCCACACGTAGCTCGTGTTGCACGTTTTATACAGTAATTGACATAAGGGACGAGTCTTGACAGATCTGTACAGTAGGCGACCCACTGAATCACCGTAGACCCAAAGCGTTCCAGATTGCGTGTAATTTTCCGCCATCGACCAATTGTAAGACTCTGCTTTATTGAAATTTTAAAAAAGAAACAATGTTTAGCAAACTAGAAACAAAAACGCTGACATCAGCTCTTTTCTGGAAAAAGAAGGAAAGGATGTTTTTTCACAGATTTCCTTAGAATTGGCCTTTACATACAGAAAAACAAACACATTTGTAAAGATCTTAAAACTACATGGTAAATGGTAACGTAAAAACCATATTTGGTATGTTTTTAATAACAAAATCGTTGCAACGTCGCTTTCAGCGTCTCTGACAGCCTTCTACTGGTTCAGCTAAAATACAGTCCAAATACCTTTTGCTCACACTCTGAAACTAATCACGTGTTGAATAGGCTGGCTAATTTACTTCCATTTTATAACATAACATGTAAACTAATCACGTGTTGAATAGGCTGGTCACTTCCATTTTATAACATACCATGTTGGGGTGACCACGCGATTTTGAAAGTTATTGATCTTTTTTGAAAACTTTTACGTCGCCCGTAACATTTTTTCCTGTCACCTCCCCAATAAGTAAAATATCTGCGTATCTCGCACTTGTTTTGCGCGCGCACTACTCCAACTGCAGGTACATGTTCACATGGATAAGTCGAAGGCTGGATTGGAAACCTATATCACTTGGGTAGATTTCTCATCGCCGATTGGTTGTTTCGTGCTTCAAGATGGCGTCTGATGTCTCCATCATAGTCGGGAAATTTGTGACAACTGAGATGGCGAATATGTGGCGCATGACAGCCAAAATAAAGGCTTTGTTGACTGTCCTTCATTTTGTTCTTTTCTTCAGTGTTGGTGGTAGTTAAGTGTTGGCGCATTTTTTTTCTCTTTGTTTGTGGGTTCACACGGATGAGGACCCTGCTAAGCCACAGTTAAACTTTCAAGGTAAGTGCTTGTTACTGTTCATTGGTATTATTTTTATTTGTTCTTGAGAAAATCTAGTCTCAAAAATTAGCTCACTGGAGCCATATTCCTTATGTTTGACGGCTGTTTTGGCACTCTAACCCTAAGTATATTGAAAAGGTCCTTGGTTATTTCTGTTCAAATCTACGATGGAATGATTGTATATAAATAAAATTGTGGCTTAGGCATAGTTCCTAAGTCTGCATACGAGCCAACTGGCTCATCAGGCCGGAGCTTATCCCGGTTTCAGTAGCATAAAGCGACTAGGAGTATTTCTACTCCCCCCTAGATGGAATGTTAGTCCATCGCAGGGTTATCCCCCCCAGCATACTTTTGATTTTATGGCACACTTGTTTGCAACAGGTTTCAGTAATTAGGCAACATATTTCAGGACCTTCTTGTTATTTGTATTGATGACCAGTCCCTGTGTGGTTTCTAAGAGCTTCCTTAAAACAGACACACAGATAAACTAAACAGTCTGGCATCTTCCTTTTCATGAATTGTTAAAGTAAAGTGAAGTAAAGTAAAGTAAAATCGTTTATTTAAAACACGATTATCATTTAAGCACTACATGCTTGAGGGGTCTTGTATCTAATTAATTATCTATTTATCTAATTACCTACTGATAAATTGAATGAAATATAAGAAATTAACTTACTTTATCGCAATATTTTTTTTTTGCATTCCCAAGTGCATTCTTAAGCAGCTTTCACAAGGCAAACTTAAGTTGGCAAACTCGTGTTGGCAAACTTCAAAAAGTTGGCAAACTCGTACCTTCACACGTTAAACGTGCGTCATTTCACAACACACGGTAATTTGCAACATGACCGACTTGGTGCAGTGGCACTCACGTACAACAGTGAAACAGAAGGAAAGAAGAAAAGAAACAGAAAGCGGTGGAGAAATAGAAAAGTTTGGAGGAAACCCAGTTTGTCCGCTAGCTCCTCCATTTTCTTTTGTTTGTTTTAACGGTATCTTTGTAGACTACAGATGAAATGTCCCACACAGCCGGACAATTGTGAACCTCTTCGATAAATTTAAAAGTGGCCTCATGTTCATCTTGAATTGCGTCCGCCATTTTGTGAAGTGTCACGAAAATGAAGCACGTGAATAAAAGCGCGTGTTTTGATTGGCTGACAGTTAACAACACATGTTTGCTAATCGTTCACACGTCAGAAAAAGAGGTGCATTTTCTTACTTTCAATTTTCTTTCCTCCTTGTAATGTTTTTAGGTACGACCACTTCCTCACCCGAAAGTACAGGTTTAGGAAGAGTTTTAAAAGTAATTTGCTGTCTTCCGACGGAAGCGTTGACGAAAACGGCCAGGTTGGCTTCAGTAAAGAATAATTGTTTATTAATAGATTGAGAAGGTTACTGTCTGACTATCGGGTGCTGCAACGAAAACTTGGTAAGTTTAAAAAAGGACGAACTGAAACTTCGAGACAACAAAAGAAATTATACGTTGCGTGATCCACTTGGGTCAGGCCGCCTCTGGTCAAAGACAGTTTCAATAAGTTGGGGAGCGACATAGCAGGAGCTTGTGTTTTAACGCCTGGTAACTTCCTGAAAGTTGACGAGGGCGTAGCCCGAGTCAACTATCACGCGATAGAAGTCGAGAGCGAATAATCTAATTGTTTAATAGAACCACGTGTGGAAGTTTGGGAGAATTCGAAGGAGCTATGGAAGCACTAACCTATCGGCTCGTGTTTCCACAGCATTTCTCTTTCTCACAAACTTCCACTCGTGTTTCTATAACTCGATAAAAACACGTACGTATTTTCTATTTCTTAAATGAATCACATACAACCTTTAAGATGTGGCATCCACTTGTCATTTTTCCATTGACCAAATCCATCCCATAAATACTTGCAGGTTTCAGAACAGGAGACAAGGTCCTCAAGTTGGTCTGCATGAGAAACAATAAGGTAAATATATTCCATTGGTAATATCTGACTCTTCAAAGGCTGTTAAACTAAAACAACATGGTTTAGCTGGTGATGTTATGGCTGTAACAAATCCTTTTTTATTTTTTTTTTAACTCGTGAGCATTGTGGTTTTGTAAACTGTCTCGCAGAACCAAGCTCCGATAAGTTAACGGTCGGAAATTAATTATTAGAAGGGACTCCACGCCGTCAAACACTGTGATTAGCACCTCATCAGTCACATATCCTACAACAGGATAATTGGCTTTCTTAGCAGCTTTCGTGAACAGGACTTCCGAAGAACTGTATCAGAGAGATCTTAAGAATAAAATGCAAATGATGGCAACATGATGACAACACGAAGTAAGTCAAGACCTCTGACATACAGGTAGGTGACTGTGCTAGCCCGAAGAAAGGCAGTCAACATGGCCACACCTCCGTATGAGGCAGACCCATCGCGTATTGCATTACAGGAAAGGCATCATTTTAAAGCAAATAGAAATAAACTTGTGTAGATTAATCGTCGATGAAAGAGTAAAAAGAGCAAAGGTTGGCGATTAAAGCTAGTTCATTCACAAAAATTAATCAACACGACAATTTCTTGGTCTGAGATAGGAAAATCCGGACCGCGCTAAGAACCAAACAGACTGCAGGATTCGTTACCGTGCCCGCTTGAAAAAAAAAAAAATTGGATTTGTTTATTGTGGGTCACTGACTTTCTACGTTGTCATGGCAACTGCAAATTTCGGGTAGGTCTGGCCAAAAAATAACTTTTTTCATATTAATATTATTTAATCCCGTTTTCAACATCTAATTGCAGAAATTCGTAAATGTTTACATTCCATGAGCATTCTGGCTTGATTTGGTGTTAATGTCCTTCCTTGTTTGACCTTTTCAGAACAGAGTAAGAGCCATTATGGTGGATCCAAGATGGCGCGCCAAGGAACGTCAATTGGCCTCATATGACACCATGATCGACAAAAATGGTGTAATTTTGTAGAGCACGCTCATAAATATCTACTCAATGTAAATTCAATTCTCTGTGTATTAACAGAACGAAAACACAGGATTAAGAGAACCACCTAAACTTTTCAAAAACTTAAATGGCTTTGAATCCGCCGTCACATTGGCAAAAAGTTGCATTTAAACACTTTTGATACCAATTTAGACTGATTTAAAGAGCTAGAAGCCGTCATGACCCACCTATAGTCTAAATACTCTTTGTCTGAGGTATTTTTGACAAACAAAATACTCTTTTACAAAGTCACATAGAAATTTACTTACCAGAAGGAGGGACTTTAAGCTGAGCCTTAGTTACATTTATGCTTAAGGCAAGTTGTCCGTCAGGGTGTTCTACCAAGTATTCATCTAAAGAACCTACAACTCCCTCTCTCTGTTTCCGCCCCTGATAGTCACCTATGATAAACCAATCACGAGGTGGGTCTTTGAAGCCATCACAAAGACTAAAATCAAGGTAAATCGTCAGTTGATAAACACCAGGCTCCGTGATAAGAAACAGAACTTCGTAAGTTCCATTATTATGATCGAAAACAGTGGCCGCAATGCTTGTTGGACCACGTACGTAAACCCTCCAGGTGTCTCCACCAATCAACTTCGTTCGATTGTCTGAGGTTTTTGACTGGATGAAAATCTTGCTGAACTCTCCCGCTGGTCTGATATCTTGGAATATAATGTCACTTGTTGTAGCGTTGCTATGATTGGTTTTGCCCCAATGATCTTTTACTAATCCCCAGGCCATATTTTCAGCGCAGGGCTTAATAATGTTCTTCCAGTCTACTCGTGCACGGCGCTGACGAAGCCATTCGTGTCGGAAATCTTGCAACCTACGCGAAATTAACGACTTTTCTGTTTCACTACCGCTCCCATCTACATTTTTATGAGAATGTTCTTGTCCCCTCGTCTTGTTAAGCGAAGAGTTAAATAGAAAATTATACTGTTTACCAGATGAATGTCCTGGGACTTTCTTCGGAGAAACAACTCCGACAAGAGACAGGGCGTTGTTCATCGTGTCCGTATAATACAGCAAGCAGAGGAGAAGTAGTACAGCAAGGCAAATGGAAAAACAGAGCAACCGCATCATACCGGGAAGCTGAGAACGTGATACCATTGTCTTAATCAAATGGATCGTGCTGAAAATGGAAGAAAAAAATAAAAATTTAATTAGGATAACTTAGGTTTTTAAGACTGTATTAAAAGGGTTACCCGTTTGCTTCAGTTTTGTATGTTACCCTTAGTGATTGTCGTTATGAACACAGACTAATTTTCCAGCCAAGTAAACCAAAACCACTCGTGAATCTCGTGCAGCCTTCCCCCTCAAGCCTGCTGCCCGTATTTCCTTGGGTTCTGATTGGTGCATAAGATGGCCTATATCCTTGCTGATTGGCACAGTGATTACTTTGGTATTGGTTATTGCAACAAACTGACGTAGATCTCAGTCCCTAACATGGGAGGTGTATAGCGAATAATTATTGTATGTATTTCGCGATTAACGTTTGACTGTCGAACGTCCAACAGGAAAGGGAAGGGTGGATGCCAGACCCTGAGATATGTTTATAGTTTTGGAAGGAAGATTTGCTCTGTGATGATGAAACGTTCCGTGGCTGAAGTTCAGTCTTACCTCGCTGAAATGCATATGTTTGAGCTGTCAGCTGTTTCTCAAAGTTTGATATTGCCATTGCAAAAGGGCGGGGAGGGGGAGTCTGTAGACTTTGTTTTCGATTTGCCTAGTATCTGCCCTTTGGGATTAGCCTGTAACAAATCCCTCGCTTTGTTCGCGTTCACTGAGAGCCGGTGCTTAGACTGCCTCCCTCCACAAAAACCAACATGTCCAAAATCCAATTCGACCAGGATAGAGGACCCGAATGAATACCAGCTGAGGCTGATGTGGCTTCCTCTCCAGATAAAGATCCTGTGGCACTAGCCGCCAGTTGATATTTTCTTTTGTGTTTAAGCGTCATTTAAAAAACGAGCTGTAGTAAGTTAAGACTCTAGCAATGGCCTCGCGTTGATATTTTCTTTTCTACATGTTAACTTGCACGGCTGGGAGGTCCGTATAGTGAAAAACTGTGACTGAGGTCTTGAAAATGCTCGCCCGGTTGAAATTTTCTTTTCTTTAAACACGTCATATTGTTGTATACATATATATTTGTGTTGTTTGTTGACCTTTAAAGACGTCATTTTGCCGCTCACGCTTAAAGAACGAGGTATATATGTGTTATTTGCCAGCTTAGAGGTCCGTATAGTGAAAAACTGTGACTGAGGTCTTGAAAATGCTAGCCCGGTTGATATTTTCTTTCGTTTTAAAAGCATCATATGGACTGTGTTCAAGTGACGTCATCAAATTCCCAAATCCAAAACTAAAGAGCCACCAAAGGTTTTATCCTCATCAGGCATAAGAGGTATAAAATTTATATCTGTTGACAACTTTCCAGCTCAATAGCGTCCTTCGTTTGGAAACCAGCGCATTTTGAATTTCGGAGTTATGGCGGTGCATGACATAAAGCTAGATCGCGTTTGTCGAAAAATATACACTGATCTCGTGATTTTTAGCCATTTTAGGAGTTAAAGTGCTTGTGTCAATGTTTTTTGGCTCGGTTCAGATAATCAGCTGACTAGATAGCCAAATACTGGGCTCTATAATTTTGCGCGAAACATTTAGACGAATATCTCCACTTTGGGACAACGCACATACCTTAAACTTGGAGAACTGTCTTCTTTATTTATCGTCTATAATATCACAATTTCTTGACTTTATCCACTGACAGGGTTTTTATTTTATTTTTAGAATGTCTTTTCAACACACTCTAATGTCTTGTACATGTATAATTTGCCTTGTTTGTTGCGGCAGTATCCCGCGATTGCCATGTTCGCTTTAAACACGTCATATGGTCGCTCACGCTTAAAGAACGATGTATACATATATATTTTCTTGTTTTTTTTTTGTTTGTTTGTTTGCTTTTTGTTTCTTTTGTTGTTTTTTTCTTTGTGTGGCAATATCCCTCAAGTTTCGCTTTAAACGTGTCATGTTGTCGCTCCCATAATATTGTTAAACTGTCCGAAGATGTGACCCTTAACGTGAAAAGAAAAGGAAAGTGAAATGGCAAAGGACTGCCTAAACTGTTCGCTGCTGACTCATACATGCTTCATACATTCCCACAGGAGACCCGACACTATATCAGCAGTAAAAATAAATGTACTGCTATTTACCCTTGTCTTTGTGAGACGTCTTTTTGAGTCGTAATGAAGCAAAGGCGAATTATGACGCTCCGATTACGTCTGAAGTTTCTCATCCGCGCGAAACTTGAAATAATCGGAGCGTCATAATTACAAGGCGGCAGACCAGATAATATTCGCAAATGTCAACCGCCTTTGCTTCATTCAGATCCCTTCTAAACGGCTCAAAACGACACAGGAACACAGGTAAATAACAGTACATTTATTTTCACTGCTGATATAGTGTTCGGGTCCCCTGTGCACTGATTTCCGTACCATCACGAACGCACCATATCGTTACGTCACAAAACTTCAGAACGATATGGTACGTTCGTGATGCTTGGCTTCACGCGTGAAAACAAACTACGATAAGTCATTACTTCCACAGTGCTCACTTAAACCTTCAAAGCAAGCAAGTGTTAGATACTAATTAAGAATATCACTTCTCGCGAAACCTATTCGGGTGCAAACGTTAACGGACGTTGAGAAGTTTACATCATCAATGCAGTATAAACCCGAGGGTCGTTTTCTTTTTTTTGTCACGTCTCTAATCTGTAAATATTTTTTTCTTTAATTCACTGTAGTAAATAACATGTAAACGAACTCTACAGTATAAAAAAAGAAAAGGAAAAAATGTCACTTGTACAGACGTTGACTGTTGTTCACTTTGTTAATTTTATACTTGTGTCACTCTTCTTACTCCAAATCTGCATTAATTGAAAAATGAACAGTCGCTGTAACACGGTTGTTTCACTTTGGAAAAGTAAATCATTTGTGGCATGTGTAAACCCTGCAAATCACTGAAATATCAGACGAGCAGATCTTTCATTCGTCTTGTGATTCATACATTAATTAATTAAAATGCCAATCGTCGACATAGTCAGATTAATAATTTGCGTTTGAGTTCCTACCTTCTTGCTTTTTTTTCAAACCGGTATCAACTGATGTCTACTTTTGCCTTTGTCTTCTTCACCACTAGAACCTTTATCTTCAGAAGAAGAGAAGGTGAAATGGCGAAGGAATGCCTAAACTGTTCACTGCTGAGTCACGTTTCATACCTTTCCGTGAAGTTTCGTGACGAAGTAATAGGGTGCATTCGTGATGCTTGGCTTCACACGTCAAAACAACCCAAAACAAATCATAACTTTTCACTCTGCTTACGTAAAACAGCAAGAAGTATTAGATACACTAATATCACTTTTTTTGCGAAATATATTCTGGTGTAACACTATAAGCCTGATTCAAACTTGTGAAATAAGCACAAGCATAGGCACAAGCATAAGCACAAGAAAATGCTAGCGTGCACTGAGATGAAATAAGCACAAGCATAAGCACAAGAAAAAGAAACATTTTCCTTTTTCTTGTGCTTGAGCGTATGCTTATTACGCTTATTTCACTAGTGGGAACTGGTCTGAAATAAGCACAAACATAAGCGCTGGAATTCAACCAATCAGAATAACACTCTCCAGATCTCCTCTCGCTCAACAAAAATGGCGGATGAGAGGTTAGCAGAGCTTGCCCGGAGCTATCCAATTCTGTACGATAAATCGTTGGTTGACTTCAAAAGCTCACATAAAAAGGAGTTGGCGTGGAGCGAGATCGCACGAGAGCTAAATTTGAAATCAGGTAAGCAAAAGTACGAATCGAACTGAGTTTGTTTACACAAGGAATGATTATTAAAATAAAGTGTAGCAGGACTTTGGTTGTATTCACCAACATCAACACAGCAAATAGCGCTTCTTCCTCTGCCATGTTGTTTCTCCACTTACGTATTCTCCTTTCCAGAGCCTCTGTTTCTTTTCACATTTTAAAACGAATAGAAGTGGGGAAGAGAATGTTTCCGACATGACCCACGCTGCGCATGCGAATGTCGCTAATGTGAACATCCTTGTACTCCCTTGTGCTTATGCTTGTGCTTATGCCTGTTCTTATCTCACGAGTGAGAACCAGGCTTCAGAGGAACGCAAGGTTTTGATATTCTTATGCTCATGCTTATGCTTATGTCATGGTCGTCCTCACCAGTGCATAAGGGCTGGTTCACACTTTAGCATAAGCATAAGCATAAGCATAAACAGGCATAAACATAAGCATATAAGAAAAATATGTGTGAACCGGGGTTACATAAGCATAAGCATAAGGATGGCTATTGCGCAGGCGCAGTTCACCTCTCAGGATAACGAAGTCGAAATTGGATTGTTGCTACTGTTAAGCCGTAGAAATCGAAGAACGTTGCTTATGCAAAGAAAACACAAAGAAAACCGAGAATAAGAGACATAAGAGACATTTTTACGAGAAGAAAGACACAAGGCGATTATTATAACCTTGTACAAGAATTAAAACTGGGAGACAGAGAATTTTGTTTCAGGTAAGCTTACCTGTCGTACAAACAAGGATAATTGCGGACAGATTCCGCCAACTTTTCTTTCACCTGCGTCGCCATGTTTTCAGTTGACAGATTGTGACAGAGCGGGCCTGGATTTTATTTTTGTGTATTCCGCTGACAAGAAAACTCTTTATGCTTACGCTTATGCTTATGTATGCCCGGTTCACATTCAAGTATCCACAACATAAGCATAAGCATAAGCATAAGAAAATGGAAAAGTTCCATTCCTTGTGCTTATGCTTATGCTTATGCTTATGCATACATACATATACATACATACATTTTATTTGTTCTCAAATTAAAATTACAATTGTAACATGCCCGCGGATAGCTGAGCTAATCTAGGCGGGTCATGTTAGGACGAGTTATTAATATACAACTAGGTACTACT
>Ga0126338_10002636_pt1 | contig 12383 bp, 1 predicted proteins | sample OrbCmetagenome_2_FD_92529 | JGI IMG/M metagenome (GOLD analysis project Ga0126338, IMG submission 92529) | Coral microbial communities from Petempiche,Puerto Morelos, Mexico - Orbicella C C metagenome | ecosystem: Host-associated > Invertebrates > Cnidaria > Coral | place: Petempiche,Puerto... | reverse complement strand
TCCTTTTTTTTTTCTCTCTGTTTTTTTTCCTTCTGTTTTGTTTTTTGTTTTTTTTTTTTTCCTTTTTTTTCTTTTTTGTGTTTTTTTTTTTTTTTTTTTTTTTTTTTTTTTTGTGACTGATGTTGTAGTTGAGGTGATATTCAGGTTAGGAGCCCAATAGATAGTAGCCAGAAGATAAATGAGGTACCCTGCCTTAATTCACTTTCAACAAGTGTCTAGAAACAAGAGTGTCTAGCTGTAAATTAATACTCGACGAAGTGTAATATATAAATTACTTCTCCCAACTGATATCAGATCATGAAAACAGACACGCGTCGCTTTTTAGTCACGTTAGATTGAAACAACGAAACCTTTTCTTTCTTCGTGAGATACAGAAATTCATAAATCTTTGTGTAGTTTGAGAAATAGCGAGTAGACTAAATTCTAAGAGCTTAAGAAAATGTCTGTTAATGATCCGTGATTCGTTGATCTAGGATCTAGGAATCAATCTATTTATATACTTTTTCTCTAAAGTGGTACTTTAGACACTCGTCAACTTTAATGCCCGCAGAGAAAACGTGGAGACAGATTTTAATACACGTCTCTATAAATAACAGTTTCGAAACAGTTCGTTCATGCATCTTCTTCGTGCTAAAACCTCGACAGCCTTTGGTCGGGAACTCGAATGGTTTTCTTTGTGTTGTGAGGGATTTTAAAATGTCGTTGTCTATGTGAACTCTTGTCACTTATCTCACTCTCAGTTAGTGTGAAAAATCTCCGTGGCCGACAGGGGTCGATACTAAATATTATTATATGGCTTGCTCCGTGAGCGGGCAAGATGAATCAAATCCTGCGCTGTGATTGGCTACCCGAGCGGGCAAGATGAAGCTATCTTGCCCGCTCGGGACTACCCGCCGTGTCCCGCAAGAAAAATTTCTCCGAAAGCCATATGATAAATCCTTTATTGACCAAGCTTGTTCGGTCAAGATGGCTGGATATTGGCCAAGTTCTTTTTTTGCGTGTTTATGGACCGAGACGAGACGCAAAAAAAGAACGAGGCCAATATCCAGCCATCTTGACCGAACAAGCTTGGTCAATAACCCATTTTCTTCCAGCAAAAGCTCCAAGATATTTTACGTTTGCAATATCTATCTAGACCAAAATCAAACCACATCACCGAAGGAAACGTTTTAAAGCAGAATGGAAACCATTTGAAAACTCCCACGCACAACAACACGAAACATTGAGAAACTATTGATAAACTATTGAAATTCACGAAAACCATTTGTAACATAGATTGGAAACCATTTGCACAACTCCTACATTTCCAGAATCTTTTCTTTTCCAAAATGACTCAGTTAGCGTTGTTCTGCAAATATTAAAAAAGAAAATTAGAACAGCAAAGATTAAGAAATTAAATGAATCATGCACGCATGTACCAAATATGTAATGAGTCGTAGAGACTGTCATAAATGTACGCAATATAACAGTGAATTTTCTTTGATATCAAAGTAACAAAATTTCAAGCGCGAAGGGGGAAACATTCTACAAACGACATTTCATTTCCCTTGAACCCTAACGGAAGACCCGACCCGTTAATTACGAAGGTTTAAAATCAAAGCGGACAACTTTAATATAAGGATTATTGTAAACAAATAAATAAACTTTTGTTTTCCAAACACCGATCGAACTCTGCGTAGGTGATTTAAACCTAATTTGAATCGGACTTCGCACGCGCGGAAATAAACCTGAAACTCCTTTCTACAGTTTTCAAATTATTTTGGTCATTACATCATCATAGTTAAATTAAACTTCGCTAAGTTTTCACCTTCTTCCCTGCATTTCCGATTTTATTTTGTCACGTAGGATTTTGCCAACAAAGCGTTTCTAAAGCGGCAGGAATTTAGTCATGATATTTATAAATTTGTTCTTAATTATGGTTTGTAGCAATTGTGTTCAACATTTCCGTGAACTGACAATCTATTCAACCAGTGATATTGGTTACAAATGTCCCTTTTATTGTGGTTATATAGATCAAATCTTTTGCGAAGATGCTAATTTTAGCTCGGTCAAGTTGGCGCACTTTCGGAAAAGGACTTTTTAACCACAAAAGCCATGTTTTGTTTCCACAAAATTGCGACTTGAAATTGAAAAATCGCCCTTCACTTCCCGACCAAAAACCCATGCATGGTAAAATATAATTTTATGCTCATGTACAAAACTGACTCACGAAAGCACTAGATGGAAACATTTTCTAAAGAGAGCATATTTGGCGTTTTGTGGACGAAGTATGGTAGTCGAGGATTTTTTTTCTAGCAAACTGCGTTAAATTTTGTGACCTAAGATTTCGCAATTGTGACTTTATACTATAGCAATTACTCCAAATACCTTTACTATACTGATTTCAATGTCGTCTGCATTGTTATACTTCTCAAATTTCCTTTGCTGTTGAGAGATTTGACTCGAATTAAATGACTTTTTCCCCGTACAACATGACAGAATTTGATGCACTTATTTGACGTTTTATTGTGTTGATTTTACACATTCACTTTATTGTCTTGAGCTTGTGTAATAATAAATTATGACCCTTGCAAGGAAGAGAAATGCTAAATTCAACCTCTGATGACAAGGGCATTCTTTTCAGATTGTTTGTTGTAAATCGCCGGGTTGGTCTTCTTTTTACAGCTTTTCATCAAATTCATAAAAAGCCATCGATGTATACATTTTTGCGGTAATGTGTTTAAACGGTGAATACCTTTTAACGAAAATAATCGCCCCATAAAGTAGATTTTCTAATGCAGTTTACCTGTACTTTCAGAAGAAAGAAAGGTCTTTGAAGATCTTTGAATAACAATCTTAGAAGCTCTAAACCTTTTGAAGGCTTTCTGAAGTTTTTGCAAGTCTTTCTCGTCCACAGCTAAGTCGGAAAAATGATTTCCTTCTCAGGACATCATGCATGAATTATCTATGTGGGTGAAGTTTCGTGTTTGGCAACCGTAGTTAATATAATGTGTTTTCCGCGGTGGCTATTTAATCGCAACTTGCACCTTTCCAACAACAGAGAGGGCGTGCCAAACCAATTGAGTGGAGTGTCTTTATCGGACTAGATCTTGTCAACGAACGAGAAGACTTCTCTAATGGCGTGAGAAATATCAGAAGTTAATATGAAAGGTAATACATTTCATGACTTCTTCTAAATGTCTCGTCTATTATCGTTGAACTGAAGAGCACAGATCTCAGAGCTGGCACGAAAACTCGCCAGCCAGCCTCCACGACACTGAATTGTTCCTCAGCTAACACTTGTAGGTTAGTGTCTCAATGTTGTTACATTGTAAAATTTGATAACCATTTGCTAGATAGGAAGTACATAGATATAAATCTTTCAAAGGGACGAACTGTGCAAGGTGAGAAAACAATTGAAGCTGTAAAATGTGAGGGGAGGGGGGAATTAGGAATAAGTTTCGTAGTCGTACATTGACACAACACGCGATCTATCAACCATTCTTTGAGTTTCTGAGCGACTGACTTCGAAATGCGGCGAAATTGAATGTCGAAACTCGGAATCAGTCAGCTGAACCCAAGATATAGCTTCTGTCCTCAGACTACAATCCTATGAAAGATAAACAAGCGTCGAAGACGTTTCACTGACTCTTGAGTGAATCAAGTAGTTTATGTTAAACTTAGTAAAATCTTCGTCACGCTTATAACATATCTTAATTTAACCGTTTCGTTTTAATTTTTATGTTAACACCTTCGCATGTTTTCGCATGTTGAGACACAGCTTTATTAAATGGGCTTTGTCTCTTTGTAGGCTTGGGAATTTTTTTGTGTCGGCAGAGGTTGTGAAAACCGCAAACATTTCTCTTGTCACTCAAACGCGAGCGATATAAAAGGTTCCCGGGGTCTGGCACTTAAAACGCAATGTCCGTTTGATCAAAGCTTTATCAAAAGCAGGACAAAAATACATAGCTATTTATTATTAGCTGGCCTTTCATGTAGTCGTTATCAGCCCGTCATCTTTTCAGGTAATTTCAGACATGTAGGTGGTAAACAAATTTGGCGGAGCCTCTCGACGGGAAAAGTTTCGCGCGAATTTTGGGTGCACAACCTCCGTGTAGGTGGTCAACTGAATAAAGTCTCTTTTTCCATCGTTAAAGTTTGTTACACGAGCCATATAATCAGTAATTTAAAAACAGAAACCATTCGGAAAGGCTTGGAGTTAACGCCTCAAAGAATATCTTTTTGTAGAAGGTATGGGACTTCAATTTCCAAACGACAGACCTTGTCCGCATAATAATGACACCAACGCTACTGGTTTCTCCCAGAAACTATTAGAAATTATTATTGTAACTGGGGGATTTCAAGCGTTGAAACTAAGCAAAACCGCCGGAGGGTTACAGAAAAACAAAACAACTCGGACGAGAGGGCATCTCTTTATTTAAGGACACCGCAAGAATTCTGCGTGTTTCTACGACAAGAAATGCGCGTCACAGCGGATTAAGGAAATCTTTTCGCTTCCTTCCTCAATAAGTGTTACAAAATGCCAAGCCCGCCCTCTTGAAAAGCTAGCGTCAAAATAGCTATAAATCGTAACAGGGTAATTTACCGTCAAATCACTCGTGAAACCATTAGCGATAAGTATACACTGTGGAAAATTTATCAACGCCGGCAAATAATTTGAATTTACATTCGCACCCTCGTTATAGGGTTCATTTCGAGTGGCTGTGTGGTGTCAACGTTGGATTTATGAGGCGAGTGCGGTTGAATTGGAGTGTACTGATCTGTAGGAAACCCCAGAGAGACAATCTTTAGGGGACATTTACACAAGAGGGTAAGTAAAGTTCCTTTGTTTTCAACGGTAACAGCGGCAAGGTAGAAGCAAATATTGGGTGGATAATTTATTATTAGATTGAGCTTTCAGCGGCGAGACATTAACTGGGTTGTAGCTAGGAGAGGTTTATAATGCCGAGTTTTGAACGTTCAGGATTTATTTCTTCAGAGCGGACAGCACGTGCAAGATTTCACTGAAAGCGTGCTCTTGTGAGCGAGTAAACCCTTGAAAAGCGTCACTCTCCCTCTCTAGCTTTATATAAGCCCGTCTTGAGATGCCCCAACTACGCACTTACTTAAATAACACACCGCAATAAATTTGCCCTTATTTCGCGAGGCTCCACTCAATAAAAAGTTCACCATTCGATCTAGATATTGTTAGTAACAGTTGAATCGAGTATCGTAGCGTAAAAATTTATTGCGACGTTTTGACCTCAGTACAATGTTCTGCCCACACGACAGGGAAATTGCGTTAACCGGGAAAGGTTTATATGTCTACTTGCGCGGGTGTACAAAGACAAGATGTTGGCTGTTTGCACGAGTAGGTTTGTAAGCGGTCAATATGCCCTTTAATTACCTGGAGACGGTCGACTATTTGACTCCAGACCAAGAACTATCTGCAATATCAGTAGACAACATAACCGACCTCCCTATTATCTAACTGAAAGAGATAAGGTGACGAAACAATTAGCTTCGGGGAAGGGAACTTCGCCTCTTGCGTACGAACTACACGAAGAATTTGATTGCTTTCTGGATCGAAATACCGTAACAGATCCCCAGGAGACTTGAACTCATAAAACTAAATGAATTATCGTCTCAAAAACTGACACATAGAGACCAGTTTGATACACATGAAATTATGGGCGTGTAACAGGGTGCGTTAATAAGTTTTATGCCCTTGGCTAAGTTTTATACTCAGTACAGTACAATTCTGTCCGCATTGGTTAGCAATACACAATAACGGGTAATTATGTTGAGTTTATTTGCATAAACTCGCAGATTTTTATCTTAAAAACCGCTTATAGACATTGCACGCTTGGCTAGAGTTCTCTCTAAATAGCAAAAAAAAACCTGGTTTCCTGTAGAGTATCGAAGTTAGAGGAAACTTGTGAATAATTTTTCTGGTTTAACCAAAAAAGAAAGCGCAAAATTAACAGAGGTCTTGTTTTCCCAGGCTGAAGAAATGTTTGAAACAAGATACAATACAACAGAGTAATTCAAACTCAAATCGAAGCACATTGTTTAAGAAAACAAGTTTCCATTGTGAAGGTGACGAGAAAAAATGTAAATTGTTCGTAAGCGCTTTGTCTGTGTCGATCTGTGTTTGTTATTAATCAGCGTGAATCGAGTAAGCATTGAAGGTTTAGAAGTAAGGCCAACTCGTAGCATAAATTACACACGAAAGTGCCCGTTGTTGCAAAAAATTGGGTTCTTGTCTTAAGTTTTAACAAAAAGGAATTTGTAGTAAAATGGAGCTCACAATTTTACTTCCTCGACTGTTTCTCTGGCAGACGAATTATTTGCCTTTTTTTACAGTTCCGCGTTTCCGGAATGAATCAACCATTTACTCTCAAATCAAAGGTCATCAAAAATGATCGATTTTATTTCCTATTTCAACGAGACACTGAGAACACGAAAAACTATGATTACTAAAATAAACCAAACCTCGAGTTAGATCCGAAGGGGAAAATGCCTGTTATATTTAAACTCCGTTCTCGATATCATGTTTTGAACTAAATCAACCGCATCTACATGAACCAACGTAAAACATGATTGATTTTTATGCGTTGTTGAGCATTAATGCGAGCACAGACGGTAACAACCAGTGATGGAATTCATTAATTATAATTCTATGATATCATGTTCCTGACAAGAACGCGATCCTGAATTATGTCTTTTTGCCAACGTTTATAACCCAACACTGTGCAATTTTGTCCTGGTATTTCCGAACAAACGACAAAACGTGAAAGAAGCTGTATTAAAACTTTCGGAAATTTAATTAAGGCAACAAGTTTGCGGAACCATATCAACAACTTTGTCAATTAAAAAAAATTTTCGTGTTTTTAAGGATCTTATTTGACCGGTTTTATTTTTTCACGAAACTTCTAGCAGATCTTATTACGATTACTACCCGGTATGACGGTAGCAGGGCATTTAAGTTTCCGTCTAAGCAAATATTTTAACGCACGGGAATTTCTTGTCGACTTTTCGTCTTCTGGAGCACTCGACGAAAACATTGTCAAAAGCCGGATTAAGCATCACGTCATATTATGTCTCCATGTCGTTTGATCGCATAAACTAGAATTGCAATTTGATCTTTTCGGATGAAACACTGGATCACAAAAAAATAGCTAAATTTTACTACCTGATGATCGCTGTAACCCTAAACCCTTCTTTTAATAACTGAATGTCAAAGAGAGATTTTCTAGAAAATAAACTTACCATTATTAGTTTTCAAAAAGTTTTAGTTGATCAAATATCAAGAAATCATTCAAACTGAGGAAAGGAGGAGTTTTTGCGTAATTTTTCAGTGCAACGACTGTATTTTCCGAAAACAAAGCGCGGCAAATTAAAATTGTCCCGTGGTATTAGCACTGAGTAAGATCACAGTCATTTTTAGTCGTTAAAACTGGTTTTATTTTTTTATTAATAATATAACAATAATGGTAAAAACAACAATATTTAAGAGGGTAACACCACAAAATCTATTGCGTACCTTTTTTACGGATATATATTTTTTTTTATGTTCGTAGTGCGTATATCGCGATGTATGCCTCGTAAACAGGTGTGACACTTAAATGTCACTTGTTTCCGGCGGAAACCGGAATGAGGTGTGTTTAACCACAACTTCCAAACGAAATACGAGCGTAAGTATGTAGTGCGCTTGTTTACGTTCTGTGGCGAAGCAGCTTGAGTATAAAACTGGAGACCAAGCGACTAAGCACTCTCAAGTGTTGACAACAAAACAAGAAGTTGTATAGCAACGTTTAAAAATAGCCAAATGGACATTTTTGAACAGAAAATTCTACGCGCAGAACAGCGCGCGAAAATGTGGAGAAAAACGAAAAGCGCGCGATAATGTGGGCGCAGCTCGTTTAGCAACGTGTTGACCCGTGTTGGGCTCTAAATGTGATTGGACGCAAGAATATGTACGCATTATTGATTCTTATTGGCTTGTAATATTAGTATATATGGCATGCTCCGATACTTTGTTTTGAATTGCAACAAGAAATAAGTTCGTCAAATGATCGTAACGTGTAGAAGATCACAAAAACGTCTGTGGATATTCTGTAGATCAGGCGAAGGCCTCCCAAAATCCTTCAGGACAGCTTCAATGCGCGCGCACAAATTTTTTGTTTGTGATATGCTCTAACGTCGTGAAATAATCAATGCATGAAAAGAAAAAAATAGAAAGGATTAAAGGATACAATAGAAAACAATACAATAAATACAATAGAAATGATACCTTTAGCTAGCTTTAATACCAGGAAAAGCTCAATTTATTGTCTTTCTTTTCAATGCGTGATGCCAGATTGAACTTGAAGCGTCTTTAAGCCTTTACAAAATAAAAGGCTGGTTTCTTTTCTTGTCACAATACACGCTCAAGGCTAGCAGTCGATTATTTTTTTTTATTTTTTATTTTTTTTTTTGGCATTTAAATAAAATTGTTTACAATAACTGCAGTATTCCCTGTCTGTAATAAATATAAATATCTTATTATATAAGTTATTCTTTGTTGTTATTTGCAGAAATTCAAAGTTATGAATCTCTGTACATAAAGATTAGTTTCTCTTTAAGACAAAGCACAATGTTATCTTCACAAAAGACCTTGCGAAAGACCATGGTTGTCAAACTTTTAATCAGTTATGCCTTTGTCAAAAATATTTTATGTTGAAAAGTGCTAATTCCCAAAGTTTTCGAGACCTTGGCTAGCTTATCAGTTTGAATATTGGTAGAGATCACGAAACCTGGGTCTATCTCAGCAAAAAATCTGTTATACTGTAGAGAGATTATCCAAAGGTCTTCCTTAATGTCTGTAAAATGAGGGTTATTTATGACGTCAGTGTTTGCGTGAGCACGACATGTGGAGCTGGTTGCGTGTGTAACTACAGCCATGCCATCCTTTACCGAACTGGGAGAGAAGCCTGTGAAAACGGTGTGAAAGTTGTGCAAATGCCCTCAAATATCCAATGTTCTCCGACAGCCAACAGGGTATGAGAAAACCAGAGATGCTTGTATTATTATAAGGTCAGATTTAGCCTATGCATACGTTTAATTTAGTTAGACTCAATCGAAAATATTCAATTGTTGACAAGGTATCTTTTTTCTCGCAGGTCATTACTAACAAAGTTTCCACTTTGGAAAACTCGAACGTTTCTTTCAAGTTATAAAAAAATTCTTTGATAAGCTTGCAGACCTTTTTGAATCCACAATTTTAAATCATTCATTTATTCCTTTCAATATCTCTGTGATATTTTTCTATATTATAATATGAACAGATTATTCAAATAATTTTTAGGTCAGCCAATGTAAAATCGTTTATTTATTGTGGCAAATTTTGTTCTGAAATTTGTCATACATAGTAACTGCAGTCACTCAAGAGAGAGGGTTTTGCTTTACGCTTAAGATTAGTTTTTAGCGATCGCTGTACTTTAAATTTTTGTGTTATTTGCACATTAATTTAATTCTCTTTCGGCGTGATGACGAATTTTCTTGAAATTATCCAAGTGCGAGTGTACCAAAAGCGAACAGTGACACCATAATTTAAGTCCCATTTTCGGATTTCTTCGATGCTGGGGTTCCTAAGAAACTCAGTGGCAGGCTTCTGCCCACAAACACGAATCGCTAGGCAACGTATTTCATTCTTTTACTGGAATGGAATGCAATCTCGTTGTTAGCATGTATCACTGCGGTAATGACATGCTAAGGAAGGGGGGGGGGCAGTCTAACGTCCTAGGCCACCCTACCACAAAACCAAATTGAGACAAATTTAGACCCAATACAACGCCAATACAGTGATGAGCCATTTATAGATATCCGTGAAGTTTTATATATTTTTTGCGGGCCTGACCATGATTTTAATATCGTAATTAAAGGTTTGGATGTTTGCAAAATGATATTGCCTGTACAAGGAATCAATGTGTTTTTGTTTCTGCGGTTTCATTTTCGCTTCCTTAATTGCCTGTATAGAAGCAGAAGTACTCAAATATAACTGTGAGAAGAAGTGACTCCCATACAGAGAAGTCAGTATTTGTTTTGACATATTACGGTAAAGACTTCGCTTATTGGTGATCTCGAGTAGGATTTCATCGCTTAAACGTTGAGGTAAGCAGATGAGATAAAGCAGAAACGATTTATAGCCTAAGATTGCTTTAACACGAGGTATAAATGATTATCGCCACGTTTACATCATTTTTTACTTAACATAACATCATATATTACGGTAAGTTTTTTTGCCTTAATTAATTCCTCTATAGAAATTCAGTGAAAACTCAGTGGTCCTTATATGCTGGCTTATAGTGATGCATAGACTCGAAGATGTTTGGAGCCATCGTTCGCCAAATTATTCTAGTAATTTCAATGTTCGCATGTGGTTTAGATATTCATTCATGTAAAAGTTCATGTTCGCTCTCACCAAGAGAAAATGAGGTCATGGTCTCTCGCTCTCACATAAAGCCGAGACTTTCCATTCTGCATGGTAAAAGGCTGCAGGTATTTATTCTAACGTAACCTCGGATACAAACGAGTATTTACTTATCAATTTCTTGGCGCAAAAACACACTTGAGTTAGCTTACACAAAAAAACACCCTCATGAAAATATACTGATTTAAAAGTAGCAGTCATTAACTATATTACCGTAGAAACGAAACAGTAGATATTTAGAATTCTCCTTCGCCACAAACTGAAGAGAAAAGAAAACACAGGAAATTGTAAAAAAAAAACTGTAATTTGTCTTCTTTGCCACGATGGAACAGTGTAACAATACATCTTCTGTAGTAAAATGTGTGTAGTGACAATATATTTAACAGCATGCTGACTGTTTAGTCGTGACATCAAATACTTAACTTGCTCGATATAAATAGCACTTCGCCAGTCGCCGCCTTGCTAATTTCTGTGTAAGAATACACAATTACCAAACTTGGATATATTTTGCTACATTTTAGTTTTCCACTTACGAAAGGGCAAATTAGACTTTCTTCTGATAGCTTTAGCTTTGTTTGGGCACGCAATAAGGTAACTTTGTACCTATCACCCATCTCATAACCAGAGCCCGCGAACCCCAAACCAGCGGTCGGGTGACGCGGGCCTGAGCAAAGTGACACGACAGCGCATGCGTCAAGGTTTGCAACATATCTTCTCGACCTAAAATATTTGCGAAAGTTATGGCGATCTTGTTCGTAATTCCTCTCGATCTTTCTCAGTCGTAACCACATTTGTTGATTATACCTATTTGGTTTTCTTTATAGACCCTTTTCATAAATGGCTGCCAATTTAAAATTCTTTTGTATGTATTTAAATTAGCCTCACTAAACTCGTTTGGGAGTAAAAATTCTTTTGAATTAATACTTACAAAAGAATTTATAATTGGCAGCCATTTATGAAAAGGGTCTATTCATCGGTGGCTATAAAGGAAAAGCTGAATTCCGTAGTTACATAGAACAATGCCTTAATGAATCAATTAAGGCTTTCCGGTTTAAAAGAAGAAAGGTCAAACGTACAACGAATGTAGCTTCGTAATTTCACGAATTCTTTTGCAGTAAAAAGTGAGCAAGAACAAACCAAAAAAAATTAGCAAGTAAATTGAAAGAATCCTTCAAACCAACGTCAAGAACTTCTTTAATTTCTAACTTCTAACTAAAACCAACGTTTATGACGAGATTCGTTTTAAAAAGGGAAGAACTAGTAGAACCAGAATTATTCATGAATCCATCGCCTACAACAGCTGTTTGCATGGCATATTTAGCGTCAATATTTCTCAAGATTGACATGTAAATTCTCCGAAAGCGGAATTTGAGTAATTTTGAGACTTGCTTTCCTTTTCTTTATTCAAGTTTGTAGACATATTAAATATAGCTGCATTCAATTTCTTTATTACTGTGTTTAGGTCTTTGCATAGAAGAGCCACACCCAGTGGAATGCTAATAAACCTTTATTACTATTATTATTATTATATTATTATTATTATTATTATTATTATTATTATTTTAAGTCCTTAAAGTCTTGCCGCTTTTAACTTATGGTGCCGAGTTCAATCCATCCATTATTATTATTATTATTGTCATTATCATTATCATTATCATTATCATTATTATTATTATTGTCATTGTCATTATTATTATTATCATCCTCACGTAATGTTTGCTTAGAGTCCTTAGGGCCGAGACCAAACCATGGTCCTGAGGCACTAGGGGATAGCCAGTTTACAGCTTGATAGCACCCTCCTCCTTTCTTATTATTATTATTATCATTATCATTATCATTATCATTATCATTATCATTATCATTATCATTATCATTATCATTATCATTATCATTATCATTATCATTATCATTATCATTATCATTATCATTA
>Ga0126338_10002635_pt1 | contig 12383 bp, 11 predicted proteins | sample OrbCmetagenome_2_FD_92529 | JGI IMG/M metagenome (GOLD analysis project Ga0126338, IMG submission 92529) | Coral microbial communities from Petempiche,Puerto Morelos, Mexico - Orbicella C C metagenome | ecosystem: Host-associated > Invertebrates > Cnidaria > Coral | place: Petempiche,Puerto... | reverse complement strand
AGTTGGTTTCCCTGTGCACGGTTCTAGGCTGAAAAAAACCACATTCCTGTAAGGACACCAAAATGGCCACCCCGCTTGATTTTTGCAGGGGCATGTCACGGCCAGTAAACTGGTACTGGTACCGTTTAATGCTATGTGATAAGACATGTGGCGAACATGTGAGTATGTGAGCAGGTCATGTGTGCTCGTCTTTCCGATGGATCTTTTTTTTTTTTACTTCTTTCCATTCAGTCGGCGTACGCCTCGCTATTATGTGCTCTCAGCGTTAGATTTTGGCGAATTTAAACGCTTCGACGGCAGCATTTATCGCAATCTGAGGGAATTGTCCTTGTTTATTAACCCGACTTGGCTTTGGGATGATAACCGTGGGAACAGCTACATTTTGATTGCATTTGTTGATTAGTTCCAGTCGCGATAGTCTCCTCCGCAGCCGTTTTTTGGGATGTCACGCAACGCTCCCCCCAAAGTTTCTTTGGGGGGAGCGTTGCGTGACATCCCAGACTACAGTCGCGACAGATAGCTCAGTCTTTATCCGGTCGAAATTTTATTGTTTGGAATCGGTGGAAAAGTGCTCTGAAGGCAAGATCCATAAGACTACTTTATTCATCAGGGGAAATACTCGAATTAGCCGCGAAACGAGCACGCGACTGCAAATGCTAGCTTAGAATAATGTACGTAATTTAAATATTCTGTGAAACTTGAGAGACTACAGAAACTGGCAGCGTCACGCAGCGTATCAACAAATCGTGACCTCTTCACTAGCATGGACTTTGACACTAGGCATAAAACCTCGGTTGCTGCTGAAAAAATGTTAATTTTAGCAATAGACAAAGGTTGAAAGTCGGCTAGTGAAATCATTTATTTACGATATATAATTCTATATTAAAGTAAGAGCGTCGAACGCACTCTCATAATCTCTGATTACTACTAGTATTAAAAAAATAAGGTAATCACGATAAAAAATTAGCACTGAACTTATTGTAACAATAAGCAAACAATTTCTTGCGGAAGACTGACAAGGTGTTAGACTCCCTGATGTTAAGAGGTAGTTCATTCCATGAGCGACAAACCCGTATAAAATTAACTGCTTTCTGGGCAGACACGGTTATGCGAGTAACACTTCCGGTTGGTTATTTTCACTTCCGGTCATTTTTGTCTTGGAGGAGGTGTGGGGAGGGTCAGATGTTTTTGTGTAGGTATTTGTGAAGGGTCATGCATTAATCCACTCTGGTAAGTGGGAGGGCCACGACTTTTTTCCCAAAAAATTTCTAAAACACCCCCCCCCATCCCCCCCCCCCCCAATAAAAAACGTACCTTCCCTTACCAATCTTCCTACATTTAGTTCATATATTCTCGTGATTTTTTGTGTACTTATATGCTTTTTGTTTTCCTCAGATATCATCAAATGTATTCTGACATTATTCCTGATCTGCGAGATTCCACCATCACTGGAAGACAGCATTTTTTCAGGGGAGTTCACGCGTGCGCACTGCGTTAACTTTTTCAAAGCCAACCAGCCTTTGGAGACTGTCTGCTTGAGCAATATATCGATAACACGGCGAAAATACGTTGTAATTTTTCCGCAACAGTTCAGGACACATAGGCTGGTTTCTTTGCAACAAGGCCATTTTACTTTAGCCCGGCATCGGTCAGTCGACGCTTAGTCCAGCAGCTATGAATTTTAAGATCTTGGGTAGTAACACACCACTGATTTAGATGCTTCATGCAATAAAATCAGCTATATAGTTCACGTTGAAATTTTCCGGGCTTCTTTTGTTTCTCCAGTCAGTCATGAATTTCCTATTTCACTTGAGAATTTGAAGTGCAGTCATCTAGCTATGGCTGCGTGCATACTTTCTGAGCCGTTGTCTCCTATGCAGTTTGCGCGGCCATTTTTTTCTCGCAGTTTCTTTCGCGTCACGCACAACAGACTAAGCGAAAGAGGGACCATTCGTAGTCTAACTGACCCTTGGTGGGGGAGAAGATTGCGTGACGACCCCAAAGATCGTCTGCGCTGCGTAGGAGGCTATCTGAGGAGAGCCTGCTAGTTAGTACTAGTCAGGTTGGTTAGTTTCTTGAACTACCCGCATAGTCTGCTGGGACAGCAGGTAACTGGACTTCCATCCATAAAAGTCCGGACTAACTGACCTAAAACGAAGAATTCGTAACTGGAGCACTGACGAAGAAAAGCGGAGGAAAAAAAATTAAAGCAAATAGAAAAATTAAGACCCGGTATTTTTTTTATACAATTTACTTTTGCCTTTATTTCCAGCTAATAAATTCGGCTGTCACTCACCCAGTCAACCTCATCTCCCCCCTCTCGTAGAGTTTGCATGATGATGAAATTGCGTGCGTGTTTCCAACGACACAGTACGTCATTCCATTTAGAAAGCAACCCCATGACCACCCACGTAATGACGAAAGTGGGTCTTTGACTTCTTCCGAAAACAAATTCAATATCCGCTCTACAGCCGTGTAATGTCACAAACGAGCTTGTGAGAAAATGTACGGGGACGCTGCTGTTAAATAGCCACCTTCACAAAACAACCAGATAGATAAGTGGTGTGATAACTCTACGAAACATCACGTCGGCGCGGAAACGCTTTCGTCCAAAGGTCGTTCTCCATCTAATTCTCTCTGTACTCAGTCGACATGATATTTGCCGTTGTTTCGCTTTCATAGTTTGTTACAGAACAATTAAAATCAAAACAAAAGTATAAAGACCATCTTCTGAAATTAAGTTATGTGGTACGTACTGCGAGGGAATTTTCTTTTTCCGGCGTGCATCATGGGGAAAGTGTGTGTTTGTTCCATTGATTCTATATAGGCCTGGACAAAACTGAAATAGCTAGGAAAAGCGAATTGCACAGATTGTTGTGGGGTTTTTTTGACAGTGAGCCAATACTTGTTCTGTCAAGGAAAATAAACCTCGCACAGTAAATGTGTCAAGATGTGGCCAAAAAGGCCAAGAATAAAGAAAGTCAAAATATACTTCAATTAGGTTAAAGAGATATTGTTGCATTTCTTCAGTTAAAACTAGTCTACACGTGCTATTTTAAGCAAATTATTTTGTCGTAGCAAATTGCTGCAGCAATATCACAAAACGAAATCACGCTAGTGCTTTGCAAAAGCTTACAAAAAGTTTTTTACTCTTATTAAACAACACGCCGATAAAATAATTCCTTTCGAAACTTTATTTTTTGACGGAACGAAATAAGTTACGTCTGAGAAATAATCGTGTACTTTGGGCTCATGTCAAGACAGTGTATGTTAATTGATTTTTAATTAAAATCTAAAATCAGAAAAAAATTTAATGTGAACAAACAGATTTCTACCTCAGAGAGATCAAAGAGTTTCAACTTTATTCAGTCACAAATCTCTGTAATTTTAACAAATAATATTTTCGAAAAACCTGATGAGCGGTCGGTTTAACTAAGGGTCAGAGGCCGAATTTGTAATGAAGGGATATATTATAATTCCCCGTATAATTTGACCCAGCGAATTTTACATTTTCAAACGAGTAAAAAAATGAAAGATCTGGCTTCAGGTGTTGTGCTTATGTTTGCTGCGGTGTCGAGGAAACAGTGGATTGCTGTAAAACAAACTCATCTTTATAGCAAAGCGAAAATCGTGTTGCTCAATATTTACTCTTGTTATCTCGGACTGGACTTTTGTGATATTACGACCGGGCATTTTATTCTGATGGGTTTTCTTGCCACTGTTTTCTAGCTAGTTCAGTAGCTGAAGCCAATTCATTCTAATTTCACCCTATCTCAATAGGAATCTTCCGACACAAAAGTGGTGTTAGAGTTTTCAATTTATCTATATCTAAGGTAAGGCACAACTTTCGATCGCAAACCGCGCTTCGAGCACACGTGGTTTACATCTGATCTTCTCGCTTGATAATGTATTTGCCCGAGAGCCTTGAATGTGACAATGCGGACAGTAACCTAGCAATATCAACTCTTTCGTTATGGGTAAATTTAATTCATTATTTTACGAAAATGAAAATGCAAAAAATATATATCTTTGAGCTTAAATCTGCAAGATCCGCTATTTTTATTGATCAGAGTTCGCCTTCGGCCACAGATTTGAACAGATTCGTTTTATTTGCTAGAGTGATTTTACTTTGATAGAGGTCTCGTAGCTACGCATCCTCCATTTTAACAATGTTTTTGTCTGTCGAGATGTGAAAGAGGCAATTGTTAAATGATTGAATATTTGCAAAGTTGAGCGACCAATGAACAACGTTTTCGCCCACAGTCACTTTAGGGGCATACCAGCAAGTTCAAGAAATCACCTGTGAGACGAAATTTATGGAAAGCTAATTATGATAATATAGTTTACCTTTTCCAAATATGGCGTTTATTGTATTAAATTGGGCGTTCTAATTGGTCAAGGCTGATAATTATTCTGCAATGAACGATAGTTTTTTCGCCATGCGAACAAAGACGGGTCACAAAAATTCTACGACTACTTTCGGACGGTAGTCCGTTGGCTTTCCACTTTCCCTTCGCATTTCGTCTCGGCATGGAGCATTCCTCTTTAGATTTAAGTATAGTAAAGAAGGAGCCGGGATTCGAGGAGCCTTTTTCGTCCGATTCTGGTATATTCGACAACATGATGTCCGACGACTTTCACGACACAAACTTCCATTCAATGGTAAGTGCGGACTTCATTCATTACTAACTCGTAGTAAAACCACTCGCATATTATGTCTTACTGGGAATTACGTCTCTCTTTCTTTCCTGACATCTCTTCTTGTCTCATTGTAGCACCACAGTAATGAAGAAGTTCCCGTGGACTGGCTCTCAGGGTTTTTCGACGAAGTTCCTTCCTACAACAACACTTTGCCGGATTACACATCAAGCAGTTTACCCTACACCTCGCTTGCGAAGTCACATTATCTAAGCTTAAACGGTCTTAGTATGGATTCAATGCCTAGCTTCCCGGAGGAATGCTCCAACGAGTCGTTGTATTGCTCAACGCCTTTAGCTCCTCGCACACCAGACTACAAACCCCTTTCTCCAGACTCGACGATGGAGTCGCATTCACTGGAAAACGACGTGAAACCTCACCTATTTGGCAAAGACGCTCTGTTCGAACCACAGGAAAATTTCGTACCGCAGATAAACAGTCGGCTAGAGCCGACGGAATTAAAATTGTTCGAACAGAATGATGGACAAAAAAGTTCACCGGATTCACCACATTCCGAGAACGATTCCGATCGCCCAGACAGCGAGTCCGGTAAGTCACGAACTTGTGTTTTCCGTTCCTTTGAAATAACTTCATTCTTTATGGCTTCATTTATGGGGTTTCCGTGTCAAAGCAGCTATAATGATGGCAATATGGCTGTATAAACAACTAATGGGATTTAAACCATGAGGAAGGCATTAAAGTTTTATCCCCTGTTGGTAAATACTGATCTCTTTGTTTCTCACATGGCCGAAAGTTTGTGTGACTTTTCGCGAGGCCAAAGAAAGGGATCTCTTGTTTCCGGAAATAGACATTCATTAAAAAAGAAAGGAAACTTTGTAGGTTTTCTGCCGTCAGAAAAAAAAAGGAAACACATAAACAAGCTCGGGAATGAATTTCTGTGAGATGAGCGATTATAACAGGTAAAGCTACATTTCAAAGCTTTTATGTCTTCTGTGTGTCGCGAGAACGATCTTTGAACCGTAAGCTTATATGAAAGGTATCAAGTTTACTCTTCATAAGAAGGGATTATTTTGTTGTTACAAAGATAGCAAGCCTTTCACTCTACACTGCTACAAATCCATGACTTTGTTTTTTTTTTTTGGCGGCGGCGGCGCGAGTTAAGTCCTTCCAAACTTAAACCCCACCATCATCCATATTGTAAAAGCTTTTTTCACGCCTGATTCAGATTCCATGGGAACATAATTGTTGTTAGATATTGTGAAAACTTTTCCTAACTGCATGCTGTTTCGGTCGCTCAAAAAGAGTTATTTTCGATATATATATAAATTGATAAGTCACTTTCATTCTTGGAATTTTACATTTTTTTATTCCTGTGATCCAGATGAGTTTACATGTTTGTGCCATTTGTTGAAAGTTCTGGAAAAATTCAAAAAACACTTGTTTTCCTCGAGACAGTTCTGTTTTCTGTCCCTAAGGTTTTCTTTTTCTTTTTGTTCATTTTGGCGTAAAATTTATGTAGTTCTTTTACATTTTGTACGGCATGGTTTCTTTCCATATTTTGAACTAAAAGCTTAATATTATACCAGCTGTTTAAACTTTGGTTGTTACCTAAAGAATATAACAGATTCGAATTTTAGTAAACTGGGTTTTACAACTGATTAATGTTTAGCATAAAGTAAAATAACTGTAAATTAAAACTAAAATAAAATTCTATAAAAAGTTCAGTGTATCATTGACACTGGAGATCCGTTGGTATCCAACAGAGAAGTGTGATGCTCTACAACTTGCTGCATAATTTTCTGTAAATTAACAGTCAAGTTATTAATTTTAAAAGCAGCACAACTTTGCTGTTCTTTAAGTATTACATTGTCTGTTAGAAATAGCCATCAAGTGTCTGGTTTCAAGTGATAAAATACATGACTTGTAATTTTGTATATGGTATTTTTTAAAAAATATTTGTATCAGAAAAATTCACTTGACATGCATGCATTTTCTTCAACAGTTATGTTCTAACCTCATTACAGTTCAGTAAAATAATACAGTATAAGCTACCATTTAAGTGAACAACGTGGACTTGCTTGCATTTCAAATCCATATACATGCACAGCTGTAGACCTTCCTCACATCAATGCTCACTGGTATCTTCGTAGGCAAACTGAGAAATCAGTTGATATGTCTGTACCAGTACTGGGATCCAATGTTGAACAAAATAAGTTTTCTCCAAGAACAACAATGTCTTGTACAGTTACTTATGCCAAAACTTGAGATAGGAACTTAATAGTCAGCTACAGGTGTACATGCCAGATACAACTGTATGAAATCTTGGACTCGTAAATTATGGAAAGACCCTCCAAATTATGCATTGCCATTCATACAGCTGTATGTTCAAGGTGTTGTTGGGATCAAGTTACTCTTTCATGTACAATCTGGACATCACTTTGTTCAAAAATAAATGTACAGTGTAGTTGCCTTCTGGAGTCTCTATTGTCACTATGAAAACATTATTTTATCTGTTATATGGAAATCACGGCTTGTTCTATTACCAACAAACTCAGGGCTGTTTAATCATCATTAATGGCAACAGTCTTTCTAAAGATTTGCCTCACCTGGACAATCACACTAGACAGTACACGTACATTACAGTCTTCTCTGTCAATGATTTTGACTTTTATCCAATGGTCCATGGGAGGCAATGGCCAGACTTCTTTGTCATTAGTTTACATTTACAGTACAGTTCATTCTTTCGAAATGTAAACTCGTTCTGAAGGAAATTTGCTTGCACGTTTTAGGTACCTGTACATGCTTTTTTTTCAAGCACATTATCCTTGGTTATTCAATCTGTAAGCCTTTCAGAAAGGAAAGTGTTCCTTTTTATCTAAGCTTCATGGAGAGAGATGCTTTATTTGGTCTTAAGAAAGGTTTTTGGAAGACTTGTCAAAGTTTTGTGGCTTATTCTATTTGATTCCTCTTCCCTGTCATTTTGCAAGCTGTTTTTTCCTTACCTTCCAATCCCATGTGAACATACGTACAATATAAATTTGCTACTCGGCAATCCACTCATTATTTCCCCCTCCTTTCTTTATTCAGCCTCTGGTGATGGGTATTTTTATCCTGCGCTGCCTATCCAATCAGAATACGCAACACTCAGAGCATGTAGACCTTACAGTAAGCATCCATAAATATTTTAAACCTTTTAAACATAATTCTGAAACTGGACTGAATTTTTTATCTTGTTGTGAAAACCAAGCAGGGATAATTCATTGTTTTGGATGCTTTGTTGCATGTACTGTAGCTTGCCTGACATACAGTGTATGGTTAAAAGTGTTTGGTTATTTCTCTGAGGTACATGTACAATGTAATTGTGTTTTTTGGGTAGGCATCATAGTGATCAAGACTGAATTTGAATGTGTGACAAAGCAACTAAAATGATGAAAAGTTTCTTAAAGAAACTTAAATTTGAAGAAACATTTGTATCATTCGGCACTGCTTGGTAATAAGCATGATTAAAAGTTCAATCTGTTTTGACTTAACAGAAGCTGAGTAATCCAAATAATACAATATGTTAGTAAATGTCTTACTTAAATGCTATTTTATTGACAATAATAAAGTAATCATTATGGCGTATTGTTAATTTATAGACCTTTTGTCAGTCACTTGTGTTGAATCAGGTACAGATTTATGAAAAGTTCTCAACACTTGACTTCATGAGTGCACTAAGAGTGGTGACAAAATACATTTTATGTTGGTCACGGCACTTCAGACAGGTCCTGATGGGATAACATAGGAACAAAATTGGCTAGCAAAGCATTTTAACCTTTCATTTTCCAAGAGAAACCAACATCTTAAAAGTTTTTCCTAAAATATTAGCACATAAAGAAATTTTCTGGTTCAATATAATATATGTTGACAAGGGGATATTGTCAGAGCAGGAAATAATTCTAAAGAATACAGTGTAATATTCATCTAAAAAAGTGCCTTCCTTTCAGTTTATGTACAGTGTTCACTATTAATAGAAGGTACTTAGTATTCAATTGGCTTCATCCTTCCAACTTCTTGACATGATTTTTGTTGTCCATATTCTTCAATATTAAGTATAATTTGAAGTCATAAATTTTACTGCCTACTCTTAAACTTTTTAAAGGTGCGACTCATATTTGCATAATATGAATTATATTTTTTTGAAGTGTTTGAACTTAAATTGTTTCGATGCTGTTAAACCTTTGAAAAGTTATTTTAACTTAAAAAGATACCAGCCTTTTGTTGCCACATGCATGATAAAATGTTAGGTTAATTTCTCATCATATTGATATCCATTGTTTAGTATTGAAAGATGTTAGAAATTTATTTTTTAAGAACTTTAGTGAGCACTGTGTAGAAATTGTATATGTTTCATTCAACATTTTACATCCATGTACCATAAAATTACATGTACTCTTCTTGAGACGGAGTAAAAAGCACCAAAAGCAAGGCATTTTTTTTTAAATATGTGTACATGTATGTGTGGTACACACTTTGTTCTTTAAATTTTGTTCATGTAAGTTGGAGATACTATGTGATAAAGCAAGAACTTAAAATGAGTAAATATGTTGAATAATGTAATATTATCTTCTTTGATTACAAGCTAAGTTAAATAAATAACATTTGTGATATCACTTTTAATGTCTTAATAATCACTATGCAGAATTGGTCAAAATCAACAAGTAACAGCGAAACTTTATCTAAAACAACGAAATGCAACAAGTCAAAAGATGGCAGTTCATCTCGTGTATGGTCAGATAATCTCTGCATGCATTGTATCCCAAAACTGAGTTTGGCCCAATTGCGAACTCAATTGTTAGTCAGCAGATTGCACAGTAATGTTGAGGTTTTGCTATATCCCTTTTAGGTTACGACTCTGGTTCTCACTCCCCTCCATCCACTGCTACCACCCCTCCCCACATGTTAGAAGACAACGATATGTCAGGATCAAGCACAGGAGAGACAACACCCCCTGTAATTCAGGTATGTAAATGTAACATACATGCATGTGAGTATGTACACTGTGCCTTTGTCCAGTGACTAAAGCTCATCACTGCATTGCTCATACCATTTGGATTCAACCTTAAAAAATTCAGCCTGCAAGTGATACCTTAGGTGACACCTTTTTCAAGATTTGTTTTTGTATCCTGATCCTTTCACTACAAACACAAACACAGGTACCAATAATGTGAAGACACTGAAGAGATGAGGGGCCTTGACATTTAGATAATCTTAAATCTGACTGCCTTGCTTTCCTCCATGCAGCACCCCCAAGAAAAACAGCCATTCTATTTGACAGAAGAGGAAAGAAGAACTCTTATAGCAGAAGGTCTGCCTGTACCGACTGGTCTTCCTTTAACAAAGGTACACACTATAAGACTAAGATGGTTTTCAAGATTTTAAACCTGCTATCACCTTCTGTGCTACTTTTTTGTTCTTACCGCGTTTTGACGTCATCTGTGATCTACATGTATAACTGACCAGATGTACGGCAACATGGAATCTGTTGGTTAATTATTACACGTGCATGCTAAATGTACATACATTTGAATGGTGAAACACAAGGTGTTGTTTATTCTACAGACATATATGTGGAGTAAAAGATTCGTTTACAATGAAAGGGTTAAATGAAATTACTGATTTTATCCTCATTGTACCTAATCTTTGAACAGTTTTTTGACATCTCTTAATGACTTCCATTCAAATCTTCTTGTTTTGAGATTCTGGTTGTAAGTGAAGACAGTGTCGCTAGACGATAACCCTTATTCTTGTTGCTTCTTTGCTTGACAAGGTGTAGTAATATTATGAAAGGAAATGGATTTTGACCACATCAGGGAGTATGTTCAAGTGAATACACTTGTAAACCAGCTTTTCTTTTTTTTGGCAGGTTGAAGAAAGAGCCTTAAAAAAAGTTAGACGCAAGATAAAAAATAAGGTACAGTGTTTTTTAGTATTGGATATACATGTTTGTTTTGTCTGGTTGATTGATTACATGTAAATTTAGCTGAAAATTTACAGTTTTCTTTACTGCTACCTGTTATGCAGATTTCCGCACAAGAAAGTAGACGTAAAAAGAAAGAATACATGGAAACATTAGAAAAAAGGTGAGGCATTGTCTCTTGGCAAGCAAGCCATGTCTTTTATAACTCATGTACTGACAGCTTCATGCTCATTCCTACATGTGACTTGACCACTTCTCTTTATTCTCAATCTGGTCTTGAAACAAACTAAAGTTATCCCAATTTTTTCCTTACCTATACAGAGTAGAAAACTGTGCAACTGAGAATTTAGAACTTCGCAAAAAAGTGGATACTTTAGAAACTACAAATCGGTAAGTTGTCAGAGGAAGGTACATTTTACTGTGATTAGCTCATTGTCTTTGTGATGATTTTAATGTTTAGTAGAGTGTCACCTAATACGACCACCTCTTTACTACGGCTACTTTATTCAGGATGGAACAAAGCCCAGTCAGTCATTTAACTTATTTTAAGAACCCCTTTAATGTGGCTACCCCACTAATAGGGCCAGGTTTTTGCTGCCCATTGGTGACTGGATTGATGGGGTTCCACTGTACATGTATTCATATTAAGCATGGATTCCTGAATCTTTTTCCTTTTCTTTTTTTATAGCTCACTTATAAGTCAACTTCAAAAACTTCAGTCACTAATAGCTGCTAAAGTTCCACGAGCAGTGACTGCAAGATCAACACAAACAAGTACCTGTTTAATGGTGAGATTTCTTGCTTGTCTAATTATTTATGGTCAGTGTAAAACGAAGACTGTGGACTGCAAACTGCTGATTGTGGACCGAGGGTAAAATGCAGACTGCAGACCATTGGTAAAATGCAGATTGCAGACTATAGACTTTTTAGCTGAATCGTGTTACCATGTCTATCATTGAGAACTAACCGTAAACCTGCTGAATGGAACATTATTTAGGCTAACAGGAGTGCAGACCTTCACTGTGATTAGTCTGAATGAATCTGTTTACCGTCAGTACTCGCTAATGGAAATACTGTAACATGATATTTACTTACAAAGTCTGCAGTCTTTCATCCCCCAGTCTGCAGTCTACATTTTACACTGACAATAATTTACTTACACATTGAGGGACCTTGCAGCAAATTAGGTGTTGAAGGCAAATCTTGGAAGGGATTGGTGCTTCTTCCTCTGAAACTGCTCAGAACATAGCTTTTTATCATTCTTGGAGCAGAATTAAATGTCTGGAGAATCTCTGAATTGTTTCAGCCACCCAGACCCTGTAATTTGCCAGACGCTTTCCATTTCAGACCTTGGACAAGACGATTATGTATTTATAAAAAAGAAATGCTGCCCCATCCCAAAAGTTGTGTCAGTTAGGTGAGCTTGAACAGAAATGGTGTTTTTCAGTAAATAATCTCCAGGGACACCAATACCAATATTTTGCATTTCCCATGGTTGGTGCTGGTTTTATGTTTCTGCATCAGGTTCTGATTGGTTCACTGAGCTATGGTGTATTTGCTATTGTAATAAGCCATTTCCAAGTTACCTTGTGCCTCTATTTCAAAACAAGGCCTCGTGCAAAACCCTTATATGTAAATGAGTCTCATTTGCATGAAATTAAAACTGTTGGCAAAATACAGTTCCTTATTCGTCGTTTCCACATCCCCCACAATACACCTTGTCTTTCACCCCCCCCCCCCCCCCCCCCCCCCCTATTTTTTTATT
>Ga0126338_10002634_pt1 | contig 12389 bp, 8 predicted proteins | sample OrbCmetagenome_2_FD_92529 | JGI IMG/M metagenome (GOLD analysis project Ga0126338, IMG submission 92529) | Coral microbial communities from Petempiche,Puerto Morelos, Mexico - Orbicella C C metagenome | ecosystem: Host-associated > Invertebrates > Cnidaria > Coral | place: Petempiche,Puerto... | reverse complement strand
GATCCCGTCCCCCCCCAAAAAAGTTCCAACCCCCGCCCGGAAATTTTGGTTGCATGCACCCCCCCCAACAAAAACCTCAAAAAAAAAACACCAATTCCCCCCTTTCCCCCCCCCCCCCCCCACCTCCCTCCCCTAGGTGAAATCTTTCATACACCCCTCATATACTCCACATGTTTTTTTCCTTGTTGAAAGAGGGGGCAGTGGGAGTGACTTTTCTGAGGACATCCTCAAGCTGAACTCCTTTGACATAACGCTTGGCAGATACTATTTCTGCACAGGTGTATCTAGTGTTCATTGCATTGTTCAGACGAAGGAAACTGGTTTCATGTGCTGTTTTCTTTTGGCTGTTCACATGTAAAGATGGAACTAAGGTGTTGTCGATAATTGCCTCTAAGACTCTTTCATTGGAAAAATGACTTTTAACAACAAAAATGCTACATTAGGCATGGTTTTTATTATTTCTTTACATATTATAAAAAGGTTTATACTTCACGCCTCAGATTAACAAAATCACGCCGAGATTCAGTTGATGTTTGAAACTTACGGCTCTTCACACGGGCTTGTCAGTTCTTTGAACAGTTTTGAGGTTTTGAGTCGCACAAAAATCAATTTTCTTTTTTAAGAGTCATTATGAGGGCGATCTCAAGCTACTAAATACTAAACGCTGACAGTATACGATAGCTCAGCCAATCAGATTGCAGTATTTTTTTAAATGCACATTAGTTGAGAGGGACCTTTCAGGCAAAAATGCTATGAATGCGCGCGCTCTGATTAGTCAATCAGCTATGATTTATTGTGCCAGTAAACTCATGGAAATTTCGCGTGTCTTCTGAATTATTATATAAAAGCAATAGACCGTGATTTACGAATTCTTCTCGTGTTCTTCCAACATCCCGCGTGGTTTATCAGCCTATAAACCATAAAAACTTGTGGTCTATTGCTTAAATAAACTTCTGATGTTTCCTGATAATGAAGGCCTTTTCCACACTACGCCGGAGAAATTTGAAAACGCAACTTTACTTCCACGGTTAGGGCTACCGTCCACACTAATTTGTCACGAAAACGGAACCTTTCGACAACGCTCTTCAAACAGGACGAATTTGAAAACGACGGTCGGCTTTGCGTTTTCGTTGGACGGAAAATATTTTGAAAACGGAGCTTTTCGAAAACGATGACATCACGATGGTCATGAGATTTCCCTGACCGAGTTTTCCTCAAACACAAATCCAAAACTGATGACCGCTGATTGTGGCGTTTTTAAATTCCTCCGGCGTAGTGTGGACGGAAAACATTTGATACATTTTCAGAGTGAAACCTCCGTTTTCAGATTTCTCCGACGTAGTGTGGACACTGCCCAAGTGTCATTACGCGAAATGAATAAAAACGACACTTTGCCATGCGAGAAAAAAAGCGGGTCTCTTAAAAGAATCATGCCTTTGACATAACAACAAGAGACCCTTTTAACGAGTTGTCAAAAGTATCGAGCGGATTGTCGCAATTAAAATGACGTAATTTTACACATTGAATCAACAAACACCTAGCGTATTTGGTCAACTGATCTTTAGAGTCGTGAATGAAGAAATATTGTGGACAACACCTGGGAACTTAACCCGTAATTCTGCTTCCGGCTTGAAATGTTCAGAACCTAATCCCCCCTTTGATGATCGGTCAACTGTCATTTAAGGCAGACCAAGCAGAAACGTTTAAAGATATCTATTCAATAACTTCTCGCTTTTCTCAGGTTAGTCAGTGGTTTTCTTCTATAAGTAAGAATTTAATCAATTATTCTTTTTGCTTGCTGGACGTAGTTGAAAACGACGCCACTCTTGACATATTTTCCACTGCTGACAAGGCTTTGTTTTGTTATGTACGTTGGTGTTTAGTCCTGGAAAATTAGATTTAAATTTCAAACGCTCGAGTGACCTTATACCATCTGGTCACCTGCTGTCAAAACGCTTGTTAAACCTGCAGCGAGAAAATAGCGAATTCCTATATATTTTCGATGCAATATCGTTCTAAAAAAGTAGTCAAAGAACACTGAAATATCTAAAGCATGTAACAGAACTGCAACTGTGAAAAATTTTATATTATGTCAACATAACTTTCAAGGAATAAAAACAACCACATGCAAGACGTACCGTGAATACAAATATAATTGTTAAAATGCAAATAAATACGTGCAAAAAGGAAAACTGAAATTATCTTTGTTTAAATAACCCTTCGTAAAGTTTTGGAGACCACGTTCTTTGTTTGAAAGTTTCTTTGAGTATTTGTATAGGCCAAAGTTTCCAAATACCCGTCTTTTTGCTAACGGTAAACTTGGGAAATCTAACCACTCAAAGAATTTAGCTAATAGCGCGTTTTGAATAGAGTCAACATCTTCAAGAAGACATGTAATATATCAGTTTTATTCATTCAACTTTACATCTTTTGATTTCTAGTTTCATTTGCCAGATTGCGGTAGTCAGGAAGGTGTAGGTCTCAGCATTCAGTAATCGGGTTACCGGTTCTTTAGCCCCCAAGTCGATTAGCCCATAGCCGGTTAAATAAAGAACGACAAACAGACAGTGTTTTTGACTTCTAGTTGGGGGCTAAATGATTGAGGAACTAATCGGCTCCGGGCCTAAACGAACGGTTACCTAGTAATCGTTTCTCAGTAGGTCAGTGCCCGTTCTGTGCACACTAGCGACATAACAACATTATGACATCACGACATAGTCGCTCATATCGGTAATGTGAACATCGACTTAAAGACATATATAAGGATACGTGAAGAGATGACTTTAAAAAATGCACGAAGAAACACTTATTGCAATTGCAATAATTCTGTTTCTTTTCTTCGACGACGGAAAACAAAAGGAAAAATTGCTAGAAGAAAAGAGTGGATGCACCCGATCTTTCAACAAGAAGCTAGGAGAACACAAAGCCAGTGCCACAACCTCATTAGAAGGTTTCGTTTAGGTAATGAGAATATTGTTTCAGGTAAACGAAATTAACGTTCCTGACCACACTTGATAGTCGCCGCCATTTTGAAAACAGTGCTGGTGGCAGTCTGGGTTCTACAATTCTTGCGTCGCTCTGATTAGTTCTTTGTTATGTTGCTATGTCGATGATGTTCACACTTGCTTTAACAGAAACATAACGCCATAACGACATAGACGTAACGACATAAGGAAAATTTCAATTTTTTCCCTATGTCGTTATGTTGCTATTATGATGTTCACCCTGTCAACATAACGACATAAAGTCCTTCATATGTCGTTATGCTAATGTTGTTATGTCGCTGGTGTGACCTGGGGCTAACAGGTACTGCCATCTTTATATCTGGCCGTAATCTTCCAATGTTTTGTTTTTGGTTTTTTGCAGTTCCCGGAAAATCTCGAGAATGGGAGGGGCTATTTATAAGGACAACGCAGCCATCGAATACGAAGAACGCAATATCTACTTGAACTCTATCCGAACACTTGGCAGGTAACTGTATAGAAATTATCACACGGCCGGCGGCGCGAAGATATTAATTTTATTTTCGAGTGGTAAAAACAGTAGGCCATTTCCAAATCGACTTTTGCCCAAGAGATTATGCTTGCTTTTGCCTCATTGTCAAAACGAGTCTTCCTGCGAAAGCATGCAATGACATATTTAAATGTTTCACCTGCACTTTCATTTTCATATCAAACAAACTCATTCTCAATTGAAACGTTTTGCACGAGTACTTGCTCTGGAGAAGAGGCAAACGGCAACACGGAAGACGGAGGTCTATAAACAAAACAGTTACCCCGGGAATCAAGGAGAGCGGACTGCCATTTGTCTCAGTCGCTTTTCGTTTTTTTTCGCTCCTTGTCGCTTGAGGTTAAACTTTAGATTCTGTAAGGGGCTAAAATTCTAGCCTCCGGAGCCAAGCGTTCTCATAATTTTTAGGAAATCGTCGATATTAGAAGAAAGGCGAAAAGCGCAGGTCGCTCTGAATTCTACATATAGAATTTCCTCAGTGAAATAGAGCGGTTTTCAAATGAGTGTTTTAAAACCAAAACCGGATCAGTTACTTACCAATTATACCGTTCAGCCAATCAGAAACTGTGGTATAACAGTATAACCAAAACCAAAGTAATGGCCTGATTAATTTCTACCCTCAACTGAAAACTACACTAAGCCAAATGAGCATAACTTATTACAATACAGTGGGTCTTGAACTCTCCCTTTTTCTATAGAGAAATATAAGGCCCGAATGTCCTATAGGTAGGTTAATTATAGTGAGTATGGTACAGTCGAACCTGTGTATAACGGCCACCCTCGGGATTTGAGGAACTGGCCGTTTAATACAGGTGGGCGCTAATACACAATACAATACCGCATAAAATGACCTGTCACCCAGTCAAGGGTGGCCTCTTACTACGGGTAAAAATGACAAAGAAAGACAAACATAGGACTGCTACAGGGTGGCCGCGGCTGCTTAATAAAGGTGGCCGCCTAATACAGGTAACAAATGCAGCGTTTGCACGAGCGAAAATTCGCGGCTTTGAAAACCGGCCGCCGCTTAATAGAGGGTGGCCGCTTAATACAGGGCCGTTATATACAGGTTCGACTGTAATAGAACACATAATTACATGACTAATACCGTGAGCAGGCAAGATGAGCCAAATCCTGCGTTCTGATTGGCTATCCGAGGGGCCATTATGGTGTTATCTTGCCCGCTCGGTATTACCCGCTGTGTCCCGCAAGAAAAATTTCCTCGAAAGCCATATAATTTATACTTTATTGACCAACCTTGTTTGGTCAATAACTCATATATAAGGTCAATATTTAAGGTGTCAATTGAATTTCTTTGTACTTCAGACTCGAACCAACGCGGCCAATCACTCTCCACCAAAAGGCGCTTTTCCTATTATGGTTGTCGATCATCTTTCTTTGGGTCACGCTGAAAACCAAGCGTTACATTCTAAAGTGGCGTGACAAGTGGAAAGCTAAGCAGATGGAGGATGAAGAGAAAGATTTGGCCGAGAAAGGTATGAACCTCAACAGGTGCATGATATCACGTAACGGAGAAGCCATAAAACTGTGAGTTTCAGATTCAGTTAGTCATTGCGACCTGGGTAATCAGCCCTTAAAAGCCCTGACCAAACGGACTCGCAAGTTGTTGCAAGTAGCTGCAATTTAAACATGCGTAACTTGGGTCTGACTCGCAAGTTTCCTCGCAAGTACACGCAAGTCGCAAAACAAAAAAACCTTTTCAAGGCTAGCGCCTAAATTCCGCACGGCCAAAACGTAACCATCACAAAAACGAATGGACGTCACTCAACTTGGGTTGACTTGGGCTGGGTGGACAAGCGGTGAAAAACTTGCGTCGATATGCGCGAAAATTTGATCACCACCAGAGTGAGCGCGAGTCATTGCATTTGAACGGAAGTGCACGCAAGGTCTGACCAAAGGGAATCGCAAGTAGACCCAAGTTTTGAACTTGCGTCTCCTTGCGAGTCCTGAATAGGCAAAGATGCTACATCTTTGACGACAACCATTCAGAAAGTGTAAAACCCTAGTATCCTGCACTTAGTTCACTTAGTTAAAAAACCCGCTGCACCAGAACCACTAGCCAGAGGGCAACTCCATAGTCTCTAAGGCTGACGGATGCCAATGAGTTGAACAACCGATATGTTCTTTCGCTTAAGTGCTTTTCAGAAATTATTTTCTTTTCAATCTACTTGAAACACTGATCTCTCATTTCTCTCTAGAGAAGGACAACGTGCTGATATCTGTGTATCCAGTTTCTAAACCGCGTAAGTAACCGCTTATTGATTATAAAAGCAGGCCATAAGGACAAACGAAAACTCTCAACAAGAACCTGGAAGTCTAGGAAGTCACCAAGGAGTGCGGATAATACTGGTGTAGTCCGTAGTTCCGCTTGCAGTGCTTCGGGACGTATAGACTACAAAACAGCTAATGTATATTTTTTTGCGAACGCGCACAGTCTTTGGACGAAAGCTCTGGAGCGAATGTCAAAAGGGTGAGAATGCTTTCGAAAGAAAAAACAAACAACCATGTTTAAAAAATTCCGGCGAATAAGTGAGCAGAAGGTTTAAACAGGTATCCATGGTTACACGAGATAAAAAGCGAGAAGACGTGTGATCACAGAAAAGTTTCAGAGCCACCTTATCTCTTCAGTTTCCTTCACGGGTTGAGTAACCGATATTTTCCGAAACCGAAGTGTCGAGTATTATTCCTTTGTTAACTGGTTATCTTCTTGCATTTAATTTCTGGTGAAAACTGGTTTTTTTTTGTTCATTTTAGCGTCCGTGTCGCGATTTGGTCGCGGAGATGCGTCAGAGGAAAGTAAGGGTACTAGAGGACTGTTTGAGAAACTTCTTGAAAGCGACCCGGACCAACCATCATTTGAAGAGTTTTTAACCAAAGCTGTCGTCTTTGGCGCAATAATGCTTTATTTCTGGTTATGTGATTATCAACATATATGGTAAGCATCTCGTTGTATGCAACGCAAACACTATCTCATGTTAATCTGCTTCATCATATGCAGTGGTTAACTCACTATAAGTGATACTTCTGTCATTATGAGGTGATTCCCCCCATTACAGCCCTGTAATTAACTATTTCAGTATTAACCTCGAACGGTCGGTCTTCGCGTGAAAATCTCAAATCTCAACATTACCTTATTGACCTCGCTGTCGCTCAGTGAATACGGCATGGTCTCGGCTGAGATTTTCCCGTAAAGACTGTAAAGACCTCACTCTCGCTTAATAAGTAGTTAGTACTCTCAATCTTCTGTATGAAATCATTAAAATTTTTCACCTTAACCCCGGTCTCAAAACATTTCATGACCCAGTAATTTTGTATATGAATGAAATCTCCATAAATTTAAGGCAAACTGCAGCAGTTTATTGCTTAGCCTTTTTTGAGGCATTACTGGTATTAAAATCTTTAATTTATACATTTGTTACAGGCCCAAGACGCATAAGCAGTACTCCAGAGACATCTTTGTTTTTTTGTTTGCTCTTCTGGTTATCGTGGCCTTTGTTTACACCATTCGTAAAACACCTGAGAAACTCGTCAACAGAGATCAGACTGAAGAGTGGAAAGGCTGGATGCAGGTCAGTATAATAAAACCAAAAAAATCTAACCTTCTGTGTTTTCGAAACGGGATGTTGCGTTCAGGGCGCAATTCAACCTCGATCCCAGGTTCTCTCTCCTTCGCCTCCCTTGTTGAAATCAAAGTGCCCTATGAGCAAACCCGTAGATTTAACACACAAACAAGTTTCCATGTTTAGTGCAACAATCGCAGTCACGTAATACCTTGACCTAGAAATGTAAAATGATATATACGTCTGCAATACAGTGCTTTCAAGAGCTTTATCTACGTGTCAGCAGAAGTACCCCAAAAGCTTTACGGACGACAGATGGACAGTCATTTGCATATCATTTGCATAATCTGATCGACCACTACAGCCCGTAGCTTGCCTATGCAATTCACGGGTTAAAAAGGAGGCAAAAGAGTCTAGGATCGAGGTCGTAGGCAGTTGTCTACAGAACGCACGACACATTACACACAATGCCGAGTTTTTAACATTGGATGAAGGTAGTAAAAGAAACAGTCAAATAAAAAGCAGGTTGATCCTCTTGAGGCCTTAGGTACCACTTGGCACGAAGTGGACAGGTAACAGGGTGACAGGTAATTATCTTGAAAAACTTTCTAAACGCCGCTAATGTTAGTTATGTTTGTCTACATGTAAATTCAAAATGCGTTAAGTTACGCATGGAAAATTGTGTCAAAATAAAACAGCTTTACGGTTAAGCAAAGACCACTTTTTCCGTGTTTACACAGCCTCATCTAAACACGAGGGGTGGGGGGGGGGGGGGTTCGGAGAATTCGAGACAGTTATGCAAACCCGAGACGCAACCAAGGGTTTGCCTAACTTTCGAGAATCCTCGCTGTAAACACGGAAAAACTACTTTATTGCTTTTATAAAATATTTCTCAAGAATACGCACGAATTTAATCGCGAAACTATCGACCACTGAGAGCACGCGTAGTATCTCAGTTATTCTAGAACACAACAACGCACTGATCACCTTGCCGGTCCAGTTCCAGAAGCCTCCTTTTTGTACTTTTTTTTGCTTGTACTTCATGCTGGTTGAAACGAAATTTCCTTTCCATTCGCGCGATTCGGTGGACACTTGACATATCTGTGCACGTTTTGTTGGTGACTAAAGAATGAAGGTGCTTCACATTAAAGGAGCTACTTCACAGTTTGAGCATCTTTAAAACTTAAGCATAAATTTTCCAATTTTGTCGTTTCAAATCCGTGTCGATCTTTCTCATCCCAAGCCATCCTTTCTTTATGGTTTAATATCATCTCTTTAGTAATTTCCAATCTTAGTAAACTATTATTTTCAGGTTTCCGTCAATTTAGAGGTAATTTTGTAAGCGGCCAAATAACTCTAAAAACCGTGACTGAATTCCACTAACAAGAGCCAGAGTATTCAGCATGTTCACACTGTATAAATGCTAGTCTGGTAGATTGTATGATGAACTTTTGATCTAAATTCACAAAAAAAGAAAAACGCACAAAAACTGTCAAGTTTTCACGGTTGGCCTGTCCTCAGTGTAATTGTACTTGTTATCATTAATTTTCTTTAATCGATTCTGGAAATATTTTTGATTCTGTCTTCACTGACTATTTGTAGGTGCAGTTTGTGTGGTATCATTATTTTGATGCTCAAGAAGTGTTCAATTCCATCAGATGCTATATTGCTGCCTATGTATGGATGACGGGATTTGGTATGAAATAGAATGGTTGAACTATGAAATCTAAAACATTCTTGTTACACGATACAAAACGCACTCGCGAGCTAGGCTGTACTCTGGGAAAGTCTTTCTCACTCTTAGGTCCCGTACACACTGATGCATTTTCGTTGCTGCTCTTTTTGCCGACCAGACTGACACGTTCGAGCACGTTCGTTATCATCATCAAAAACGCAAACGTTTGAGATGCTGTTCAGACTGAACGCATTTGGAAACAAAGACTCACCGTAAATATATGGATGATAGACAAAAACGCATCGACGAAAACGCAATATTATTTTTTAATTAGTTTACCTTGCTAAACTACTGTTGTGAGCTTTGCAAAACAACAAAAGCAAGGAAAGAACGAAATAAAATGAAATTCGCTTGGTAAGCTGCTGATAATCTCGTACCTAGTTATCGCTCTGTTACACGATTCAGTTTCTCTGTCGCAGCACAAATGCCGCCTTTCTTGAATTGGCAAATCTCTCTTTAAAGCAGTCGAAGAGTTTCCGATATTTTTCATCCAATTAAAACGTACTGCAAACACTCGAAAGTACTCCAACATTTGCCACGCCATAACACATGAAGAAAACGTCAAGTTGCTTAGTAACCTCAAAACGAAACCTGCGAAGTCAGCCATATCCAACCAAGATTCCAGGCTCTCTCTCCTTCTCATCCCTTGTCATTTTCCTCCTCAACGTTGAGGGATGAAAAGGAGAGGGCCTGGAACCGAGATTGAGTCATATCTGAACCGGATGTTTGTTTCCAGTTCCTCGACCCTCGATAATAAGTTTTGATGTGCTATATTATTACTAACATACTTGTGTTTTATTTTTATCGTCAGGTAATTTTTCCTATTTCTGGATAAAGAAAGACTATTCACTGTTCCGCTTGTTAAGGATGATGTTTCGCCTCAACTTTTTGGTCGTCATGGTGATGGCAGTGACCAATCACGAGTTTGTTCGGTATTACGTATGTGCTATGCACACATACTGGTTCATTACAGTTTACGCCATGATGTCGGTGTTCAAGAGATACAATGATGTAAGTTTGATGATCAGTGTTATTTCGAAATTAATGTCATAGTTAGCCGTGGTTTAAAAGCTTGTGATGAGGTTCCCGAATGCAGAACGAAGCGCGCGCAGTCTGAGGAGGAAGATCTCGGCCTCTCGTGGTCCCCAGGTCATGTTCGCCTCGCTCCGCCCACCGAGTTCTCTTCGCTTTTAAAAGCTGCGCTTTGACATTTTACCCCAGCAAGGTCCTGTTCACAGCTTAAGGTTTGAATGACAGAGGCCATTACGCCGTATGTAGCGAGTTAGCGCAGCTGATGTTTTTGAGCGTTAGCCCTTTCTTTAACAAAGTGCAGCCGTCTGTTTTGCAAACTGCGGACCACTCAAGGAACCAATCAAAATGCTCCTTTTATCGTGGACAAATTTCTTAATAAAATAAAAGTCCGAAGTCGTGTTGCTCTACAGTTTCGCTTACGAGGTTATACGTACTTGCTTTTGAGGCAATAGGCCATTTTACAGTTGTGTGCTTAGTTACCTGGCCTATGAATGCCACCGAGGCAGGAGGTGACCTTGCTTTGATACAGACCTCTCTGCTTGTTTCATGCAAATGCAAACTAGTTAGCATAAGAACAACTTGATTTACACAACAAAAACAGTGAGGTCTTTGTCAAAACAACGTCACATCCAGCCTCGCTGCCATTCAAAGGCCAGGTCACTGAACAGACAACTGTAAAATGGTCTCTTCAACATGAATTCTACAGTTGCATTGTTATGTTCAATTCTGATAATCCTTTCACGGAGTTATCAATTAAAATCATTTGTTATTTCAAAGTTGACAACAGATTCCGCGTCAGTGCTGTCCCAACACTTGAACAGTAATACAAAGCAATTCCTTTGTTTTACAGAATCGTTACGTCATGGCAGCGAAGTTTGTAATCTATCTGGTGATCAACACGTTAATATTTGATATTCCTGGTGCTTCATACAAAGTGTTCTGGCCTTTCCAGTTTATATTAAACGTCAAAGGAAACTTGAGATATTGGGTGTACCGTTCCACGTAAGTAACTCCTACATTACATTACCGCCGTAATGTTGCTCGGCTTACTTCTAAACATATATCAGTTCATTTTTCCAACAATTAACAACTATTGCATTCAGGGTGCAAAGAAAACGTCCTTCGACTTAGTTGTAACTATGTAACTATGATGCACTGACCCAAGAGACATTCTCACTAGCCCCCAAAAATTTCATCTCTCATAGTACTTCAGTCTGTAACTGAGTTTTCTCCAACGTTTTCCAAAGAAAATTCACTTGCCCAAGACAGATTCCGACTGCAAAACTACGAAAATGCGCTAATCCCGGGCTATCGGACATGACTTTCTTTGCACGCTGGGTGAACGAGAGTTGAAACAATATCCGCGCTTGACTGTCCTCAAACAAATTTTATATTCATGACTGCGTCCAACTGCGACTCTTCCCAGCTTCAATCAAAAATCGCCGTGCATTATTCTGAAGATGTTTAACTGGATTATCTCAAGGAATAGAGAAGAGTAAAACACAAACAGGGCGCAGAGTTGGGCGAGATTGAGGCGAAAACGAATTTCATCTTAGTACTGGCTTCCTGGCAGATGCTATCAGTGTAGTTATGTTATCCACACTCAGTGAGGGATGGATCATTCGTTTTTGAGGGGGGGGGGGGGGCGGGGGCTGGGCAATTTCAAAAAAATAATTCCTGCACAGCAAAAAAAGTGCAAGGGAAGCCATGAAAAAAAATTGAGCAAGTGCTTTCTTCTATCCAGGTCCAGTTATTTTGAAGTGAAAAAAAAATTTCACAACCTTTTACCCACCAAAAAAAAATTCACTCCCCAGAAAATTGCCCCCCCCCCTCCCCCCAAAATTGTTCCCCTCCCTCGCCCAATAAAAGTAATGGTCCTTCCCTAATCCTTTCTCTTTTCTTCCAGGCTCGACCACTGCGCTACATGGGTGGGTATGCTGTGTGCATATAACTACCCGTACATCGAGAAGTTTCTTCTCTACTTAGACAAAAAGCACGAAAATCGGCGCGCGGAGCAAGTGGCCCTGCTTCTAAAAATCTGGATCACCGTAGCCTTGTTTGGTGTGTTAGTGATCTGGTTTCATTTCATCTTGATGCAAGAGAGGCAATTTTACATGGTCATACATCCGTTCACCTCTTGGATTGTCATCCTCATTTATCTCTGGTTCAGGAACATGCATCCTGTTCTCCGTTCTCATTATCTTGGCCTCTTCAGCTGGCTTGGAAAAATCACCCTGGAGACTTACCTTTCTCAAATTCACATCTACATGATTGGCGACGCACAGAAGATCCTGATCTACATACCAAGATATCCCATGTTGAACTTCATGTTAGCCTCCGTGATCTATGTCGCTGTCTCGTACGTGCTCTTTTACCAGACGCTGTTTTTTAACACCTATGTTTTTCCTAAGAACATGGGAATTATTTGTAAGAATCTCATCGTGGGTTCAGTATGGTTAGGACTCTGTTATTCGATCTCTTTTTTACTCAACCTTGCGGGAATCTGGTAAATTCTCATCTGCATTCCTTGCTTT
>Ga0126338_10002629_pt1 | contig 12400 bp, 7 predicted proteins | sample OrbCmetagenome_2_FD_92529 | JGI IMG/M metagenome (GOLD analysis project Ga0126338, IMG submission 92529) | Coral microbial communities from Petempiche,Puerto Morelos, Mexico - Orbicella C C metagenome | ecosystem: Host-associated > Invertebrates > Cnidaria > Coral | place: Petempiche,Puerto... | reverse complement strand
TTTTTCTTTTTCTTTTTTACAAGCCGAAAAGGAAATCCTTTACACAAAAATGAATCAATTACGCGAGTCAATTAAAGGCCATACGAGTCACTACATAATAATACTTACAAGGACTTCGAGACTGTATTTTATTGCTACGCAATAAACTTATGAAAGCAACTATTATCAAAATGTCGTAATCTAACTAGCTGAAAAAAGCAATTTTAAAGAACTGCATCGTATTTCGAAAGAATTGTTTAAGGCTGGATTTAACTGAAAATAGCCTGTGGGGTCCGTGGAAATCTTTAAACGCTGTGTATATACAGTGGCTATCTGCGTTCTGGGTAATATTTTTCTGTGCATGCATTAGACTATAGATCAACGTATGAACTAGTGCTCGACATTCATTTCCAGCGCAATGGAACTGTTTAAAATCGCATTCTTAATAACGAGGGTTGTTTTCAGGCTGTATCTAAACTTCAGTGATAATAAGCTAAAAAGCATTTATATTTTACAGTTTGGTGTCAAACTTAGAATGCGGCTCTTTAAACTAAGCCGAATTCGAATCACGCTCATGATGATGTCAAATGCGCGGAAAACTAACTAGACTCAAATTTGATTAGGGTGTAAAATGGCTTCTTCACATACTTTTGATTTAAACATTATGCTCTGTTGTAAATACCATCTTCACACCACATTTGCATCGCTTTCAAAACGGTGGGAAAAACGCGAATTAATATTGAGCTTTATTCATTAGTGTGGGTTTGTCAAGAACCAGTTAGATCTGAGAATATCACATTTGTATTTCTCCATTGAGGAGATTGTTTCAACGAAAATGGGTTGTCAACCTTATAAATAGTGCTGTGATAAAAGATTTATTATTTACCAGTAAAGATGTTTCTTTATTTACTAAAAACACACTGCTGCTAAAAATATGACTGTGAAGTCTATTCCTGTGTACCTCAAGGCTAATATACCCAAGGTACATGATTACTCCAGCCCTATCTTGTTTTTTGATCTCCAATAGCAATTTTCTATTCAGAGGGTTATGTATGGACCGGGAATTGACACTGATAATACATATTTATCTCGCGCACTTAATCGTATGTTCAATCAGATTCATTACGATGTACATGTGTTACCACCTACATGTAGCAAGTTCGAGAAGACTTGGAAAGGTGTTAATCACCTAGGACCGTGTCGTCCAGATATCTTAAAAGCATGGTAAGTCTCGCCGTTTTTCTTTACAATCCTTGGACAGGGCCTTCGAGAACACAAGATGAAAGCTCTCTTCCCTTTCGTTTTTGTAGCGACGCTGCTCTACGTTCTGGTTAATGTCAGCGAAACGGAAGGACAGCTTTCGTTTAACACAAAACTTGGACGCTCTTTCTACAATGTAAGTACAGGAGAATAGATTAATTAAATTAGAAAAATTGAACTGTAAGTTATTCATGTTTAGAGGGACTTAGACATACTAGGTTTGAGAAAGCAAGAAAGTATTTTAAAAAACATCACGACACAGTATTGCTCAAAGCCTTTCATTTAAACTATTATATACGATAGTCCCATCCGTGGAGAGGTTCCTGGAACGAACATCTGCCCCAAGAGCAGTTTCGTACAATTCATCAGTTTCAATCGAATGGTCATCATTAGGTTTTCGCACAAAACCTTTAAATTAGTCGAAATTGTGTTGTACACATACTTAGTAAACAGTACGACATGAAAGTACATTACACCTCGCACGATCGACCGTCATTACACTAAAATGTATGAACAACAGTAATCAGACGGTACTGCTCAATGGGTTCATTTGGGTAGGCAGTTATTAAGGGTTTTTTTCCGGAGGGAGAACTCCCACATGAAAAGATCGGGGTTGCTGGTCGTCTCGCTTATAGGGATATAAATCAAGGACTCTGTTCTCGCCAAGGGTGTTCATGACGAAACGCCATTATTTTTAGCTGTCAAAGTATCTTTTAGGGTGCACTCGAAGAATTAGTAATAATAAAAACAAAACGCTCTTATTTCCATTTTTAGGCTCAGTTTTCACCGGTCTCTCGACGTCGGTCTACTAGGCCGAGCACTTTTCCCAAACAGCGCCTGGTAATCGAGCCTATGCTGTTTAAGTGCTATCTTTTGGGGCTCAAATAAAGCTCAACCTACACCCAGGTTGTTCTCCTTTAGAGGCTTAGTTTCAATTTTCCGAGGGGCATCCCTGACCTTTTCACATGGGAGCCCCCCGGTATTTTTGCTTTAATTTTTTTTTTTTTTTTAATAAACCATGTCATGAAAATAAACAAACTGTTGGGCGTGAAAGAACTGTCCAATAGCATTCAGGAGTACAGTCACACATACGGTTCCGTTCTTTTTCATATGACAAACTAACAACTGGAACCATGAGCTGCAAGAAACACCTCATAAAAAACTGCTTGCTCAGTAGCTTTCATTTGACTGGTTACGTACTGGGATCTACGTTCACGGCTTAAAAGTTAGGTCTATCTTGCACAGCACAATAAATAGTACCATACGGAAATGGCTTCGTTGCAAACTGATAACAATGGTTACACATGCATATACATATATATGAGGGTTCCATCCACAAACTTAAAAGTTATAACAACCTTAATTATACAGTATTGTAAAGAGTACCACATCAAAGTACTGCTCAGTAGTTTCCGTTTAAGAGGGTTTCATCTACGAATTAAAAAGTTGAAACAACCATGTACAGCAAAATTAATAGTACCACGTGAACGTGCTGTTCTATAGCTTCCATTTGAATGGCCACACACTAGGGTTTCATCCACCGACTTAAAAGTTAAAACAACGTTGTACAGCAAAATAGACAGTACTACATGAAAGTATTACTCAATAGCTTCAATTTCAGTGGTCGCATATTAGGGTTTCATTCACTGACGTAAAAGGTAAAATCACCTTGAACAGCATAATAAACAGTACCGCTCAATAGCTTCCATTTGAGTGGTCTCACATTAGGTGCGCGTCCACAGACTTAAAAGTTAGAACCATCTTGTAAGGGGTAACACAGAACCAAAATGAAAGTATACCAAGAGAATATGAGTAATTCATTAGGTTTCTTGAAAATCTTCTGTGAGAATTCTTGTTTTTTAGAGATACGCAAGAAAAATGATCACAAATGGATATCCGTGGATGAGGCTTTCAAGCGCTGACATGACAGAACAAGAACAAGTTGAGAGAACTCCAGGGATACCAAGAAGAACGAGGCCTGCCAGAAAACTTCAACAACCTTGGCAATAAAAATGGATGTAGGAACTTTGACATTTAACAACCAAAAACTTGTAACTGTATCTTAAACAGCGAACTAAAGGGAACGGCATAATATATAATACCATCAATTTATCATTTTACTTTTGTTAGATTTACGTACTCGTATTTTACTTGTCCCTCGGTCGCGGGTAATGACTAGAATTTTAGAATGCTTTGTCGTTATAAAAAGAACTTTCTTGTGGCACAAGTGTTGGCGCTAAAAACGAAATTATTTTTATTGTTATCTTTTTTATTTTAAGTGCAGCTTCCAAAACGATATTGTTTGGTTTAGTACAACCCAATAACGCACCCTTGATCATCCCAATAAATCAGTATATTTATTCCCAATGTCTGTATGATTCTGTCAGTAGAATGTTGCATGTCACGGGTGCGGAAGTTAAGGTTACAAAATTGCATAATTTACTACTAACTGAGTTCGAAGTCCGTAATGAAAATCAGGGATCGAGTTTTTAACATCTTAAAAGGGTAAAAATCTGATTTAAAAAGAAATTATTCCAGACGTATATTGGTCACTCGTGAATCTTGTTTAGACGAAGTTGCAATACCAGGCCCAACAGCGTACTTTGCGCGCGTCTGGCTGAATTTTCGACGTGTGTATTAGTAACGGAAAACCGTCTTAAGACGGAAAACTCGTCTGCCGAGCTCGGGGGGAGGGGAGTGACTCCCATACAAAAAGAACGGGGGTGCTCATCGAAAATTTTGAAAAGAATCCTTAAGGGGTACCAAGATCTTGATTTGTTGGGGGTGGCTTAAAACGTTTTTCACCTGAAAGAGGTACCAATTATAAAACAAAACATTATCTCCTGTCATATTTTTTTCGGTTGAATACCCTATCAGGTCCCGTAAAAGCTCCCGCTGTGGACATTATGAGGCTGAACGCACTAGGAGACACCAAAACCCCTTTTTTAACCCTCGTCTCAAATTTTCCGTCTACTTTTCCGTCCAAATTGACGGAAAAATAGGACGGAAAACCCGTGTTAGACTGAAAACTCTGTTAAATTCGTACGAGATGCGAAGATCACGGCAAGTTTCAGTCGCGCTTTTAAGGTTTACCGTCCTCAAATTCATCTGAAACGGAATTCAGTCAAATGGAGTTCCGTCTGTGACTGGTTTTCACTGAGTCTTTTATGACATGAATTTGGCTATTCATAGGCTGTAATGAAAAGATGAACACAATTCCATGAGCACTTCATGGTCGTTCAAGATATGATTTAACCAGATTTTGAACCTCGACTGTCCGGCATTGTCATTTTGGCGAACACAACGAAGCGCTGGTGTTATTGGCTAATGAGCAAGCCGCTTTTCTCTCTAATCAGCAATTCCGAAAGTTGACACCAAAAATAACCTTAACCTGCAGCCTAACTCATATTTTAGGTAATTTTTATTTTTGAAAATATCGAGGGAACGCGGCCACAATAAATCATAGTGAAATTTAAAAACGTTGTCTGGCCAAAAAGAGGGGTATATATGTCATGCGATGTATAACTTGGGCTACTTTATAATAAATTAGCGTGCAAACAGGCTCCCGGTTGGGTTCAGTGCGAGCTAGCCGATTATGGTCTAGGGCTAGCGGGGCCTAGCCGAGAGCGGTCCTGGTGATGAGGGGGAGCGCATACACTCGCTTCGCTCGCGGATTCTGCCACTCGCTTTGCTCGCGGATTTCTTTATTTCGCGCAAAATGGCTCACTTCGCTCACCGGATTTTTTTCCGCCCTCGCTGGGAGCTTGTTTCCAGGCTAACAATAAATAGTTTGTAAGAAATGAATTAATACATATATAGGTTTTATCGCATTCGTTCATACTTGTACAGTGAATCGTCATACGTATTTAAAGCAGAATGGCAGCTATACCGGCGCATTGTAAATGGCTTTGCTGACTGAAAAATGTTAAAAAACGCTCTGACCCCAATGTTTTTTTCCTTTGATTAATTTCGTCATTGAAGTACGAACGTTTCAGTCATCGATAAAAGTAACTATATCGTATTAGAAAGCTCTTGAAACCTTGGCACACCATGACAAACCCCCAGTGCTAAAAATATCAAAAAATTATTCAATTTATGTCTATAATTTGTTTAAATTATATTGTATTCTTTCTATCACACTGTTTTTTTTTAGAATTTTTAGCGTCTCTTTCATCCTGTCACCCGTTGAAGACTACAGTTTAGGCAGTCGAAAGCTTGGGTTTTGTCATATTTTTAGCCAGAGAACGTTTTCAAATGTTACGACAATTTTAATTTTGTTGTGAACACTTAACGTGCTAAGCACGTATAAATTCCCCACCTTCCTGTAATTCAGTTTTGTATTAGTTCCGGCTAATGAACCTAAAAAAACCAGAAACGTTCTGTCCGTGAACTACTTACACGTAAGTGCTTTTAGAAAACCACTTTCACAATGGATTTTAAGCGTTTCTGTAGGTTTCCTCGCCGGCAAAACGTATATAGGCTAAATTTAGTGCCAGTGCTACAACCACTTGTGAGTTTTAATCTCAACCATGACATTTTCACCATGAGTGCAAGGCCAAGTTGAAAAACCAACAAGACATAATTTATGGGTGTTTCATATCAGAAGTCTTACAACGGCTTTTGCGTGGAACGTTGGAAGGCACTAGGGTGATAAAAGAGAATTCTAAATCACGTTTCACCACATCCCAATTCACGATTATTTAGCAGATCACGTTTTTTTTTATGAAGACAAAACAGTCAGTTCCTACCCACCAACCTCCTCGACCGCCCCCACCAACACCAAAAGAAAACAGTCAGGAATTTGCTGCCTAGGGCAATAAACCGACCAAAAAACAAAGCAGTACAAAACGGAGGAAAAGTCGCGTAAAAATTAACAACAAAAATCTCTGTTGTTCCCCAGTATGTGCAATTAGCCGCCACGTGCGTTTTTAACACAGACGACGTCGGGTGTGCTGCATTTGAACTGAACAGAAAACTCTTGTACAGCGACAAGTTAAATCTTTTTTAGAGTTGATTGTTTTGTATGACTAAGGCATGCCAATTTGAATTTAACGGCGCCCGTATAATTTATAAGTTTGAGCGTAAAATAGAAAAAAAAATGGTTTTATGGATGGTTGAAATTAGCTCGGTTGAAAATGTGATATCGCCCCCATGTTGCTGTTGTTTTTTGCTTGTTTTCAGTTTTATTTTATTTTATTTTATTTTATTTTTTTTTTGGGGGGGGGGGGGGGGGTGTTTTATTATTTTTTTTGGAATGGGCGGGGTTTGTGGGATTTTAATTTTTTTTTTTTTTTAATTTTTTTTTTTTTTTTAAATTTATTTAATTTTTTAATTTTTATAATATTTTTTTATTTTTTTTTTTTTTTTTTTTTTTTTTTTTTTGTGGCCGGTTCTCTCGTTGTCAGTGAAAAAAGAAAATGTGTTGCATTTGAACATCATAGTAACCTTTAGCCAATCGTTTTCCTTCCTTCAGGTTTTTGGAGGCAAACTTGTTAAAAGGAATATAGGTAAGAATTTGCTATTTAAACAATTCGTGGCTCCGTTTTCCGAATGAAACATCTTATCACTAAATATACATTTTACCGAGTAATTGTTAGCTATTCGTAAATCTTTTCCCCAACAACTAAGCTGTTAGTCCGTTCCAGTCTCTGAATTCTCCCTTTTCTCGCCAATTACTTGACGGAGTCTAGTTTATGCTCCTGATGATACCAGGCTCGATTTTGTTGTCAATAGCCCTTTTAATTTAATTCAATTTAATTTAATTTAATTTAATTTAATTTAATTTAATTTAATTTAATTTAATTTGTTTATCGAGGGAAACACAGAACAGTATACGTAGTAACTGAAAAACCAGTGGCCCTCATATAAATATTTACAGAATAAAAAGATGAACTATTCTATTCACGGTTAACTTTTCTCATTTGCATTAAAATGTTATCAAATGGATGCGAGGTGATTTCGGACAGAAACGTCAAAATAGCCCGAAATTGCCTCACATACATGCTGGTTTATGTCATAATGCAAATGAGAAAAGTTAACCGTGAGAAAGGCTTCCGCTATAATTAGTAGCTTTGCTTACAACAGTTCGGCTGTCCTAATGACTGCAATCTGCTTACCAGTTGACAACTGAATTACATTTAGTTAAATTGTCATGAGTTTTTAGTGATTTTTATTGGTTTAAAAATACTTAAAACATGCTCTTCTAAAAACTATTTCATCAACGTTGCTTTTTTTTAGTACTTTGTGCCAAAGAGAGTCCTATTCCGTGCTACCCTGATCTGTGTGCCAAACACAACCCCTGCCAGGGAGATTCCATTTGTGTTCCTTGTGCAGGCTGCGACGGTATCACTTGTAAACCCCATTTCTAAGGATGGAGACAGCATTAATAAATATCTGCGAGCCGTAGATCATTAAAAGCAAGCTGAAACTAAAGTGTGTTTTTCTTTTTATGTTAATCATTTTGGTGTGCGGGACTGGTATCGCTTTTTTATTTTTATTTTTTTAACATGTTTCGACTTCGTCAAACACACATCAGACATTCACTTTGCCAATATCTCGCCAGCACGGTGTAACGTTTGGTCAATAACCGATATTATTATTTATATAATAAACCAAGTTATTCTCCCATTTTGATTGGTTCCCGCCTATGATCTATTAGAGGAAAGACGCATGATTGACGTCATCATTACAAAGTTCTTCCCTCTGTGTTTTAAAATGACGGAAAGTTTTGAGAATTTAGATATAATATTACGCGTCTGGGCAAAAGCCAAAGTACAAAAAAAGTCTTGTCGAGGCATTGAACAGGTACGGGAAGCAGGAAGAAGAAAGATAAAGCCGTTTCTTTTTTAGAAAATGACTCAGAAAAAATACTTGAGCAGTCTCAGTCGTCAGACTGTCGAGCGAGACTAAACCAAGGACAAAATTGGCCTTGGTAAGCCGAGAACAGTTCCTTTATCTCGAATTTGACAAACCCAATAAACAAAATGTCTATGAAATTAATTTATTTAAAAAATTCAACTTTTCTCAGTCTCAAATAATTATATTGTTCACACACTGATTGATGTCAGGAACATCACTTCTTGAAATCAGCTAAAATAAGCACATAACCTTGCTTTCCGATGCGAATGTTCCCGTCCGTTTGAGGGCACAGCAGTGAGCAAAGTATAGCTAACTACAGCTCACGGCCAACTGTATCGCAGCTTAAAGGTGTCTCCGAGACTATTCCAAACTGATTCAACCACAAAGGACACAAATTTCCGCCGTCACTAACGCTCCTTTCACTCAAACCTTGGATTGGAATGGCCTCCAGTTTACCGCAACCGCAAGTTTTCCGAACGTATTTTGTCAACTCCTGCAATATTCAAGGCAACATCCAAGCTTTTCGGCCCACAGGGCTGCTCCGATGACAAACACTGACTTGATTTTTCCAGCATTTTCTTTAAGATTTGTAGATTTCGCAATTCAACTCTGCTTTCGCCGTAAGTTTTCATTCCACGAGAAGCGACCCTCGAGTCAAGTTTGACAGTGGCGTGATCTTCCTGGACCAATCACAATTCTTTGCTACGCATAGCAACCAATGAGATTGCTTCATTTTGTATAGACAATAGATTAAGTCAAATGGCATTTTTTCGTGTTCGCCAAAGAGGCCAAAGGCCGGCTTTCGAGTTATGTTGAAAAAAAAAGCTTCATCCGTAGTACTTTGTTCCGTAATTATATAAAACAAATAGATTCCATGTTGCCGTGCGTCTGTTCTGTGCCACTTTTTTGTTCTTACCAATTTTGACGTCATCTGTGATCTATTACTGAACAGACGCACGGCAACATGCAATCTATTTGTTAAACAGACAAGAGCGTTTTATAATGGTAATTGAACTGGGTGAAGTGCGATTTGGTCTGAAATCATACGCGTGATTTCAAAATCGAACGAGCGCGCAGCGCGAGTTCAATTTGAAATCTCAAGTATGATTTCAGACCAAAATTGCACGACACGAAGTTCAATTGGCACTTTATTAGATCCGTTTTGAAATCGCACAATTTTATCGCCCTAAATTTTAGATTTCGGTGTAATGTTCCATAGCCGGTTTGTTGAAAATAGCGGAACCGGAAAAGCCGTTACATTTCACTTAGTATGCAAAACGATATCATGTGAGGAAAACTCATTCGAGCATAACAAAGGACCAAGTAGTTCTGAAGTCAGTACGAAAAACCGTCTACTTCATGCATAAAAGTGCAATTCTCGTCGCCTGAATCAACGATGGAAAGCCTTCCTTTCTTCTGTGGTTGAGACTGATACTTCTAGTTGTCTTTGGCGAAGGAATTTGAAGGTGCAGCTTGTGGTAATTCTGCGATGGATTTCTTCTGAGTTGTGAAACTCCCTCGAGTGCACGATGCCCAGTGGATAGTTTTTCTCTTTTAAATACCCGTTCAATGACACTCTGCATGATTTCAAGGGATTCCAGCTCGTTATCATCTCGGTTTATTTTTTGTAACCTCGGCGTAGAACTTTATACTGAGGACCTTGTCAAGTTCATGCGGCGTCATTTGTTTTAGATATTTTCAAGATGGCGGGACTAGTGGCACCAGTTTCGGAAGACGTTCGTTCATTCACTGTTTTATGGAGCGGGCGTATTTTGACTATGTAAATTCACAGTGACAGAGTTGAGCTCTTGTATTGCTTTGTTTGAAACTACCAGGAACCTGGAAACATCTACCTTCTTGAGGAGGCTATGAATTTGTTGCTATGTGGTTTTCGTTTGTTCAAGCTTATGTTCTGCTGGACTCGGTATCACACGGATCTTAAGCAGACGTTGAAGGAAAATCTTTAACTATAAAAAATTGCGATAAAGTATTTCTAAGCATATTGAGAAAGTTTAAAATTTGTTAAAAAACGACGACGTTTCGACGTTGAGCTAACGTCATTATCAAGTCAAAATGATAGTTGTTAAAAAATGTATAAATAGTCACTAAAACAATAGTTCAATGGATGTGTTGAAGGAAAGTCGCCAAAATATTCGTCAAAATGAACACTGAAAGTTAGAAACTTCCCTTAAAGTAGGTCTTCAGCCTGAAGGAGCTCATAATCGTCATTCAGAAACTGTAATTAATTAAATGCATCAATTGTTTTGAAAAAAAAACCAACAACAACAAAGTTTTGGCAATAATAGTTGCAAAATTCTCCACCCAATGGCTTTTTGCCTTTCATTTTGCTGAATTTTTGTTAGATGCTTTAAACCCTGCTTTAAACTAACTTTGATATCTGATTGGTCATTTTGTTTTACTGCCCCAGTCTCATTAGCTGAGAAAAAATGCGATTTAGAGCAAAAAATAGTGCGATTCGTGAATAAATCGCACCGCTGAGAGCTAATCAGATTGCAACGATAGCCAGTGACTTCACAATGGATTTAATAAACTGGAAAATACACCACTCGTAAAATTCATACGAAACCACATACGGGACTCGAGTGGCGTATTTTCCATACCCTCATTAGTGAAGATATCGATGATTTCACTGATATCAAGTTTGTCTCTGAAATTGTACTTAAATTCGTTGGTGTATCATCGAAACATCTTCGGGTCTTCCTCGAAAACCTTCGGCAATCTTCGGTAATCTTCGGTAATTTCGGAAAATGTTCAGCAACGTTCGTGGGCCCTTCGGACAAATTTTGGAGAATATTCGGAAACTTCGGCAAGTGGTTGGAAATCTTCGGAAAATCGTCAAAAACGCCGTCATCAGTATGTCTACATAATGAAAAGAACATTACACGTTAGCTCGAAGATATGACTTTTATATTCTCGTGGCAAGAACAATATCTCACTCGTTCGCTGCGCTCGCTCGTGAGATATTGTTCTTGCCACTCGAACATAAAATTCATATCTTCTCGCCACCGTGTAATATCCTCTATTTATTATATGACCCTGTCTCACAAGGACTGGGAACTACCGAATTTACGAATTTGATTGGGTGCAATCGATGTTGACTGCGGTCTAGCAAAGCAAAATCAACTTACAGCAAAATAAAATAAACTTACACCAAAAGAAAATCTACTGACGGCAAAACAAAATCAACTCGTGAAAACACTTGAAGCAGCCTGGCCATTTCTAACGTGAGTGTTGTTTTCATTTATTATATGGTTTTGTCTCACAAGGACCAGGAACTACCGAACTCACGAATCTGATTGGCTGGTATCGATATTGACCGCGGTCTAAATTTTCTCATCAAGACCAGCATTTATACCGGTTACATTTTGCGGTGAAAAAGTTCCAAACTAAAATACAAAAATATTGGCTATTTTCTTCTAAATGGAAGTGCCAAAAAGCATGCTGAGAAAAAGAAAAGTAAGAGGACAAGCAAACTTTGGCAGATTTAAGTTCAGTTTATTGCCGTTCGCAAGAAAAAGGGTCAGCTAGGTAGTACAAACCAGTTACATTAAACGAATTATATTTTTCTTGATATATTTTTCTTATTAACCCAGCTTAGTCGGTCTGTATGTGAGAATCTTGACCTCGTTCGTGTGTACTCACGACCAAGGTCCAGATTCTCCCTTACAGACCTCCTGCTCGGTTAATAAGAGCTAATTGCATAACGTGTTCATATAAAACATGTCAAATGTTGCCAAATCACCTCGAGCAACGATAAACCGATTTCGTTTACAGTTCAATGTTTACTATTCTTCTGCAGTATAATTGGTGCACATTGGGTTGTAAACAGGCAGCTGGATGCAAAAGGTGTTTTTGCGATAACCGAGGAAGTTCTCGCGCGCTCATTAGCTAATTTTCGTTGTCAATAAGCGGACATAAACATGACTCGTTATAATTTATGCGATGCGTCAACGAGCGAGAGCCGACAATTTGACGATTTGCTGTCGTAAAAAACAAATTGACGTCAGTTTTTCATGCGTCTGTCCTGCTATCGACAATGAATTTTGTCATAACATTGTCAAAGTAGTCCGTGAGGATTTGTTTACAATCTCTGAAATCATAAAAAGAAAGATTCTAAAACCTCTGAATGCTAAATAAAACACAGGCGGCCCAAGCTCTCAACGTTATCCTTTTTTTTTTTTCTTTTTTATGCGAACGTTCAGGCTAACGTGACATATGGCATGTACTATTACATAACGACCGAATTTGACCACGCGAAACATGACTCCCGCCTTGCAGCATA
>Ga0126338_10002628_pt1 | contig 12400 bp, 12 predicted proteins | sample OrbCmetagenome_2_FD_92529 | JGI IMG/M metagenome (GOLD analysis project Ga0126338, IMG submission 92529) | Coral microbial communities from Petempiche,Puerto Morelos, Mexico - Orbicella C C metagenome | ecosystem: Host-associated > Invertebrates > Cnidaria > Coral | place: Petempiche,Puerto... | reverse complement strand
TCATGATCAGCTCCACTCTTTTTCAACAACGGCTTCAACATGGCAACCTTGAATCTATCAGGTACTTGGCCACTTGTAAGAGACAAGTTAACTATACGAGTGATCATTGGAAGCAGATAATGATGGCACCCTTTGAACACTGAAGATGGAATTGGATCAAGTGTACAGGACTTTGAACACAGGTGATTCACAAAACCAGATACGACCTCCTCAGTTATTTTTTATAAAAGATCTACTAAAAATCTTTACTAAAGATCTACTAAGATCTACTAAAGATAAAGATCTACTAGTCATCTTTGCAGGTGTTGTTATTTACACTATCATGCAGTGTTACACACTTTAACCTGATTTTAATAGTAATAAGTGAAAAAAGCATTTCCTGATGACCCAAAATGGCTTGGAAAAGGATACTAGACTAATGTAATATCACCCATGTTTTTCTAACTGATTTCACTCTCAAAAACAGCCCCACCTTTCTTACGAGTCCAGGGAGTTGTCTTGGCCTAAGAGTGACATCCTTCCATTTATTTAACAGTTCTGCCCAGCTTCCTAGCTCCTCCTCTGTGCACTCTTTCTGCACATCACCTGATCCAGATAGCAGTGGTTCATCATCTTCATCATCATCTGTACATGGAAGTACAACAGAGCCTTAGTTAAGTTGACACCCTCAGGAGCAGCAACTTATGTCTGAAAAAGTCTATCACTCAGATGTGCCCTTGCCCTATATACTACACTGGCCTCAGAAGCTACAAAGCAGGCTCCAGTTTTTTTTGCAGAGCAAGAAAAAAACAGACATGCACTCTTTTCCATTCTTATATTACATCATAAGCCAATTTATTCATGCATTTTGATTGGTTCATACTTATGATCTATTGGAGGGAAGACCTACAGATGACATCATAAACATTTTTTTTGGTTCTTAATTAAATAAAACAGATAGATTCCATGCTGCTGTGCATCTGTTGAGTAATAGATCATGGAAGTGACAGGCTTGCCTAACAGCTCATGGACCACTCTCTTGTTCTTACTACGTTTTGAAGTCATGTGTGATCTAATACTGACTAGATGTACAGCAAGTCAGCAACATGGAATCTATTTGTTAATTTCACAGCATCTACGACTTGAAGCAGAAACAACAATTTCATACTAGTGATCTAGAACAAGAAAGATCTGTGAGGTGTATTAAAAACATTCACTGTAACTGAGTAACAACAGGTCAGAGACTATGCAGTTTGCATATAAGAGAGACATCCCCTGCCAGAGGTTAATGTAAAGCTTTCAGATGATACTAAATCAATTTTCCTTTAACAAAACAAGGTAACTGTTAGATATCTTTCATTATGACAACATCAGTCTGTGTTAATACATGTAAACTCACCATCAGAAGTCTTGTTCCCTCCAGACAGCTGTCTTGTCAGGTTGGGTTGCCTCTTAGCCATATTCTTAGAAGCTTCTATACTGAGTTCAGTTTTGATGCTCTTCACTTCACAGCTTTTCAGTCCTGTCTCAGTGTCAATAACCTGCAATGAAACAATGTCCTATCAAACAAAACAAAACCAAACATGAACACCTAAGTATGCTTAACTTAGTGGGAGGTGCGGTGGCCTCATGGTTAGTGCACTCATCTCCGCAGCGAGCAGTCCAGGTTCGAGCCCTCGCCAGGAACACGGTGTTGTGTTCTTGGGCAAGACACTTAACTCTCACAGTGCCTCTCTCCACCCAGGAGTATAAATGGGTAAGGGTGAATTGTTGGGGAAACCTAACAAATTGCAGGGGAGTGACCTGCGATGGACTAGCATCCCGTCCAAGGGGAGTAGAAATACTCCTAGCCACTTCATGCTACAAAAACCGGGATAAGCTCTGGCAGCTATGAGCCATCAGCTCCAAGGCTTCACTTTATGCTTAACTTAGAGACAATGATAAAAATAATATCTTACTAGTAAACCCATTCAGTGCAACAGTTTACAAATGCAATACGGAGAGCAAGCCAAATAGGTATGAGCCTACCGTTAAAAAGTGACAGAATGGCAGGTTTGAACAGATTACGAGTTCTTGAAAATTTGTCCACTATCTACCAATCTATAAGTATAACCCTCTTATTTTAAATATTTGAAAGGCACCAGAATATTTTCCTTCTTTGGAATACTTTCATTTCATTACAGCCTGTCTCATTTCCTTTTTTCGTTAAAAAATTGATATTTGCTTTTAACTAATTTATTTCAATCTGTCCTTTATGATTTGCAGTTCAGTAAAGACCTAGCTATCTATAGCCCTAAGAAGCACTTCTAGGTTATCCAGGGAAATTCGGTCCTAACCTCTTTCAGTTCCATGATAAATGTTTCATGGAATTTTGGTTTACTGGGACTCCAGAAAAACTTTTCTCCACTGGGGAAAATTTTAGCTTTTGTCTCCACAATGAACCTAACTGGCTCTGTTACTCCAGTGACGACTAAGTCCACAGCTATTGTCACAAATATTCTTGAATCTGCAAAAAAAAAAAAAGAAAAAAAAACACAACAATAACCATAATAAAGTTGTTTTTTTATTGCTTGTAGAGATTGTGATGGATAATGTAAGGTAAAGTCCGCAATCAGGCAGAGGAGTCTGGGGCAATTATCAGACTGGGTAATGATCGACAAGTATGGCTTATATGATGTTTTCTCTAACATTCCTGGCAACAGCAAGAAAGCAAGAGGCTCAAAACAACATGGAGTATTTAAGAAGATGAAATAGTTGTGGTAAAGCACCAAAATTTTATTTGAGGAACTTAGCAGATACAGCAGTGCTACATCAGCCATGCAGTCGTTCTAGTTTCAGTCTTCTCCTTGAGGGCAAGCAAAAAAATGCTTGTTGCCATTTTCACATCCAATATGAAATTAAGATGGTTTTCCCTCTAAGATGAGTTTTCATTCTGTACTATTTTCCCATCCATTTGGACGGAAATTAGAAAGATAAATTTGCAATGGGAAACCTGTCCTTCACCGGATTCATATCAAACAAGTTTTCAGCCTGAAGACGAGTTTCCTGTGAAATTGAAAATTTTCTTAATTTTCCTCACCTGCCTTGTTGTTGATGTACAATATCATGGTATTAATGACCATTAATGTTACAGGAACTGGGATGTTGATCACATCTGAGAGTCAAAGGGTTTTTTTATATATTAATAGACGTTTGACTGACATCTACCTTTTGGAGTTTCTGTGTTTAAAACTAACAAGTCACGTACAGCTGGATCCCATAACCCACTTATGTAATAAGTTTTGCCACCATCTGCAACTTCCATCGACACCTGAAGGAAATTCAAAATGATATTTTACTTAGCAATGATAAGTTTGTTACTTCTCATATTTGAAATTATACCATAAGTTTCATTTGCTTTTTTCCTAATTTGCAATGCTTATCTTTTTTATTTTGTTTGTGTTTGTTTAGACCATATGGCCCCACAGATGGTCTCATTTTGAACCCAAATTTTGACACCTTGCAATGAGAACATGACAGGGGTCAAATAATCAGTAATCAAGCAATCCATGATCTCGGTAAATGGTATGATAACAAGTGCTAGAATAACTAAATTGTAAATGTGTGCAGTATATCTTGAATGACTGTCCAGGTGAGAGTATTATATCTTGACAAAGGCAACTTCAGCTTACTTCTGTTCAAGTTCGTGGCCAGAGAATATCTTCCCAAAGGACAAGCAAGCTAACCATCACTAAGATGCTTCATTTTCATTTTTGATTGTAAAAACAATTAATTTTAGCTTGCCTCACTCAATAGATGCATGTCAGAATACCGAACATTCTTGCCAGGACAGATCAAGAGTCCAAAACACCTGAAAAAGGAAAATTATAATGAGATAATAAAAGTTTGCAACAACTTAAAATTGGTTAGCTGGAATTCCTCCTAGAATAAGAGAATAACAATTCCCAGTAGACACTTCATAACATGTGCAGAAATTAACATCAAGTCTGTTTTTCTTGTTGCGATTTGCTATTTCATAGAACAGAGGGGTTTTTCAGAGCTTATTTTCCACTCTCTCTACTTACAGATTCTTTCAAGATTAAAATGAGCAAATAATAATTCAAAATAAAAGTCAGTGTTGCAGACCATATGCGTGCACTTTTCAGTCAGCTATATTGACTTTCATTTTCTTACTTCCTAAGGAAGGCCAGTTAAACTAGCCGAAACATTAATTTATAATCAACTTTAACCTCAAAGAATCCCAAAAAAAGAAAACAACTACTAAAAAAAATACAAGAGGTGACAGTCTTAGAAATACTGTTGTTGTTGTTGTTATGATGAAAACAATAATTGCCAACCTTTCCACAATAAGATGCTTGTTTGTCAACTGTTGCACCGTTATTAAAACTTTCTTTCTCAAGTCTTGGCGAAGTTTAAAACAGTTTTTGTCCCTAGCAGCAGAGGAAAATCCTTTGTGGTCTTCCTCAAGAATGTCCAGAGTCACATCAAATTTGAAGACAAGGTTGCTGATACCAGTGACCATTGTAGGATTGTCAACAGACACCTGCTGTAACTGCTGTTTCCTCTTCAGTAGAAAAAAACAAAACAAAAGATTTCATTAGTGAAGGAATATGGCAGGTACAAAACCATGTAATTTTAACGCAACAAATGTAATTATTATTATTATTATTATTATATTATTATTATCATTATTATTTTTATTTTTATTATTATTTTTACTATTATCATCATCATCTTAATAATTATTATTAAAAGTACATTTTACACTTTTAACACTTTACAACAAGAGAACATGGAAATTTATGTTTCAGTTTATAATAAGGTGTCTCCAGGGGCACTCTGTTTTTAAGGTGGCAGCAAAAACCTTCCCTTATTATATTTGTTTCATAAGCTGCATGTTCTTGCTAGCCTAATTAAGTTTTAGCCGTCAGGTACGCAGTTTCAATTAATTAGGTCAACAAGAAAAGAAACAAATGTTCTAGGCTAATTCAACAAAGAATAACTGCAAAAAATTAGCTGACTTTTCATTTATTAAGCAAACACTCACTAGGGAATATTTGTCCTCCAGAGAGAAAGCATGTTGGAAAGAGAATAGAAAAAAAATTTCTAAGAACAGCAGCAGAAAAAGCAGTTAACGGTAACTTATTTGAGCCACTTATTGTAAAATTACATTTCATTTATCCTCTCTTCTAATTAGCTCCGCTAGAAAATATTTACCAAAAAGGCACAGAGTGCTGTGGATAGGAACTAATGTTGACAGTTTCCATGAATGTAAGCTCAGCATTATTTAAATCATTGCAAACTTCTTTAATTTCATGATTTTATTCTGCCAGGTGTCCTAATTGCACATTAATTTTCTATTGTGTTTTAAACAGGCTTTTAGACTCAAAATAATTAGGTATAGGTTTATATTCTTATCAATTCTAAAGAATCAACATTTTAATGCAAATAGAAGTTCCTGTCAAGATAGCTATTTATTAACAGGAACTTTTAAATACATTGATCAATATTATTACATAATATTCTAATAAACATTTCCCTATTCCTTTTTTTCTCACTTTGTTTCTTTCCTTGTTTAGTTTGATAATTTTAATACCGAATGCAATTTAAAAGAGAAGACAAGAAAAGAAAATGACTAGAAATTACGAAGAGGTACTTAAATGCATTAATCAGGGATACTTTTCAAAACAGTTAATATTGATTTAATATTGATGTGTTAAGGTCCGGTGATTCTATGTGGTGTTGCTCAATCTGACTGGGATGGTAGTCGAACCTCCAGCATACCAACAGGTTACCCGCACAAATCACTAAGTTCAAGTATGTATGTACATACATGTATACATGTATGCAGGGGTTTAAACTTGCCTTAAGTTTGAAATTATGGATCCATTTTTGCATCTTATAATTATTATACATGTAAGAATAAAATGAGACATACATGTATAAGCAGACAGTATAATTTATAAAAAAACTCCATGTGATCAGATTATGAGATTGAGTATTTCTATAGCATCACCAGGCTGACTAATGGGCTGATTAATGGCCTGATGTGACCCATGGGAGAGAAGGGTAATGCTTCATGTATGCATACTCATATCAAATGTGTCACACCAAGATCAATTTAAACCACAACGTTTTCCCTTACCGACAGTTCAATTTGAAACTAATCTCTACTCTTTGTACCTTACATCAAATTTTGACAACACACTCTGCATTCTGTAACACTGGACATTTGGAACTACTATTTATCACTTCTACATTGTACATTATTGTCTAACAATGAAGTATGTAATTCATTTTGAAAGCATAAAACTAAACTTACCTTCCTGTGTCTTCTAAAGGATAAAGCAAATGTCTTCAAGATCTTTCCAGCCTAAACAATTAAAAGTAAATAACTAAGCAAATTAAATTTTTACATTCTAGGGTAACAGTTGAGACATTAGCTGTTAAAGCTACTCTACAATCCAAGGGTAAATAAAGTATATGACATTATTAGTTGACAGTAAAAACCAATAAATTTGTGGGCATAAAAACTACAGTGCTTTAAAACTTAACAAGTAACTCACAGACCATACTTAATGACATGTTTTGGCTCAAGATAAGTGACTGTAGATATGTGAATTTATCATGCAATTCCAACCACTGAAATCGCTTATTCACATATCTACATGTACAGTCACTTGCCTTGAATTCATTTTACAAAGTAACACAAACACCAAGGATTTCTTCAAAAGAAGAAACACCACTGAAACACAGTTACTAAAAACAGTTCATTAAAGATCTGCAGAAAAAAACATTTTTCAGTGAGTTCCTGAAGTTATCACAATAATGAAACAATGTTATTGAGAACAGCGAATGGTAATATTTTATGACACTGAAGCAACCAAGCCAAAGCTTGCTTCTTTTATGGGTAGGAGTAGCCTTAAATGGAATCTTCTTACTACGATCTCAGATCGGTACAGCTTTTTCTACCCAGATCTCAAGTTTTGTAGAGTGAGCAGAGTGAAATCATCCACCATTTTTGAATCTTGCTTTGCCACTTCACAATGGCATACCCAAGAAACAAACATATATATACTGTACCTAAATAAAAATTGAAACCATATGAAGGAGTTTAAAGATCTGTTTTAACTGAATTTGTATTATTACAGACACCTCTTTAGAGCTTACAATGTAGAGACCCTTTACCTTTTCAGGATCTTCACACTTGAATACATGGCAGTGGAAGATATCTGAGTCTCCATGGACAGTATTGAAGGCAAAACAGTCCCTTTCTTTCCCTTCAGCATCACCACGACCACAAAACAAAATCCTCTGTATGCGATAAGTTGCAATGTCAGCCTGCGTTCCAGGTTCCTTAAGTCTGATCATGCTCTCTGACGTTGAACCAACATATAGCAAAACATCAATAGTGACCTCCGTCTGTTCTCGCAGGATAGACATTGTTCTTTTCAATTCAATTTCACTGACAGGTGCATTCACAGTCGAGGATCCTAAATAAGTGATCCCATCAAATAAAATGGCATTATCATCACTTTCATCATCGGAGTGTCCTGGATGAGTGCTTGATCTAGCTTGCACTGCTTCTTCACTAGTGAAATCAGCAACATTTTCAGTCTGACCTGTGTTGGCCTCACCATCTGATGCAGATCGCTGTCTTACCAGTTCCCCCCTGGAATTGTCATCTTCTGTTTGTGAATCACCATCCACAGCAAGTGCATTTACAACATGATCATGGTTTTCACTTGGTATTTGACTACCTTCCTGAAGATCCTTTCCTTTATCCTGACTGGGAAACACCTCTTCTTGTGAAGCAGAGAAGTGTGAAATATCTCTTTTTGCATCTTCCACCAAGTGTTGTACCTCTTCCTCTGTTGGACCCTTCTCCAAGGTAGCCTCCATGTCAGGAGTTATGACATCAGCAAAACTACTCACACTACTCCCCTGAGATTTGCTCTTATCCACAGAAGAGCCTGACAGAGCTGACCCAGAATCAGATTCGATATCAGGCACAGCCAGCATGATGTACTCATGATCACTGTTTGTTGACTTTGCGCCTGGACTCCGAGGTTGTTCAGGGCTGCTGGAATTGCTTTCTTCTTTTACATCTTGTCCACTTGTCCCTGCTTTCTGATCTGCCATAAATGACTCTGACTGTTTGGGCAAAGATGTTTGACTTCAGCTGGGTTAGTATTTTTCAGATAAAGCAATGTCTCGGAAAAAGTGCTTATTTCTCTGAGCAAAATAATGATCTTCTCTCGCTACAAGGTTAGGTTGATCTGCACTCTGGCACCAATAGTAGTTAATATTTTATACACCTCAAACGAAACCGCTTTCAAAAGAAGGTCACCTTCGAAGTCGAACTCGTCAAATGCCTCCAAAGTTGACGATAAAATTATCAACAGAATTCGAGATGCCGCAAGTTCACTAGCGAAGATTATTCAAGGACGAGTCTGCGACCATCACAGACGGCGTTTACAGTGAAAACTGTCAAATGATGGTAGCCGTTCTCGCCGGTCTGACAACCAGAAATCCTCTTTGTCCTTCCTTGCTTGGAAATGTTCTTCTGAAATGTAAAACGATCGTATCAGAAAGGGAAAGGGAAACACAGATACCCATAACAAATACAAACCATAAGTTCTCACCTTCGTCCTTTCTGAAGTTGGCGACGGACAAAAAGAACACCTTTGGTCGTCCACACATGAGCTTTATAAACTAAAAGCTTCTCTTCTTCAATGCGAGGAGCCTGATCAAACGTGACGTCAAACAAGGGAGGATACCAACTTATTTACCTTTCAATAATGGCTTATTGGGTGCGCCTTTTACATTACTACATTTGCATGCCACAACGCTATCTTCAAATGGACAAAATCACTTCCTTCAGCTCACATGCACAACAAATATAATGTGAATTTTGACGATATCGATCAAAATAAGCCAAGTTTCCTCTCGCCACCCGCACAGCTCGCTGGGATTTCTTGGCATACTTCAATTTCGTTACATGAAGTAGGTTTCTGGGTTTCAATATGGCGGCGCCACACGGGATGAGAGCAGTTTGGAATTTCTCATCGGTTAGAGGTATGGCGCATTCGTTTTCCAAACAGATGGAGTTCCTAAAGTGCTTAAAAAACGTTCTTCTATTTTCCCTCCAGTAAACCCAATCATCTCAACTCTTTTGGCGCCAGTGACAAGATTGAGACAGGCTTGTTCTATTCATAGTTCTGCCCTTTGCAGTCAGTTGTCGGATAATAATCAGTTTCCGTCAGAAAACCGTCCTCCTGTTGAAGAAAGTGATGTAGTTAAACCAAGTGATGGTGGTAAGATAGTTTCTACATGCCGAAAGGATATATTATTTGGTAAAATATTCATTTTAAGAAGCATTAATATTGTAAACTAATTAAGGTGACTGCCTGCCTGGCTGATCGATCGATTGATTGATTGATTGATTGACTGATTGACAGACTGATTATTTTACTGACTGAGTGACCGACTAAATGACTAATTGTTTGATTGATGGCTCAATTCAAGCATTTAATTTTGCATCTTTGTAGTCAATTTCTACTTGAAAAATAAAATGTAATTTTTTGTAGTCGTACGTATATACAGTAGGCAGGTTGAACCTAACACATCTTCCTTTTCATGCAGATGCTTTTGACATTCCTAGAGTGGAGAAAATTCTGGAGCATCCAGATTTCTTTGAAGTACACAAACTCTTCACATTGAGAGATCTATTCAATGCCAATGTACATCTTGGCCATTTTGAAGGCTGTTGGGATCCACTAATGAAGCCTTACCTCTATGGCATAAGAGAACATCATCATATCATTGATCTCAACCAGACGGCAGTGCATTTGAGGGTATGTATATTGTTAACAATTGAATTGATGAGTTGTTTATCATCTGGAATAATCAACCTTTTTTGGTGGGTTAATATTTTGTTTGAGAATGTGTGGTGTGGGGTAGGGGGAAAGGGTGGCAGTATGGTTTGGGGTTGTTGTTATTAAAACATTTTGCACTTAGAGTGGATTCATTGGTTCCTTTGATGCTCCATGATCTGAGTGATCTTAGATCACTGATCCTGATGTAGATCATCCCAAAGGAACACACCCTGACACTCTGATAAGCTTTAATCTTCAAGGCATGGAATTTAAAACAGAAATATGAGTAAGTAACTTATTTGGATTGGGCAGTCATTTATCTATTATCTTCTCATTTATTTTCAGCTGGCTTTGAACGTCCTTGCACACATTGCTTACAGAGGAGGAATAATCTTATTTGTTTCAACACATCCACAGTTTGAGGAATTGACACAGCGAACTGCAAGAGACTGTGGAGAGTACTTCATCACTAGGAAATGGCGAGCAGGAACTTTGACTAATTCTTACATGTTACTGGGAACAACCAAACTCGTTGATCTGATTGTATTTTTGCATTTGCCATCACTTGGAACAAAAACACAGCCAGTGACAGAAGCGGCAATGGCAAATATTCCAACTATTGGTGTAGTGGATAGTGACTGTAATCCTAACCTAATTATGTATCCAATCCCTGGAAATGATGACTCACCATCTGCTGTTGAATTCTACTGTGACTTGTTTAAGAAAGTAGTGTTAAAGGCAAAAGAAGTGAGGAAAGCCAAGGAGGAAGGTAATGAGGAATTGGGTGAAATACAGTTGCAAGAAGAAATTGAAAACCAGGACGAGGAGACTGAATCAAATCTCTGATGCATGTTGCTTCTTCTGAAATGAAATGAACCAACTGCAAAGACAGTGTAGTTACTTTTGTAAGAATCAAGTACAGTTATTTTATCGCTATATAAAGGTTTGTCCAACGCATAGAAACTTTCAATGTTGTGTAATAAAAGGGTTATCATGTTGCAGTACCTTAAAGGTACATGACAGATATTTTGTTATTTACTTGATGGAATCTACTTGAGATCATGGTATGGAAATTGAAACCAAAAATGGCTGTTTTTCTTCACATTCTTTAGCCATTTGGAAACATGAAATTTCAAATTTCATTGGGTCAGAATCTACGGGAGGTTGGGACCTGGGACTAGTCAAACTATGATGTCAAATCGGCTGTCAAAACAAGAATGTAAGGTCTCTGTAACTAATATGTATTTTTTTACAATTTTGAATCAAAAATTGGAACTACACAAGAGTCTAATTCATGGTATATTTCACTAAATGTTTTTTGTGTCTATTTGTTTCATTTGAAAAATATGTTCACTGACATTCTTGTTTTGAGGTCATTGCCTGACTAGTCCCAGGCGTCCACCTCACACGTCAAACCCACAGCACTTCTTCAGGAGAGTCCAACACTAACCATGAGCACCAAATCTCCCTTGTCAGTAGCAACATTAAGTGGCAAGGAAAAACCATGGTTACTATCATATTTTGACCAAGTGCAAATACTACACAACTTAAACACACATTCGCCCTATGTATCACTCTCTAAAAGTTATGATGGTCAACTCCATCACTTCCCAACACAAGAATTTTCACTATTCGATATCTTCAAAAGTGCTTCTCTCAGCCAAGTGAGTAAGAAGCCAAGTGGCCCTATTTCCTTCCAATGTAAGGAACCCCTCTTTTACTTGATGTCACTCTTGACCCTTCAGGTCACTCCCAGTCCTCCCAGATATCAGTATTTGCTGCTGAATTTGACATTTATGCTTGGGACAGAGTCTGATCAATGTTAAAGAAGAATTACGATTAAATATCAGATACTGCTTTGTGATAGGATTAATTCGTTAGAACTGACACCAGAAGGAGCACAAAACATTTTAACAGTGATAAGGAGGATTTCTTAAAACCTTCTCTGACACAGCCCGTTGCAGGTGTTCAGTTCTTCAGGAGAACCGTCATTGCAATGCTCCCCATCTGACAAAAAACCTTGGACAAGCTATAGCTAACACATGACAGTATGTGCTGCATCACAAACCAAATTGCTGCCAATACTATGACTTATCCATGGGGCAAAAATGAATCCAAGCCTCTGATGCCTTCTAGAAGATCCTCTTAAACTGCAGTGATATTCCTCTCTATTTTACATGGGTGTCCCTGTCTCTTTCCCACCCCCTCCCACACCAGTGGCATTGTCTGAACAAACATGTAGAAACAAACATTCTTTACGGATAATAGAAAGAAGAAGCTTTATTCCATCATCTGAAAGGATTCCATTACTAGCACAAGAATCTGATATAAAACAATTTTCAAAAGTTTAATAAATGGTATTTATTACAAGCATAGTCACCAGAACTACTGGTAGTCATAACTCTGTTAAATCTAATATATTAATTTAGATTCTAAAAATTTGTAAACATTTATCAAAAGCAACAACTTAACAACATTTTCTGCGGACCAGTGACTAATCAAGAACCGAGAGTCAAGTGTACTCTTGATATATAACAACATTA
>Ga0126338_10002624_pt1 | contig 12409 bp, 7 predicted proteins | sample OrbCmetagenome_2_FD_92529 | JGI IMG/M metagenome (GOLD analysis project Ga0126338, IMG submission 92529) | Coral microbial communities from Petempiche,Puerto Morelos, Mexico - Orbicella C C metagenome | ecosystem: Host-associated > Invertebrates > Cnidaria > Coral | place: Petempiche,Puerto... | reverse complement strand
GGTGGCTACCATATACGATGCTGGTTTCAGCGAAATTCAATCCTTGTAAATGAGGAAGTCGGTAGTACATATCATCCAGATTTGATGACAGAGATGAGCGTGTTTTCGGTAATAAGAGGGCAGACATTTTCACATCTTCATCTTTGCCGCGCAACGATAATCTGACAAACCCGATAACATCGCTGTTTCGCGAAACGAATTGAACTGAATTCAAAAGCCAAGTTAATAGTATGTCATTCGCAGACATAAAAATGCTGCCGTACAGAAGAGGATTTGCAGGGGTAAAACTTTGGCACAAATATTGCTTGTATATCAAAGCAAGGCAAAGGTGGCGTGGACGTTTTTTCAATTCGTATACAAGATCTCTGTCAACTTTGCCTGTGAATAGGCTCCCGATTGTGTTATAAGGGAAGGAAAAAAAACAGGCGCGCGAGATGTCGAGAGTGGTCTGGAGAGGGAAAAATCCCACCCGCAAGGCTCGCTTCGCTCACCTTATATTGTTTTTTTTTCGCGCTCATCGGGAGCCTGTTCACAGAGGGTGCCAACTCTCTCAAGTTATCCAGGAGCCTCCTGGATACAGATCGAATCTCCCGGCCTCCCGTACGGATCACTACTTTTATTTTGGCCAATAATTGTCAATTTCGCGGGAATACGTTTGGAATATTTGCCGATGCATTTCTGTGGTTAAATCAGCAGAGTTCTCCTTTTAACGACGCTTTTAGGGTCGAGAAAGTAAACTTGGCGATGTACTCTTCTTTTTACGTGACGCGTGACTGGTGAAAATTATCCGTGATGCGTGATTTAATAGAAAAATTCAACGTAATGCGTGATTGCAACAAGGTGATCATGTATTCATGTCAAGCGCGTGTGTTGAACAAACGTTTTCAACGTAGCATGATTCCATTGACTAGTTTTGATACAAAAAATGCTTACCTGTGATTGAGACTTGGCAAATAACTAGTCTAGATATTACACTAGTAGCTCCTAGAAAAGGTTCGTTTGATTCTCTTAATGAGCACAGAAATCGGTCGAGGAACGACAACTTGTTAATTACTCTCAACACTCAACCACAAATGTGTCCCCCGGCTTTACTCCTGCTGACACGACATATGATTGGTCGAATACGTGAACCGTGTCCAACCCCGCTTGTTCTTACCGGTTCGATGCATGCGTTCTAATATTTACCTTCCGCGCTCGTAAGTCTTTCTATTACTTGTTAAAGTTGCTGAACAATAATTTCCGTCAAGATCAAAGCTGCAATAAAGTTCTCACAGTTGCCGTTAGAGCTTGATTCGAATTCCTTATTACTCGCTTCCAAAATTCTCCTCCCGTCAGGAGAAACAGCTTCCGAACCTCCTCTGCTTCTGGTTTTTCGTTTCAATTTGCTAGGCATTTCAGCCACGCAGTGAAGGACACGCTAGAAATAATTATTTCGACATTTAAGCGAAGCGGAGCGAGTGAAAACACATCCTGATATGAATCCTCCATGGTCGGCCCAGACCCTCTATACCTATCCTATGCTTATTAGTTTTGTTCTATTTTAAAACTAAACTTACTTAAGATCTTTGATTTCAGTAGGTAAATGTTGGCAAGCTGAAATTCCATCTTCTTGGCCGACACTCCAAAACGTCATGCTTGAACAATACAGTAATACTACATGGTCGTCACATTACCGATCGCAAAAGATATGAGCATATATCAAACATACTCAGAAAACACATATTTTGTAGCAGTTGCTAGACGACGCAGCTGTGTCCCAGTGTATATTTCTGGTTTCTCTTGGGCGACTATCTAGCTTTAATATTGTATTCCCAGTTTGAAAACATAAACGTGGAACCCGGTGTCCGGCCACGATCGACATTCCGTTCAAACCCAGCCATTTCGTATTACTACTCCAAGAAACTAAAACAATAAAAGCCGAGTGTATTGATGAAAAACTTACCCAAAATCGCCGATATATTCTTGTCCCTTAAGAGTTCAGTTGCCTGTGAAAGTGTAGGCGGCAAAGCTGACTCATCGAATGAACGGCTGTTTATATTGACAGTTCCATCAAGTAAGACCTTTGCATGTATGGTGATGACGTCAGTGCACGTGAAGACCCCAGCACTACTTTTCTCAAAACTTTGTCGGCTTATTTATTAATTTTTTTTTTGTTTGTTCTTTTTTGCATTACATAACAACCAACCTAATATTTGTTATGTCATCATGGAAGGTTACTGAGAGTAGCGTGAATAAATGAATGAAATACATTTTTCATGTAAGTGTCAAAGAGTATTTAGCTTTAAAGAAAACTAATTGGGTACACTATTTACACTTTAAAATATGTCTTAGCTACATAAAATTAAAATTATTTACAATTTATAGTGGACGTGAGGGCTCCACCACATACTTTTCTCAAAACTTTGCCGGCTGTGTCTTACATCATTTTATTTTATTTCGTGATTTCTTTACTTTTTTTCATGTAAAATAAATGTAAATTTATTTGTTCAGTAGTTTTAAATATCTGGCTCCTTGTATGAAACCTTGCAAAAGATCAGTAGTCATGTCTAGCGCCCCAGAATTATAAAACATTTGATCTTGTCGCAGTTGTCGGTGGTCTTATGTATGCATCAATAAAGGCCTGCACATGTTCTTTAAAAACTCGATAACTGACCGTGATTTCTTGATGCCTTCATTTACTCAATCATGTTGTGTTTGACGTCTTATTATTGTGTAAGTAACATAGTAGAACCACCCGTAAGCGACCACCCAGAGAGTCAAGCCGAGGTGGTCGCTTACGGGAGTTGGTCGCTTACGACAGCTTAGACCATAGTGGACCAAAATTTTGCCTCATTAGCGTATTGTAACTGCAGAGACTTAGCCATGTTTTAAACATTTTACTCATGTAAAAAGTCAATTTCGAGAAAAACTCCGGTTTCCCATTGAAATATTTCCGTCTTTTGTACTACACAGAAATACGATAATGTAACAACACCTTATTATCCAATTCCCTTTCTATTATCTGTCAAGTGATTGCTTAAGGGAGGCTAAAAACAAAAGAAAATTACAACCTTTTAGCTCCATAAGTGGTCGCGGTCGCTTACGAGAGGTGGTCGCTTACAGGAGGTTCCACATACAGTGATTTGCCTTGGAAACTTTTTGGTATTTTGGAAAACTGGCCGCTGAGGAGAGGTTGTCGCTTACGAGAGGTGGTCGCAATCGGAGGTTCGACTGTACTTATATAAAGAGAAGGAAACATTTGGCAAGGCATGAAAATTAAAAGAGAAAATCAAAGTGAGAAACATTATTGACACTTGGGCATGACTTTATTCCGCTAAATCCCAAACTATGAGCGATTCTCCGGGGGGACCTCCATATGAATAGATCAGGGGTGCTCTTCGTCTCGCTTAGGGGTATAAGTCAAGGATTCTGGTCTCACTGTCAAAGTTTTTTTTGGGTAAACCCGAAAAAATATAAAGCAAAGAAACGCTCTTATTTCCATTTTTAAGCTCGACTTCCACGAGTCTCTCGAGTCCGCTCTACTAGCGCGGGCTCCTTTTCTGAACAGCGGCTGGTAATCAAGTCTATTCCGTTTTAACTGGTATCTCTTAGGAGGTCAAACAAAGCTTGAGTCACACCCAGATTGTTCTCCTTCAGGGGTTTAATTCAAATTTTCCAACCAGCATCCCCGACCTTTTCATATAGGAGTTCCCCCGAGGGAGCGATCAAAATCGCCCGATATTTCGTCAAAACGGACCAAAGTTGCACGATTGAGTTTATGAATGTTTTAAAGTTTTCTCCGTTCTTCGCTGTTCTTTCAACTGCATGATAGAAGTAACAGTCTGAACTGCAAAGCTAGCATTTTCATTTGAACCGTCAACAATTAAGCACAATACTGAATAAATTAAACCCATGTCAGTCATGAAATATTGTAAAAACACTAATCGTGCAATTTTTCAAGGAATCGTGTGGTGTCATTCCCGATCGTTTGATTTCTTTACCCCTCTCTTATCATTTATCTTCTTTTGAAACTGGACTACCAAAATCGACGCCAGGAAGACATGCAAGAACACTAAGGCAGGTAGCTTTAGGTAACACAAAAAGCTTCTCCATGACAAGAAATCCCCAGAAGACCTTAGAAAGACAAGCATTCTAAGTGACACAAGAAAATAAAGAAAATAACTTCCGCCTGATTAGCTCAGTTGGTAGAGCGCCAGACTGCAGTGCGGGAGGTCGAGAGTTCGGGCTCCAAACCGGACCAATACTCAGAGTCTTAAAATAACTGAGGGGAATGTGTTACCTTTGTAATTACATGCAAGCAACTCAAGATGATCTCAATTAAGACAAGCAGCAAGATTAACTCAGGTAAGACAACTGAACAAGCAACAAAGTCCACTGCAACGACAATCATTTTAATTAACGCAAACAATTAACGCAAACTAAAATAAGACAAGCGACCAATAAGCGAGTAAGACAATAAACTTCAGGAAGACTCGATGTAGTGAAAGGAAGAAAATAATTTAAGGTTGTGAAAGACTCTTTGGTGTGTTTACACGGTGGAATGAAAAGAGGTGATAAACTGACTGCAATATGAAAACATAGCTGTAATCATTAAAGTTTTCTGGGTTTTTTTTTCGACGTTTAACATAAATTAATCAAGAAAAGATAAAATCGCCTCAACTAACCACAGTACATTTCTCAAGTCGTTGACGTCTTAAAAATAAATTAACAATTCAAATCATATATTGGAAATGTTTCTCTCTTGGCAAGTCACGCCACGACGCTGTGACTCAAAGAGTTCACAATTTCGCCACACGGTTCGCACTTGATAAACAAAAAGAAGACACCAACTGTCTTGCATTTCTTGTACTTGTGTTTATACTGGTGTCACAGTGATTCCTTTCGTGGAAAACATAAGAAGAGGAACGACATTGTTCTTGGATTGCGAGTGTGATTATGCAATCAGATCTCGGGCTTTGTTTTGATGCATTGTTCAAATCACATATGGGCTTTGTTTTTATTAATTGTCGAACCAAGATTCTGTTCTTTGTGACTGAAATAGAGTCAGGCACAGCTTCAATTCGTGACGTGTGTCGAAAATTAAATGACTGTCTTTTAAGCAACGCTAGAAAAACAAAATTCAACTTCTCAAGAACTAATCTCAAACAGAATCTTAACAGATTACTAAAATAGCCCAGCCACGGATTAAATCGCCTACGAAAACAACAGTTGGTTGCGGTTTCTGTATTGTCTGTGATGCAGCATGTTTCGTGACCATTGCTAACGGTGTGTGTTCAAATTTACTAACCCAAACTTTTGACACCGTTCGCTACACTGACTCGCCGTCCTTGATAATGCCGATGGTAGCTAGAAAAAAAGCTTCAGAATTTTCTCAAGCTGCCAAAAGGAAACTTAGAAAGCAAAGGAATATACTTCTATTCGGCGCAAATGTTACATAATCGAAATTACACCTGCTTTATGAAGACTAACGAATGATAACAGACCTTGCGTTTGATCGGTTTTATAGAATGAACTTGCACGTGTCTTTCCGTCTGTATGACTCGTTCGTTCGTTCGTTCGTTCGCTTAGATGCTTCTTAGCAGGTTCTCTATTTGACCTAACAGCTCATTGCCCATTAGAAAATCCACGTGTAATAAAACTATCGCAATAACCTTACTTTCTTAGGGCCGGACTGTGACGATATCAGACCTCAGTTTCTCGTTTGGTACATCAAGACCTAGCGTCCTATTTACGACCCTCGCGCCTGGCTGTTAAGATATTTGTGCGTCCCTTGAACGCGAAAGTTACATGTTACATAATTACGACTAGAAGAATGCGATGCAAGAAACAAGAAAACAGTAAAAAGCTTGTCCGACAATCGATGAAACGCTTCGATTGCAACTGACCTTGTATTGCAAGTAAGTTGATAAGCAGGTTCTACAGAGTTGAATAGGTAAACCGTTTTGTTACATTGACAAGCACTTAGAGAAGCCACAGAGTTAGTTTAGCCGGCGAGAGCGACCCAAGCCACGCGACTTTAATGAGTACAATAGTTTACCTTGAAATATTCCTAATTGCTTGGAAAACAATTTAACCATCCACGTATCATTATGAAGATGACTAAGAAATCTTACCTTACGACGACTTCGAATAAAGTTTTCCTTCTTATTGTTAAGTTTTGTGTGACTTCCTACCTCCCTTATTCATTTATTTATCTTCACGAAAGCTCAGCGCTTGTCACGTGGTCTCCTGAGAAGACTGGGTTCCAGTTAGTGGTCGAGTAGAGTATTGCGTGTGGCGGGAAATTATCCCGTCAAGAAACGGGAGTTATTTTCCTCACGTAAATCAACTCATAGACTTAGCATGCGTTCCGTGCAGGTTATACTGGAGCCATAATACTTTGATAAGCCAACATTTATTGCTTTGAACCTTCAGAAGTTTAAACCCTCTGACTATCTCTTATTTTTGCCGCAAAAAATACACCGATTTTGAATCACCTGAGCCAAAATTTTCAAAATTTCCTTGCAGTAGTAGGAGTTTGAAAGAAAATTCAGGCGTTAATTCAAGAAATTCGATGTTACCAACATCCGCCATTTTCAAAAATTGCTCCTTTAGCGCTTTTAGTGGTATGGACTACATTTTTCGAGTGGGAAATGGCTAAACTGTGTTTTTTTGTTGTTGTTGTTTTTAACATAGACCCTATTCATAAATAGCTGGCAATTTAAAATTCTTTTGTATGCATTTAAATAAACCCAACTAACCTCGTTTGAGAGTAAAAATTCTTTTGAATTATCAACTCAGAAAACGAGGTTCGTTGGGCTTATTTTAATACTTACAAAAGAATTTTTAATATTGGCAGTTCTTGATGCATAGGGTCTAAAGAACTGATTATTGTTTCAAGGGAATAGTGAGGAAAACACAACCATAAACCAAAAAATTCTATGAATATTTCTACATATCCTTAAATTTTCTAGACATCTTAATACTTTCTAAATATCTCGGAAACTTCTCAATATCCCAAAAAATAGCCGGATATTTGTGGAAAGGCCTAACTTCATGTAAGCGACCAATGTTTCTCTTCGCTGCAGACTTAGCGTTGTTCGACAGCAATGGAGCAGGTAGACCTTTTCGACGAAGCGTCTAAATCAGTCCACAGTGTAACCTTGGGAGTAGCCGTTAGAGAAGTGGAAGCTCGTAGAATGGGGTCGACTAGTTGCAAGTAAGGTTTCTCCCAACAAGTCTGTCGCGGCTTGGTTTGCTTCTTGATTGGAGCTACTCGTTTCTCAGATGCCACGAGGTTGACTTCGCCGGACTTCATCGGTTTTGTGTCCTGTCCGAAGATAAATGACCGCTGCAAAACCGTTGTCTAACACATCACAGAATCCGTGAACTTGATGATTCACGGGTAGCAACGAGGGACTCTGGCTTAATAAACTTCTGCACGAATATAGAAATATTTTATAGATACTGCTTCAAGAAAAGGAGAAGAGTTCTATTGGGACGCCTTCCTAGCTATTCTGACAAATAAAATTAAAACAGAGAAACATAAATCTAAGTCACAAATAAATAAGTTTGAAGAAAACCACCTTTTAATAAGTACAAGAGTTTACCTTAAAATATTCTTAATTGCTTGGAAAACAATTCAACCGTCCACATATCATTATAAAGTTGACAAAAGTATCTTACCTTACGACGAACTCGAATAAAGTTTTGCCTCTTATTGTTGAGTTTTTGTGTGACTTCCTACCTTTCCTTACTCATTTATTTATGTTCACAACAGCTCAGCGCTTGTTACGTCGTCTGTTGAGGAGAATGGGTTCCAGTTAGTATTGCTTGTGGCGTAGAGAGTTTCATTTTTCCTTCCTGCTTTTAGTTTTCAAGGTTACTTGTTTTTCATTTTGGGTTTGTTCTTGAATTCTGTATCTATCTTTTTTTTTCCTGTGTCGAAAATTTAGCTTCGCAATTTCCTACAAATAACGAAACTCGTTAGCCTTTGTTGTTTCACTTTCAGGTGTTCATACAAGTCAAGAAACAGAGTTATTTTCCGCACATCGACGTGGCATGTGCGCATTGCAGGTTGTACTGGAGCCATAATACTTTAATAAGCCAACATTTATTGCTTTGAACCTTCGGTGCCCTTGGTTGCTAGGAAATGTTTATGCTGTTAACGAAAAAAAAAGACCAAACTTAAACACAAGCGGACTCTACGCGGGCAAAAGCGTTTAATTAGCTGACATTGTTCATCACATTTTTCTTGACTCCTTAACATCGAAGTTAGCATATATCTGAACTGGACCACCTTAACCATAACCCACCATCTACATTTGATAATGACGACAAGATGACGCCGAAACGTCGTGTTAAAGAATAAATAAATAAATACTATCAGCCAACACAAAAAAAATTAATAACACAAAACACGAGGGACTCTGACGCCTTTTAAGGCTCGAAGATCATTCACGAGTGAGTGCAATCTCGTTAGAGCTTTGCCTTCTAACTTGTCCTCCCAGTTATCTGCCTTGGTACAGAGAGATTGAAAGGGATCTTCGTGTAGATAGTGAATGGCGTAAGTAGGTTCATAGGAAAATCGCATTCCAGTTGGTCCCTTGAAACTTAACGAAACAACCTTCGTCTCATTCGACAATGGGGCTCTGCGAGTCACGTGCAGTACTTACAGGGGCAGGGGATTGCGGCAGCTTCCACTTGCGTGCTTCTATCGTTCTCGTGGAAGCCAAATTCTTGTTTGATCTCGTTCACTTCGTTACCACAACTGCTCTCCTGAGCATTGACGCTTTCTCGCACGCTTTTAGTCATCAATGTTTTAGGGGTGCGATAAATTTGTAACCGGCTTTCGAATCTTCGTAAGCTCCACCGGCAAAGTCGTCAACGTGAAGAGAGTTATTTTCTTCGTACTGTGGCAAATAGTGACAACTGGTTCTAACTAGGATAGCGGGATTGGGTGAGAGACCAAAAGGCAGGCGACGGGGCTGATACTGCTTGATCTCGAATAGCCTGCGAGCAGGCTCACCTTTGAGTCACGCGCGCAGGCGGCGAAGAGCAAAGCGAGAAGGAGCATCCGTCAATTATCGGATGCGATTTGAATTTCATGAAAAGCCTTCTCGATATCGGCGATGATTCTAATAAAACAACCTCTGAACTTAACGACTGTATCGAAGGCTTGTGGAACCAGTAGGACCTTTCTGTAAAGCAGTCATTCAGCGATAGATCGTTTTTCCGGATTTAGCAGGGCCATCAAAGACAACTCGTATAGTTTAGTGGTTTGTCGTTCCTGTTTCACTACTCCGTGGTGTGGCAGAAAGCCGCGAGTACACTTTTCAGGACTTTGACTCTCCTCGCTCTCTTCATGATTCCTGAATCGATTTGTTGTCTGGTTTTGCCGTACTCTCTTAGAAATGACGTGATTGAAGTTAAAACAAACGCTCGAAGCACATTATGCAGCTGACCGATTCAGTTGGAATACAGTTATTCTCAATTCCAAGGCAATGCGGGTATTTCGCACCGGCCTTCCTCTTCCTTGAATTGTATATCGTGTGAGAACTTTCACTCTTTTGTGCTGTCGACTTCGTCACTGATTGCTAGTGAGGCTAGAGAATTCGATATTCCAAAATTTTCGTAAAAGCGGAAAGTTCCGTATCGTTGTACGTTATCGATTAAGTAAGAATTCGGAGAACCTATCTTCTCGATGACAACGTTCGCTACTTTCATAACACTGACTCCTTTTTTTGCGTTGGGCCGGACACTGCCCGTCCAAACTTGCTATATACTGGACCAGTGACTCCACGAACTATTTTCCCGGCGAGTATTTCAAAATAATTCTTTGGATGGCTACCATCTACGTAGCCTGCAAACGGGCTCCTGGCGGGCGCGAACGAAGCGCCCCGCCCCGATCGCTTCGCTCTCCGAATTCTTTAGTTTTGCGCTCGTCAGCTAGGTTCGCTCGCAAAATATTTTTCCATCCTCACCGGGAGCCTGTTCGCAGGATCATTTCCGATCCGGATCATTTGCAGTCCAGTTTGGGGATCATTTGCAGTCCGGGATCATTTGCGGTCCTGGGATCATTTGCGGACCCGTAGGTCTCCTAGATAAGCCTAAAAAGTCCTGCTCTGGATTGTATTAATTGCATTGTAGTCTGATGAAGTGTTGTAATAATGATGATCATGTGCAAAATAAATAAATAAGAGTATTTAGACCAAAATCGTTTCAAAATACGTTTTGCAAATGGTCAGAGATGTTGAATCTTCATGTTTCGAAAAAATGTTGTTTTTTTTTTGGAGAAAAATTTGTATCTGAACCCCTCTTTTATTTCACCGTTCACTTTCTTTACCGATTTTCTCCATTTCGAAAACAACAGAAAAAAAGCTGTACGTGAGAAGTGACAGGTTTCTCGCCTTTTCTGTCCTCGTGAACGAAGTTTCTTTCGAATGTGGTCAAGTAGGTCTAATATTTATATATTGAGCTAGAGAGGTGAAAAATCCTAAACCATCCTTGTCCTATCTTGGTAAACTATTATTTTCAGGTTACCTTTAAAGGCAATTTTGACTGAACGTGGCCAAAATACCGTGACTGAGCTCCTTTAAAAAGATTTAACCCTTCTAATAAATTGACCGACCCCAATAAATTTCAAATGTCACGCACAATGATTTACGTATAATTATTCCCAAGAATATTTTCAGTATAAACTCGGCAGAAAAATAAGAACATTCAGCCTGGACTGGAAAAACAATATTCTTATCAGTGTCTTATAAAAACAAAAAGACACTGCTACATGCAACTTACGCAAGCGATTGTATTTTTAACACCTCACACGCGAAGCAAACACCAAATTCGCACGTGAGCACATGACATGGACCGTGACACTTCAAGGGATGACATTGCAAAACGATTTTGGGACAACGTTGTGTAACAAGTTGCGCTGATCAATTTTTAACGTAACATTTTGCAGCCGCAACGTATATTACAAGTGTTTGAACTGCCTTCAAAACCTGTTGTTCTTCTCTCTGTAGGAATTTTAAAGCATAGAATAATATTTGCAGGCCTCATTGGAGACTCCTTAAGTGTTTAAAGGTTGCGTTGACAACCATCTTCTGAAACCATCACCTCTAAATTTAGTACCTTAACTGTAGCGCTAAAAACATTACGAAACGTGACTGGTTCTCTCTTGACACAAGAAGCGTGAGCAAGCACGTGAATACACTAGTTATGTAAGTAACTCTCTATAAAACACCCTACAGCGCACAGTTACCAAAGAACTGACACTCTACGCTCCACTACACTTAAAACGCACCATGGCTGAAGGAAATCGAGTCCTCAAAATAACAGTTACTATAGTGAATGTAGCTCTGTTTATTCTACTGCTGCTGTTCAACTACTTCGCCAGCAGACCAAACGAAGGCCCGTTCCGCCACCTGTTCGGAAATGCTACAACTGGAGAAGTGTCGGACAAATTTTACATCGAAATCACGCCAGCAGGCTGGGCATTTTCAATCTGGGGTTTAATTTACGCTTGGCAAACTGCTTGGATAATCTACAGCCTGACTTTACTGTGCAGAGTGGGCTCCCAAGGCCTGATATCGCCCGTTCTTTTCGTCGTTTATGCAGTCTCCAGTGTTGTAAACATCGCATGGCTGATTTTATGGAGCCGTGAGCTGATTCAATCCTCCTCGATTCTGCTCTTCGCGATTTCGTTCCTACTTTACGGAACAATGGCCATATCGTACGCCACCGTGAACATAGAAGCGAGAGCAATTTCCAAACGCGACTTTATCCTTATCCAAGTCCTTGTCAACAATGGTCTTGCACTGTATACAACTTGGTGCACCATCGCTTCCCTCATAAACTTGACCATGGCGATAACGTATGTAAACGGGGTCGCTCAGGACGTTGCCTCGACAATTGCTCTCGTTATCCTGGCTGTGGAGATTATCGTGTGGTTTTCGCTGGAAAATACGATTTTGGACAAATTTGTCCGGTACACGTTGACAATCTATCCCGTAGTGATCTGGGCCCTCTCTGCAAGCATCAACAAGAACTGGGATCCCGCTAAACGAAATTCCATCATCTCGGTGATTTTACTCGCCGTTGCTTGTACCTTGCTGGTTGTTCGTGTTGCCATTGTGGTTTGGAGGCAGATGAAGCAGAATTCGCGAACAGTCGGCAATAGTTCGACACTGCTGTTACACAGTTAAGAAATACTTGGAGGTTGTAGGTTATCTAGCAGGAGGTGGGTCGGGGGTGGGGTGTTGACTACACTAATAGAATACAGATAAATCTCCCCACCCACTCCCCCTAAGTTTTAGTGAAATGAACTTGCATTGATACCAGGATAAAATTTTCTATCGGCAGCAAGAAATGTATGTAGGCCATTAAAAAAGATAATATATATTTTTACTTGGCACGAAGGAAATAATGT
>Ga0126338_10002623_pt1 | contig 12411 bp, 7 predicted proteins | sample OrbCmetagenome_2_FD_92529 | JGI IMG/M metagenome (GOLD analysis project Ga0126338, IMG submission 92529) | Coral microbial communities from Petempiche,Puerto Morelos, Mexico - Orbicella C C metagenome | ecosystem: Host-associated > Invertebrates > Cnidaria > Coral | place: Petempiche,Puerto... | reverse complement strand
TATCCTGTGACCTTTCTATACCAATACACTCTAACAACTGAGCTATCACAAAATTGCAAGTTTGTAATATGAAAAATAGATCATGAAATAGATCATGAAAATATGAAAGTAAAAATATGATAAATCATATATTTAAATAGACCGTTTTCATATTCTCAATATTGCACTGGAACTAGCTTATAACTGAGGCTAATGGAGGGAGTCTTTTCAAATGTAAATGACATTAATCTCTTTTTAATGATATTCCCCCGCATGAGCCTCCATTGCAAGCTAGTTCCAGTCCAATACCGAGAATACAAAAATGGTCCATTGTGATGATTCGAGGATATGAAAGATTGTTGCAGTGGCAAAAATGAAGTCTGAAAACAGTTCAGGCCTGAATGGGTTTTACACCCATGATCTCTGCAATATCAGTTCTCTTCCAATCAACCTATCAAGCCAACTGGGACCTGGCAGGAGCAACTACAGAATGCAGAGCTACTTTGGACCACCTCTTTTAAATGTTTCAAAAGACCGCTCAAAGCCTTTTGTTGAACGAAGCATACCAAAATTGACACTTTTGTGCTTCAGTGATATGCAAATAAGTGGCCAAGCATTCTGAAGTTTAGGCATAAAGAGCTTGGATACTAATTTTGTAGTGTGCAGTTTAAGTGGACCTGGCAGTAAGCTTATGAGATTTTAATAACGGCAAAATAATGGCATGTGTTTTATACAGATCCATTTACAACACAAGTTTAAGTGGACAAGTTAAGTGGACCTGGCAGTAAGCTTATGAGATTTTAGAATTTGCGTCATGCACAAAATAATGGCATGTGTTTCATACACATCCATTCACAGCACAAGTTTCTACTTTGAATACCTTGAGTAATTTAAGTGGAAAGTTTAAAACTCAAAGTAAACTTATTTTGTAAGCAATGAACTTCCTTGTCAAGCGTGTATACATACCTGGGTCATGCTTCATGTAATGTTCCCACCCTTGTGACTGTTGAACACCAAGACTTCGCCATTCAGTTTCAGACATAAGATGTCTTTTAGGGACAAGCTTGGCTATTTCTTTGGGTAACAAGACATGTCTACAAAGGCCGAAAATATGAGCTTATCGAGAGACTCAAATGTCTGCTAGAAAGTCGAATATATAGATCAGAGCAGTTCGAAACTTGAACTGTGTTTAATGTGGCTATTTTAAAAAACTATTTCCAAGCCATTTGATAACCTTTTGAGTGTTTGAGAATGTCATGACCGCACGAGAGCCCACAGAATTACCAAAAATTCGAAAAAATCAGTTCATGCTATACTACGACATTGTTAAGGTACACAAAGTAGGGACAACTTCAAATGAAACAGGAATAAATTGCAAACGTCGACATGACTTGCGAGGGCGCCGAGGTCATTTTCCCAAGCCGAAGAATTTTAGTTAAGCTTACTTGTTTTTATCGCATAAGAAATGAGTAATTAAGTTAGTAAAAGTCTTACCTGTACTCAAAGATGTCGTCGTAGTATTTCTCCGAGTAATAAATCTGCTTTACGGACATTTCTGCAACTCGTAACAACTGTCGTGAAGTCGAAATGGCGACTTACTACACTCATATGTTTCTAAAAAAAATTATCTTTTTCAACATTGGCGCGCTGCTTTCTGATTGGCCACTCCGTTAAAAGGGAGAGCCTGGTATTGAATCCCCAAAACCCATTTCGCGCCTTAAATTTCAAGATGGCGGACGATTACGTGGCCCTGAATGATTCCAAACAATTTTGCAAATATTACCTTAGTAACCAGAATTTCAAGGCAATCATTTGAGAAGGAGAGAGCACTATAAATACTTAACGTGCTGTAAAATGACGGATTGTGAAGGAGCTAAGGATCGTGTGTTACAAAGACTTGAATCTGACTTATCATCTGCTGATATGCAGTGGAGCTTGTTTATGTCAGCGTTGGAAAGCTACAGACATGATAGTATATTGAGGCCTTTTCCTTCTGCATATGTAGAGGATGGTTGTAACAAGAATTTTCAAAGACTGGTGAGTGTTAATTTAAGGGAAGCCAGATTGTTCACATTGGCCTTGCTTTCACCATGAACACAGCAGTACACTGCTTGGCACACTGCCTTCATTCAAGTAGATACTTCGTGAGGCATATATATACACACAACCTAGCGAGAAAAATGCAGGACTGTACTATTATCTTGCTAGTGCTACAGACCTAGGGAAACGAATTCTTAGTTAGACATGGTTTGAGGCTCTGTAACCATGACATTTGGGAATGTACACCATGTACAGCCACGTATCTTGTGTACATATGTAAATTTACAGTGCAATTTATCATGTTCAAGCCCGTCTGGCAGAGATGAAAATTTGTGTTCTTTACTCTGTTGGCGTGCAGAATCTCTAGTACATGCCAAGTGACTCAAGAAATTCAAGAGTAAAACAAAACAACGTTTTACCAGAGTATCATCCACTTATTTCTTCACATGAGAAGAAATGCTACACAGAGAGGTCTAACAGAGCTGTACAGTATATTCTGCAAACTGGTGTACAGTTCATGTGTGCAGTATTAAGAGATCGATATTGTAACAGGTGTGGTGATTGGCTGAAACATGTTATTCTAAACTTTGTCTGAATAAGTAGCCAATGATTGGTAAGCTTGTAAATGAAAATCTTTAAGGTTATTACATATGGATGAAAAAGTTAAAGGTAAAGTCTGCATCTGGGCCAAGTGGCCCATCAGGCTGGAGCTTATCCCAGTTTCTGCAGCATGAAGTGACTAGGAGTATTTCTACTCCCCCCTGGATAGGATGCTAGTCCATCGCATGGCTACCCCCAGCATTAAGTTTGCTGGTACCCATTTAGACACCTGGATGGGGAGAGGCACTGTGAGAGTAAAGCATCTTACCCAAGAGTACAATGTTCCCAGCCAGGGTTTGAAACTGGACCACTCAATCTGGAGACGAGCACACTAACCATGAGGCCACTGCACCTCCCACTTACATATGGATGAACCATGACCAAAGGCTTTCCAGTGACAAACTACATGTAAAGCCTGATTCTCACTTAGCATGTTCAGTCATTTGTCAACCTCCACCACTGAAAGTAGGTCATCTCTGTGTCAGTGTGAGAAGATCATCTCTGTTCTATGCTACTAGAATACCTGAGAAATTAGTAAAGTATGTTTGAAGTTCTTTCAGCCTGCCACATAAATTATAGTACATGACAGTGTCATCAATGGTCTAACAAGCTTAATGATTGCACATGACAAGCAGACTTGACCCAGCCAATCCCTATTTCACCATGTCATCCAGGATTTGAGCTAAATTATTGTATAAACTTTGTTAGACTGCATTTGCTCATATCAACAAGTACAACTGTTCTCCATAGATTTAAGCCCATAATCCCATATACAGTTGTTGAGACTGTCAATATACAACAGAACACTTCATAACCACAAACTGTTTAATACATTCTGAGAAAATAATGCCACATATACTTGTGCAAAGTTCCCTTTTTTATCAGGTGGTAAACAACATCATGTAAGAAATACCAGGTATACAAGAGTAACATCTTCATTTAAGAAACTCAGGATATGACAACAGTGGCTCAATAAACTGATCCGTCTTTGCACTCATGGATTGCCCTGACTAAACAAATATAAAAGCTCAGTTTGGCTGAGACTCAGTAGAGCAGAAAGAGCAGTGGTCACTACAAATATAAAATCTCAGTTTGGCTTAGACTCAGTAGAGCAGAAAGAGCAGTGGTCACTATGATACATTCCTATGCAAAATATATTCTATGCCATCACATTGATAACATCTCAAAGTCACAAAATTGACCCACGACACAACAGTTTTTCAGAACATTTGAAAGAATAAATGCAAATTTGTGCCACAAGATTCCACTTTAGTATCCCAATTTTAGAATAATTATTTCAATGACAGTTTCCACTTGCAAGGCAAATTATTATTCACTAATTTTTCTGTTCCTTTAGGCTCAAGTTTGCAGTGCAGTTCCTTCTTTTGACAAAATATTAAAAGGTAAACAAATTCTTTCTCAAGAAGCCTGGGACATATTGGATTGGGCATTGGACAGAACATTTGCGATGAAATCTGTTGACAAATCCAAGGTACCATTTAATTTATGACTTTATTATTTCTTCATTTTGGGTTAGCAGGTTAGCACCCTGTCAGGTTACCCTAACAGGGTGCTGGTACACATTTCTAGGTAAAGAGACGTACTACGAGGGAAAACTTTCTTGCTCAAGAACGCAACATAGTGACTCTTGCCAGGACTCGAACCCAGAAAACTTGATTGGGCCACCCAATCTCCCAAAGTGGGATAACCTTAAAGAAAATTTACTGAATTACTTTTGTGACTGTGACATTAAGGTCTTTCCTTGTCCATGACAATTTCTAACTGTGTCTTTGTATTTTATTGATGTCAACAGTTCTCAGAGATTGAAGAGAAGACTGGTCAAGCAAGTTACAGTTCTACCACACCTGACTTCATATTTGAAGTTGAGTACAGTGAAACAAAGACTCTCAATGCAAAGTTTAATGAACTGTCACAGATTCATGATGTGTGGTATGCTTATCATGGCAGTAGAGTGGACAACTTTCATTCTATCTTGAATAATGGATTACATGCACATTTAAACAAGGTGAGTTTGACCAGCTGACTGACTGACAGTGACTGATTGTCTGTCTGTCTGACGGACTGACTGACTGACTGACTGAATGACTGACTGATTGTCTGTCTGTCTGTCTGTCTGACGGACTGATGCTTTCTCCCTTGTTTGGTTGATGTATCAATGGATTGATTAACTGTTCTTTATTTTATGTAGACATCATTCTTTGGTGAGGGGACCTACCTTTCAAGTGACCTCACTGTTTGCATGATGTACAGTCATTATGGTCAAGGCTGGGAAAATAGTGTAATTGGAGATAAAATGAGTTGTGTAGCTGTCTGCGAGATCTTGGACCATCCAGATGTGAAGTGTACAGTTAAATCAGAAGCCAATAGTGAAAGACAAAATCGTTCAAGGGCCAGAGCAAGAAACAGCGAGGGAGGGGATGTTCCAGAGAGATATTATGTGGTCACAAACAACCAAGCTGTGAGGGTGAAATATGTGTTGGTGTATGCTGAGAAGAAAACTCCAACAAGGTTTGTTGATGTAAATAATTAGGTCTTCAAGTTACACATGTGCAGACTCTGTTTGACCAATGGAGAATATCTTGGTTCAAATCCAATTGAAAATTTTTGATTTGATTCTTCAATTGAAATTTCTGTCATTAAAATAATGATTTTAAACTTTTGAAAAAATCTGAAACATCATCATTTGGTATAGTTACTTAGTTACTGCCTTGAAGGGAAAAACTGCTCTAGAGTATTTGATGTATTCTACAAACAGAAAACGTTCCGAGAACAGCATAGCTTACAAATATGCATTTCATAATCTTGATTTGAGTCAGAATGTCAAGGTAACTTATTTATATAAATCGCATTGTTGTTACATCTCCTTTTTTAAGTGAATGCTGAGTCAAAGTGGTGGCAAATGAAAATTGTTTTAGAAATCATGTGTTGTTCAAATCAAACACTTTTTCCTCAGACTAAATCTATTTGAGTGATGTATAGAGTTTGATGAGAAAGCCAAACAAATAGATTATAGACACTTAAATGCTTTTTTTCCCTCCCTGTTTAGGGCACAAGCTCGGAACTGGCTGATATTCAGATATCCATTAGCTTCAATAATGGTTGTGTATATCTTGATTTTAGTTCTTGTTGGTTTTTCTAGAACAAGACTTTTCCAGAAATTTTATAGCAAATATTTTAAAGGAAGTTAGCACACCAGATATTTTAAATAACTGACTAATTTTAAAAATTATTTAATGTAATATTTGATATTTGAAGTAGTACTGTAACTAAGTTCTCATTCAACCATAAAATGGGAAGGGCTTTCTCTAATGTGTATTGTGTGGAATCTGGTGTTGTTGTTGTTGTTGTTGGCAACTAAAAGGATATTTTAGTAATAACGAAATTGTGTTTCACAAGCGAGAGAACTACTAACTATGTTGGTGTAAAATGAAAAATAATTTTGTGTTATTGTCCTTGTACATTTGGAGGGGGTCAGAAGTTACTGAACAATCTATTTTTTGCCAAATAAAGCTCACTTTTTTGACTGGAAACACAGTGTAGTCATTTTAGGGACCCCTAAAATATTTAGAGTATACGCTAAATAATTGAAAAAAATTGAAAATGAAATACTTTGTAACATTAGCAGACAAGCAATTTGAAGGGGTTTTCCCGAAACATCTCTGAAAATACCACACATGAGCACTTTTTGTTGACTTAAACGAATGCAATTTTAGTACAACAGCCTGATGTGTACAAATTTATAATAACGTGTCGTGTGATGTTAATTGTTTATAATAAGAAAGTTTTTATTACGGCCATCTCGATGATAAGCACTGATTGCTGATTACAAAACAATGTGGCTTGGTGTGGCTTTGCCAATAAAACAAGTTAAATTTATTGGAAGTAAAACATCTTTTTGTATTTTGAAGTCGAGTTTCCTACAGCGCGACTAAGAAAAATCGATTTTTTTATTTAACTGACGGGGAAACGAAGAAAAGAAAACTAGAAAAACGTTAATCAAGGCAAGAAATAAACTGGATAAACCAATCAAGTGCCATACAACCCAAATTGTAAAAGAAACCTTGGATATTGTTTCCGATGTGAAGTCTAAAGATGAGAATACTGATTATTTGATCTGAAGGAAAGATTAACTCAAAAATACGCAGGCAACTTTTCAACGCACCCAACATGTTTTACACGTTTGGCCACCCTGCGACACCGACTAACATGTTACAACATTGCCACTGGATATCCAAACGTGTGCAGCGTGTTGTGCACGCCATTGCTAGCTGATATGCTGCAATGATCAACAATGATGCGTTACATGTAACTGCGTGCGTTTGGCCGAGTCTTTATGAAACTTTGATGACCTAACTTTTGGCTGATAGAGGTACCATGCTAACGACCCACCATTGTGTAATCAGTGTAGGTGTCTCGAAATCCGCCTGATTTCGGGTTATCGTATTGTTTTAAAGACAGACCTCAGAAGATTAGGGCAAACAGTGAAATCCAGCTTCACAAAGAACGTGCATTCATTAGTATATTGACATCAACTGACATAATTTTCAAGGTTAATAGCGACATTTATCCAGAACTTACGAAAGTTATCTCATATTTTCACTCTGATAAAATAGTGATGATTAATACTAGCACCACTCAACTTGAATTCAACCCCTAATTAACTTTCCATACGTACAGAAGGAGGTACGAAACAACCTTCAAAAAGTAAAATCAGTCAGAAGAGGAGATAATGTTCCTCTGGATCTGTTTCCCGGTAACGAATCAAATTGTCATATGAAACAGCATATGGAGTCTACATAGCTTCAAGCATCAAGAACTAAGAGGTCTTATAGTGAGTAAAAACTTTTTACAATCTTTCTTTTATCATTCCATTGCCTTAACACAAGCAGAAAAGATTTCAAAAACAGGTTCAAATAAGGTTAATCATAAGAATACTGATTTCGTTAATTACATATCTAATTTTGCAAACACACTGAGAAATAACTCGATAAAAGCCCCTTATGGGAACGGTTCCAATTCGGAGAAAATTACAGATACGAAATCAAAATCTGGAATTCGGCCAACAACATTAGACAAGTTCAGATTATCCCTGCCTGCCAGCAATAAAGTCCTGCGTACGTTTCCACACTTCTAGTTTTTGAATTAATCCGTCCACAAGTCCAAGATTTGGTCTGAAAATGTCCACAATCAACACAACGCGATCTTCTTCAGCTCCATTACAAGCAGAATGCTCAAACGTATCGTCGAACAAGATGCCTTTCCCCGCTCCCCACGGTATGTTGACCCCGGCAACTGTGAGCCATGAGTGCTTGCCATTATCCGGGACAATCAGCGCCAGGTGGTAGCGAAGAATCGACGCTGTTGATCCACAATGCGGGGGAATGGATCCACCTGCTTTCAGAAGAGAGAAAGCAGCGTTCTGAACTTCGGGAAGCTTCTCTAAAATAGACAGAGTCAAGGGAAAGTAGCCCTTGACTTCGTCTATGGGTTTGCCATAGCCCAAAATCATCGCCAGTTTCCAATTGCTTTCTTTGTTAAGTTCGTCTCCGCCAGTAGTATGAACGTTACACATCCCTGTGCCTTTTTCCACGAAAGACAACAGCTCATCTCGAATCGCCTCCCAGTTAGCTTCTAGCTGGCTCAACCATGGAAACGTTTGGAGATGGTTCTTGAATATCGCTAAAAATAAAGGCAAAGTAAAACACAGAAAAGTACTGTATTGATTCACTGTCGCATGTTTTTAAAAAACTCTACAAAGTGAGCTGAACGTCATATATACACTGTCGAAACTTACCAGGTCGATCCTTAGAGGTGGTTATTCGGCGGTAGAAAACGTCAGTTAACACATTTAGCGGCGAGCGGATGATACTTTTCCATCCGACTTTTGTGTAAAACAGAAAGACGATGACTACTAAAATACACAGGGCAGACAAGTAAAAGAAAGATGAATCTATCGAGATCATCGGAACTACGTTTGTGCACAACTACGCTGTGCCCGGTCCAGTTTCAGCTTGCGCTTTTAAACGCAAGCTATAAAACTGCGTCGATTCGAAGCTGAAAACTGTCATCTGGTTATCTTGATAGGAGTGTCAATCAAAAAGTCACGAGTTCAATTATGATGAATCAAAAACTTCCCTTTTTTCTCAAAAGAAAAAAAAATGAATTCCGGTTTTCTACGAATGCAGGCCGGACTCAAGTGTGGCACATTTCCAAGAGAGTTCAGTTTGGAATTATTTGAGTTAGATCTTAGAATCTTACGACCTGAAAGAAAAGAAACATTACAAATCGGCTCCCTGACTATCAAAAGACAATCTGTATTGTTGACAACTCCAGCGTCCAGTTCATCAGCCTTGGTTTCTCATCGTAACCGATCGACACAAACAACGCTGAAATAGCAAGGTAATTCTTAGAAATTTAGATACCCAAGAGGTTCTTGTGATATTAACTACAACACACAAATCTTTTTCTCGTTAGCTCTGAATGACATATTCAGTCAGCTTCCTTTATCAGATTGAACCCAAGATAAATCGACAAAATTGAGAAGATATTTTGTTTCTAATTCATGATTTTGAAGGTGCAGTTTAATCTAGTTCTCTCGTATGCTGTTATGACAAGCTTTTCTAAGAATGTCCGAGGGTTTCTTTTCCCTTAGCGTTCAGCTTTGAAGAAACTTGTTTCGACCCTGTAACGACCACGTGGTCGATCTAAAAAAAGAACGATGATGCGTTTCAGCAGTTACAGAAAATTGTCAACACTGCAACGCGCAGGCGCATTCTTATCTGATACTTGAAGAAACCACATCCGGGTAAAAGTCCCAAGAAAAAAACAAATAAATACCATCATACGTATTACAAGCTCCTGTCACGAGGCAAAAAACTGACCAATCAGATTCACACGAGCTAATGATATAACACCTACTGGAGCCGTGTGGGTGTGTTAATCTGGCGAGAAACAACGGTAGACAAGAATTGTTTGCACTACGCTGTCTCCGAAGGAAAAATCAAGTAAAAGCGAGGTGAGTGAGTTTCTATCTCTTACTTTGTGAGGCTTCTATCAGCTTACGAGTAAAACACTGGGTTAATACAGCATTCTTGATTCATCTGGTCGATCTATCTAACAAACGCGATTTGTTTCGTAGATGGAAGCTATCAAAGCTGTTCCTGAGAAACGCGAAGGGCCGAAGGAAAAACCTTCAGGTATAGGAAAATCTCACAACTGTGTCTTAATTCGAAAGAAAAAACCTAAACAAAACTTAACACGCAAAACTAAATGCACTATTTTAGAGAGATTTCCGGGACGACCATTTTTCTTAATATTTATCTCAGGAGAAGGACGTCCGATACTTTTCCGGCCTCGGCCTGAACAAGCAAATTCCGTGAATTGAAACTACATTGTGTTTGCAGCTGGTGTGAGTTTGAAACTCGCTGATGAACTTATCTTATCTAATCTTTTAGGAATGCCTCTGTTTGAATTTTCGCCTTTCGGCTCAGTCAGTTTGGGTTTTTTTTTATAGGACACTTAAGTAAACGGAATCTCTTCCGGTCCTTCCAAGAAGATTTATCGCAACATATATTTCCAAAATCAGAAATAGCATGCATCTTGGCAAGAAGAGTTATTTCCTCAGCCAGGCTTTCGCTTTTATAGATCATTTCCTGATAGCTGTGTCGTAATTGAAAATTCATTTTAATCATGCTGATGTTCGTTCTGCGCGACGAAGCCATTTGGCTTATAGCTAGTTTGGTTTAGTTGTTATTACTGTAATTTGATCCAGCTCTTGATCTATATCTGTGTGTGGGAACTAAAATTTCTACTTGGATTAAATCCTCTCTCCTCCGCAGCGGCCTCTTTCGTGCTGCCTTGAAGCTGGTAGTCCGGAGGCTGGGGAGATGGAATAACGGACGCGTGCGGAGAACGTCGGGAAGGGCCGGGAAATCCCCCAATAGACCTCTTTCGGTATATTAAAATTCAGCTTTGCAGTGAGGCCTGAGGACACAAACAAAGGGAATTGAATGACATGTTTGTTCATTTCTTTTGTTGTGTCCTCTAGGCCTCACTATCAAGCTGAATTTTAATATGTCGAAAGTGACCTATTCACTTCCCTCTCCCCTAGGGAACCTCTGCGGAGGAGAGTGGATTAAATCTATTACTTCATGGTAAACGCATTGTTTGTTTGTAGTTCCGCTGTCCTGTGCAGCAGAGATGCGGGCCTTACCAGCTGCCTTCTCATTGGCTGAGCCAATGAAGGACCCCGGCAAACAGATGCCAACAGCTTCCTACACTTTTGGGAAGGATGTGAATTCCTATAGTGACTGGGACTGGTAGCTGAACCAGCTGGCAAACATCCCCATAACTGGACACGCTCAGAAGATTTAACTGTGATTCGATGTGACGTAAAACGACGTCTTAATCAATCAAATAAAATTGTTAAAACGTAAACCTGAGTGCTGAAGTTGCTGGTTTTAACAAATCCGTTGCTGGTTCTGATGATTAAGAATGCGTGGTACCATTCAAGCTGAACGCAACTCCTAATTCACATTTGCTAAGTACAGAAGAAGGTGCTAGGCAAACCGCGTAGAACAAAGTAAAATCAGACAGAAAACAGAGCATGATGTCCTGGATTTGTAACTCAGCAACGAATTTTCGTATCAGTAAAATGGGTCAACAATGTGATTTTTCAAACACGAGAGACAGTGTTCCATCGGGATATCCAAACACCGAGAAGGGAGTTGAAAATACGGCGCGCAGCGGAATATTTTTGACGAAATTTGAGGTGTTTAGATGGCTGATGAAACACTGTCTCGAGTGTTTGATATGCCTTCTCAATCGAAACAAAAACTAAGGAGTAAACGGAGAAGTAAAATCGTCAAAATCTATGCTAATTAAAACCGGGTATCCAAACCTCCTTCACGGTTGTGATTTTCTTTGTATTAACTTGATGAATTATTATTTAGAAAGCTTCATGCAATACTATAAGAGGTCTATATTTATTAAAAACTCAATACAATACTCCGTTTCAAGTATTAAGAGGGAATCCACCAGAAAATCGAGTAACAAGTGAACAAAAACTTTGTACCGAGATTATTTACATTGTATTGCAAACTTCTGTGCGACTGTTTTACATATCTTCTCAAATAAATCATTTTTAACAACACCAAATGTCGAAAAAAAAAAGTTTGAAATATATTTCTCAAACTCATTAATAATTCATCAAGTTTAAACAAAGGAAATCATGACCGTGACGGTGTTTGGATATCTGATCTTAATTAGCACAGATTTTTACGATTTTATTTCTCTGCGCGTCGTATTTTCAACTCTCTGTTCGATGTTAGGAATGTGGTCAAACACGGTCTTTTGTGTTTGATATATTATATGAAACACTTGAAAGTACTGGTGAAGTGAAAGTGATGATGAAATTTTTCCTGTGTTTGGACAATTTCTCTGAACTTTGAAATTAATTTTCTCAAGTTCCCCTGGGAAATTGTTTTTGGTGTTATTTCAGGCAACTATTAAGAGGGAATCTACCAGAGTTTCGAGTAACAAGTGGACAAAAACTTTGTACCAACATTATTTACATTGTATTGCAAACTTCTATGCGACTATTTTAAATATCTTCTCAAAAATCATTTCTAACAACAGCAAATGTCGAAAACTAATGTTGAAGTTCATATGAAACACTTGAAAGAAACTGATGATGAAATTTTACCTGAGAATGTACAATTTTTCTGAACTTTGAAATAATATATCAAACACGAAACACCGGAGAAGAGAGTT
>Ga0126338_10002622_pt1 | contig 12413 bp, 10 predicted proteins | sample OrbCmetagenome_2_FD_92529 | JGI IMG/M metagenome (GOLD analysis project Ga0126338, IMG submission 92529) | Coral microbial communities from Petempiche,Puerto Morelos, Mexico - Orbicella C C metagenome | ecosystem: Host-associated > Invertebrates > Cnidaria > Coral | place: Petempiche,Puerto... | reverse complement strand
CAAGACCAGTCGAACGTGCGGCAGAAATGCGGCAGCCGATTCAGACGTCGAATTTCTGTCGAATTTAATTCGTTGAATTGAATTCGACACGGCAGAAATGCGACGTATGAACCGGGCCTGAATCGGCTGCCGCATTTCTGTCGCAAGTTCGACTGGTCTTGTCGCATTATCTGACAGAAATGCGACATCGATCCGGACGTCGAATTTCTGCCGTGTCGAATCTAATGCATACATTATGTTAATATATTGAGCATGCGTAAATTTTTTCCCGCCAAAGAAAAAGAAGAAACTTGGCCATTCTCGACCCAATGTAACCTGAACGTATTGCAACACATACTGCTCCGTTGTCAGCCTTCTCCTTCTCGTTCCATTGGCGGACAATTTTTCGCAAAATTAAAGTCCTTCGTCCACAGTCGCATTTCTGCCACACTTAAGGTGGCCGAACACAGTTTTCAAGTGCCTATGCCTAATTCGCCGATCCGATCACTATTGTTTTAACATATACCAGCAGGATCATCGTTCGAGTTGCTCACTATAATTTCTGACCGCTTTGCCTACCTGTCAAGATGGCAGGTCTGTGCTGTGCCACTAGGACGGACACATTTAAGCAATAAAGCCACGTACAGAAAAATAAAGTCCCAAAACGGCAATTCTTCCTTCAGTCTCTTCTGAAATACCGTTTTGATCCATGATGAAAAGAAGACTTACATTGTATCGCCACGTGCATCTTTCTGATGATTATCTTTCTCTGGCGATGAAGTTATCTCTATGATTGTTTCCTCGCTGAAAACAGGCGCATGTTTCAGCGTTAATTTGCCTTCTAAATTAAATCTTTCAACTGCAAGTCTGCATAATGTAAATTAAACCTACATTTCCATTGCCAATTCCACGATGGCCAGCAAGCAGGCTGATAACAGGACCTCAGATCATACCACGTTATGCCGGTCTGTTATCCAGGAAATGTGTCATTTATTTAACACAAGATGACCACGTGGACAACGTTAGAGTCATGCATCACGCGTCACGCCACTTGACTTTCTTCACAGAGATCGTTGGCTCATGGTTAGCATAGGACCATGTAATTAGCATATAATTACCTCCTCCTCATTTTTTTAAATTTCGTTATTTATATTTGTTATTTGCATTTTTATATTTTTTATCAGATGCCTAACTCGATCTTTAACTCGAAGTCCAACTCGAAATCTAACTCGAACTCGAACTCGAACTCGAACTCGAATGCAAACTCGATGGTTTGGGATTCCCAAATTCAATTAGAGCTGACAAGTTATCGGCTATTGTTCCCGGGATATTAAACAGAAAAGAAGCTTTCATTTCTGGACGGTTTTTACGTCTCTGCAGTAGCAGTTTAATATTTTAATTTGATGGGCATTTTATGACATTCTTTTCAATCCGATTTTTTTAAGGTGAAAAGTATGAAAACAGTTCAAATGTTTTTTGAAGACTGTGCGGTACCAAGTTAAAGTACAATTTAATTAAATCAGACTTTCAGCGTGTCTCTTTCTTTTTATTTTCGGTGTAGTAGTGTTGTGTAAAAAATGGTAAACTTACGACTTGTATAAAATGCGAAAAGTTCTCTTAACTTGAGTATTTTGAGCAAAAATTCCTCTTGGGGGTTGGAAGGGCTATGTGATTGCTGAATGAGGGAGTTATGCATGTGCGCGTGTCACACCAATCACAGTGTGGGTTGTATCAAAGAACGAATCAAATTGCCTGTTAGAAAATAAGATGGTATCTACATTAATCTGGAGATTACTATAGTTTGTTCAGTCAAACATTTTGTGGCTTACCTTATGAAAGGAAATTAACGCTCGTGTTAATTAACGTATCAGTATAACCCATTTGACCATCCGCGCGCGGTCCGCTCTAGCGTTCGTGGTTTTAACAAAAACCCATATAAACCGTATATTTATTGGAAGCTTAATAACTATCGATTATGTCCCGACCTGTTCAAAACGGTAAAAATTTACCGTGTTTCGAAAATGTGAATATGTTTACAAAACTTGACGAACCCATAACTCAAGGTATGCGCTCGCTAAATTTAGGTCGGAGAAAACGATTAACATGGCGTCCGTTTCTTCACACACTGACCTCAAAAACCGTGTGTCAGATTTTTGGCACATGCGTTTGTTATTATTTTACAAGAGGATAAAGTTAGAAAAGGGTGAAAAATAGGACTGCCCGCGAAAAAAAGGCATAACTTTTTAATGAAAAGAATAATCAGAATTCGCAGACAAGATTTTGTCGGCCATCGTTCTAACAACATTCTCTCAGAATTTCAGCCAATTTGGTCCAGGGGCTGCCGACCTGGAACTCGAAATGCACGTACAACTCGCCTATTTTTTTTTACTTTCGAGAAAAAGGTCAAAAAGAGAAAAAACAAAATTCGGCGACATCCAAGTATTATGAGATTATCACACCAAGGGAGACACCGCAGAGGAATCAGCTTTCTATGTGACAATAGGACTGTGACAGTTAACATGGAACAGGTACAAATTTCCGCGACAGCGCGCGGTAAATTATTCACCAGTGAATAAACCGCTTTTTCATGTGTGAAGTCAGAATTCCAAAGTTAGTAGACGTAAAATTATCTTTTGATTCACTATATTAGCATTCGAAATTTTACGTATAGGTTGACTAATCTTCAAAATTATGACCATGTCAGTTAACATGCCGAAGGCCCGTAGAAGGTCCCCGAGAAAATGCAAGCGCACAAAGGGAAATGCTGGAGCGGACGTCTTAACCGGGCGTCGTAAACGGGACTTCATCGACTGATGTTGATGCAAAGGCAAAGATGCTGGAAGAAATGACAATTGCTGGGTAAGAAAAAGAAAATGTTGCACTGCTGATTCTAATTTTGTACAATCGATCTGCGTTTCAACTTCGTCCACTTCAGTCTTCGCCAATCTGCTCTGCTTCGACAGTTTCTTGCAACAGTATTTTAGCGCGGCCTGCGCTCATTTAGGTTTGCTCGCTGACTTCGTGATCGCGATCGTTGTCCAGTTCATCCAGCAATTTTTCTTGATTGTAAAACGACCCTTTGTCGCTTTCCGCTAATTTAGCGGGCCACTCTTTGTCGAAAGTGTTTTTCGCCTTCTTTGGCCTTCCTTTAGCCGATGAAAACGGTCAAGATCGCTTTTTCTTCTACGAAGACATCCGGCACTAATTTCGGCGCGCGAATCACGTGTCTTGATGTCATGTGACTTCTTGCCTCGATAATTAATTCATTTGACAGAACTTGTCAACTCTCAATTAAGTAATTAATATGCAAAAAATCTTTCTCGCGCAATAACTAGCGGCAGATATAATATTTTTTCGTGGAGTTTTTTTTTTTTATCTTAACGATTACCGTAAGATTTATCCAACCGCTTAAAAAAGTAAAATTTTGCAAAAATGGCAAATTTTCCCCTTACTGATACCGAATTGACGCGAATTGAAGGTAAATTTACTTCCCAATAAAAGAAATTAACGCGAAAGAGGGGGCAAAATTTCAAAATGAGGGAAATTAACGCGTCTGCTCCAACAACAAAAAAAATAAAACAAAAAACAAAACAGAATTTGTTAAGAACAGGAACCAACCTATTTTAACACTGTAAAGCTGACAGCGAACACGAACAAAATTCAGTGGAAGTACAGTAAACTATTTAACAATGTGAAAGATTGATGTGAAATGCGAAGTGCGCGAATAAAATTTATTGTTTGCCTGTGTCAAGAGTGTCTAGAGTGTGTCAAAGATTTGGGGGAAGATAATGGTGATTAACGTCGCGGAAATTAACACGCAACTTAATTAACAGCGCGTAAATTAACATTTACATAAATTAATTATAACGCAACTTAAATTAACACGAATTTCAAAAATTCGCTTCAATTTCATGAAGCTTTAATTTCCTATAATAAGGTACTATTTAGTTATCTTATCATTACCGATGTAACATCGTGTGTACATCATAAATTCCCAGTTTCTTTCTTGCTGTACATCGCAACCAAAAAAACATGTCAAATTAATCAAATCATTACTGTAAACAGTTCCATGAATGCTCCTATCTCCGAGACTTTTAGTTCACAAAAAAATACTCTTGCACGCCATGTGTGCCTATGTTTCGACGTAGGAGACGGCTCCGTTCGCATTTTATGACTGGGTTCACCTACGGCAACCCAGTAAAAAGCCCTTGAAGTGTCCGCTTATTGCAGGTTTTTTTGCAACAAAATGGCTTAATGTTGGTGTCCGCGTCCGCCTAACAGAGCTCGAGGTGTCCGCTAAATGCAGGTTTTTCACAGTACAAGTGGGAAGACAGTTTAGGGACTCAAGCTGGTGTCCACTTAATATAAGGTCCGCTAAATACAGGTTTCACTGTAAAACGTAAATCCTCGATGTACCGCCTTGGACGTTTATTTCAAATTTAGGAGAAGACGGGGGGCCGCTTATTCGAGGGGGACGCTTATTTAATTTTTCCTAAATCGTGGTCAGATATGATCGGGATTTTTTTATAATATATATATGTGTCAGTTCCCCAGAAGTCTCAGATGGATCCTGTCTCTCTTGAAGAACTACGTGATATAACCCCTTTAGCTGTTGTAGGTCTGCTGCACAAGGTTGGTTGGGCTTTAAGGAATGAATCAGTAGATCTTCACTACCATCCGTTGCGACGGTCAATGTGCAGTGTCGATAATCACTTGCTTGTAATTGAACACGACCAAAACTATGTATCCTTTGTTGTCTCAGTACTCTTCCATAAAACAGGAGAAGGGGAGGCGCTTATTTTAAATTTTGGCCGATGGGAGAGACGCTTATTCGAAGGGGGCGCTTATTTGAGGGGAGGCGCTAATTCCAGAATTGACGGTATTTGTATCTATTATCGCAGGGAAATTGAGTGAGCCTCGAGTCATAAATAGAGGACGCAATAAAGTTGTCTTTAAAATTAACAAGAGTTGTGGTGTTTTGTGGGAACGTTACAGAGGAATCCTGTTCTTCACCGAGTAAGCAGTGGCGGATCCCGACCTTGAGCTAAGGGGGGTGTGAAAGGGGGGGGGGGGGGAGGCCTTTGCCTGCCCTACCGGCTTTTCTTCCCTCTGCGATTATTTTTTTTACCGAAAGTAAGGGGGGGGGGAGGTCCCGGGCCTCTCCCCTAGATCCGCCACTGGTAAGGGTAACAGAATTATGTATCTTGGCGGGCGAAGATTGCTCTAGGACTAATAACGGATTTACACGTAATATGATTAAGACTATTTTGTTGGTGGAGGTGAACTTGATTGTGCCCTTGATCCAAATACGGTCAGTGCATAGAAATATCACTGCCACCGATTGTCTTCTGTGTCGCGAGAAAGAGTAGGGAAAGGATGGTGGTTTTCTGAAGTGGCTTTCGAGCATGGCTAAATAACCCCTCCCTGCTAAGAACGACATGTTACGGGAAACACGTTGTCATCGTCGTTGCTTTTTTAACTGGCTTCTTCTCCATATTCTGCTAAGCTTAATTGTTAACAGCCCTTATACTTTCCCTATTCGTGCTTTTCATCAGATTATTTACACCGAGATGAACAAAAAGTCTTCTAAGTGTACTCTTTCCCCAAGCCTTAATGGATCCAGTTTTCCAGAGTTGTGGCTCAAAACTTTGGTTCTTATATTAATCTTTCGTCCAGTTTTCTTCCAAACTGATTCAGTTTGATCAGTTTCTCCACTGCATGGCTCCACACATCTGCTGGACAAGAGCACTAAATCGTCAACGCCAGAGGTTTAATCTTTCTTTCTTGCGAGAAGCGGGAACCCGCTAAAGCATGATACGCGGCGAACGGTTTTTTCATCACCACAATCGGAAGTAAAAATGAATTCAAATATCACCATAAAACGTGTCAGAGATACAAGAATCGCATAACAATACAACTTAAAAAATAAGTTGACTCTAACAGGTGAGAATCAGACAAAATAAACGGTTCAGCGACGTTTAAAATTACTCAGAGGCAGGTTTGTAGTTTGCTATAGTTTATTAGTTCCCAGATAAACTTCGTCAAGACGCGGCTCAAGATAAACCAGGTTTTACCGTACCAGAATTGCAAGAGGCTAAATCACGCTTTAAACTAAGCTAAGCATCATTTAAATAATCGGCCCTTTATGTTCACCCACCAACTCGATACTAGGATATGTCAATGTCAATATCTTTGGCATCCCAGGGTATACAAACTTCAACATTCTCAGGAGTGAAATTTTCTGGAAAAACTGCTGGCGCAATAGCGTCCTGTGATTGGAGAGAATATTGGGCGGCTAGAATCCCAGCCTTGACACAAATGTCCGGAGAGAAACCTTGAATTATAAAGAAAGCCATTGCTGCTGCAAAACTGAAAGAAAGAAAGCCAAGAAATTAGACGTCAGCACAGGTCTCAACTGTCCACTGATAAGGGCAATTTTGTTTACAATATTTGCCACATTAGCATAAGCGTAGGAATTTGAAAACGCAGCTTTATTTCTACGGTTAGGCCTATACCGTCCACACTAATCCGTCACGAAAACGAAAACGCTCTTTAAACCTGAGGAATTTGAAAACGCCGGCTTTGCGTTCTAGTGTTGACAGAAAACATTTCGAAAAAGGCGTTTTTCGAAAACCATGACACCACGATAACAATGTTGCGTTTTCAGATTTCTCGGGCATAGAGTGGACGGAAAACATTTGATGCGTTTTCAGCGAGAAACCTTCGTTTTCAAATTCCTTCGGCGTGCTGTGGACGGGGCGTCAGGTTCTGATCAACCTACAAAAATGTCAGTTCTCAATATTGGAAGGGAATAGCGCCATTAACTCTGCCAATGAGTGTGGGCCTAAGCGCATTAGGGCTTTCACCACCCAAACATTTTGAAACTTTTGAAATCCAATTTTTTCTTGAACCGCCACACCTCAGTGTTTCTGCCACACGTCATTTGTATGCATGATACTCGACTCGGGCTGCGCCTTTGTAAACTATCACGAGATACAAAATATTGAGCTCATATTCTAATTGTTAATTAGGCATTTTAGTGTGTTGTATGGTGATCTTACCTATCGCCCGCACCCGTAACATTTCCCACTAGCATGTGACTGCCTGGCCCCAACGCGGGAAAGTGTCGTGCTGACACCAGACTGTGTTGGCGCGTTGGTAAATTACTTAAATGATGAGCCGTCGGAAACGGAGTGTCAGCGGCAGTATCTCTACAAATAAGGGCACCATGTTTTCCAAGAGTTACCACGACGCAATGAATATGCTTTAAAAGTGGCTTACAAAGATGTAAACACTCGGTTATAATGTCATCCAGTGGTCGATCTTTTTCTTTATCGTCTTTGTTGTTGTTTTGAGGAAGATGGCTGTGATTTTGTGATTCTTGCGTCACTATCGCGGAACTCATAGTTCGAAGCTCTTTCAGATTTGGCGACACGTAAGTTATGCTGTGCCAGGCATCAGAGCGGAAAGGTTTTTCTGATTTCATGATGCAAGTGGGCTCAAACCAAACTGAATAACAACACAAGCTTTATCACATAACTGATTTTACAAAATGACCACAAAGTTATCACATCAGGCAAATTAAAAAACGCATGTACATTTAGGTGTTAAATAAACAAATATATTTAACTCCATGATATATAACGATGCCGTTGGCAAGAGCGGAAACAGTTGCACTTCCTTTTGTTTCCGATTGGCTTAAAAAAGAAAACATGTTCTCTCGGATTGGTTGGTCAGAACTGGTCTAAACTACTGAATCAAAGCCCCGTTCTAACTTGTTTCTGGCAGCAATTGCTGGCTTTACTGATCGGGTTCAGGAAAATCTTGTAGCATGTTCTTATCAACAAGGTACAAAACAAAATATTCCTAATACTGATTGGTTGGGTTATCACAGACCTGGTGACTGCTATACAGTTGCCCAGGTAAAGCTGTCCCCGCCGCTCCCCTTTCGATTACTTTTGAGGGGATGAGTATAAGAATATACCAATATACTTAGTTTTCTCGTCGTACTGTCTAATTGGAAAATAAAATTAGAAAGTTATCCGATTTCATCCACAAATTTTGCCACAAGCTTGTCCCTTCGACCATGATAACTTTTGTAAAAACCTTGAAGTTAAGCAAAGAATAGCATACTCTGTAAAGACATGAATGGTCATCACAGGAATGCTGCACGGTACCATTTTAAATCTTTCTCTGCAGTTCAAATATACGATCTTTCACATATTCACTTGCAATATCTAATGTCCAAGCTGTTTTAGAGTTGACCAGGAAACCACAATCGGAGATCTCTTTATCATGCTAAATTAGGTTTTCAACTTCAAAGAAAATTAATGAATAAATAATTAAATAAATACATAGATAATTGAAAGCAGGAGTGAAGGTTTGATTTAAGGCCATGGCATTGTTTTTCATTTGCAGAATGCAGAAATTAGGAAAGCGGAAGTTGATTAATGCATGGAAAGGGCGTAGACAGTACGAGCCACGTGTTGGTCGCCAGGTAGACTTACCTGGAATGTGATTGGCTGCACAGAAGTGACACGCATGATCAATAGCTTCTTCAGTGATGTTACCGTCCACCATTACCAGTGGCGCGTGTTTGATTGGTTCTTCAAAAGCTGAAATCTAACAAAATACATTCACAAGTCAAACGGTAGAACTCCCAGGCCTCAAAAGATAAAAGATAAAATGCAAACTTACAGACGCTTGCTGCATGGCGTAGTGCCATAAAAACACCACAAATGTCGTAAGTGTCGAATACACTTTTTACAATAACTGTTTAATTTCTCGCGCGCTGATTGGCTCATTTTTATCATCAATAAGAGTACAGACGGATAAAACTTTAATTTATGCAAGCTTTCAAGTTTAACTTTCAGCTGTCAAACTGTCATCTTCTTAACCAATGAGATTTTATGGACTTTTTTTAAGTAGCCAATCAAAAAGCGAGAAAAGCTATTGACAATGTTCGCGTCATTTTGAATAAAATACACTTATCTTTGTTTACGGCAAGTTTATGGCGTCTTCTCCCCTCATTTATTCCCGGCATTTGACCATTTTGGGGTCTTGTTATTGTAAAAAACAAATTGACGTCAGTTTTTTATGCGTTTGTCCTCTTACTGATGATAAATTTCGTCATAACAGTGTCAAAGTTTACTGCGGAACCACTCGCCTGCGGCTCGTGGTTCCACAGCCACTTTGTCAATGTTATGACGCAATTTATCATCAATAAGAGGACAGACGCATAAAAAACTGACGTCAATTTGTTAAGTTTAAAACACCATTCTATTCAATATTTCCATACCCATTAATTTACTTGCTCTTTTCATTTATGGTTATTACTAATATCTATAAATTCTTTGTCTTTTTTATAACCGACACTAAAACGTCCGTGTTGACAAATATGACATACATTATCAGGTGTAATAACTTTGTGAATGTCCATGTCACCGACTGCCACGTGAAAGTCGCCATTTTGACTCAGTATAGCCGAGTAAGTTCCAGTGTGATTCACCTTGGAGGTATATATACCACGTGTAACCTGTCGACCATAAAAATACCTCATTATCTTGGCGGTAGCTTTTTTTAGTGATTTCAAAACGTGTGTGCACTCTAATTACAGCTGGGTATAAATTCTTCTTACCGGCCTCTATATACCTCTTATTATGGTAGTTGGGAGAATCTCGTTGTTTATAAGGAATTTTCGCTTTTTACTCTCCTGCCCTGTCTCAACTTGACCAGGTATTGATGGAATAAGGAGGAAGTGGATGCTGATGTGTGTTTGGTAAAAGAATACTCAAAATGGCTCTATCAAAAGCGCACAAAACTTTACCATGTTAACTTCTTCACAATGTTTAAGCATCATGACTCCTAGAGGATCACTTCCTACTGCAGATACAAACACTGGCTTCAAACCAAGACGAGCAAGGCATTCTATCAAAAGGAACAGAAAATTAGTTGAACCGACTCTACTGAACGAAGCTTTACTAGCTAACACAGAGTTCACTTTCAGAAAGCTTAAAAAATCACACTGACCAAAGCCGTCATACCTCAAATGAAACTTGATGTACAGGTACCTATGAGTTCCTAACGAAATTCATATAATGAAGAGACTGCAACGAGATCGGACATGGTGCTACCACACCAAGCAACTGTCAATGATCAAGACCTTTACAATGATATCATTTTCCGTTGCTTCGAGGTCACTTTTGCTTCGAAAGTTGACTTTTGTTAAGTATGTAATAGACGTTCATGCCGGGTGTATTTTTGTCAAGTCTATAATAGACGTTCATGCTGGGTGTATTTTTGTCTCGTAGAGAAAACTTACTGAAAACCACCCCAGAGAATCGCCAAACACCCGGAAAAGCTGGACACCACTTGAGCGCGTTAACTCATCTGGGAGTGTTCGAGTACAAAAAAGTATTGCTCCAAACAAAATGCCGGAGACAGTGAGTTATTTTGTTTTTTAATTACATTAAGCTATTCTGCAGCATTGTTGAATTTCAAAGAATGACGAGCTTATAAATCATTAGAAAGTCATAAGTCGTCAAGTGATCTCAGTTAAGGTTACACAATACCTTGAGAGTGCTACTTTTGTCGAATTTTTTCTTTTTAAACAAAACAAAAAGATCGCTACAAAATCGAACATTTCCCAGAAAATGAAAGCAAAATCTTAAAACGCGCGAGTTATTTTGAAAAAAAGGGTTTTAATAAAAGATAATAAAACAGTTTAGTTTAGTTTTCGTTGCCATTTTAAAGTGTCCGCGTCTTCCCCGACAAACCCGATTGTCCGCCGTGGTGTAAAGTGTAACTAGAATGTGACAAGAAACTGATGATTGCTGTGGTTTAAACCAGAAAAAAATTCAGTGGATATTAAAGCTAAAAGATATAACATCTCATTTGTAATTATTAAGCTAAGAAAGTTACTGATCTTTGTTGCAAGGATTAAAAAACAAAACAAAACAACAACAACAACAACAAAAATACGAAATGAATAAAACAAACTACCAGCAAGATTTCTTCCAACTCCACCAAAACTCATCCTCACCTGGCCAGGATTGGACGCTTCAGGCTGTTACATAAAACAAACCATCAATTTACATTAATAACTAAACTTTAGAAATATACCCATACTTAGCAAGTGTTAACCAATATATACACTCTTTCTCTAAAGTACGACTTCTCTGTCATGAGATTAGAGCTGTTGCTATCAGAAATTGTGTAATACATTGGGGGCGGTAACACAGGCACTTTTAGGATTTTTAGCGCGGTAAATGACCCATTAATCATAGGAAACTGCAGTTGGTGAGTGTCACCGACATTTCCCGAGGTAAATTTCCCGTGTTGAATACCCATGGATACGTCAAAAAGTTCATACGCAGCGCCCATGACATTTAACGTGGTAAGTTGGAATGGTGTACTGATGCCCAAGGCACAAGAGCCAGTCACGAAGCTCCGTTGACATCAACACGAAACCGGAAAGGAAAACGGGTTTTGGCTTTAGTTTTACCTTGGCAAATCAAAAAACCAGGGGATAATCTACCATGAGAAATGCCATTTACTGTGATGTGTGTAACCTCAACTGTTATTCAACCTTTTCTCCAAGCTGAAATAACAACTCCAAGAATGACTGCCCAATTTTCTGAATGTAAAATAATTATATCTTTTAAGTTCTGTTGCAAAGAATATTATCCTAGATTACATACCGAGGATAACTTACTATAATCTTCTCAGCTGTTGCAATAAAATCCACATTGGACCCACCAATTACAACCTAAGGACGGAAAAGTGAAATCAGAGTTTGACCGCCGCGTGTAACGATATAAGGACATCGGCATCCTTGCAACCATTAGTAAACATGCGATTTTCTTCGGGCTAGTAAGAACAGTCCGAGAATTAAGCACAAGTCCTTGCACAGTGCAAACCATGACTGTGAAATTGTATAGCTCAGCTTCAGAATTCAGACACTGGTGACCGAAAAGAGAAGTCTTTTGACTCAAGTTCACGACTTGTTACCGTAGAAATTATAACGATCCATTTTGCTAACTAAAATTTGTTATTTTTTTATCGTGCTTAAATACAATTTCATCCTGGGTTTAATATTAAGTTTCCTTTGTGTTTGGGTATGCTCGATAATTAGTATAAAACAAAGGAAAAGATGAAATTGAACAAGGGTTAATTAAATTGCACAACAATATATATCTAACCGAATTCGCAAAAACATGCCCGCATTGACTCAAAGACAGTCCCAGCGGCCAGAAGTCCTCTGACCACCCCCCTGGCTAGGAGATTGGCCAATCACGCATGCACGTGGCATAGGCCACTCCAGCAGGGTGCCATGTCAACACAGAAGCCTCAAGCAAGGTCAAACAACTGAGTAAAATACCCAGAAACAGAGTCAACATCAAGCTTATTTAACACTGAAAACTCAAATTCTAGCT
>Ga0126338_10002621_pt1 | contig 12420 bp, 7 predicted proteins | sample OrbCmetagenome_2_FD_92529 | JGI IMG/M metagenome (GOLD analysis project Ga0126338, IMG submission 92529) | Coral microbial communities from Petempiche,Puerto Morelos, Mexico - Orbicella C C metagenome | ecosystem: Host-associated > Invertebrates > Cnidaria > Coral | place: Petempiche,Puerto... | reverse complement strand
ATGCTTCAGCAAGAGTAAGCTGTTGAGATTAGCACTTGCTCCCACCATGAAATAAATGTTTGTATTTGCGAACGGCCATCCAAAACAAACTGGCGGCTATGTTTGAAGGATTAAATCCATCTAAGGGTCACAGTTTACCTGTCTGTTCTTATTACGATGCTGGAAACCAAGGTGGAGGCGGTAGGACATTTTTCAACGAAAACGGAAAACAAAGAAAATAGTAAATTGGTTTTTAATTTATATGAATCCTAAAGGTGACAGCTATTTGCACTTTTGGATTATCTTTTGGGGGTAATTAACGGTTTAGTTACTGCTTGGAACTAAACAAGACTGATCATATATATTTATATGCGCACAACTTAAGCAGTTGTAAAATTACAGCCTGAAAAAACATATTCAGGTTTGAACGAAATTCGAAATCATGACCTCTGCGATACCTGTGCAGCGCACTCGCTCGCTTTGTCTTAATTTAACTTTGGACGTATCGCCATTAGAAGACAAAGATTATTTTTGACAGTTACTGATCATGAATAGAGCTGTGATCTAACTATAATTTACATTATTTTATTTACACGGTACATTATTTTTGCTATTTCCTAGAGTTACAGTGCGGATGAACAAAGAAAATGATTGATGTAAAACGTTCAAAAAAGCTTGAATGCATGAATATAATGGTCGTTGTCTTAACTCAAAGTAAACCAGTAAAATTGAAGCTGGAGCCATTTCAGATAAATATGGTTGGTTAAGAATCCCAACTGACAGGGCGCTGACTTGTTGGGTATGCCAGTTATCCAGATAGCAGCAGAGTAGACGGGTTGACGCTCCCACCTACGGATCGCAACCGCTCTACCGAACCTCTCCGACACGTACACTTGGTTTGTTAAAGGATGTCTAGCCTGGACACTTAGCACACAAATCATGCGCCCTTGAGCTATTATCGGCACCACACTCACACACGCATCACTAATTTTACATGATAAAGTAGTTGAAATAGTACGTCAGAACAGAAAACACACCGGGTTCTCTTTGAATTTTTGTACACAGCCTGCGAGCTGTGACTAGAACCCATCATGTCAGTTGTCTGGGAAAAGAAAGTGGGCAGCCATACACACGTTATGTCGTTGATAAATCAATTGTAATTATGAGATTCAGTCTACAGTTGTAACACTCGATTTCACGTAACAAGTGGACACTCCCAGTAGTGGATTATGCAAGCGAATGACGTAACTGAAGCTGATACAGCTCCTCTGCACTCACACCGGTAAACGCGAGCATCTCCGGCAGCAGTGAAACTAGAGAGCAGATACTGTTGAGCATCATCTGTTGAGCATGTCGCTGCAATAATCCTTTTATCCTATAAGAACAAAAGTAGTAAATGTTATTTACAATAATAGAAGGGAGGGCTCTTTCTATTAATCCGACAGCAGTTTTAGATGAATAAAAGAGTGTGATAATCGACTTATAATGTTAGAAAGATTGGCTTTTTCTTAGCATTCAAAATGCACGGCATTAACATTTTAGGCCGCATTGAATGCAGGCTTAAAATGTTAAAGCAGTGTATTTTACTCTGTAATATCTGGATGTTCTTCTCGATCTGAAGAAAAGTATTTTATTATCAATAATTATTTTAACGTACGTTTTCTTCCTCGACGTCCACGGTAACACTGGCACCACCAGAGGCTACAGCTGCAACTGTTGTTACTTGCTTGTAGGTACACTGGCTGAAGTTTCCTGATCCTTGACCACTTGGACCTGGCGGGCCAATTGGACCGGGAGCTCCCTGAGTTCCATTGTAGCCTGGTATACCTGGCGGGCCACTTACACCAGGAGGCCCCTGAGTCCCATTGGAGCCCGGTACGCCTGGCGGACCACTTGGACCGGGAGGTCCCTTAGTTCCATTGTAGCCCGGTACACCTGGCGGACCACTTGCACCGGGAGGTCCTTGAGTTCCATTATAGCCTGGTATACCTGGGGAGCCACTTATACCGGGAGCTCCCTCAGTTCCATTGTAACCTGGTATACCCGGCGGGCCAATTGCACCCGGAGGTCCTTGAGTTCCATTATTGCCTGGTATACCCGGTGAGCCACTTGCACCTGGAGGTCCTTGAGTTCCATTAAAGCCTGGGATACCCGGAGGGCCAATTGGACCGGGAGGACCCTGAGTTCCATTGAAACCTGGTAAACCAGACGGGCCAAAGGGACCGGGAGGCCCCTGGGTTCCATTATAGCCTGGTAAACCAGGCGGGCCAATTGAGCCGGGAGGACCCTGAGTTCCATTGTAGCCAGGTATACCCGGCGGGCCAATTGGACCGGGAAGCCCCTGAGTTCCATTGAAACCTGGTAAACCAGACGGGCCAAAGGGACCGGGAGGCCCCTGGGTTCCATTATAGCCTGGTAACCCAGGCGGGCCAATTGAGCCGGGAGGGCCCTGAGTTCCATTGTAACCTGCTATACCCGGCGGGCGAATCGGACCGGGAGGCCCCTGAGTTCCGTTATGGCCTGGTACACCTGACAGACCAATTGGACCTGGAGGTCCTTGAGTTCCATTGTAGCCTGGTACAACTGGTAGGCCAGTAGAATCGGTAGGAGTAGTAGCTCTGTGTGAACCATTAAATGTAGGTTGGTCTTGTTCTTCCACATATCCTTGAGAACAATTGTTGCCAATTTGTTCCTGAACTTCACTCACGTTCTTTACCTGTTATTGAAAGAAAAACAAAGATTGGCTATTGTTAGTATCAAATGTTTTTCTGTGCCACCGGACTGAAGATTATCTTGTGCATTATAAGTCATTTAGCATAAGCCTGTTTTTACATGAACCTGACTAGCGTTCATGTTAAAACGAGAGGCCCAAATATCACATTTAGAGAGCAGGAACAAAATATCAACTTTCTAATGTGTAACGTTTAGTCCTAGAAAGTCACGACTCAATCATAGTAGGGGGAAAAGTATATTGTGAGGCGCTAGGGGTGCAAACTGTTGCCATGTAATAATTCGCTTTATGCTACCCTTTCCAATTTATTACTAGAATCATCCTTGTCAGTTCTTATCGCGCCATGGGACGAAAAAGGCCTTCACAGTCTCTCTCCGGCGGAGCAGTCTTGTGCACGTTTCAGATTTCATTCCAGGTGAGCCCGGGTGATGGGGGGTGTAGTCCCTTATATGGGCCATATAGGTATGTGCGGCCCCAAAGGGTAGGGTTTTTCAGCCGTTTTCGTCCTAAATAGGGTATCGATTTTGGCCATTTTGGTCTTAAATAGGGTATGGTTATAGCACTGTAGTGTCGAATTGGGTATGTTTCTTCGTAAAAGCTACGTTTTCATCATTATAAATAAGACCGTCAACAAAAGCCCTTCATAACTTATGTTTAGGGTAACTGTACCAGCCGCAACGTAACGATCATCAATAGGGTATCGAATTTTTGGCCAGGTGATAAATAGCGTAGCAAAAATCGAAGAGTTTGGTCATAAATAGGGTAAGGGTTTTAGGAAGTGGACCGCACACCCCCACCCAGCTTTTCTGGGAGTATCCATACCCCCCTCCCCCGGGCAGGTGAATCAGGTGCATGGACTTAAGTTCCTTTTTCCGCTGACCTTCTCCAAGATATTCGTGGCCTTCCCCGTTGTCTCTTGCCCTCTGGTGTTTTCACTGTGAGAGTACTCTAGCCTCTCACCCATTAGCACAACTAAAAGCAAAGCAAAGCTAGATTTCCTGGCTAACACTTGGTCGGGACTCGATGTTCTGCTCTCACTGTCACCGTATTGCCAGTTGCGTCCTTTTCCAGGTTGAGAAAGCCTGATTATTATTCTCAGTTTATTTTACCAAGAAAATGATTAGTCTTACCTTTATCGTTAGGTTACGACAAATACTCTCAAGGATTCTAAGCGCTTCCCAGACGTTTTCAAGTTCAGTTGCTTTGACCTCCTACGTAGTATAGTAAGAGTCCAAAGTTAGAGACAACATTAATTGAATTCAAAATAAGTTTTACAGGGAGGAGAGTCGAACCATGAACACTTGACATTCTGTCTTTTTTCTTGTTTTGTTTTGAGTTGTTTTTTTTAGTGACGGCAGAAACATGCACAAGAAGATGCCAAATGTTCATGGTTGGAGTGTCTTAAATTGCCACTATAACTTGAAAAGGCGACTCAGAAATCCTTTACAAGGAAGATCCACCTAATAAGCAGGTCGTGGAAACTAGTCCAAGTTAAAAGTTTGACACAATTACTTGGTATTCATGAAAAAATGTGACAACCAACGCAGTTCTTTAAGCTAATTTATTGGAAGAATGAAAACCATGCTATTGTGCCCAAACAAACACTCCCAAATCCTTGCTTCATTGATAGTGTTCGTTGTACTCACCACAGCCTCTTGAAGTTTTGTCATATTCTCCTGAGGTAACCCATTAATTGTCCCACCATTGCCATTAATTTGAGGGGTGGAAGATTGTGCTTGAGAAGCTGGTGATTCTGACACTACAAATTCAAAATAACAAATGAGCTAAATCAGCAAAGTATCAAGACAAGAGATGTACGCGAGTGGTAGTGATGAATGCTAACGACGCGGAGATCACAGATTTTTTCAATTTACACGCCGTTAGTAGTTCGTCTTGTGTGATCGTCCGGGTGAGGGTAGTTCTTAAAAGAACTGCTGTTGATGCCCCTCAACAACAACAGCTCTTTTAAGAACTACCCTCACCCGGACAATCACACAAGACGAACTACTGAAACTCCTGGGTTCAAACCATTTACTATTTAAACGTTCATCGTTATGTACTGCTCATGGAAAAACCAAGGCGGAACCATTTGGACATTCGATTGTGTAAACAGTAAACTCATCTAAACCCTCCGTGGTAACTCCGGCTGCTCGCAAGGGCTTGTTAATGAGAGTTTGAATGACGGACCAACTTTAAAGGGGTTCAGTAACGGTATTGTGAGTTATTTTTGCCACATACAAAATTACCTTTAAATGGTAGGAAATCTGAAAATAACAGTTTAACGAAGATAAAAAACACCAAAGAGATAATGATAAACCATAAAGGAACAAGGATGGCTAAGGATGGAGAAGACTGACACGGATTACAAATCACGAATTTGAAAAATTGAGGCTAAACTTTTCAATATGCGCAAACCGTGACCGAGCTCCTTTAAATAAAGCGCAAAACAAATTTTGCGCACGGGGCATTGATAAAACGAAGCGAAAGTTCATGCTGTGCAGAGCCAATGTTATGATTGTCAAGAAGTGACGCTTTCTTTTACCTAAATAACACAGACTATGATTAGTCCCTATTTCACTTAGACGTCTGTGGTGCGCGACACAAAAGAAAACCGTGAGAAAAAAATGGCCGCGAAGGACGCGTATGCAATTATAATTTTTTCAACTGCACGTTTGTCTTCTCTTACCCTAGCTAAGCTGCAACTATACTCTTTATCCCACGTTTTTATTGCCATATCTTCCGGTAACATGAAGGCATTGTGCCTCTGATCTTACTCACAAACCAGTTGAACTGAATTGATTACAGACAACGAAGATAAAGATGATGTTCTTCGTACCATGGCCGAAGCATGACTGAGTTCGATAAGTGTCTGTCAAAATTTTTTCCTGCTTGTTCAATATTTTCTAACGTAATTTCTTCTTTATATTCATCAATGGAAAGGGAGTGAATTAAAAGTTCAACACCAATTTTCACAATATGATCTCCCATTTGTTGGCTTTTATAATAAATCGATATCAGATATTTGCCTTCTCAGCTTATGAATACACTTGGCAGGGTTACATTAATCGCGTTTTCAATCACTTACACAGTTCCTCTCAAAACCGACCGTTTCCCGCTTTATTGGAAACCTTTTTGGAATAAAAGACTAGATTTTTTGAAAGGTAACTTTCGTTACATAACGGTAGAAAAGGTACGGAGCTGCGTATTCCTGCATGTTTACTGTGATTATCAACTAGACTATGTAAATGTTTGTTAGACTATCGAAATAAAACAATAACAATGGTTATCCATCAAGCAACTTGATACGTTACCTTGTCTCTGTTGATTCCCACCGACTGCGTCTGAACAGTTATACCTGTTCCCAATTATTCCAGAAATCATTAGGGCAGTTAAAACAAATGTTGTTAGTGACATAAAACAAAGGAAGGTCATAAAAACCAACAAGAAACTTCTGGACAAAATATCGCGCCTTTTGCCAATGACTTCAACTTTTCCTGCCTTATCTGTCGACACGGCATCATCGTTTTCTTCGCCGACTTCACAAGCATTTCTTCTTTCAGCCGGTTCGGCCGTGGGAGCGTGTTTTTCATAACTTGCAGGATGTACTCTTCCAGATGCCAACATTTTGACTCCACTTCAAATTCTCAACGAAACTATGCCGTTTGACCAGTTTAATTTCCCGAAGGAAATTGTTCCGTTTAAATAGTTCGAAAGAGACCTACTTTCAGCTCTTTCATAAGTGATATATTGCTAGATGGAGATACAAGACTCCAGTTGAAATTAGGGTTTTCTAGCATTACAACGATCGTGCGTTTTGCTTGGTTATGTTTGACGCGTTCGTCCCACAAACATTGCCAGAGGGGCAAAATAATTTCTTTGTCAAGGTCACGATACACTATTTTTTTCCGTTCCGTGTTTACGTATACAAAATTGCCTTTTTATCAAAGGAAACTTTAAAATCATAGCTTATAGACGTAGACAAGCAACGGAGTAGACAATAAGTAAGACAAAAAAATAAACAAACAAGGATTGCTAAGAATCGCCAATACTAAGATGGATTGCGAAACACGAAAATGAAAGTAATTTGGCTGAAATCTTCAAATTTCTTGATCCGTGACAAGTACATGTATACTTATGCTCTGTTCAAGGGCCACTAAACAAGTCACTACAATAAACCATAAACCTTTCATTCAGCCATTGCCTTAATTTCTATCGTAAACAACCTCTCGCGAAGGGTCTTTCGTTGAATAACAGCCATCTGTCAATTGATGTAGTGTGAGTTGTTTGAACTGAAGAGTTACAGACCTTTTCAGTGAAATGCTACATACTTGTAAGTTTAGTTCCCGAGTCATACGTGAGCATGCCCATTTGTTTGATCACGTTGCCCCGCAACAGAATTTAACATTACTCAGAAAGAAGCCGGAATGGATCCTGCTTGAACGCATTTCCCTTGATAGCTAAATTATCATCACATTCCTTACATAAATTCTACAGGATGAATTGTACAATTCAGTTTAGTTCTCAAGAATTACACATAGAGGATTCTAAGCCAATAAGGTTAGTAGCATTGTCAGTCTAAGCATGAGAGTGCAAATTCAAGCCTGGAACTGCAAAGTAAAACGGTATGAGAGTAGAAAAAAAGACATGCAGTGAATCACGAGGACTCATTACAAAACCGATAGCACAATATCACGGCTATTGTTCTTATCTGCAAAACCTGGTTTCTACCCCCATCCCAGCTCAGAATTGATGTCCATCTTAATTGATTCTATAATAAAATCTTCAAAGTTTCAATAGTTCCAACATATCTCGGGGGTGGGGGGTGGGTACGTAGGAACGAAATGCAATCAGTCCCACTAATTGGAAGACAGCAAATATTTCAATTAAATTAAGGAACGTTTTCCCGCTGTTTGTTCAATTCGAACATCTCGTCTTAAAAATAAATGGCAATTATTCTTTGCCTCTATAATATACTAAGCTGATCATTAACAGACTGAGTGTAAGGGAGTTTAAGCAACCTCGACGGCGACCAACGTCGATGGAAAAATGAATTTATATTTCAACAGCGAATCTGCGATACTATAGAGTAATTCAGTTTGTCTATAACTGTCATAACTATCTCAAATTATATTATATGTCGAATTATTCTCTCATTTTGATGGGTTAGTATCTGTTTGGATTTTGACAGTTTTCTCGTCTAGTAGGAGCCAAAACTCGCCCACTCAGACGGAGATGTAGACGGGCAAATGTAAACGAGTTTCTCGTCGAAACCCGTCCCGTCCCGTTTTCACACCAGAACGGTAAACTCGTCATAGACCGGTTTTCCGTCTCTAGTGTGAATTCGGCCATTTTTGTCGTGGCCAATTATTTTCAGTTCTTTTTTTTTTTCGTCATTCATTTCTTCTTCTCGCAAAGCCTTTTGCCGTAGGTTTTATTTTGACTTGGCAACCAAAAGTAAACTGACAGGTAAGAAAATTGTCAAAGGTGTTGAAATTTCTTCATTCGCAGCATTCAAGACTCATTTTCATCCTCTAATTATTCTATAACATTAAGATATCTGGCTTTGAACTTCTTATACCCTGCTAGACCTGTGACACCAATCATTTTGATTATTTTCGTTCCGCTGACCTGCGCGTTTTGTTTGCTAAGTAAGTTCAAACAACCTGCCTATTTTATGTGGTGTTCATACAGTAATGTTTTGCTTCTTATTGTCTTGCCTAATAATGTTCTCTTTTTTTCCGCTCATCGGGGTGCCAAAATGGTAATTAGTTCCCACATGCTCTTATTCTGTGAAGGAACTAAGCGAAATAGTGTTATTTTTCTTAGGACTATAGCGGTTCCTGAATAACTGAAATGAGACGCAATCCTATGCTCTTTAACACTGACGTTTATCAAGCGCTGGAACATGCGAAATGAACTTCTAATCCTACGCGTTCTTGTTGTTATTCTGATCATTTTAACTTTGATTTCCCTGGTCCTTGATATCTGGATTCTCCTCAGAAAACCGGAGGTGGCTAAGACACATCTTCAAGGTAAAAACCAGTCATTTTATCGACAAACACGACTTACTTATTGAATAACTTAAGTCGTTCGCTACCATCATTCGGTGGTAACGAAGAATTATAAAAGTATTTTAATCGTTATCATAGAAATGTTTCAAAAAAATAATTTGAACACTAATTAACAGATAAAAGGTTTTTTGATTTATCTCATATCCCCACCATAAATATAAGAGATATCTTCGTCATCCTGCAATTTCACATCGCCAGCCGCAACCACCTTCCTCGATATCTGAGTAGCAATGAAGAACACCCTTGACAACAAATTTAACCCCACATCCAAAAAATGATCCGTTATCAAAGAAATGCTTCAAAAAAATAATTTAAATACTAATTAACAGATAAAGGGTTTTTTGATTTATCTCATATCCCCACCATAAATAGAAATATCTTCGTTATCCTGCAATTTCATATCGCCAGCCGCAACCACCTTCCTCGATAATATCTAAGTAGCAATGAAGAATACCCTTAACAACAAATGTAACCCCACATCCATCATCGAAAACATAACATTGTAAAAAGGACACATTACCATGCTATTTTGCATGTCTGTGTTAAGTACTGTAACTACACATATCAAACAGCAAATAACAAACAATTATTTCTTTAAAAACAGTACTGAACACAACAGCAACACCCAAGCCGCCGCCACCACCACCCCCACAAGTAAGCAAACAGGGGGTAGCTGACGTCCTTCAACGAGAGCTTGACAGACTGACTGCAAACGAAGACTTGATAAGGACCTCCATAACAGTGCTACAAAATACCATACATAGTTTAACCGCCGCGGCAAACAAACTGAATTTGGACATGGTCACACAGAAACATAAATTTGACAGCCTCATGTTTAGCGTAAGTTTAGACTTTTGTTCACATAGAGATGTTATGTTGACAAGTGTGGTATGAAGAAAGGTCTATCGAGAAAGAATAACAGGGAAGGCGGAACTTGGTAAAGAAGCTAAATTTCGGGGTAAAGCACAGCCACATAGCCACATTCAGTAGAAAGGTCCAGTAATTAATTCTTTACTGATATTTCAATTGTCAAAGAATTCTCGTCAATATATAGATTGTCTGTTGACCACAGTATGGTTTGTTGAGATGAGTAACAAGGCTAATCTGAATCCACCATCTTTCTTCGTCCTTCCTTCTGGACTCTGTTTCACAAGGGAATATTAAATGTAGTTACACAAGTGACGTTTCCCTCAAGCATAGTAAATAGACCAATATTGATACTGAGGAACTAAAATTATAGAGTCTTAGGGAAATGGCATCGAGGCAGAGATACGGCTTCGAATTTCATTTATCGCAACCTACTCATTTTGACAACAAATAACAAATACAGTGTAGTTATCCAAGGGAGTCAATATTTCTCCTTTACTGTAGAATTAAAAGTTTCTTTTCATTCCAATTTAAAAACAAACTAGATAACGTTAGCCTAGAGTGTTCAATTGCAGTGTTGGTTATTTTCCTGATGGCAAAGGTTGCATTCCAGTGAGATGATCTGGATCAGGATCAGTCCAAGATCACTTGGGCCATATGGTGAATCGAAGGAACCGATGAATCTACTCTGGGCAACGATTCATCAGTTTGTTTAAGGCATCCCAAAAGATCACAGATCTTTCATTTTCAACTTGTGTCAAGGAACTGTTGAGCTGTTTACTATATCCTCCTCTATCAAATAAAGCCTGGTGTTTTCTTTCACAGGTTAATAAAACCGGTATCATTCCCGCTCATCCGGGAACTACACTTCAAGGACCACCCGGACCGGCAGGCCCGTCCGGTTCCCTCGGATTACAGGGCCCGCCGGGTCCCCAGGGACCTAGAGGTTTACCGGGAAGTCCAGGCCCGCGGGGAACCAGCGGTCATCCTGGTGTTGTTGGTCCGCCGGGACCTCCCGGGATTGCCGGTTCCCGCGGGCTGCGAGGCCCTCAAGGATTCAATGGATCACAGGGCCCCAAGGGGAACCCGGGAGCACCTGGCCCAAAAGGTTCCAAGGGACCTCCTGGGGTACATGATCTCAGCCTTTGTCAGTATAGGACTAATTCGTCAGTGGCCACAAGTGGTCCATACTCTAATTCTCTTGTGACCGTAACTGAAGAGAAGGTAAGTCTAATCCTTCCAGTTGAGAACGTGTACAACCTTTTGGAATTACCTGTTAGACTTCGTCAGTTTCCTTACGAATTAACCAGAGAGAATAAAATACAATTCACCATTACGGCCATTTCGCTACTACGGACGATTTTAATGATAATGACAGTAGCAATATAAAATGCCTGTAAGGGTAGATAAATGCCATAAACCTTTGCACATGCTTAAATTTCCATACGCAAATAAAAATTGTGGCCCGATAACTAAGTGTTACAAAACATATAGCTACCTCTAAATAATCCACCTTTAGATTTAGTAATGGTGTCAAGCTCCGTCTTAAACAGTGACGGGCTTGAAAGGAGCTCAAAATATTTGAAGATCGTTAACACTACCTCTCTCTCCAACCAGAATAATAAAATCCTCGGAGTGACATGCTCAACTGATGACGCCAGGCAATACCTGTTATCACGTGACGTCAAGTCCGGCACGCCATCCTACACTTGTACCTGCAGGGGAAGTGTCAGTCATTACCCATCAGGCCTCATGAAATGCCACATACACTACTGGGAGTGCCCGCTGACAACATAACAATGCGATAGTCTGGAAGCGTATCTTTGAACTCTGCATAATGAATTTTATCTTTAAGCTTTCAATTTCCAAAGATGTCGATAATCTATTTTTTACTACACTAAGAATAGAAAACCTCCAAGTAAACGGATGATGCAGCGATAGAAACTAGCGGCGGAGTCTCGTCTTAATGATGATGCAATGCACAGTAATCAGATAGCAGAATTGTCGGAATTTCGAGCAAATCTCAAAGATCTCAATGTGTTCCAAATATAGCTGGATTATTTCACAGATCGTCTTCTTGTTAGTTGAGCGTAATTAAATATAAGGTTTAAGGAAAGTATTCAAGGGAAGCGGTAGAAACTGGAAGTTAGATCTCGCATGGACCTAGAAATTGTCTTTACGCTGGCGAGAGCGGAACAACCTATGGCTGTGTAACCGGTGCTTGCTCTAATACAGGGCCTTTTTCGTTTCTTTTTTTCTTTTTCTTTTTTTTTTTCTTCTTTTTACGTTTGCCTTCTTGTTAATTAATTAATTTTGTTTTTAACTCCAGAACCTAGCAACAGTAAGCTCCAAAAGCAACGCGTCTCTATTTAGTCAGGTTTCTATCGTGAACAAAGAAAATTAACCGTAAAACAAAACAATTTGCATAACAATAACTTTTCAGGACTACTTTTAATTTATTTAACTCGTCTTTGTGGAAGTTTCTCTTCCAGGTCCTCTTGCTATTTGATGAAATAAACGTCATGTAATTTCCATCGACTACTAGCTAGCAGCTTAAAGAAAAAAAAACTTTTGAATTGCTCCATATACCCACAGAAAAACAAAGTTGTGTTTTGGAATTGGAAGGATAATGAAAAATACCAGAGGGGGGCGTCAAGGTTTGCGGTGATGCGGTTTTGTGTTATTTTTGGTGCGGTTTTGCGGAAATCTTTATTTTAACCTGCGGTATTGCGGTTTAATAAGACTAAGCGGTTTGCGGTTTTCATAAATTTT
>Ga0126338_10002620_pt1 | contig 12421 bp, 12 predicted proteins | sample OrbCmetagenome_2_FD_92529 | JGI IMG/M metagenome (GOLD analysis project Ga0126338, IMG submission 92529) | Coral microbial communities from Petempiche,Puerto Morelos, Mexico - Orbicella C C metagenome | ecosystem: Host-associated > Invertebrates > Cnidaria > Coral | place: Petempiche,Puerto... | reverse complement strand
TAGTTATTAACAAAAGGCTTCCCGTTGTTATAGCATGTAACCTACCAGTCTTGGGAATGATTTGACCTGTTTAATAGAAGGTGAGTGAATGCTGCAGCTCTGTTATTGACCTTCTATAAACATGTGAAAGACTGTAGGTCACTTGCTATATCAACTGCAAGCCTTTTCTACAGTGAATTCACTTTCTAGAAAAAAAAAAACAGAGCTGTTGTTAAGGGATTTCTCTGACTTTCAGCAGTCTTTAATGGGTCGTTTTCGTCTAAAAGTCTGACGGCAGCTTATGTGGTGGGCCAGTTTTTGTTTCAGTACAATCATGTAGATTGACTGTTTGTGAAATTTTTACCAATCCCCTGGATTAGCAGTAAATAGATAAAATATTGCATGTGTTTGGTTTTATTTCAGGATACTAGACTCTAGATACTAGACTATTGTTCACAGGGTAGATTGCAAATTTGATCTTTGTTTATTGTTTCGGCAGGTGGCCTGTGTTCAACTCATCAATGCACTTGTCAGTACACCAGATGACTTAGATTTTAGATTACATCTGAGAAATGAATTTGTCAGAGAAGGCTTGAATGATCCTTTGCAGGTACATGTGTACATACATGTTCAGTAAATATTTACTTGTAAACATTTTTCAAAATTGAAATATTTGTCTGGGTGTATTAGTTGTAGGTCTCTCATCAAAGATAGGTGTTCATTTATCTCACATGGATGTACATCAAATCTCATTGATTGAAGAAAAAAAAAAATAATACAGTGGAATCCCGATTTCTCAAACCCCCAGTTTTTTTAACCTCCTGATAGCTCAAACCAAAAGTTGTTTCCCTCCTTAGTCAAACAGTGTAAATTTACCCTCGATTTCTGGACTATCTGATTTTTTGAACCAATTTTCATTCCCTCAGAGGTTCAAAAAAATCAGGATTCCACTGTAAAACTAACACTACCTGGAACAATATCAAATGATAAACTCATATGAATTCATTACTCCCTAGTCTGTTTGTCTGTCTGTCTGTTTAGCTATAAAAAGTACCAACAATTTAATCAAACAATAAAGGAATAACAAGAGTAAAAACTAATTAGTGGTTTATTTGTATCTTTTAGGATCTCAGAGATTTGGAAAATGATGATCTAAATGTCCAGTTAGACATCTTTGAAGAACATCGAGATGACGATACCACTGAGTTCCAGCAGAGATTTACTGATATAAAAATTAATTTTGAGTATCCTTGACAATGCGATATTTAAGAAACTACATAATGCATTTGCTTGGTAGAATTGCATGTATTTACAATGATAACTTTTTCACTAAGAATTACCTGGAACACTTTTTTACCCTCATTTTTACCCAAAATATGTAATCGGAGTGTCTATTTTGGGTCTGGTAGGAACAACCGGTTTTTTTCTGTTATAATCTTCAATTCAGTAGGATTTGAAACTCATGACTATTGAAATATCAGTATCTGCCATCCGTCTATGAGACCAAAAGTTTGCTTTTTGGTCCAGAAAATAATGAAAAGCAGCAACAAGAGTCCTTAAACTATGTTATTTCTTCCTTGACGACCTATCAGGGACCGAAATGAGATCTACCAGATTATAACAAACCTGATTCAGGACACCCCATCAGAACCCATGTTCCTCTCCATTCTACAGCATCTGTTACTCATCAGGGACGATGTTCATGCCAGGTAGCGTGAAAACTTAGTAGTGATTGTAGCATTACATTATTTTGTATGGAAATGGAAAGCTATTACTTAGCCTGTCAATGTAGCTGTCTGCATCATTCCTGGCTGGTTTGGTGTTTTTGTGAGAGAGACATGCAGTAAGAGGTAGCTGTATTCACAGGCTAGGTGGTACTCAAGTTAAAGGAAGGTGGTGAGGATTTTTTTTTTAGGGTGGAGGAAAGACTGATAAACTAATAATTGAAAATATTGGTGATTAGGACTTTTTTGTGAAAGGTTGGGGGGTATGTTTATTTTAGTGGTTTCAAACTTTCATTGGTGTCATTCACTCCTCAGTGTCAGTTTGGTTTTGAGAATCTGCCTGCAAATTACTGCACGCGACAATGCTTAGGGCCTAGGAAAAGACCAAGCCCCAGTTTTGTGAAGGCTGGATAATGATATCAATTGGATAAATTACTATCCAGTGGACAAGTTAACTAAGCAAACCACGCTATCAGCTGGATAGTGATTTATCCGGCAGAAAGCATTATCCACCTTTCGAACAACCCGGCCCATGGATTTGGTGTCACATTTGGAAGGCTGCAAGTTACCCCTGCCAATATCCATAAAATCCTAGATTATCCAGAAGAGTCAGCATACCTACTGTAATTACCTTTCAAGTCAAGACCAGATTTCTTCTTGTTTAGGTTCTGTTTTGCCCCTGTTACTTTTTTCCACAGACCTCAGTATTACAAGTTAATTGAAGAGTGCATATCACAGATTGTCCTTCACCGAGGTGGAATAGATCCTGACTTTGCTTCAAAAAGAATGGAAATCGATGTAGAACCCCTCATTGGTAAGTTAAGTGTTATTAACAGACTTACTGTTTATGTAGGCTTTGGACTTTCATCATATCAGTGATCCTATGGTAGTTTTGCACTGAACAAGATACTTTTCTGCTGTTAAATTAAAGGGCAGGTGATATGTTGATATGTTCTGACCTGTTGAATGTACTTTGTAAAGTCTGTTGTTTAAAATTTCACTGGGTTTCACTTCTTTTTGTAGAAACACTGGTTGAGAAAGCACAGTATGAGGAAGCGGCGGAAAAATCCATACAGCTTGAAACCAAGGTATGTAGAGGCTACTGTCACTGTTTTACCCTTATGATAATAATTTATAATAATACCAACAGGGATCATCATCTGTTTGGCGACAGTAACACATGGCACATGCATACTGTGAAGTGGACAGGTAAAAAGAATAACCCTAGAGGATATTGCGTTGATTTACATAATGTACTGTTCGTAACAACAAATTTTCAGAACTGAATGCTAAAAGAAATATTAAAGGCCAAGCTGGATTTTGTGGGGATGAATGTTCAATACCTTTGTTCAAGTCACTTTTTAAGAACTGTCCCTTACCTTCCTATTGTAAATTCCTTGTTTTCTTTATTTTTTAGTTGGAACTTGAAACAACAATGCGACAGGAATGTGAAGCTAAACTCACCTTGACTTCAACAAATTATGAAACCAAGATAGCAAGCCTGGAAAAAGAGCTGGCAGAAGCACAAGAACAGGTAAGGGATATTCAGTATGTGTGACCTAGAAATGACACATTGTATTAATCCCAACGCTCAGCAGATTGTAGAGTTCAATGTTTCCATAACTCTCTGGCCCAAGTTTGGTGCAGTGAAACTGGAGGAAGCAAATGCTTGGAGATGAAACATTCAGTGGCTGTTAAGAAGGTTGAAAGCCTGAGAAGCCTCTTACAATTCACTTGTTTCGTATAATTAGTTTTCCAATTTTATCAAGTGGCTTTTTTGAAGATTTATCAATTGATTCTTTTGGTTATGTCCCTTAAGAAGTGCTTAACGTTTTTCTGCAGAGTGACATGATGCATAAATGTATGACAGTCCTGATACACTGATATACTCCCTATGAGCAGGATTATCAAAATAATGTTCCATGCCTACAGTTCACAGCGACACTTGAAACATGAACACTTGACATGAAGGCTTTTCATGTACATGTAAACAAGAGTATTTAGCATATTTTCGTTGTAAGAATGCTACTCTTGTACATTATATGAAGAGCCTTCATTATACAGTCACCTAAACAATGTAAAAAAAAGTATCAAGTGTTTGTAGTTTAAGTGCCCTTACTCTAAGTTCTACCATTTTTTGCCACATCTCGTTTTCAACAAAGGATGTAACTATACTTGTACATGCAAGAAATGAATCTGCAAGCTGTAAGGGTTTCTTTCTTGGCTTTGGATGCTCTCTTTCAGTGCAACACAGTCTCTTCCCCTGTCAAAGTTTTAAGACTGTCCAGGCTTTTATAACTGAATACAAATGGTTTGGTTTTCTTTTAGGCCAAAAGAGGAGGTGGCGGAGGAGGAGGTAAGGATGTTCTTTATGCCATTTGCTTGTGCTTTAGAACTGGACAAATCACAAAAAGTGTTCTTTTTACTAAAAGTGAATCTTCCTCAGCTTTACAGTCCTTTCATCCTGTAATGAAACCATCATTAAGACATGAGTGTTTTGCTAGACAATCCACCTCTCATAAAAATATGTCACTAGTGAGGATATTGATGATGTTATTTCGTATTTTGTGTGGTTGCTACTTTCAACATTTGCCTATTAGTGTTTTTATCTGTATTTTAGTTGAAAATTACACAGTAGCTTGAAGATATGAATTTTATTTTCTGATGTCAAAAATGATATTTCATTTATTTGCTGTGCTTTCTTTGTCTAGTATTGCCTTTAACACTGACACCACCACCAACAACACTTCTTTTCAGAACTACCCTCACCCGGACGATCACACTATACAAACTACTGAAAAATAATATTCATAATTATTTTGGCCATATAATATGCTATGCACGTGATAAAAGTACAAGCTAATCAGAGATTCTAATGAGTTTACAACCAGCCGTTTCTGTCACAAAATTTAAGTCTCCATTCTTAATTTAATCCATATAGTGTAATCATAAATTACCACCAAACTATTATTCGATAATTTCCCAGCATTTAATTGTAAAGCTTCTTATGCTTTCCCAGTTCTCATTTAAAGTGATGAGCATTATGGGGACAACTTTAAACTTTTGAAACTCCTCACCCTCTTCAAATAATGTAAATCCACAAGAAAAAAGTCCAGCAAATTTAAATACTTTAAGGTAAAAACTAATGAAGTTATGCTAAACAGTAATTGTCATAACTGTTGAATTAAAATCTAATAATAGTTGTAAATTTGTTACCAGTGATAATAAATGGCGACTTAACTACATGCATTTACTTGAATGTATATTTTTGACGTAACTTTTTTTTTTTGTTAAATTAGTTAAATTATTGTGAAATACACCTGTACCATAACCAGTGCTGACTTAAGCAAAGTTTTTAAAGCAGCTGGGCACTTCATTTTTTTTTCACAAACCTAAATGTTTGATGGCAGTAAAATAATCATTTAATTTGAATTGTAACTGGTGCTAACATCTCTTCCTATCAGTCAGCCAATCACAGCCCAGAACTGAAGGTGTTGCTCCTCCTCGTTCTCGAGTTTGCTTTATTCCTTCTCCATCTTCTGCACCTCCTCCTCCACCACCTGCTCCTCCTCCTCCTCCTTCAACTTCTTTTGTTCCAGCAAGTGAGTAAAATGTAAAAGATGCTTACATACCAAACTAACCCGAGTAAACAAATTCCTTTGCACGCTTAATTCTTTCCCTGCTTGAGAGAGTCAACCTCACAAATTCTTTGCTGGTAAGTAGATAGCTTAACAGCAGATCTGTGTGGAATCTTAGAGCGTCTGTAACTTGGATGCAAAATTCAAAAGGAAGCAATGAACCAATGCAATACAAGACACTGCACAAATCTCAGTTGGGTTGAGTCATCAGTTCAGTGGAGTTCAGGGAATGAATTAAGCGCACAAAGTTTACTCAAACTAATTCTAAACATACGTAATTTCACATCTATAAAAAGGAAATAAAAGCCAAAATAGAATAAATTACCCTTCTAAATATGAAGTTGTCATTAGACATTGAGCTAACAGAGGTTTACTCCATTAGGGATGAATAAAAGATTAATACTAAAATTAAAGTGTGTGGCCATGCATGCATATTGAAAAGCAGACCGTACTGAATTATAATTTGCTGTATAACATGCAAACGTTTTAGCTAAGTAGTCTTCTGCTAACCTTTTTGCAATGCAGACTGAAAAGTTTAAAAGTCTTTCAACATCAGGAAGGTGTTTGACATCGTATACAGAGTCACCATTTTGTTCTACCATTTTATTTTTGAAAAGTATGTTTTGGGACATTTGCCACAACAGTTATTTGGATGAGAGCTAGAAATTCAAATTCATTATGTTTTTGTTTTTCAGGTGGTCCGCCCCCTCCCCCACCCCCACCAGGTGGTGCAGCACCACCCCCACCTCCACCGCCACCGCCACCCCCTGGTGGTGGCCCACCACCACCGCCTCCACCACCATTCCCGGGTGGTGGCCCACCTCCTCCCCCGCCCCCTCCTGGTGGAGGCCCACCACCACCTCCCCCACCACCATTCCCGGGTGGTGGCCCACCTCCTCCCCCGCCCCCTCCTGGTGGTGGTCCTCCTCCTCCACCCCCTCCTCCAGGTGGGGCACCCCCTCCACCAGCATTCCCTGGCATGGGACCCCGCCCTCCATTTGGGTCGCCTGTGCCCGTTCTACCTCCTGGTGTTGCACCAAAGAAGAAGTACAAACAAGAAGTGCAGTTGAAACGAGCTAACTGGAACAAGGTGTGTGTCGGCCCATTGACATCTAATTTCTCCTTACATAATCGGTACACTGACAAACAATATGTGACGAGAAGAAAGAAGACAATCAACTAGGCGATATTGTCTTGATCTGGCATCTAATTCACACAACGCCGGAGAAATTTAAAAACGCACCTTTTTTTTTCTACGCTTAGGCCTACCGTCCACACTAATCCGTGACGAAAACGGAGCTTTTCGAAAACGCTCTTCAACTGGAGAAATTTGAAAATGCCGGCTTTGCCTTTGAATACAGAGGGAAGACATTTTTAAAACGGAGCTTTTCGAAAACAATGACGTCACGATAATCACGTGATGTCCCTGCCCGAGTTCTCCTCAAACACAGATCCAAAATGACCGGTGATGTTGCGTTTTCAAATTTCTCCGGCGTAGTATGGACGGAGAACATTTGATGCATTTTCAGAGTGAAACCTCCGTTTTCAAATTCCTCCGGCGTAGTTTGGACGAGGCCCTAGTACACAGTGAAAGGAATTTTCAATAATCAGTTGAAACAATGATTGGAGCTAGCATCAAAGGGTAATCTACGCGTAATTTTTGATGGGCTAGCATCTAATTCAGGGGATGGGTAATGCTCTTAGTTACTTCAGTACTAGTTGTTGAAATGTCATGCCGGTCAGTGTAGTCTGGTGCTTATGTCAGCTGTTTGATATTGTCTGCTTCACAGATCAACATGAAGAACTTCACTGAAAATACTTTCTGGGCAAAAACGAAGGAGGACAAGTTGGAAAAACCTGGTTTGTTTGACGAACTGACGAAAACGTTCGCTGCCAAAAGTGCTCCGAAGAAGAAAGAAGATGGAGAAGGGCTGGAGAAGAAAGCAGCTGCCAAGAAAAAGGGCAAAGATTTGAAGGTCATTGACCCAAAGAGCGCTCAAAACTTATGTAAGTACCACAAATGTTTTGGAAACATGTTATGAGGTTTCGGCGTTAGTTCAGTCTCCCTTACCGTGACTGGCAGTTCGGAATCAGTCTTGTTCTGAAGGGTTGCGGTCCAGGGCTAGGGTTAAGTTGGAAAGCTTGATCGAGAAAGAGTGCCAAAAAGTAGTAGCATTCATTTCCATGGTAACTTCAAGGAATTTTTTGAGCTACGCCGCGGGTAGCACCTCGAGTGCAGTTTAATCTTGAACTGAATCCAAACATTGAAAGAGCTTGTGAAATTTAGTAATGAGTGCGATTTTTGGGGTGTAATATTCAAGGATAAATTGGATTTCTAAAAAAATATAAAATTTCTGGGTGCCAAAAGCGCTAATGAGTTCATACATTCTTTGTGAAATTTTGAGTCTTTAAACCTGCGTCGCAATAAAGCATTCTATACTTCGATTCAAATTCCTTGAGAATTCAGGACTGATATTTTTTTCAAGCTTGATCAGAAACTATATCGCTTATGCTAATGAGGCAAATATTGTAAATAAATGTTCCCTTATTAAGACTAGTGCTTTACCATCGCTAGCCCGGCTACGGTTATGGTCAAATGTGATTTTTTTTTTATACAGCAAATACTTGCTTGCTGATAATTTTGTTTTTATTTTCACACAGCAATTTTCCTCGGCTCGCTTAAATTACCACACACGGAGGTTAAGAAGTTAATCTTAAAATGTGATCAGGTGGTTTTGACAGAAAGCGCCATCAACTCCTTGCTGAAGTATCTTCCATCACCAGAACAGGTCAGATATAAACAAATAAACAAACAAACAAACAAAATTAGATGTAGAACACGTTAACTGTTTTGAATCAACGAAGCTATTTCAATCTCTGGCCAGAATATTAATTTTCCTTCCTAATTTCCATGTTTTTTCAATCTAAGTTGTGAAAATTTTTTTCATTACAATCTCAACATTTTGATCACTTGATCTCTTTTTTCCTGTCTTTCTCAGATGCAACAACTTGGCAATATGAAGGATAACTTGGATGATCTGAGTGATCCTGAACAGTTTGCCTGCATGGTAAGTTGGTGTTTACACATCAAACACGAAAGATTGTGTTTGACCACATTCGAAACACTGAAAACAGAGTTGTTTGGCCATGTGGTCAAACACTGTCTTGAGTGCTTGATATATCTTATCAATCGAAAAACTAAGGAGAAAACGAAGAAATGAAAGAGTAAAAACCCATGCTAAGATCAGATATCCAAACACCGTCACAGTGATGATTTCCCATGTTGAAAGTGGATGAATTGTTGACGAGTTTGAAAAGTTTTCTTCAAACGACCAGTTCAATTTGTCCTCAAAATTCAAAGGGTTCTCAGCTCGAAAAGTCAGTTCAACACCAGTAGATTACATTGGGAATGATTGAAGTTGTGGTTTTGTATAATTTTTACGTGTACAGCGGCGTTAAGACTCTATAAGTTCTTTCCAAGGATTCTTCCCTGGCCTGTTGGTTTCTCCGTTGGGCCTCTCGCGGCTTACCTCGCTCGCGCTCGCCCTCGCGACTTCGTCGCTTGAATTCGCTCGAGGGAGATAAATAAGGCAAGGATTAAGAAAAGGTCAACTTGTTGCAAGTCTAAGCTGCGTTCAACTCGCGAAAGAACGTTCTCTTATTAAGCTTCATGTTTCATATATATAATTGATTGGAGGTCTTTCACGTTTAATTTTATTTCTTCAACTGTTTTGTTTTCAGCTTAGCGGCATTAAAAAGTTGGAACAAAGATTAAACATGATTCTATTCAAGATGAAGTTTCCTGAAGACATGCAGGACATAAAACCAGTAAGTTCTTATTGCGCATTTTTATTTCCATCCACGGTCTTCCCAGGCAAGTTAAAGCTTTCTCAGGCTACCGAACATTTGGACTCCCCACTTAAGAGAATTATCATTTTTTTCTTTGTGCGGAGATCAACTTGAAAATTCTCCTGATGTTTCTATACATTTTGGATAGTTCAACTGGTGAGAATTCGTTTTCTTTACGACCTCGGCAACTTGAATTTGTGCGGATTAAATTGAACATACATGTAGGCTGGAGAGACCACTACTGAAGCGAAGAGAGATGCTGAGCTATGGCCCCGTTCACACAAGCTGGAGAAATTTGAAAACGTAGCTTAACCACTGCAGTTGAGCCAGCCGTCCACACTAATTCGTCACGAAAACGGAGCTTTTCGAAAACGCTCTTCAAACCGGCGGAGTTTGAACACGTTGGCTGTGCGGTTTTAGTGTGGACCTGCTTTAGTCACTCTTAATCATGCCGGTCTACAATCATTGATAACGAATTTCTATCTTTTTGCAGAACGTTGTAAATGCGACAGCGGCTTGCAGGGAAGTAAAGACCAGCCCGAAATTCTCCAAGTTTCTCGAACTTGTGCTCCTTATGGGTAATTACATGAACTCTGGCTCACGAAACGAGGGCTCAATGGGATTTGAGATGAACTATCTCACTAAAGTAAGAATTTCACGAACGTCTAGTTGCGCCATAAATTTAACAAACCGCTAGAAAACGTGCTTTGCATTTACCGTCAAAGCAACGTTTAGGGTGGGTTTTTAGCCAAGGTGACAAAGTAACATGGCAGAGCAAGACTCGAAGCTTGCTTAGTCTTTCAATGGCTAAACGCATCGTACCAACTGCCAAACTACGCATAGTTTTTGATTGATTTTTCCCCGTCGTTCGCACTAAGGCAATTAAAAATGCCAATCAGAAAATTGAAGTAATGGTATTTTACACAAGTGTAATGGGAGACCTCTATTGTACTTTACAGTATTCTAATTTTCTTGTAATTTCTGCTACTGGGAGGCCCTGTAGTCTCCCTCGCAGCCGTTTTTTAGTGTCGTCACGTAACGCTCCTCCCGCGGTCTTGATCTTCTTAACGTTTTTAAACCTACTCGAGCTCTATTTACGTTGCAGCTGAGTTCAACCAAGTCCATGGACGGCCAGTTAACATTGGTTCATTTTCTTGAAGACATCATAGAAACTAAATATCCCGAGATTTCAGGATTTGAAAACGAGTTGACTCACGTGGAGCAAGCTGCAAGAGGTAACGAGAAGTACATTCAACTGTCACGCAGTCTCTTTTGAGTTGTGTCACGTTAGTTAAAGTAATATTCGAGTTCCTTTTTCCCGTTATTTTCTTGGGTACCCAGCTGTAATGGTACCTACGCATTTACTGCAGGGGGTTATCCTGCGATGGACTAGCGTCCCATCCAGAGGGGGAGGGTGAACCAGAAATACTCCTTGCCGCTTTATGTTACGGAAATCGGAGATAAGCTTGGGTGGTATGGGAAGGTTTGGTCCGATGCAGGCTATATTTAACACTGAACTTTACTTAACTAATTCAATGAGTGTATATTTGCCCTCACATTCTGTTTTTGTTTTTGCCATCTCTAGTGTCAGATGAAATTCTGCAGAAGTCGATTAACACAATGCAGGGAAACCTGAAGAAACTTGAAAAAGAACTGGAAATATACAAACCGCTTAACGATCCTGACGATCAGTTTCTACCTGTTATGAAGATATCCTTTTAAAATACCCCTCCAACTTAAAATACTGTCTCAAAGTAGTCTTCCCCCATACCGTTACTTTGGTTGTCACGCAACACTTCTCAGAGAACAAGGGCATTTCGTGACCGTAGTTTGACCCGGGAAATTCGTCCTGATAAGAACTTTTGAACGGGGGATAAATGGAACTGCGAAGAGAGTGGGCTCTTTCCAAAAGTTTTAAAGCCGTGGACTAGAAATACCTAGTTAAGAGAAGGGACGTAAGTTATTTCCTTGACAGCGCTCACAGTTTCTACAGCAGCGCCAAAGACCAAGTCGATGTTCTGGTCGAGATGCATAAAAACATGACCACCATGTACAAGGAACTGGTTGAGTATTTCTGCTTGGACGTCAAGAAGACCACCATGGAAGAGTTCTTTGGTGACATCAAAACTTTCCTGGACTTCTTTGAGGTGAGGGTAGATGATACATTGATAGTGATTTGCTGCATAGTGTTTAAGTGACAGCGTAAACAGCTCTTGCTGGTTGGCTTTCAGGGAGGAAAGGTTTCCAACGTCAAAGAAAAAGGCGCGAATTTTGAATTTACGTCTTCGGAATCATTGTTTCTGATTGGCTTATTAGGGTATAGCAGTCGACGATTTGATTTGCAGGTAGTTGAATATGCGCAGACTAATGTATGGGAAAAAGTAAATTTGCACCTATCACGTGTTTTCACAGTAAGATTCTTTAACTGATATTTGCAATTTTTAGTAATTTCAATTTACGTTGCACGGTTGGAATGGCATGTCATTGGAAATTGGAATATTACGCATGTCAGCATTAATTGAGATAGAGTATACTTATTGTGAAGTCTCTTTGCGTGTTTTGAGATTAACCGTTTCAGGTTGACTGTTTGTGCGTTGTTTTGCTGACTAACTCGACTGATAGGGTCGATTTGGTTGAAGTTTCCCAATAGAGGGCTTGCTTTCTCAACCATTTTCGTTTAAAATATTTGTAAGCATTCCGTTGTAACCGAAATATAACCAAGTAGAACTTTATCCTTGAAACTGATTCTGTCCTTCTTTGTTGTCTTTGTAGAAAGCCAAAAAGGACAACGCCAAGCGGAAAGAAAAAGAAGAAAAAGATAGAAAAGCCAAGGAGCGAGCGGTAAGAGTTAATCCAGGATTAGCGAGAACTTTGATTTCAGTTTTGTAACTTTTCGGTGGGGTTTTCTGTCTCTTTCCTTTTTGTTCTTCAGTTTTGAGTTTGAATAATCTCAAACCACACAAAGTATAAGAAGTAAAAAGCATTTTTATACAAGAAGTATTAATACTTTGGTTAAATTTTAATCCTGCGTTAACGTTAACCGGCTTTATAACAACCGGCCGACCCGGACATTTGTTTCCTTGTTAGTTCTGAGAATTAGGTTATACATCAGGGCCGGGTTGTTCGAAAGCCGGTTAACGCTAACCCAAGATTAAAAGTTAACCAAAGTATCAATTTTTCTTGTATAAAAATGTTTTTCATTGCTTATGTATTGTGCAGTTTAAGATTATT
>Ga0126338_10002619_pt1 | contig 12422 bp, 10 predicted proteins | sample OrbCmetagenome_2_FD_92529 | JGI IMG/M metagenome (GOLD analysis project Ga0126338, IMG submission 92529) | Coral microbial communities from Petempiche,Puerto Morelos, Mexico - Orbicella C C metagenome | ecosystem: Host-associated > Invertebrates > Cnidaria > Coral | place: Petempiche,Puerto... | reverse complement strand
TAACATACGTATACATACGAGTACCCACGAGTACATATAAAAGTGACATGCGAATACATACGAGTGATATACAAGTAACATACGAGTACATACGAGGAGCATACGAGTGCATACGAGTAACATACGGATACATACGAGTACATAGGAGCAACATACGATGGCAAGAGGGTAATAAACGACGACACGTACCATTTTTCGTGAAACATTACATTTTTACATGTGCGCGGGTCATGTTTTATTCGCCTTGTATATTTTTATTCACGTTTCCATAAAATGAAAAAAAGTGTGAGAATTTTTATTACAATTACTAGCCTTACGTACGTATGTTTCGTCCCTACCAAGGGACTCATCAGAGACCTTTCAGCTGACTCGTCAAACATCCCGTTTGAAGTCCCGCTTTTCGAAGCCATAAAATGGCCTCAAAAACGTTCCAAAGTCTCAAGTTAACATCTATGACTAATGTAAGATGACAACGTGGTGTTTGAGGAACAACTACCGCTAGCAGACCAGCTTCCCTATAGAGAGAAAAAAGGGGCAGATATCATGTTAAGCAAGAAGATGAGTCCTTTCTCAAAGCATAGAAACAACTCGCAATACGGACTTCTCAAAGGAAGTTTTATTTTTGAAGTTTTAATTTGATCATCTGTGTAATTGATTTTCAGTGAATAAATAAATAAATGAATAAATAAATAAATGCTAGGGTGCAAGTGGGTGAAAAAAAAATAATAATAATAAAGTAGGAAAGGTTAACGTTGATATGCTACTCAACAGATAACAACAGTTCGATAAAGAACTGACTACCCAAGTAAAACAGAATAAACTAGAGCGCGACGTTAATATTCTGCTCGACAGATAACAACAGTTCAATAAGTAGTAGTAACTGGACGTCGTGGAGTGCAATTCAGGGAGTAATCACGCGAGTAATTTCAAAATCGTACGAGCGCGGAGCGCGAGGCCGATTTGAAATTATGACCGCGATTACTCCCTAATTAATCGTGTCTATAACAAATTCCGGAATAACAAATGTCTTTTGAGGACCTCTTTTGAGCGAAAACGTATGCAGCACGTTTCATAAGTTATAAAAAATGTAGGAAACATTCCAACTAAAGCCATAAAAGCGCGCGCAATTGACGTGCAAATCACGTGGGTATCCAATTGCAGGTGTCAATTACAAAAAGTTCAAATTGAATACCTTTAATTGGACACCCACGTGACTGCGCGGCGACTACGAGGCAAATAGGCGCGCGGAGAACCAATCACGATCGAGAATTTCGTTATAGATACGATTAAAAAACTAACTACCTAAGTAAGGCAGAATAAGTTAAGCCGAGTTAGCGCTTAGTGAATCAAATAATTCGCTTCATTGCGACACATGACAATAGTTCTCTACAGAACTCTCTTCTCTGGTTTAGGCTTGATAAGTACGCAAATATGAAAACTCACCGATAACGGTATATTAAAGAAGTCCAATGCAACTTACCATTGCAGTTTTCTCCTTGTTCCATCACATCGTAGATCGGAGGATTGATGGTAATGCCGCGCAGTTTTCGCAACCTCGAATTTCCCGCCAAAAAAAATTTAGGTCGACATGAGCAATTATCACCGAGACACGGAAACACCGAATACCTCGTTTTCTTGACAAGAAAACGTCATTTATTGTAAGACGCTGCTTTTAGGATTCGCAATGGTCTATACTTGCTATATGGCTAGGAAAATATTGTAGGGCAAACTGCGATCTTGCAATCATTGTAACACAAGAATGTGCCTCAAACGAAAACATACAGTGGAATATACTCGAAGTCATGTTCATCAATCGAAAGCGTCGGCCTCCATGTATCCAGATTTCCTTATGCAAGACTTAACACAAATGATCTAGTAAATACCAATTTTGCTTGGCATTCATACAAATGTTTTGTTTGTTTGTTTGTTTGTTTGTTTGTTTGTTTTTTATCACAGTGGATACTAACGGGTCATAATTCTAATACACTGTAGTACAAACCAGCTTCCCTGACGCGACGCTGTTGGCAATGTTTCCATACAGAAAAATATCATGAAATGAGAACAATCTCTTTGAAGTCTCACAGTGAGCTATTCTGGTGGTTTAGAAAGGAAAATGCCGTAATGAAGGTGCAACAAACGCATCACGGACTTCAAACATGCATAATCATAAAGGCAAAACCGCGTGGCAAATAAAACACGCATTGGATCCCGTTTCATAATACGTTTCCTGGCATGCGATGGCAAGTCGTGTACAAGATTAAAAGATCGCCTGGACATATTTTTTTTTGCAGGTTAAGCTCCTCATGACATGAAAATGTTCACAAAGGACACCTCGCCAGTAATGCTTGCGTTTCCTCTTGTCGCTTTTTATCTTTTTGTTCTGATTTTTTTGTTTTTTGTTTTTTGTTTTTTTTAAGTGAATCCGCACATAGTGTTAAACCCTCCCAGTGAAATCAGAGTGCAGAATGTTGGTGATTCAGTCAAGTTGAATTGCTCTGCTAGTGGCTTGCCGCTACCTAAAGTCAAATGGTTCAAGGATGGTAGCTTAATTTCTACGGCGGCGCACGAGGACAAGGATTTGATAAAAAGTACATTGGTTATTCATCGCTTCAAGCCAAGAGACGCTGGGATCTACACATGTCTGTTTGAGAATGACAAGAATGGGACAGCGGAAAATAGCACTTCTCTAAGTGTGTAAACATTTTATTTTCATTTTTTCTGTAAATGGTGATAGAAATCAAGGTGCTCATTTTCTGTATCATCGATAAGGAACATTTATTTTTCATCCATTTTTTTTTTTAGGAAATTACCGCCAATATAGAGCATCAGTCAAGAGGTCATGTGCCCAGTTGCCATATAATTTATGTACTTGTGGTTATAATTCAACAAAGTTTCTTTTTAAAACATCCCAGCAAAGCGTAAATGAAAGACTAAACGCACAGCTAGTTGATCCTTCTTTGTAGAAATATCACTGGGGAAGGGAAGGGAAGGGTAAGCACTAAAATGGACAATACAGCCAGGTTCCGCGCGAAAGCTGTCTTTTTTTTTTCTTTTTTTTTCCGAGTATATAAAAGGGTCGAGTTGAAAAGGAAAAACAAAATGTTAGTTAGACAGAGGTTTAAGGTGAGGACCTTGCAAAATATCACGTATACCTATTTTAATGACGTGAAGGTACAAAGTTCGTTTCGGTGGGTTTTAAACTATTTAGGGCAGAAATTTTAGGGCGAACCTTCTGGTAGATATAGAGATTTCAATACTACATTTTTCAAGTGTTAGTAAAGGCGCTCTTTGGATGTGAAAAAAAAATAACCATCCCTCCTCCCTTATCCCGTGATAGAGAGTAGATATCAGTGCCAAAGCGCTAGGAAAAATAGAGACCTTAACCAATTTTAAAACACCACTTAGAGGTTTGGTCTCGACTAAGAATGGTAGCTCTCTGGTTTAACGATTCAATTTTTTCTTTTAAGTCTTAGTGAATTGTCTTGATCCTGGTTCTCCATTAAACGGACAAAAACACGGATTACGATACTGGACTGGGGAATCTGTGTCATTCATTTGTCATCCGGGATATCGCTTGATTGGACCAACCACTAGAAAATGTCTGCCTTCTGGTAACTGGAGTGGTATACAGCCTTCATGTAAGTAACTTGATTCCATACCTTATTACGCCAGGCAGTTGGGTTTTACTTTTAGCCAAAGGATTCATGTTGACCGGCAAATTTAATCACAATCTCAGAAACGGGGACCCTATAACCTGCGTTAAAATAAATCAATCAATTAATTAATTAATAAATCAATTAATTAATTAAAAACGACAACCACAACAACAAAGAGAACAAAACCAACAAGACGTGACGGAGATTGAAGAGTTGACTTTGCTAACACTGTTTTGGTTGAGTAGATCTTGTTTGCTTCCATGGTTTAAATATAGGCTTCAAAGCTTGTCCTCCGTTGGGAAACCTGAAGCACGGTTTAGTCCACGGACAGCACTATTGGGAAGGAAAACATATTTCCTTCACTTGCAATCCTGGTTACTGGTTAAAAGGATCCTCAGAACGTTACTGCTTGACGAATGGTACTTGGTCAGGAGTTCAACCTTCGTGTATTGGTAAGAGGGATTAATGATGGTATTTGTCAAAAAAAAATTGATTTAAACATTTGCTAGCGTTGCTTGTACGTTTCTCGCCTTTTCTTAGATTTCACCTTAATTTTTTGACGAGAGGGACGTAATTAGGAGGTCAAATTAATGTAGATCTTATAAACTCAATTTGCAATCGTTGTGGGCTGACTCCACGTTTGTTCGCTCGATGATGACGTTGATGGAACACTTTGTTCACATGATCTCCAGCAATTTGTCCATTTCTCCCGCCCTGACTGCATTACCGATGTAACTGATTATCATAACATAACCGATGTAATTTAGTAAGTAAACTTATCTTAAAGAACGTTGATCCCTATGACATTCGTTTGAAGAAGTTAAACCTCATGTCATTGGAGAAGAGATTACTGACTGATGTCACTTTCTTATATAAAGTACTTCATGGCAACATTAATTTTGACGTCAGTAAAATCACAGATTTTCCACTCAGAATTTCTCAAATTTGTCAAAATTTAATTTTAACTTAGGTCTAAGGACTTTTTAACTTTAAAGAAGAAATACGCTAGAACTAATATCTTGAAGTATGTTTTTTTTTCCAACGAATAACTGACATGTGGCATCGACTACCTTTAGATATTCGTTGCTCTGATAATGTAAATATTTTTATGTCTAAAGTTAAGAAATTTCATTGTGATTTTTAAGTATTTAGTATTTTTTCTTTCATGTCTTAATGCAGTCTTCCAATTGATTATTTTTTTGTGTGTGTATTTATATCAGTTCATTGGTGATCTGTCTTTATATGGGGTTTGGGACCCCTTACAGATTATCTTTTGGCCTTTTAACCGTATATTGTAAGAAATAGAATAAAATAAATAAACAAGAATTAACACGAGTTATTTATGTTATAAAGCTAACAGCTACATCAGATACAACTACATCAAATGCTGTGTGATATCGAATTTTAGATCATGTTATTACAGTAATGACTAAACTAAACTGGTCGGTTTACAATCTTTCTGTATTTTGGTGGGGAGTGCACGCTTAAGTGAAAGAAAGGAAATATTGATGGCTCGACGACAAAACTTTACTAAGTGGAACGTCCGTTATTTCGTTTAGGAATGAAAATACAGTCAAATATTTTACAAAGCAATGAACGTTTCGCAAGATACTTCAGTCAATTTATGGAACCAGTGACTGGTTCGCATTTATATTGGAAGCTGTGTTACCGCGCCACCAATCATGGCTGGTCGGCAAGTACCTTCCACAGCAACTGTGACGGTAAGGGCAGAACAGTTACCATCATCAAGAAAGACCAATACGTGTTTGGAGGATACACAGATATTTCCTGGGGTATGTAATTATTCTGAAAGGCTTCTATATGCTGATGTTCTTTTTGTTTGACTAACCTATCAAAGAAAAGGCGGAGTAAATTGCGCGATGGTGTTTAATGTGTAATAGATAGCCTGCGACCTACCTTGGGAGATCTCTGCCAAAGACCCCTCCCTCAATTTTCCAGAACAACAAACTCCCCTCCCCCTTCCCTTCAAGAAATCGCTCCCTTTCTCAAGCGCACTAGCATTCTATTTCATAAAAAAAACACTTTGCAGTATCCAGCTGCTCACGGATATATCATGACGAAATCAACATTTTCAAAGTGTTCTTACACGGTAGCTTAAGGCGGGGTTTTACCTGAATTTAAGTGAAATTTTAGGAAGTTTAAACAGGGATTAAAAGGAAAAAAAAGACAGAAGGTTATGGAACACCACCAGACAGTTGAACCCCAGGTTGGTGGACAACTGTTTGGTGTACATTTACCAATTTTTAACTTCAAATTCTAATTTTAAAACAACACCAAATCTTCAAAATTTCCATAGATTTTACTAATCCCCAAATATACCTAAAAATCACGAAAAAATTTACAAAACAACCCAAAACATATATGTGGGATGAGCAGAGAGATTCTTTACTGCTTGAAACGTAAACGAGATATTTGCATTAAAATCATAATACCCAGCCAAAACACGGCCTTCATGTAGACCCCCGCCTTAAGGTAGCTTAGTTCTTTTGTCAAAACATCCGAGAACTGTACGTGGATGTCTGTTTGCGATGTGCTAATACAATGTCAAGTTTTTCTTCATAGTATTTTCTTCAAAATAACTAATTTAATTGAGATGAGTAGCTGTATATTGAATTTTAAATAAATGGACAAAGTCTATAATCAAAAATTGAAAAAAAAAATTTCCTGGCTTCTCTTTTCCATGGTACAAAAAGGAGTAGACACGGGGAATGACGTCACCGGCTTTGTACTGGATTTTGTTAAGATACTACCCTCTGTTGCACACTAAATCGTGGATTATTGTAAAACGTCTTGAACTTTAAACTTTTTAAAGTTCGAGATAACTTGGATGAGTTTAACTGTTGAGTAATTTTTTTATTTATTTTTTTTTATTTTTGGAAGCACAAAATGATTCGTAGAAAGTCGTTAAGCCTTGACATTGTCAATTAAAACACATTTATTCAGAATGCTTCCAATTCAGTTGGTATCTACACAACCTGACGGTTTTTTACTGGTTGTGGTTGACAGTGGTTTTGTAAAAAAAAAAAAAAGATAAAATAGTATCAGAACTGCAAACAAATCCAGAAATATTACCCAAATTACTGAGACTTTCCTATAACTGAAGTGTCCAAAAACAAAATTCGCGTGCCGCTCGATCTTTATTTGCTCCCTCAGTCTCATGACTGAATACGTCTCTAGTATATTCTCAAAACCGTTTAGAGTTGGCTTTTTGTCCGTTAATTTTTTTTTTCTTTTTATTGAAGTAATAAAACATTAACCGGCTATGCTTTGCGATTAATTATAGTTGTAATTAAACCTATTACATTCCTTTCTTTGCATATTCATATAAAAGCTGACTCTTGAGACATCACTCACAAATTGAACACAGCATGGCATAGTCTAATTAGTGCCTTCCTTCGAATAATCGTCCCCTCACTACTAAGCGTCTTAGCGCCCTTTTACTGACATTTTTCTTCATAAGCATCTCTATTCTAATAAGTGTCTCAATACTTATAAGCCGCCCTCTTTCAAACCTACCTTTGCATCCAACGAAGCTCCCGTGAGACGCTGTTTAGTAGAGCACCTTATAAAGATCAAGCATGTTCATCTTTCTTTTGAGCTAACCACATTATTCCTTAATTATGTTTGCACAAAGATGTGCCTTCAAACTGTCAAAGACTACTGCATGATGTATCGTAACACGTTCTGTGTGAATAAACATATCTCGCTTCTTCTTTTGTTTGTCTCCACTTTGAACAAGCGGGAGAATACGGCAAAAGAGCAACAGCAACCGATGAATACTGGAAAACATTTTGAATCCGGCTCATCTGCCTCATCAGTCGAATTAAAAAGTAACGCCTGACAGGAATACCCCCAAGACTCTTCTTTTCAGACGAGTAAAATTATCCAATTGGCTGAGATGTCCACAGGGGAATAAGCCGTAAATTTCTATGGGCTATAAATGCCCATTGGAATAATCAGTAGCCGGGAGAAATTAATCAGTCTGTCATCGTAGATCCGTCTGTCTGTAGTGCATGGCCAGTGTTAAAGTAAAACTCAAGACGATTGACGTACAAGTTTCCGGTAAATAAACAAAAGCAGAATATCCAACGCTGCAAAGACTAACATTTCAAGTTCAGGCCAATTTGGGAGTAGAAAAGAACCAAGAAGATCTATTCACTGCCACACTGAGTAGTAATAAAATGGTGTTGACTTGTGGCTTCGAAATTAAAAAAGAGGGTTTTAGATTTCTGTGACACGTTGAAACAGCCCCACAGCGGCGCCTCCCCGGGAGGATCCTTGCGTGACGACATTAGGGATGGGCCATTAGAAAAGTGATGGGGAGGGGTGGGGAAAAAGCCAGAAGAAAAAAATTATGCAAGAGAGGATGACTGAAAAAAAAAAAAAAAAATTCATTTAAATGAGAGGTGACGAAAAAAAAAGTTCCTGCAGAGTGAATTGCACTATTGTACTCGCCTGAAGGGCACCTTGGCAGCCACGTTTTACTGCAGTTTTAATTTCTTCGTCCTAGTATAATCCCCATTCCTGGTTTTCTCTACAATTAATAAAACGGACATTTTTCCCTTTCAAGACTGAAACATTTTGTGTGCAGCAACCTCATTATGGACACTGCTAGCCAAACATCCTTGCAGAAAAACCCTTACGAATAACCATGGCTTTGAAGTGATAAAAAAAAAACCACGTGCTATAAACAGCCATCTTGCTTGATTCGTTTGCAATCAGCGCATATATACCGTGTTTTAAAAGCCTCGACATGCATATAAGAATGATTTCACAACTGACATGTATAAATGACGATTTTGGACACAGATGTGATAAGCCCCTTGAGGCGTCGTCAGCGGGGTTCGTCTTTGTTCCCACGAAATGCCATTGGCTTGGGATGGATTGCTCGCGGATAGCAGCGACTCGGTTAGCCACGAAAGTTTTGTACCTTCTTTCACTGTTAGCGGTGTAGCGCGGGACACAAGTGCTATCCGTCCAGTAAAAGGAGTCGTTGATAGGGAGTTCTACCTCTTAGCGTATCATTCTGTCCAGCCTCGTGGAGAGTACAGGGGCAGACAGTTCCATTCTTGGGATGGTCACTGGCTTTAGAGGTGATAAGCAGGATTTTCCCATAACGAACGGGCAGTGTACTTCGTGCTGGGCATTAACGAGCATGAGGTAGGAAACAGCACCATAGGCGAAGTGAGAGGCGTCAGAGAAGTGGTGGAGTTGGCAGGAAATGATATCACCAAAATTCTGAGGCTTGAAGCACCTTTCGATAGATAATTGCTCCAGTCTAGGTAGCTCCTCCAACCAACTCTTCCAGCATATTAGATCCTCTTCAGGGATTAAGTCGTCCCAACCAAGTTGCTTCCTGCAGAAGTTTTGAAGGAGAGTCTTGGCAGAAAGATGGGAGGGAGCCCAAAGCCGAGTGGATCGTAGATCGAGCTGATCACGGAGAAGATTCCTCTTCTGGTGGGTGGTTTATCTTTGGTAGCAGTTTTAAAGCCAGACGTGTCTGAGGCTACGTGCCATTGTACTCCAAGGGCTCTCTCTGTAAGGGTGTGGTCGAAGTCCAAATCACTGACGGACGCTGCCCGATCCAGCTCAGGGACAGATTCAACGACCTAGCGCATGTTTAACAGCCACTTCGTTAGCCGGAAACCTCCTCTTTTCAAGAGTTGTGATAGCTTGCTCGATAGATGGATAGTGTCTTCTTCTGAATCAACAGATTTTAAGCAATTAACCACGTAGAAGTTTCGCTCGACCGTTCTTACAGCCTCACTACTGAAATCTACTTGATTATCTGCTGCGGTCTTCTTCAAAGCAACGTTGGCACAGCTAGGGAAAGACACAACCCCAAATAGATGGTCGGTCATCATGAACTCTTCTGGCTCTAGATCTAGATTTCCAGCGGGCTTCCAGAGAAAACGTGACGCATTGCGGTCTTCGGGGTTCACACGAACCTGGTGGAACATCGCTTCCACATAAATGCTACCGGATCCTGGCGGAATCTTGTCAATACTCCGACAAGGGGATTTTTAAGATCCGGCCCCTGTAAGAGTTCGTCATTGAAAGACTTGCTGCGGTGCTTGGCGGAACAGTCAAACACAACACTTACCTTTCCCGGTTTTGCTGCATGTTGGACGGCAAGACGACAAGAAGTCTTCCATGCAATCTTTATACTTGGACCTCAGCTCTGGATCTCTTGATAGGTGCCGTTTTAGCAGCTTAAGGCAATGGTCAACAACTGAACTTTTGTTCTCCAAACAAGGAGGGTCGTTCTTCCAGAGTAGGGCAAGCAAATAGTGGCCATTCTCCAGGTTGATAGAGTCCTTCATTAACTCCATGGCGTGCTTATCGTTAGCTGACATCGATCTAGCTTCACCGTATACTGAGTCGTTGAATTCCATGTAACTCTGAAGCTGTTCATTTAGCTACAGGTCGGCCTTTATGAAGTTAGCAGTGCGAATGTTAGCGTTCGTAGCCTTGCCTAGCATTTACCACCTAACCGAGGGTGGATCTTGTAGCGTACGGTTCTCCATTCTGACTTGGAATAACCTCCTTAGGCTCTAGGATTTCTGGAGCGTCGCAGCCAATGAGCAAGCTGACATCCGCATTAATATTGGGGATCTTCACTTCACAGAGACATCGCCACTTTTCGACATCTTGTTGGTTCCCGACACTTTCGGTAGTAACAGGCAGACTTGGTCTTGTGAACACAACTGAGAGCTTGAAGAGATTCTCTTCATCCAAGTCCATTACTTCTAAACTAACAACATGACAATCAGTTTTGCTGTTCTCCTTTTCCATAGTCGTTAATGACAGCATGGCTTTCTTTCCCAACAGGTTCAGTTCCTTTGCTAGCTTCTCTGAACAGAAAGATGCGTTGGAGCCATTGTCCAGAAATGCGTAGGTTTGAATCATCCGATCGGATTCCTTTGCTTTCACTTTAACTGGCAAGATAGCAGGACCGGTTGCAGATGCTTGAATTTGTTCATTGCGCTGACCCAGAGCTTCATTTCTTCCATCAACAAAGCCGTTGTGAATCTTCTGATTGTCCACTTGCTGTGTAGCCCCTGTACCACTGGCTCCGCTGGCTTGGGAAGCAATATTAGCAGCTGGAGCATTATTCTTTGGATGTAAGAAGGAGGAGTGTTTGGTGTGGACATTGCAGCCAGTTACGCGACAGAAGCTTTCTTTCGGACAAGAGTTGGAGAAGTGGCCAGGCACAAAGCAGTTATCGCAAATGTTCTTGGAGCGGACGAAATTAAATCTTTTTTTCAATGACTTCTTCTTAAACTCATCGCAACGGGACAGCCTATGTCGGGCATTACAGAGAGGACATTTCCGGTTGTTACCATTAACTGGTGTGTAGGTGTCCTGTTATTAGACCGCGTCGATGGCGAAGTTATACGCCTTAGGGGGTGGCTTGCTTCTGAACTTCGATCCTCCTTGAGGTACTGGGTTGTCCTTCGCAACATTTCCAAAGATGGCGTGTGTAGCAGCACAAGCCTTTGAGGTAACGAAATTATCTATGTCTTCTATTGTAATTTCCCGTTCTTCAATTTCGACGATCCTGTCAGCGACGTCACGCCACTTTAGTTTCAATCCATATGGCAGTTTGTCAACGATCATTTTTAGCATATCTGGATTCTCCACTTTGTTAAGATAGCCGATTTCCTTTAGAGCAGAATCGAGAACCGCCATAGTGGGAAGCTATCCTCAGCTTTAATGGGTGGTCTCTTTGTTAACTTGTTAACGCAGGCAGTAGCGAACCAGTAGCTTTGACCGTATCGTTTCTTGAGTAGACTTCAAGCTTTCTGATATCCATCCTCAGGTTTCATAGATAAACAGATGGACACTAACTCTTGTACTTCTCCGGATGTATATTGTACCAGGTAGTATAAACTTGCGCTATCACTGGTGGTTTTGCTTTCGATAACGTTTTGGAAGGCTCGTATGAATCCCCAGTACTCAATAGGGTCTCCGCTAAAAGTAGGCATCTCTGCCTGAGTGAGTGTCAGGCCAAGTGTGCTCTCCCGTTGTCGCTGAGGTAACTGTTGCATTACGGAATTCTGCTGGCTTTGAGTAGCTAACAACCTTTCGAGAAACGTGTCGGGCGGGCCACAATCCTCTTTCGCAGGTTCCTCTTTAACAGTAAGCAAAGAAGACGTCTTAACTACTAGCTTCAGGTCGTCGCATGGCCAACTGTCGGCTTGGCTTGTAAAACTGCTCGTTTAGCGGCGGCCTTCGTCTTAGCGGCTGAAATTGAACTCGCGCGGGAACTTACGCGAGAACTTGCGCGAGAACTTGCGCGAGAACTTGCGCGGGAGCCAATCGACGAACCTTTTCTCGAGCGGCGAGATGACTTTGAACTGGTACGAGAGCCGGCGTTGCTAATTGAATCCTCAGGGCGTAACTCTTCTTGTAGTAACCTTGTTTCAATAGCTGTTGAAGAGATCCAATTACCGACATCGCGTGCCAAATCCGTTCTTAAGGTTACCTCCCACCTTCAGAGGCCAAAAATATCGTTTTTTCTTTTATTTGACAAAATTTAAGTTCGTCATTTTATCTAGTGTTTCCAAAAGAAAAACATTAAAAATCTCAAAAAGCGGCCGAGTTATTTAGAAAAAAACATATTTTCAAATAAAGTTAATAAACTAGGAAGGTGTCACAATCTTGTCAACGGGCGAGAACCCTGGGGAAATTTTCGCGGCGAATGCTCATCGCTCGTATTTCATGTCATTTGCATATTTTTAT
>Ga0126338_10002618_pt1 | contig 12422 bp, 6 predicted proteins | sample OrbCmetagenome_2_FD_92529 | JGI IMG/M metagenome (GOLD analysis project Ga0126338, IMG submission 92529) | Coral microbial communities from Petempiche,Puerto Morelos, Mexico - Orbicella C C metagenome | ecosystem: Host-associated > Invertebrates > Cnidaria > Coral | place: Petempiche,Puerto... | reverse complement strand
CCGTTGACTTTCCAAGGCCAAATTGTAAACCACAACTTCTGTAGCTGTTGCCTGTTGCCAGTCGCCAGAGTGAAAGACCAACTCTTTCCTCCACGCTGACCGGATCTCGGAACCTCATGCATTGCTTTTGTAAGTTCACCCTCACAAGGCCACATAAGTAATCGAAGGTTTCGCATGTCACTCTAAAATGTTGTTTCCAAAGAAAATTTAGCGCTGGATTTGCCAACAAACTACAGAACCAGTTTTGTGGACGTGGCCAAGCCCAAGCTCTTCTTCTTCGAGGCGCATTCTAAATTCTTCCTCAACAATGAGAAAGTGATAAGCTTGGTGAAGCAGCATAGCCCGCTGTCGTTGCAGCAAGAGAAATAAAAGCCAAATAATAAAAGCAATTTTCAGCTTTTGAGGTCACATGATGTAAAATAGATGTTTAAATCTTTGCCGCACTCACGCATATGCTTAATATACTTGGCGCGTAATTTGATTCACGGCTCTGTCACTTGACGTATCATTAGAATTTTAAATATGAACGCTTATCAAGGTAAGTGAACATATGTGATCTCAAGTATACTTGAGGTCTTTGTGTACTTAAGGTCTACTTACTAAGCTAGTATGAACCCACCTAATAAGATACCATTGTCATCACAAAGCCAGATAAAAGTATTGATGTAGCTGTTATGAGTACATCTTTATGATATAACGAGAAGCTACCAATGAGACCATCCTTATCTGCCATGGGTACCAACAACTATGCCCTTGTCAAATGGCTTGATGAGAAGTTGAACCCCCATCAGTCTATTGCTTCATAATATCAGATAGCTTCTCTTTTGTTAAAAGATTCGAAAACTGGACATCGACAAGAACACCATAATGGTATCCTATGATATCACATCTTTGTACACAAATAGACCCCTCCAAAAACCATCAAAATCATCCCTGAAAAGATGTTTGTAGACAACTGTTTAAATGAAACAATCTTAATACCACTCAACCTGATCTGATTCAACTGCTAGAAAAAGCACCACGGCATCACCTGTTCCAGGTTGATGTCAAGCTTTACAACTGGACTGACAATGTAGGTATAAGCCCCTAGTCACAAACAGATGGGGAAACTGGAACAAGACAACAAAATCCCAGATTTCCGCAGAAGCTATGTGGACCACATCCTTTCTACAAAAATAGATGTATCAGCAGCAAAAGCTTTCTTGTCAATCCTTAACACAGTGTTCCAGCTAAGTTTTTAGAAGGGGTCACACCATTTATCAGGTGGGCCCCAAAATATGGGAGTTGCCCATCTGGTGCAGTGGTCATGTTGGAAGAGAAGGATCAGGAAGGGGAGTCAACCCTTTCTGTAGGGAAGGGCCTCTTAGCACTACCCCTGGAAATTTTAAGGACTTTGATATTTCATGGTGCTCTCTTAAGGTAGCATTTGGTAGAGACAAAAACATGAAAATAAGTTCAAATAATCTTGTTACCAAAATAATGATCAATTTATAAAAATCAATTGTCTTTCAAATACCAAACATTGTATAGCCATTTCTGATTTATCTTATTTACAGATGTCAAAGATTAGATGTTAAGGCCTTCACTATGGTTCTTTGTAATACCTATTGTCAGTGGTCCGATGATCACCACTGGGCTTTTGTAGTCCAAAAAAATGTCAAAATTTTCATGTTCTCCTTTTAAACTGGTTCAGACATCTAGAGAAAAATGCTGCTCTCTTCCCCTGTGTCATTTTGATAATTCAATATACAATCTTCTTTTATGATAGACTTTTCCACTACACAATCTTCTTTTATGATAGACTTTCACAACCCTACACATTGATCATAAAGAAGTTCTGGCTCAAACCTTGCCAGCCTCCATCTGAGTTCCTCATTGGCAAAATCAAAATGAAATCGTTCCTTGTGATAATGCAGCTGCAATGCACATTATCAATAAAGGTTCTACTGGGGAACCTGCTGTTACGCATGTGCTCAGGCTATTGTTCTGGCTTTCAGTTATTCATAATTTTATGTTTACTGCGTTACACATCCCAGCAAAGCTCAGTGTTATTGCACATGCTGTTTCACAACTCCCCAGTAACCAACCAGTCTGGTATCAGCACCGATTTTCTTTCTCGCAGATTCTCTGGACCCTAACCTGGCCAGGCAGCTAGAAGAGGTCTTTCACTAGAGATCCCACACCTTTTCAAGCAATACCAAGCAACACTGCAGCAGCTATCTTCGCTTTTGCCACTGCATGGGGTACCCTCTAGTTCCCGCCCAACATGAACACATCTGCCAATATGCTGCCTTGTTGGCCAGGACTCTTAAGGCTGCCTCCACTCCCAGTTATCTTAATATTAGCATCCTTCACAAGGATTAGAAAAGGCCAATGCATTCGCTAACAATTAGCCCTTGCAGTCCCTTCTAACCAAAGCAGGTAAAGGGTTGGCCACCCCCCAAAAAACTCTCCATAACCCCTGATCTCCTACTTTGTTCGTAAAGTGCGTTCTAGTTTTGATGCCGCATTTTGGGCCACATGTCTAGTTTCCTCTTTTGGCATGTTATGGAATAGCCACCTCTTAGCTAGCTCAGCACATTCCTTTGAACCATCACAGCAGCTACTCCAATCTGACTTGCAGATTTTTCCACCTCAAGTTTTCCAAAGACAACATGGAATTTTTCAAGATTTCCCAACATTATCAGGTTTCCCAATACTAGGGAGCTTACGAATTGACGACTTCTTTCACCACCACGACATCTGCACAGCGGAAAGCCCCACTATGTGTGTGCAAAAGGGTGTTGCCCAAGATTGAGCATTGTCTCGTGGCCGTTGACAACGGCCAAGAAAATGTTTTCGAGTTGTCGCCAGAGTTTCGCAACTTGGGTGTGTTGTGACCTTTTTCTGTGCCATTTTACGTCTTTTGAGTTTGGATTATATTTTCAATTACCTTAGGAGATAACCTAAGGTGGATTTTTGCTTTCTGAAGTCCAAGTTTTCTTTTTTTCCTTACAGTGAGAGATTTTGAACAATGATTTGCAAATCCTTTCAACTGCAGTTATTTTGTTTTGATGTCAGTAGACACTTTATCTCACTTCTTTCATTCAGCCAGAATTTCAAGATCCCAAAACCAGCTAAAACAAACTCGTAAGTCTTAAGTCTTGTGTACATCTTCATTATTTAAGCCACTTCATTGCAAAAAAACTTAATCTTGAATTTTTGTACAGTTGTAGTTAATGTTAATGCAGTGAATATTCTGTTGTACTAGTAAACAAAAAAACCATACTACAGTATTACTTTATAAATTTTGTAGGCCCAAGAGAGGGTTCTTCACCGCAAATCCAATTTATTGTTTATGCATGTTTGTGGACAAGAAAATGTTTACATATGCTGTGCTCAATTAGAGCTAATTTAATCTATTTCAGAGTTGATTTGCCTTTTAAATGTTGTAGGACTAGCTTATGTTTTTATGACAGTATATCTGATGAATGTAACTCTTTTAATTACAGAAATTCTCTGATGAAATGGAGTGGAGAGCATGATGTAATGCTAAGAAGGGAAATTATTGTTCGAATTATGGAAATATAAGGCAGGAAGCCGTGAAAGGGGCCAGTGCCTAGATAGAATTGCTGAGAGTTTTAATCATTTGAAAAAGCCATCCTTTAGTGTGTCCCAAAAGTCTGTGAGAAACAGGCTGAAGATATCAGAGCGAGATTTTAAAAAGAAGTAAAGATCTGAAAAAAATGCTTCTGGGATTTGTTCAGAAAAGACAGAACTCAATCAGATAATGGAAGACTACTTGGAACAGAAGGAAGATTGCAAGAGGGAGTCAGAGAATGCCTCAGAAGAATCTCGGGAAAAGGCAACAAAGGACAAGGCTACAGCAGAAGACCTGAGACACAAGGCAACAGAATCTCTGTCAGAAACAAAGACAAGAGCTGGGTCTGATCTACCAAAAAAGAAAAGGAAACACAATGGAAATAACACTCTCAAACACTTGAGACAGGCATCAGATAGAGAATGTGAATTGAAAAAGCAAGAACTTGAATTTAAAATGGAACAGAAGAAAAGTGCAGCAGCCCAACAAACCCTTATGCTTCAGCAAATGAAGAATCAGCAAGAGCAATTTAAAACAATGCTTCAAAGCCAGGCCCTGCATGAACTTTTGAAAGAGAGAAATTGATGTATTGTTGGACTAATTTGTTTAGATTTTATGGGTGTAGTTGTGCTTATGGTTACATTTTTTGGTAATGTGATACCCCTTTCTCCATATTTAATGTATGATTTCTATTTACTATTTAATGAAAAGTTGAAACAAAATTCTACTTTTGATGCTGTTGAATTCCACATTGACACAAAAATAACAGAAGTTTAAACTATATGATTACATAAAGTAACCATCTAGGGGTGGTGGATTGATACCAAAGTACTCTGAGCTAATACACTGGTACAAAATAGTATGAGAGTTCTGAATCAAGGTACAGTCTATGTACATTTTCCCCACTGCACTTAAACCAATTTTGAGGTTCTTTTTAAAATCCAAAAATTTAAAGTAATTAATTATGTCTCCAAAAACCCATTCAACAGCAGTGTGTGCACCATTCATGGCTGTATTGTAGTGTTTATTCTCTTAGGCTAGAGTTCCACCCCTAAAAGGTCCTCGCAAGTGTGCACACAGGGGATATGCAGGGTCGCCGCATAGACACATGGGTGTTCCAGTTATGGGGGAATTAGAGAATCTTTGCAGCTGTTGCAAAAGACCTGATGATGTTAGCATGCTGCTATCATGGTGCCTCCCTTCTACAGGGTCATACAAATGACCAACCAGTGCACTAGGCAATGTCACAGATTGAAATTTTATGAAATGCACCCGCTTGTGTCCATTGTAGATAACTCTTTGATTGACACCTGGCCTACAAACTGGCCAAATAGTTCCATCAATGAAACCCCAACAATTGTCTGAAGCTGCGCCTGACTGATGCCCAACATCAGCATATTACGTACGGTTTGCTGGCGAAAGCAGGTTATGATCACACATGTAGGTAGTCAGCAAGTGATTCCATCAATTGTAAATTCAGTCAGTCAAATTCAGATCTCTGGGACTGGTCTTGCAAAGTGAAAAACCATATCTCTATACTAGCAAGGATATGAAAAAGCAGGAATAGACAAATGCAAATACACAAAGCAGGAATAGATTCAACAATTGCAGACCATTGTACGTCACCAACTCATCTGGTAACTGAAGTGCATCCGCAAATTTGTATATGTCATTTTTATAGAAGTGAAAATTCAGCGTTGCATTCAGCATTTGTCAACTTGTCTAGTTCAAATCTTTCATAGTTCGAACACAGAAAATCAGGGTTTTTTTTACCTGTTCGCATCATACAAAACAAACTCTCTGCCGTTGAAAAATCCTATTTTGTATGCATACACAATGCAGTTTCGTCTCTCTTAAGTTTGGCATTTCTCTCGTAGTTTCTCTAAGGGATATATCTTCACAAATAAGTGTTTCCTGGAAAAATTATAATTTCCACAAAGGCACAAACATGGCAAGAGGAAATTACTTCGCGCCAGTCATCGTCCTGATATCGTAATCATATTTTGGTGCCAAATTACTCCCTTCAAGTAATCAATCAGAGCATAGCATACACTGTAACTAGTCTTTTTTTCAAGTGCTTCACTACAAGTGAGCACATAATTTTTGAGATATTTTTCCCCACCCCCACAAAAAAAAAATTATCCCTTAGGCTTGGGATTCTGGTATGTGGTACATGATGGTGGTAGGTGGTGGTAGGTGGTGCACGGTGAAAATGAAGATGTAATGCATTACTTTATATGTAGAAAGTATCCTGCCTTGCAAATCTACAAAGTTCTTTAGATATTTGCTGTGGATCTGGCAGAAAATACTGCATGGATTTTTTTGGTCATCATAACACATCCAAGGAACATTATCATTACTCACTACAATTTGAAAAAGATTCAAATCCACAGTATGTGGACCCAATTAAAGCAGTTGTTCTAAGAAATACTGTATTTGTTATCTGAGTTCCAACATAAAAAAGGTTTAATGCTTCATGTCCATCACCATGAATCATTAAGCAGGGCTCAATATTTAAAAAAATATATTAAGTCGCCATTTTGTGGCCAGTTATGAAAAGTTAGTTGCAAGTTCAAAAATTTTAGTTGCAAGTAAACACAAATTAATTATTTAAAGTCACATTAACAACAAAAACGTATACCGATACACTCTATCTTTGCATGAGTTACGTTAAGTTCTGTCTATACATGTACCTTCAAGTAGCTTAACAGTTGAGGTACATTGTCATCAAATCTGTATATCTTTGTAACAACAAACACGCTTGATACGAGTGACCCACCATGTTTGTTTTGCGGATGGATCCAACAGCAAAATATGTCCCACGGTTACATATTTATATAGCAACCACTGCAATGGCATCTGATCGGACAAATACTGTTCATAATGTCAAAAGATTAGGCAGTATTATGCCCAGACATGTTCACATTTCTATAACAATTACAACACAAAACAACTGAAATTTATACATAACATATATAAATTTCAATTGTATATCTGAAGGTAACTTTGATGAGCACGATTTGACTGACTTTGGTGATGATGACAGTGATGCTCCTAGTTCATGTAATCAGCACCAGAAATGTGAAATTGACCTAATACTGTCGCATTGATCACAAAACAAGCACTCAATGTGATCAGTTTTATCAAGATCAGCTGATGGAGATGACTCAGAAGCTTGGATGTGAGGATCAGCTTGACCAAGATCAGAAGCATGAATGTGATCAATCTAAACAGATCAGGATAAGGAACATGTCCAGCAACTTCAGCAGCTTGAGGGAGATGAAGACTTAGCTTTTGATCTTCAAAGATGTTATGATGTGGAGGATATCATCACTCGTGAGGATGAAAACACAACAATCAGTGATTCATCTTCAGTAGTAACCTATTTAGGTACGCAGGTAGATGAGTCAAGAAAGAGTTAGACTGTAATCATGTCTGCAACTTGTATCTTGCCTTTGTCTTTCAGAAAATTAAAAAAGTATATTTTCCTTTCACTGAAATCCTATACTTTTTCCCCAACCATATTCTTTTAACTGAAGCAAAGTCTCTAAATGAACACTGAAAAACACTGGAAGCCAATTGACAAATGTTGACGTGATTGACATATAACAGACTAGCAGATTTCATGTGTTCCACAAAATATTTGAAGGATAATAAACACAATAGCCTTCATTTGACTTTAAAAATATGCTTAGATATTTGTCCCCGGGGTGGGGCATTCACAATTTTATCACCGCCTGGGGCCTGGGCATTTGCGTACCCAGCGGCGACCCCCAGGGTGACCCCCGGGCATTTGACACACCTGTTTTCGAAAGTTCCATGGATGAGTTCATCGGGAAACATGAGGCGTTTGTCAAACAATGGCTTGTCCGTTAGGGACTAGAGAAACTCATAGATGTTTTTACAGGTATATTTTCTCAATTTTAGATATTTCTTCATTACTTGTAAGCATATATGAGCGACAAGGTGAACTACATTTTGTTTATCACAAAACAATCACAGATGTGAACACAACTATTTCGCATTTCGTATTCAACTAACCTAGCATTTTTAAGCGATGACGTAATCGCTTTATGCTGGCAGGCAGGCATTCCTTTGGATAGTGATTTTGCATAGTTTGTTGCTCTTATGTCCATGCACTTATGTCACACACTTTTTATCCCCCTGTGGAAGCGAAATGCACTCTGGGAGTTCTTTTGCTGCTTTCTTTTGCCATTTGTAGGTTCAGCAGAGTGCTTTTAATTGGAACTTTCAAAAGAAGATTTAGGAGTGGATTTTGGTTTAAACAGTATCGGATAAATTTGCATTCAGGGGCAAACTCATAATAAGAACATATCCTCCATACATACAAGTTTAGATAGACAAGAAAGTTGCACAGGCGATAGGTGAAGGCTTTGTGGCTTTCCTTTGCCGTTTGTAGGATCAGCAGACTGCTTTTAATCAATATGACAAGGATACAGTTAAAACAACAAATTAATTTCCAGTGAGGTAATTAGTGTTGCCAAATATTTTTAAAGATAATAAGGTGTCGATTTCAGAGAGAGTAACATTCCTTTGGGGGTTTCCTTTGCGGCTGTTTTTAGGATAAGCGGAGTGCTTTTCATTTCAGTTTTCACTGGCAAACTCGTAATAAGAACATATCATCCATACATACAAATTTAGATAGACAAGCAATAGACAAGCACACGCGATAGCTGAAGGGTCTACATAAAATTTACAGATTGGTAGTGCAGTTGTACTTTTGCCAGTCTTGAAGTGAATTGAATGAGCATTGTATGAGCACTGAAATATACAGTTTACAGTAGTGATAATGAAGTCAGGGTACAATTCATTTGTAGTTTTCAGTTTTTTATGAAGTTTTGGAAATGTGCTGTTTTATATTTTCTGTCAACGAAAGATTGATTAAACAATCGATAATCGTTTTGTCAGGGTAAAGACAATGTTCATTGATGACAAGTATACGGTTAAAAACAAATTAATTTTCTGTGAGGTAATTATCACTGTCAAATATCTTTAAAGATAATAAGGTGTTGATTTCCGAGAGAGAAATTTGTACTTTGCTGCTTTCCTTCGCTGTTTGTAGGATCAGCAGAGTGCTTTTAATTTCAGCTTTTAAACAAACATTTGGGGGTGGATTTTGGTTTTTTACAGTGTCGGATAAATTTGCGCTCACGGGCAAACTGATAATAACACATCTTCGATACATACAATTTTAGATAGACAAGCGGGTCACACACGCAATATGACAAGTCAAGAGAAAATGATTTTCTCTTGGATAAGTATATGGTGAGAACAACAAATTAATTTCTGGTGAGGTAATTAGCTTTGCCAAATATCTTTAAAGATAAAAAGGTGTTGATTTCAGAGAGAGGAACTTTTCAGCGGAGTGCTTTTTATTTGGGTTGGTACATTTTGCTGACCCCTAGCACATGGACTAGCAAGATGGACCTAGTACATGAACTACTTGAATGAACCACCAATGGACTACCCTAAATGTACACCCCTAAAATTTCTAACCCAAAAGTTTAAGAATCACTTTGTCTGCTCATGTTCCAATCTTCTAGGAACAATTTTTAAACATCATCGCTTCTGCATGCATTCCGTGCCATTTATTTAAATTCATCGAAGTGGAGTTAAAATACTCAAGGTTTGCGAATTCAGATGATGCGATCTTCACAACAGATCTTGCGAGCTTAAAATGTGATGCATCGTCATTTAATGATAATTGTTTTATTGTAAACATTGTTAACAGGATTGTCATTATTCTAGTCAAAATATTCAAAACAAATGGTTTTTATACGACAAAATATTTAACATTACACTATCCTCTACCAAACTGTTAAAAACAAAATATAAAGAAATAAATATAATCAGAATCAACTAACACGTACTGTTGTCCTTGAAGTCTTCCCGTTGCATTAAAATACTGCAAAGTTGAACGTTTTATTCACTGAGTAATACAAAAACTGCAGAAGTGTTGGAAGGCGATGATCCCAGTAGCAGGGCATTTGCCCTCTTTCTTTGTCCCCACCCCAGGGCATTTAGACAGCTTATGTGTCCCCACCCCGAGGAATTTGCCCATTAGTTTTTAAAAATGCTAATGCCCGGGGGTTAGCCCGGGGGGGGGGGGGGGGCACTGCTGGAATTGACTTACGCATAATCAATAAAAACAATGTGGATCTAACGGGCGAAAACGACGCACCACTGAAGGGCGCATTAACGTAGACGAGCCTTGACGTAGCGTCCTATTTTCGACTCCTAACGAAAGGAAATCGACAGCTATCAGTCATTTTCTGTTGCCTCATACAACTTCGAGTAAATATGAGAGGAAAGTCAAGTGAGCTTATCTGTGGCGCGGCTACTTGTGAGTTCGCCACGAACGTGTTCTCTTCTGGAAGCCAATTCGACGAAAACCTGTTCCCTGTGAAAAAATTATCGTCTAAGGTCTTAAACGACTCCTACTTAGTTATTTGTGTATTTCTTTGTTGCCCTTTCATAACAGCGACAGAAAGCAGTATCAAAACTGTACCTACCTCAGCTGTTTATGGCGCGACGGCTCGTTTGAATTCGACACGAAAGTGTTAATTTCTGGAAGCCCATTCGACGAGGACTCTGTTTCCTGTGAAAAAATATATTGTCCAAGGCCTTAACCGACTCCTTCTGTATGTATTTATTCATTGCATTCTCATAAATACGACAGAAAGTACTGGTTTCCACGCTCCTCAGCTGTTTAGGCGCCCTCAGAACCCCTCAATATCGTCGGAGTGTTAACTAACAAATCTCTTGTGACCCACGTGGTACCCGAGGAAATCATTCGTTCCCAGTCTCATCGCCTTGTACTAAACGTTGCCGCGGGGGGACGGGATAGGGAAGTGATCCGTTTGGGGATAAGTGATTCGAGGCATATCTTGTAAAGCTCTTGTAAGACTGCAAGCCCAGGATTTCTGGATCAGGTAAGGAAATAAACAACAGAAAACAAAGCATGAATGAAGCAATGAACGAATTAACTTTACATGTACTTAACGTGTCTAAAATAATCTAGCATAGAGAGATCCTCCTACTGATAGGGACACCTCGTAACTTTGACGCGTGGACGGGTCAGAAAAAAATGGACTACAGCCGAATCTTGCTAGTCTCTCGATGAATGGATCTGTAAAACCAACAGACACTGACAGGGTAGTCTGGGACCACGCCCTAGTAAGATCCAGATCCACCTTAACTACATAAGTTTTATAACGAGATATAGCGCGTAATCCTGGCGTAATCTAAGTTAACACGTTATACGAATATTAGTATAGGTAATCATACGGTTTTTCTCGTTCAATTCGGAATTAATTTGCACGAGTGAGTTTTTCAAAAAGCTGAAATTGCACGAGCCGCCTCGGCGAGTGCAATTTCAGCTTTTGAAAAGTTCACAAGTGCAAATTGATTCCAAATTGAACAAGAAAAACCGTATGATTACTTATTAATAATATAAACATGGAAAAATTCGCGCGGAGGAAGTGCCGGAAAATCTTTCTTGAAGCCATTTTTTCACTAGAGAAAACTTCTTTCAAAGTTTCCGCACAAAATTTTCGCTATCATTTTACGTTATATCATTGGCTTAGAAAATTTACATTGTCTTTCAGCCAATCGAAATCCAGAATTACGATGTGTAATTTGCACTGATGTTACACTTTTTGCACTGGTGTTAGACCTGAACTGCACTGCTCTCAGCCAATCAGAATCGAGTAATTTTTTCGTGTACATTATTATTTATGTTATAGAATTTTATATCTATTTTATTATTAATAGATTTATTTACTGAATTTGTCAAAGAATTCTTTAGAGTTGTAAATGTAGTTTACATACCGTAAATCCTCGAATTAGCACACGGGGCACTTATTTCAAATTTAAAGAAAAGCACAAATTTTCTCCAAAACTTTCTTTTTGTCCATAATTCTGTCCAATTGACCATTCTTAGCCTCTAAAGAGCAAAATTTGGCTCGATGACGGAATTCATACAATTTTGGTTAAGAATAGACGGGGGCGATCATTCGAAGGGTGGGGGGCTTATTTAATTTTTCCCAAATCATGACCTGACATAATCATTTTTTAATACATCAACTGCGCGTAAACAACAACATGAGCTGTTTATCGACATAACAAGCTGATTCTAAAGTTTAAATCGCGGCACCGTTTGTACTTAACTTAACGTGTTCACAAACTGAAACAATGTGAAAATCTAATGCTACACAAGATAGGGGGAGGGGAGGGGGACACTTATTTTAAATTTTGGCCGACAGGAAGGGCGCTTATTCGAAGGGGGCGCTAATTCGAGGATTTACCCTATATGAATTAAGGGATCAGCTTTATATGAGGATTAAGTACTTCCTTGCTGGCATCCTATTTGCATGTAGATATTTGTACATAATTTATGCAAATAAAGTTTTTTATAAAGTAATGTCGCTTATTATGTATAACCCATGGGCGACGAAAGGCTCTCTTCCCTGGCTCCAATGTACACCTATTATCAATGAGATAAATTGACTTAGAAGAGATGGTAATCTGTTGTCCACCAAACACCCACGAAGACTGGGGACAAGGGGAGTCCCTGGGGATTGATCCATCTTCTTAACTGAAGAACTGTAAAAGTGACAGTACCGCAGCATTGTGATGCTCATGGCAGTCGAACCTACACTAATTACAATCGATTTGAACAACTATTAGGTGAAAGTAAAATTTTCTATCGTTTGCTTTCCATTACAATTTCTATGCAGTCCAATAAACGCCCAGAAAATCAATCAATAGATTTCTATAGTTTGGTTCAATTTGGCCTGGACCCCACCAGAACAAAAAAATG
>Ga0126338_10002616_pt1 | contig 12423 bp, 13 predicted proteins | sample OrbCmetagenome_2_FD_92529 | JGI IMG/M metagenome (GOLD analysis project Ga0126338, IMG submission 92529) | Coral microbial communities from Petempiche,Puerto Morelos, Mexico - Orbicella C C metagenome | ecosystem: Host-associated > Invertebrates > Cnidaria > Coral | place: Petempiche,Puerto... | reverse complement strand
TAAACCATTTCGTTGGTCATTTCCACCACCAAAGTTCCAATGCTGGCGGGTTGTTTTGCGGGCCAGTAACGGTGCACCTTGACCTGAATGTGCACACACGATATAACATATCAACATGACAGCTACATTGAAATTATCTTAATTAGACGCGTGATAGTCTCAATTTGTATCATGTTTTGTACTCACGTTTAGTTTAAAGGAGAAGGTCACTCCAAAAACCGTGTATTATTTTCCATCACCAATAAAAAGTTCACATTGAGTTCAGTTACTCACCGTTGTTTTAGCTTCTGAAATGGATGCGATCAAAATGAAAAAGAAGTGAAAAGTTCGACACCGGGAGCCGCCATTTTGAAAGGATCTTGCTGGCCAGGCCGCATATCCGTCACGTCATTCCGTCCGAGAATGTGTTTGTTCTTTTGGGTTTTAGTATGGCTGCTCTTGAAGCCAGAACGTGCTAGTGATTCCGCGGGAGATAATTATCAAGGTGAATGGAACGATCGGTTGGAAAATGCTCTGTGGTGTACTTGTGAGAGATGTGCAACCATGCCGATACAAAGAGAACGTGTTTGTTGCCGAGTAGGTCACCAAGATGGAAGGTACATTTTGCAGTACAATTGCAATGGACGCAGTTAGCGCAAGAGGAAGTTTATTGTTAATTGTAAATTGCTCTCAGAATTGAACTGGTGGCTTAAATAAACCCCCAGTTTAGTGCTTTCGATCTGATTTGTCTCCATTTTTATTTTACTGGTGGTTCAATGCGGAGGGAGTTCTAGCAGGCATCACAGAAACTGACAAGTGTTCGAAGGTGTGTTAAAATCGGGCGAATGCTTTCCACCTCACAAGTCTGTGTTTTTACTTATAAAATTTGGATCCATTTTGCTCGTGCTCGTACGTGTTTGCCAGGTTTCTTTACATGTATGTACTACGTGGACTCTTGTGAAATACGCAGTGACTTTACATGTAAGATGCGAAGTGAAATCGACGTCTTTGACGTGAAATGTGAAATTGACGACATTCCTTATCCAGGGGTTTCAATAACATTAGTCATAAGCGGCCACTGAAGGTGTAATAGGCGGCTGTGACCAGTAAAGGGGCCCCTTTCCCGTAGGGGGGTCTGGGGGCATGCTCCCCCCCAAAAATTTGAAATCTAGAAGCTCGGAAATGCGATTTCTAGCGTTCTGGGCATCAAAAAGCGTGCTGTTGATGGGCATTTTTATTGACCACAAAACAGGATTTTTTTTTCTTTGACAAACTAATAATGTTTTGATGCAAAGAGGTGCATTTTGAATACCTTTCTAGGCAGATATCTCTCTGTGACACTTGATATCCACTCAGGCAGTAATTTCTTTGAAGTCCTCTCTTAAAACAAGTACAACCTCTCTGCTACTCATTCAAATGTACAAACATGGCAACAAACAGGTTTTTGACTCTTCAGAAAAAAATGAAATGAGATAAACTTTACAACAAAATTCTTTCTACTAATATTCTTACAAAACCAAACCTCATTTTCAACTTTTCATTGATTCTCCCACGGTTGATTATTAAGTTATTCAATAATCATAAAATAATGAAAAGTTAAATCATATGATTAAATCATTCAGATGTCTTAGGTATCCTGAGATGAACAGTGATACCACTGATCGGCGACTACAAACATGTACGCTATTTCTTTGGAACGTTAGTTTACCCGCGTTTTTGTAGCATTTAAAAAATTCAGTGGTCGCCGTTGTTGTTACATTTGCTTTGCTTTATTAATATCATTTTTATTTTCATCACTGAAATCCAAACAGACGGCGGTAAGAGGTCCTACAGGCGGCGGGAGACAGCCGGTAACCGGCTTTTATTGAAACCCCTGCCTATCATTACCTAAGAATTATTGTGCGAATTGTCATTTGTATTGTTGGAAAGCTAAGCATATGTAATAGATTTTGGATAGAAGAAAAAAGTATACAGAACTTTTACATGCGTAAACAAGCTGAAGGAAAGTTGAAAACAAATTGTAACACATTTCGGACAAAATATTATTTACATGCGGATATCGGATTTCGCTATAGCAGGACTTGTTATCGGTAATTGTCGATATATAGATAGGACTGATGATGTACAATTAACTACTTCTTCCGATGTACTCCAAATCAAATTAGACAGCATTTAAAAATTTGTAAGGATTTTTAACTCATCCCTGGCTGTTAAGGCCGATTATTAAACACGCTCTGATTTTGGCCCACACAAGAGATTCATAAATCGAAAAAAAAATACTTTTTCGATAAAAGAAAACCGTAGCGGGTTAGTCTGACTTGTAATTTTAAAGAAATCTGCTGGGCATTTGAAGTTCCCACAGTACCCTAAGAAATTTAATAAATTCACCCAAAAAACGCGTGCAGTCGCTATGCATCAATGAAAACGAAAACACGAAAAACCTAGCGCCAGGCTACGAAAAACAATGAATTAAAGCTTGCAACATGGAAGCTTTTTTATAAATACTGGTAAGACTGGTAAATGAAGAAAAGAATTTCATTTAGCCATTTCCCCAGTTATTGTAGAAGAAAAGCGGCAAACTGATTATACATGAAACTGACCCGTGATTCACGCCGTTCAAGCGCGTATTTCTTGAAAATATATTAAGCTTGAAGGGTCGAAAATTTTTGGCGACTAAAATACTTGTGCTGGCGACCAAACTTGAAGACTTAGGGGCCAGCTGGACCCAAGGTTTTTTCTTGAAATTTGAGCCCCGTAGTCCAGCAAGGAGCTTCAATTTCTTGCGCGGAAATAATATTTACCAAATCAAGTCCGACAGTTCTGCCGGGCAAAATTACTTTTTAAAATGAAAAGTGTAACTGATAGCTACCTCTTCGTTCCTTGCGATGCGCCGTTCGCTTGTAATGCGTGCCTTTACAAGGGCCTTCCGTTGAAAAACTGTCGGAATGCATTTTTCTTCAATGACCTCTTTCTTGTGTTTCCACCCACAAGCTCAAATCGGTATTCAGTTTTGAAAAAGTCGTCTGTGAAATGCTCGTTGGACACATACACATTTTCGAGTTTTTTTGCATGAATCTCTCATCCGATCCCGACGTAGCTATTGGAACCACTTCTTTGGCAATTTTTTGTTCTTTGCTGGCAAATTAAGGAAAGTCACTCCACTTTCCCTATCCTTTTCGGTTCGGGTTTTACAGCCTGGGGCCGAACATTTTAGCTCACAACTGAATAAAAGAATTTAGAACAGAAAGGAAGAGCTTCAGCCTTTGAGCTTCGCGCCAATTCGCACAGAGTGACGTCACGGATATGCGGCCTGGCCTGCAAGATCCTTTCAAAATGGCGGCTCCCGGTGTCGAGCTTTTCACTTCTTTTTCATTGGGATCGCATCCACTTCAGAAGCTAAAACAACGGTGAGTAACTCAACTCAATGTGAACTTTTTATTGGTGATGGAAAAAAATACACGGTTTCTGGAGTGACCTTCTCTTTTAAGTGTCCCTGGTCATAAATAACCGAAAGATTATTTCCTTTAACGCTGTAATATATCGCTGTATCTATATTATTAGCCAAAAACACTAAACAAACAATTACTAAGTTGTAGGTGTAATACAGCTCTCAGGAAATAAGTAAATTAAATGCTCCGCTTTCGACCCCTCTATTTCTTGAACCACAAGATAGTCTGCAAATATCTTGTACACCCGGGGTATGCACAGAACAGAGGGAGAAGGCCTTGTCCCCTTTCCCTTTCTATCCCCTAAGCAGGGGTGGATCCAGGATTTTTCTTAGAAGGGGTGCACCACCAAGTAATGGCGTAACTGACTGGTGAGCTAGAGGTAAACAAATTTTAAACCCGAATACGAAGATGAAGGCTTCATCTCAGAAGGGGGGAGGGGGCGCACCCCCTGCACCCTTCCCCTAGATCCGCCCCTGCGAGTAGGCGAGGAGCTTGTTCCTAAGCTAACTACTGGAGTATATTAAGATTGCTACTAAACCAGACACGACGGACTAGAAATTATCGGAAATTAGGTGTACCTTGCCACTTTCGGTCTCTTTGGAGAGCATAACTATGGTGGAAGACTCTTGTTCCCAGATCATACGCCAAAAGTCGGGAATGGTGTCTGGTATGGGAGCCTGGGTTGCAACAAAGGCCCCCCTCATCATGTAGCCGTCGATAAAGCTAGCGTTGATGTAGTCCGAGCCTTCAATACCAGTGATTACGCTCAGTTTGACACGCGAGTCATCATACGGCAAAACGTTTGCATAGCGATTTTTTGTCTTGTTGTAGACCATGTTGGCACTCTGGGACTTGACTTGAGTAGCATTACCGCCGCGTCCTAAACGGACAAACTCCTCATCCATTTCTGTCTGACCTAAAAAATGCAGACCATATACATTGATGCCAGGTAATAAAGTCTCCCTACTGGTGTCTACTTAACAATTACATTACTCGCTCTCGATTTTTATCGCCTGGTAGTTGACTCTGGCTGCACCCACGCACAGAAATCGAGAGCGAATAATATAATTGCTTTAGTATAAATCCACTAGCGGTTTAAAACTTTAATCTAAATCCTCTTCACAGACACTTTGAGAAGCAAAGAAGCGGCCGTCAGTTTGTTAACGAGCGCACACTATCCATTCTGTTGTAGATAGAGAGTAGCGTAGCCAATAAGAAAACGACATTCGTGATAGATAGCTAGTAGATTTATACTAAGTATGGGTTATTGACCAAGTGTGAGGTCAAGATGGCTGGATATTGGCCAAGTTCTTTTTTTTTTGGGTGTTTATGAGCCGAGACGGAGTCGAGGTCCATAAACTCGCAAAAAAACGAGGCCAACATCCAGCCATCTTGACCGAACAAGCTTAGTCAATAAAGAATTTATTATATGGCTTTCGAATAAATTTTTCTTGCGGGACACGGCGGGTAGTCCCGAGCAGGCAAGATAGCTCCATCTTGCCCGCTCGGGTAGCCAACCACAGCGCAGGATTTGATTCATCTTGCCCCCTCACGGAGCTAGCCATATAATAAACAATAACAGTGCTAGTTGGGAGGCACGGTGGCCTAATGGATGGACTCTGGAGTCAGTGTGTTGTGTTCCGGCTTGGACAACACACTTTCCCCACCCAGGTGTATGAATGGCTACCTGCGAAGTTTTTGCAGAGACTAACCCTGTGATTGTCTAGCATCCCATCCAGGGGCGAGTAGAAATACTCCTAGAGCTTAATGCCACGGAAACTGAGATAAGCTCCAGTGGTACGCACCACCTGGCCGGACGTAGACTTTCTACTTGGGAATGTTTGTGCATCGATTAAGAAAAATTTACCTCCAATTATAGCTTACTTCACGCCACGGGTCTCACGACTTTCTAGTCTTTGGCAGATGTACCTTGTAAATCCATCGTTTAGCGATTACGCACGAAACGCTATAAAGGAATATGGACGACCTAAGAGAGCCCGCCGCACACAGTTATCTGAACTGTGATATCACAATGATAACAAGAGCGGTAAAAGTGCCTGTAACACCCCCATCCGCAACTCGTCTAGCGATAAAAAGAAGTAATTAACACCAGATGCATGTTACTTCTCGGAAAGTTAGCGATGAGTTGTTTACTATCATCTACGTTGCAACTAGTACCGTTCGCAACGGCGTTGTAAAGTGCCACATACTGCCTGTTATAACAAGATCGTGAGATCGCGCAGTTGGCACTAGACAGAGAGAAATACTCACCGCTAGCTGGATTGACTTGCATGAGGTCTTTAATGTGGGCTCTAAGATCATTTGCTCGTATCTCAGTGTATCCGGCATGGATGGCCTCCAGCACAACGTCATGAATAAAAATGTACTGTTCTTCTACTTGGACCATGATGTTTCTGTCACGTCGTAACGACATAACAAATCCAAACACGTCCACTGTTTTCTCAGCAGCTATGCGCTGCAGCATGGAATCTACCACGATGAACGTACCAGTCCTCCCTACACCGGCACTGCAGTGAACAACCTGAAAGAACCACGTGAGCCATTAGCAACGAGTTTGACTTCTTCTCAGTTGTTTGACAACTTAATTAACGTTATATTAGAAGCAGTCAAAATATTTTAAATACCCATTGCAAACGACAGGGCAGGCTATGATTTCCCAGTAAGCTACCGAAAAAGCAATATGGGGTAACAAAGAACGTCTACACCAGTAACAAAAACTTTGGAGTTATCTAGACTTTGAGATTGTATCATTGAAGGTCAGAGAGCGACTACCTAAGAAGACTGCGATCAGTCTCATTTTTCACTCAAAACTGTAAGGAGGGGACGCATTCTCTGCGCTCAGTTTTAGCCTGTTAGTATCGTCCTTATAAGGTTTGACGGTAACTTACCATAGGACCCGCATCAGGTGGATTAGCACCAGAAGCTTTCCTAACAAACGTAAGCACTGAAGTAGCGCAAGTAGGAACACCGTGGTCAGGCCATATCGTGTAATGATACTGATTCACCGTCCGCTCAGTTCTGCTATTGGATTTCTTCAAACACAGTGTGCGGATAGTAAAATCACTGAGCTCAACAGTCTGCATTAGCGATACTTGAATGTCACCATAAGCCTCTCCGCCTTCAGACGGCCAGTACTGATAGCACTTAACACGACCTCGCTCTTCCAAGTTTGTTACCTGGACGAACAGACAGGATTTGAGATTTAACAAGCAAACACTGTACAGACAACGGAAAGGAGACAATAATGAGCAGAAGAAAAACGTATGTGATATAGCGGAAAGTAAAAGTAGCGCAAGATAGATATCTGAAAAAAGAGAACGGCTTCATGCAGTTGAAAAAAAATATATACAAACTCCAAAATCTGAAACAGAAAATTTGAAATGTGACATTAGGTAAAACAGCCCTTTAGGGTACAAGAATATATTTCCTTGGGCATGACTTATTTTTACGCTTTTAGGTGCCAATACCAACACTCCTTCATAAACGAGTAATAAATGGGAAAAGTAGATGATGATAATGATGATGACAATGGTGACAACAGATAGAAATGATTTCTTCATAACTACTTTTAGTCTTAGATACAACTTAACTCGTTGAAAACGTACCCTAAGATTTGAAATAATACGACGGAAACCTAAAAGTTTGAAACGGAAATACACCCGGCCTAAGTGGTACCAAAACACGATTCCAGCCTCTGCAACGTATTCATGATGAACTTACCCACTTTTACCATATAGAATCCACCTCTCCGTCCTGGCTAAAAGCCCGGTTGTGACGTTTTAGATTCCCGCGTATTTTTGAGAATTATTTTATAATTTTTCCATGTTGACACAGCCTCATCTAAAAAATCGGGGGGACTGGAAGAATTCTCGAACGTTATGCAAACCCGAAAACTGTCTCGAATTCTCCCAACCCTCCTCGTGTTTAGAGGACGTATGTAAACACGGAAAAAGTGTTCTATTGCTTAAATATAACCTCAACTTAAAGTTTAAGTGCTGAACATTCCTTAATAGCAAATCAATCATAGTCTGTTTTTATTAGATATCCGCTTCTGTTTAATACGTTAAGGCGCACTGAAGAGTCCATAAATACGAACCATGACAATAGTCTTAGTCCCTTGTTCCCAGACCATTCTCCAGAAGTCATCTGTGGTCTCAGGGAGGGGTCCCTGAGTGGCGATGTACGCCTTCTTTTTCTGATAACCATCAAGATAGTTGGCGTTGATATAATCGGAGCCTGGCACACCTGTTACCGGTGTGAGATACACACGGCTGTGGTCATACGCAACGATGTTATTGTAGCGGTTCTTGTATCTGTTCTCCTGAGCGAGGGTAGCATTCCAAGTGAATTCTGCTGAAGGACGGAGGGCGCTGTACTCTTGAGAGAACAAAAGATCGCCGTTGGCGTGTAGGCGTCGCACGTGTTCCTCAAATTCCTCCACAGGTATCGGCTCTCCAGGGTTGTGGTTGGGGTTGTCTGGATATTGGGAAATTACGAAAATTTCTCAACTGAATTCGTGTTTACATAACAAAAACGGGCGTGTGACCCGAAAGTAAGCCTACATTACGAAACGCATGTTAAACGCATTGTCACGATGGAGCGTGACAAGGACACTGTAAACGTGACTTACCGAAAGCGCCTGAACCTCGTCCTCGAATTCTGTTTGTCAGAGTCCTTTTACGAGGCTTCAGAGGCATTTCTCCATCTTCTTCGTCTCGAGCACTATTTTGTCGTCGACGATAGATGAAAATGCCAACTGCAATTACCGCAACTACAACAACGAGCGATACAACTATTCCCACGATTAAACCCGTGTTGTCTGTAGCGGTCTTGAATTCAACAAATCCCTCGTTTTCATAATCACCATCCGCCGAAAAAGACCGCTGAAAGACAGCGTACTTTGTGGCATCCTTAAGCTTTCCATTAAGAAACTTGGTGGGAGCTAAAAGAATGAAAATAGACAGGAACAGATTTAGCTACTTATGTGTGTGTTAGCGCAGACATCAAAACAAATCAAAGTAGCTGTGAGCTACCGAACACAGAGAGTGAATTATGAAAGAGTGTTGAGACCACTGATGTAATCCCTTGGTCAATGGGCGATATCTTTCTTTTTTCATTACCACATATGGACATGTTTTTTTTTTTTTGAAAAAAAGTTTAATTTTAATATAGAAAGTTATATTTTCACAATCATTGTTCAGTAATAAGAAGTGTGGGTGTCTGACACAGAGGTTATTTTAAGTTCTGCGTAGTACTGTCATCCAAAATGGCACAGGCAGCGAAGGAAGACGTGAAGGAGTCAAATTCAATGTCCTACCTACACTCAGAAAATGGCGTCATTTTTTCAGTAGAAATGAAGGAAAAAATAACATGTATAGGGCAACCGATGTAAAACTTGGCTTATCTACTGGCACTGTAAAGGCCCAGCCAAACGCAAGTAACATTTCAACAAAAATATTGCAATCGTTCGGCATGGATGTCAGTTTTGCACCTAAACAGAGTAGTAGGCGACTTTACACGAGGCTTTCAGGCAGGACTTGGCAGCCACTAAGGTCACTAAGTTTTGCTGAGCAAAAATACATACCTCTTACCAGCCGAGTTCGAGGTCCGTACTGTAAATTACGGAACAAGTTTTTTTCCCCTTCGATTTATGGCCCAAGCGCGAAGCGCGCGGGTCATAAATCGAAGGGGAAAAAACGCGAATCCGTAACTTACAGTACGGACCGAGAAGACGAGGTTAGTAAGATATTTGTTATATCTCTACTGTGTGCCTGACGGGTTTGGAAGCGATTTCTATTCACGCGGACTCGGAAAGGTTTCAAATTTCTGACGCATTTCGAAAGCAAAACGAGTCAGTTTGAAATTGTTTTTAAGTCGTTAGCACGCTTTATTACATAATTTAGAGTATAAGGAAGTTTAAAACTTTCACTTGCTATAAAAGTCAAGAACACTTGACGATAAATCATGAAACAGTTTGGCTACAGAACCAACTTTAAATTTTAGCGGGCCGTACAGGAAAGTACGTCCTGCTAAATTGACCAATCACAGCGCGCGTACTAACCGAGAGATATAAAAAATTTGTATAAAGGCAAAACAAAAGATTCAGCAGCTCATTGCTAATGCATCATACAATTTTTTTACCATGTTATGCAAATTACTGTATGATTCATGTGCTGCAAAACCTTGTCGTCCTTCATATAGAGCTAAGACCGTACTAAGAATGGTAGTTTTCATGGAATCCTTTCAAGTTGCCAATTTTTTTGTTAAGACTGGTTTCCATATATGACCATACGACCGCTACGATCACTACAAAAAATAAAGTGATTGTTGCGATCAAATGGAGACCAATCTCCAGTGATCGCAGCGACCGTTGCCATCATATGGAAACCGGTGGGGCTCCAGTAGTGCTCCGGTAGTGGTAAGGATCACTTAACTTTTTAGCGGTCGCAACGATCGCAGGGATCATAAGGAAACAAGCCTTAAGTGTGTAGGGTTACGTCGCCCACTGATATCGGAGAGTATTTACATTGCACCAATCTGAAAAGTGCCCCTTTGCCCCTCGCGACAACAATAAATAAAATGTTTGCTCAGTAAGAGACCTAATGTTGTAAACACCTGACAGTCAACTCACTTGTGGCTCTGCGCTTTCTTCTGGCTTCAGTTACACCATCTCTTGAGTAGTACTTCCCATCCCCAACAGGAAACTCTGTCCTTTGCTTATCATTGGCAAACTCAGCTGTGATATAAGGTTCTCCGTCCTCTTGGTTGTCGTAAGTTCGAGTGACTGTGACATATTTCTTGTCTGATGATTTGCCTGGATCTTGTCCTTCCGTTAAAGGTACGACAATCATTCGATAATAACTGAACAAGGATAACAACGAATTACAAAAAAATAACGTTTTCAGTTTTTTTTTCCGTCAGAAAACAACGGAACTACAACCAGTTGCAAAAATGTTGATACACTTTGTGCAGAAAATGGCTTTACTTTCTTAAAAGGATCGCAAATAGCAAATTTTCCACGGAAGAACAATTAGCCCCTCTCTTCCCGTTTCAATGTTGTTCATCTAAGTTTTGTACGTCATAATGCTTAGTTAGTAACATTGGAAAGACGGAGAGAGAGGGGAAAGATTACTCTCGTTTATGTAGGATGTCTCAACTACTTTTGCAACTGGTTGTAGCTTCCATGTGGACTCTATAATAAGGGGAAACGGATGTAGGATGCAGACGGAGGATGGAACTTCTAATACCTTAAGAGAAATTACCCCTTATTAACCATTATAATATGAAAATTCGTGTAGGAATAGGAAGACGGAGGAAGGAACTTTTTATACCTTGATACAAATTACCCCATATAATTCATTATAATAAGAAAATTCGTGTAGGAATAGGAGGACGGAGGAAGGAACTTTTCACCTTAAGACAAATTATCCCTAATAATCCATTATAATACGAAAATTCGTGTAGGAATAGGTGGGCATTAAAATGATGACGAGTGAAATAACAACTGACGTTTCAGGCGTCTCGCAAAATGAAAATAATTCAAGGAAAAAATATATTTATTTTAAGTTTCATAGTATTTAAGCGCTGTTGCGTTAAAAGTTTAGGCCACTGTAAATAAACAAATATTGTACATTGAAAATGACGAAGCTTGTGGGAAGCTGACCAGTAAGCTATTTTACATAGCATAAATGTGGAGCTGAACACGGGACTACTAGGGATAGAGCCATCTGGTCAGAGGAGAGAGGATTTGAAACAAAGACCTACTGATTTCAAATCCACCCACCTCCGCTAAACCGAAATTTCGAGTCTATGCTAGGCCTTGGTTGTCCTACTTTTCGATCTTCTTTACGTGCAACTGATCCTAACAGCCTCCCTCCCAGTAACCGCCCTTTGGGCTTCATCTTCAACAAAACAAGCCTTCATTTCAACAAAACAAGCCTTCGTGAATTTAAAAAGCAGTTCGGGCCATGAACCTAACAGATGTGTTGGACGGAAGATGCAGCTGCTGTGCTTGCTCAACATAATAATAATACAACCAATTTAAGTAATCTTGAACTTATTTTTTAACTAATTAGACCTATAAAACATACTTTTAATTATTAACTACCTATATATTTTATATAATATTAGTATTTTATATTTTATATTTGTATTTATGTTAGTGTCCCCAATTAGTTATCTTTAGCTAAATACTCCGACACTCATATAAAGTTTATGTATGTATGTATGTATGTATGTTTGTTTGTTTGTTTGTATGTATGTATGTATGTATGTATGTATGTATGTATGTATGTATGCATGCATGCATGCATGCATGCATACATGTACTTGTCAACTACAAAGGAATGCAAAGTTCAATAGACCAATTTCGATACATTAAAATTCAGCCTAACACAATAGACTTCAGCATGAGGCTCTGGGGAATAAACCCCACAAACTCTGTAGTTATTCCCCAGAGCCTCGTACTGAGGTCTATTGTTTTAGGCTGAATTTTAATATATCGAAATTGGTCCATTCATCTCTGTGGATGCAAAGTAACCAATAAAATCGCCTACAAACTCAATGCTACTTGGCATAATCGGAAGAGCAGAGAACCAAGTGAAGACAAAATTTTACTACACTGACCTGACAGGATCACCGTTACTCAACTCTTGCTTAGTGTTAAAGGCAACAGAGACTTCTGTTGTTCCGATGCTGCCATCTGAAGGCGTGGGAGGTTCCGGCGGATCTGAAACAACAATTATTATTATATGCATGTTCAAACATGAAAAAGTGGATTTGACAAAAAAAATATTGTGTTCTGTTCGAAAAATTCAAATTCTGCTTAGTGATCTGGATTCTAAAGTTTAACTAACGCAGGAAATATTACATAAATGACAAAAGCCTGTCTAAACTTTTATGAAGAACAGCGAACGAACTCTATTACAATCAAAAGTAAGTACGTGTTCCAATCCAACATTTAGCCGATGTTGTG
>Ga0126338_10002615_pt1 | contig 12424 bp, 8 predicted proteins | sample OrbCmetagenome_2_FD_92529 | JGI IMG/M metagenome (GOLD analysis project Ga0126338, IMG submission 92529) | Coral microbial communities from Petempiche,Puerto Morelos, Mexico - Orbicella C C metagenome | ecosystem: Host-associated > Invertebrates > Cnidaria > Coral | place: Petempiche,Puerto... | reverse complement strand
TTTTTTTTAAAAAAGTTTTGCTTTTTTTGTATAGAAATTAAAAAGAGAAATATTTAAAAAACCTTTATATTGAAAAATTAAAAAAAAAAAAAAAAAAAAAAAAGACAAGAAAGTTGTCATTGACTGATCTTTATTTTTAATGGCCAGATTCTGGTGTGATCAGTATTCTGAATTTTCTACTCAAGGTAGGTAATTAATTTTTATATTGCCGGAAGGAAAAAAATATATCTTTGTTCGCCTTATACAAGCACAGTTTATAGAGGATATCAATTAAGACTTCATATGTCATTGTTCCGAGCTTTGTGCGAATTTTGCTCTACGAACGAGAAGTTTCTTGCGCGTTGAAAGTTTAAGTTTTTGTGGACGGCCGAAATTTGCCTTGACAAATTAAAAATGCAAAAGAGCCTTAAAAGAAGCCACGTGTGTACCAATTTGATGTGAAAAGAAACTCGCTTTTCGTCGTTAGGAGAATCTGGGAATTAACCTTGACGACCGACATGCCGAATGAATGTTAAGAGTAAAGCATATGTTGATTGTTCGTCTTGGCTATACCGCCGAACTGAAAGGTCAGAATTTTTTTTTCTTTCTTCTCTAGCTTCAATCTCAATTTTGCACGGAGTAAAGAGCCTTCTTCCTTTCAGCAATGGTTTCTCAGCGTGCGTATTAATGGCGATTTTGGCGAAAACTTGAGGATAATGTTTGTTTAAGTGTGATAAAAATTCAATACTTGATGGCAGGACCTGAGTATAATGGCGAGAACGCAATACACATCTTGTTGTTAATTTCACCTGTATGACAACTGCTAGTGATTAATTTGAAGTCAAAGAAATTTTAGAGCTGCCTAGTTCTGGAAAACTGGGGCAACCACGAATCGCGTCCCTGAAAAGCTGCTCAAAGAGAGCTGATGTTGAGGGTGCAATATCAGTTCTGAATTTAATGTTTGCAATCATTAAGCTAAGATGGGAACGGACTGAAAAATTTTCTGGCGTTGCCAGCAGGAGGGAACTCTAATACTTTAGTTTCAAAAAAGTACGATCTACGATCTACTCTGCAAGCTAATTGAACGAAATTTGATTGGGTCAAGTGAGATTTTTTAATTTGCGCGGCTATCATATCTTCTTTACACCCTCTTTGACATAACCGTAGTGTTTGGTTTTCCTTTTTCTTTTATCTTTTATCGACGGTTTATGTCAATTGTAATTCACATTACTTTGCCTCTAGAAATAATAATTCACAGAGAAAATCGTCTTTGACAATCCTTAAATTAAATTGTCGTTGTTTGTAAGTGAATAAAAGGCACCGAGCATTTAAGAGGAAAGAATGAAACAGTTTATCTTAACATTACGTCGATAAAGAACCGCGGCCTCTTTTTCCAGCAAGGTTAATAAGCTTAGATATCGGTAGTGCAATTTTGTCACCAAATCAAGGTGGTGGCTCTGAGAGACATCCATTTAGGGAAATAAAGTGAGAAGTCTCTGTCGTAAGGGAATGCAAAGCAGATTTTAGACAAAAATTGCGTTGTTGCTTATTCATGTTATTTGTGACTTTCTGCTTGGATTTGTGGGGAAAGCTGTAGGTTCAGTCACCAAGCTCATATCACTCTGATTGGAGTGATTAACATCGGTAATGTGTTATTGGTTCAGTAATTAACAAGATCGGAGGACGCTCAGCGGAAGTCCAATCGATTTGTTTAATCGCGTGTATGATTACAGTCCCAGTTTAGGGAGGGTACTTCTGTTTCAAGCGTCATATCTCTAACAAGTTTAATGCGAGGGAGGATTTAGAGAAGCAAACCCTGCTGCTAAAATTTACCATCTCTTCGCCAAACCTCGAGGAAAAAAGTCATTTATAAAACTGTTTTGGAAATACATAAAAAAATGTTCAATAGAAGAACCCCATCAAGTGTACGGCAAGCGAATTTTGGTATTGGACACTTTGTTATTAGACACTCTTTGTTTGATCATCATTTTGGTTAAAAAAATAGAAAATAAAAATAGAACATGTTTAGAACCACTCACTTTCGAGAGTTTCATGCCCTCAGAATAATATTGCAATTCCTCTTTTGGCAACTTTTGAGTTCGCGAGAATTAGATAACATTTTATCAGCATTGACCAATTTTCACCTTTTCAGCGGCAGCGAGCATTATGCTGGCAAAGTAAAGAATCAGAAGGCAAAACATTTAGCAGGAAAAGCAAAAATATCGGAAATAAATAAACTCAGGTTAAAAAAAATCATATATCTATAATAATAATAATGATAATAATAATGATAATGATAATGATAATGATAATGAATGCAAAAGATCAAGGATCGACGATCACAAATAACAGACTCAACTTTGAAATCAACGGCAACTCTCACAAAGTATTGAAAATGCTGAGATCAAAAGGAGAACAGACGTCTCTGAGATTCGTAGAAGTGAGGGAAGACAACGAACAACTTATAACAACAATAGCTAACCTCGAACTTTGTTTTTGTTCTACTTTAATTTCAAACTTGTCGAAACTGAAAGCCGATAGTACACTAGCTTGTCACTAAATTTATATCTCGAACCTTCACGTTTGATCAACAATACCTCTTTCCAAAAAATGCAGACTTTGCAGAATAATTCAGGTAAACATTTCACGGAAATTATTTCACTTCGTTAATTTGCTTGTGAAAACTTAAGACATAAAACTTTTCATCCGAAACTCCAGAAAAAAAACAATAAAGAAAATTGCAAATATTGTCTTTTTCAGTATAAGACACATGTAGGGCCAGCATTTGCATGACACGAAAAGTCTAATCTGGAGAAAATGTGATGCAAGCGAAAACAAAAGGCAAAGCCGGGTAGTTTATGATGTCCTTTTTTTAGTCGGAAGTTTCAAGCATCAGCTCTGCATTATTGAAAGAAGCCGATAAGAGGAATTAATTATCGATGTCAAGTATTCTTCTAGAAAGTTCCGTTTCCGCCTTGTTGTAAGACAAAAGAATGTCGCATAAACCGACGCCAGAACGACAATGCGCTCGAGAATTAGAGGAAACAAGAACATATGTCTTTAAAATCCGAATACACAATAGTCACTTGGGCGGGGCCCTTACAAAGATAGTTGTTTGCAAGGACAGTTCTGTTGAAGTTTTTCATTTGAATATAATTTTTTGGCAGCTCTATGCATGGAGATTAAAAACGCCAGACATATATTTGTCTTTCGCAAATTTCGCTTGCCCTTATAGTTCCATGCCACCAGCTTTCCTGTTCCACATTGTAAGTGTCCCCTTGTACTGTCCACCTTTTTATCAACATAAAGTCCCTAAATCTTCCTTGAAAGTTCAAGGCCTTGTTTTTATTCGTTTAGCACCTAAAGTAAAGGTGCCAGACAGTGTTTTTTTATTTAAGCCGCGAAAATGTTAGCGAGTTTTCTTTATCATGACTTTGAGTCGACTTTCCCCGCGGTGTTTTCATCTAGTTAACACGAATCGCAACTAATTAGTTTGATAAAAAGCGAATTAAACTGCTTAGCGAAAACACATTATGAATTCACGGTATCAGATAAATTATTTACATCCGTTGTTTTACTTCGCACATCTCAAAATATTTTCTTTGTTTTCGCTAGAAAATTGTCAATGACAACGCGTTCATTTGCCAAAATGTCAAACTTGGGAAAATGGTAGTAGGTTTTGACAGCTCACACACTTCCTACAAAGAGACCGTCAATTAACTTTACGCCAAATCGATTCGCTAGTTCTTAAACTTACCTCTGTTTTGGCTGCATCCGATTTGTGGAAGAAACGCCAGTTTTTTGAGAGCTCGAAGTTATTTCAGTTTACACTACGACGACAGCAGCAACAACATCTATTCGCTGGCAGAGAAGGTCTGAGAATTTCCAAGAGCAGGAAAATTAAGAGAAAACGAACTGTCATTGATGACATAGATGGTAACGCGACGAAAAAAGAGAGAAAAACATGAATGTAAGTTAGTAGCATTTTATTGTAAATTGCATGCAAAGTCATTGTTAATAAGAAAACTGCAGCAAAGGTATACTAGTACAACAACATACAACGGCAAATTCTGTGAAGACTGCTTGAAAGCGACTGTGCTGAAAAAGTTTTCGATGGGAAAAGAGGTTCGCTTGCTCTCTCTCACTTCGGCCGTCATGTTATTTTCATTTTGTCGACGCTTAGATCGAAGGTCGAGAAAGTTGATTTTTAGCTTATTTTTCATTCTTTTTGAAATTATGAGTACGTTATCAGCAGAAACATTTTCCCCGTTTAGCACATGTCTGCTTATCGTTTTTCAGAAGATTTTGGTTCGATGTCGAGACGTCTTTCCTCGTGAAAATATATTCCTCAGTGGTATATTCGAATTCGTTATCAAACGGGAAGAAGAAGTAAAGAGAAGCAAGCCGATTAACGATAAGACGAGATTAAAAGTTAATCAGGTTTTAATTTCTTTTGTACAAAATTATTCCTCATAATTTGCCGGCGCTTTGTCGAGTTTAACAGAAGTGATAATCAAAAAATAAACGACAAATTAAAATGTAAACCGAGAATCTTCTCTGAAAAGCTATATTCACAATAATTCTGAGTTAGCTCAATGGTGCTTTGAACTGAGCCAGCAGCTCTGACTGGTTAGTCTGTAGATCAGTTGCCTGCCTTGTAATCTTCTTTGGACCGATCAAATGAATTCTGTTAAAACAGTACCTTTATATGGTACTGTTATTGTGCTGTAGAAAGTTGTTATAAAGCCCCTTTTTTCACAAATGATATGTTGAGTTTCATGATTTCAAGGTTTTGTAATACATCTGGTTTGGGCAACTAAATCAATGTGTTCTGGCTACAGGCAGTTGTTATTAATCTCCGTCAGGATTAAGTCGGTACCCTTTATCAATAGGACCAAACTCGTGGGTAGCTTTTGAAAATCAATTATTGAAAACTCATTGTTACAGGCGGTTTACCTTACATGAACGAATTTACCGGCTGTGGCTACTTTCATCTAAAGTAATCTCATGTTTTCGACCTGCAAAAGTCGATTAAAAGATTCTTTGATTGTTTTTTTGTGATGCATGGCTGCTCTCATTAGCAAAGTCTTAAGTAATGTTTTGACGGGTGTTAACTTCTTCATTGTGGTGAATTCCCGAGTGTATTGATGTTTAATCATATTTAAGCATTTTTAAGTCAATATTTTCATAAGTTTCAATGCGCTCTGTTCCACTGTGTTTCCTCCTTTAGGTGAAAACAAACACACCAAGGCAGAAACCCTGACGATAAACGAGTTAGACGACTTGTGATTGACGGCAGAATGAGCAACAATTCAACTTCAATGACCCGAATCCCCACCTCCTTCCCCGCGCCACAAGTCCTTCCCACTTTGCCACATGGCGAGGTGGAAATAATATTTGCAACCATCGTGTACGTTCTACTGGCGTTGTTTGTAATTCTCGGAAACAGCCTCGTCATTGCAGCTTTTAGGCTTAATTCACGGCTACGGACAATCAACAACACGTTCCTGGTAGGTTTGGCCGTATCGGACCTATTGGTAGGGCTGATATCAATCCCTCTTTGGATATACTTTTCGTATTGTCAACAGTATTTGACATGCGTCGATAGTCAAGGATTACTGACGTTTTATTCAACCGTGGACATATTCACCGGCTGCGCCTCCGTTTTGCAGCTTACAGCCATCAGCATCGAGCGATATTTGGCGATAACGCGCCCGATAAACCATCGATCGTATTCCATGTGGATTTACTACGCCATGATCGCTGTGGCGTGGTCTTTCGCTTTCATCATGGCGGGGCTCTTTCCCGTGCAGCAGCAGAAGTGGCAGAAACCTTACAGCGTTATTCTTTTCACCACGTGTTTTGCTCTCCCAGCGCTCGTCATACTGACTATTTATGCGATCATTTTCCAGACGGCAAAAGGTACCTCGCGAGTGAGGGTCCAACCTGCAGGAACATCAATGAGCCCCATGCAAAAAGAGGCCAAGATCGCCGCCACCATTGCGGTTATCGCAGGCCTCTTTGTGATCGCGTGGCTTCCGTTTTTCGTCCTCAATATGATAGCAGAGTTTTGCTATCCTTGCCTACCACCCTACCCTGACATTTTGAGGCTGGTTCGCTTTGTAAAGTGGATGCATTATTCCAACAGCATGGTGAATCCGTTGGTGTATGCTTACCGCAATGCTGAGATGAGGAAGACTTTCAAGCGGCTACTGTTATCTTGCTTTTGTGGCCATCGGAACGGACATCGAAATTTTCCAGCATCGTCCAGGACTGCACATGCCAGGAGAAGAAGGAATATTGTCCAGGGGTCTTCAAGAAGCAACAGGGATCTTGGCAGCGACAGTAATACATCGAGGCCAGGGAGGGCACTCGAGAGCAAATCAAACGAAAGCCAAAGGGCTGGTGCAGGGTCTAGAGCCAAGACGATTCCTTGAGAGATGATACACAAAAAAGCTTACAGCGCCAAACATAATTTGCGACAGCAGTCTGTTTAAACGGACTGAGTAAATGACGTTATTGAGCTGAGAAAAAGAATACGTCTTGGACGATCAAATTAGTCATTAGTTTCTATAGAAACTGGCGGGCTGCGCCGGCATTGACTTTGTTATGTCAAAGCGTTAACACTCGAATCATCAGCTTCACAAACTCACAACGACGGTTAATTTACCTTGAAAAACACCAAATTGATGATATAAATGACAAAGCGTTATGGATGATTCGTGATTCATACTTCAAGTTCGTCAGGGTGTCACGTGCAATCGTCCTTCCATAAGTTTTCCGCCTGGCGATGACAACCCCGAAAGGGGGCGCAGAGGAACTTAATGTACCAAGTTATGTTTTTTTCTATGTATGAAATTCTTTCAACTCAACGGAAAACTCTAATTCATGATTTTTATCAACGAAAAATAGTGACGCGCGCACTTGAGAACCACGTGAAGGCAGAGGAAGCTTTCACTAGACATCTTTTTACGACTTCACTTGCCTGTTGTCTATAATTAAAGCTCTCGTGATCTTGGGTCACGGAGGTGCTGCTCATCAACTGTTTATTGCGGTACCAAAATGAAAAACAGTCTTGTAATGTAGAATTGTGAAACAATAAACATCTTAACTCCATTAAGTTCAATTGACAGAATTGACAAGTTATGAATTTAACGCAAATGCATCAAAATGCTTTTGTAGTGACGTGTTAAACTTTTCGCTTTCTTGAAGAGAATTGATTTAACGAACACATATTGGACGTTTATCGAACTCTGTGCTTTGAACTAGATTTTAGGGCTTATAGCAAAAGTTAGTTCGGGAGTTATGCCGATTTAGTGGTTGGTTGCGCTCAGAGAGATAAAAACAAAAATATAAAATAAAACTGCTTTATTGTAAGGGAGAAACTATTTCTTAGTAATTAAATAAACCTTCTCGTTTTTGGCACTCTACACCAGCTGGCTAAGTGGACAATGCTGACAGAGAACGTTCTGTAAAACAGAATCAGATGCGTTTGACGTTAAATTTAGTTGCCATGGAGATGGCAAGTGGCCATCGAATGTTCTGAAGAGTTCAGAACCACCTTATTATTTATAAATGTATGGGTGGCGCTGAGCCTTTCCCAATTAAATGTCTTAGCTGCTAATTTGACAACAACATGCGAAGGAGTTTTGTGAACAGAAATTTGTTGCTGATCACTCACATTCCAGGCTCAAAGTATCAATTTCTCCCCAACGATGTTCTTACATTTCTTTGAATGCTAGCCAACGAAAATTTGTAGGTTATCAAGACGTTATAACTGTAGACAGAGATTTTCACCTTCATATAGCACTCTTACCTCGTAACCTTCAGCATTTCTTTCGCCAATATCCATTTATGCACTTAGTCTTGGGCAACAAACGGTAGAGAAGTAAGGCATTTTAAGAGATAAATGGGACCTAGTACCATTGACGCCTAACAGTTCATGATCAGTCGCAATGGCTAGAACACAAACAACGGCAAACTACGGTAAAACTGGTCAACTACTGTTTCACTTTGTCTCTTGTTAAGGGGTATCAAAACGCTCCCTCTCAAGGACAACAATTAAACCTTCAACTCAATGAGTGATTTTTCCTTTTAAATTTACAACGTTGTGAGAAACTTTTTCTGGAAGCAAAACTTCCATGGGTTTGTTCTTCCCGCTGCGGAAAGATTTCGCTCGTAAGCCTTCCGTAACTCGGGTTCCCTATTAGGCAAAATGTTCCCAGCTCTGTCACGGCTTATTGCCTGAGAAAAAAAATACTAGCTTAAATTTGGCAAAGAAACGATTGCGTAGTTCACAAATAAACTGACTGATAAAATTTAATCAATATCTAGATACTACGACAAAAAATATGAGATAACTGATTTGTATCTTGAAAAGGATAATTCGAGGTTAAGAGTTTCAGCCTTTGTAATTAAAACTGGTAAGGCCCGCGAAGTCAAGAAAATTGATAATTTTGAAGATCTATAGGAAGTGGTACTTTGCCGAGAAAGTAATCTTCCAAAAATAGATCAAGAGGCTTCATGGCTAGGTACTTGAAATGTACCGTGTCATGTTCCTTGTAATGCGCAACGTCGGGTCCCCCGGTACCTCCTGGATAGGACCTAGTAAATGGGTAAACATCAAGGACCTCCAAGCCAGCTCCGCACATAAGGGACGTGGCCAAGGCATTGTAGAGTCCCACTCGCTGAAAAGAAAGGAGTATATATGCGTGAAGATATGAATGATTCAGAGAAGTCCATCGCAGGCCCGGGATCGGAGGAGCCAGAAGGCTTGCGCCGTACCTTCGTGTAGGAAGCGCTTCCGTAGCATACAGCGTCTAGGAGCATCGCTCCCCCACCCCCAATGGAAGCTAGTTCATCCCAGACTACCCCAGCTACTTCGTTACAGCTTTTCACAACAATATGAAGGTTACTTATGAGTGGAAACGTACGAGAAAACTGTTGAGTAAGAATATTTACAAAGACCTTACGCATGAAGAACTAGGTTGGGCTGGGGGGAGGGGACCGTGTAAGACCGATACCTTACTGGAAAAACTTGTTTAGTTTGGGAGGTCTTTCGCATACGGAGAGCTGGGTAAGGGATAATTGTACAAAGGAACTATATCTGAACCTGTGCGTATTCATTTACATCATCAGTACAATGCAAAAATAGCAAATCATCATAAAATGCGCTAGTTTACTTTACCTTAAAAGAGCCTGATAAAGGCCAGAGGTCATTTCTTTCTTAAACACCCAGAGAATTACAATGTCTTAGCTTTTGAGGTAGACTATTCCACGGTAAAATAACCACGGTGGAAGGAACTTTATTTTCAGGTTCCCGTTATAGGCTTTAAAAATTAATTTTCATAGGAATTACAAGAATTTTTTGTACCCTCAATTTTGCGAACCTCCTAGTTATTCGAGGCAAGTTTTTTCTGTCTTGACAATAATTAGGAGAAATGTACCCACGATCTTTCGAACCATCATCCATTCCTCTAGGTGGTTTGGAATATCAGCATTCCACCATGTTATAGGAATTTCGTATTTCAAGGTCGACTATGTAGAACGAGAGAAGGTTGGGGGAGAGACTTTTACAGTACAGAGCCGTCTTACCGGTAAGTTTAGGAATCGTTGCCAGTCGCTCTTTAACCGGCTTCCTGTGTCTTTTTCCTTGTTCATAGATGTTGTAGTTTTCCAAATAATACGTGCCTTATGCTTCGAATCACCAGTTTCTGCGTTCCTTTCATTTAAAAGATCTATAACTCCATTCAGCAGTTGGCGATAATTTGCGAGACTTGTGCTTTCAATGTAGTGTAGGCCCAGATTTAAAACCATTGCGCTGTTTTCATTCATCTCCGGTTTTTCCAGAACTCTTCGAACAAGATCTACAACTTGCTGGGGATTAAAGTCCTTGTCGTCCCAGGCTACTGGTGTTACACTCGGCCAAGCGTACGTCCACATTTTAGTGAGATTACAAGTTTTAAAGATCTCTTTACACAGCGTTCCATTCTTTATTGATAGATACAATCGTTCAGCTTGTGAGTCACCGAAAATCCACAATGTTTGAAGTTTGGGACCTGGAGAAGATAAGGTTTTAAGCTGGGGATCATTTGAAATCCCTGGAAATAAATAAAGAAGTTAGACCATAAGACTATTGCTAGTATTACTCATTGCAGTTGAATTCCTGTAAAAAAGGTTAAGTTGTTTGTATTTTGTTGATACTCTATATCTGTCTATATCCACGCCAATATGCATATTGAGGTAACTTAAAGTAAACTGTAGATTTCGAGTCTTAACAAAATAACGTTCAAACATAAAACAACTTACCTATTATATCTATTTACTATAATTTCCATTTTTCGAGAAAATATGCATTCCTTGTCGAACGGTTTCCACAGACTGAATAAAGCTCAATCTTAAAGCAAAGGAGGCTATATAATCCATCAAATGTTTTCGCTCGCGCGCGATTGGTCTAAACACGTCACGTGACTGAAAACTGGGAATATCCGAGGGATATTCCCCAGTTTTCAAAACTGCGCTTGTTGCGAAAAATACTTGAAGGATAATAAACACAATAGCCTCGTTAATAAATGTTATCCTTCACGTATTTACACTCTGTTTATTAAGTTGCCTGTCCAACGTCGAAATGATTTTAACTTACTGTTGTTTAAAGTTTCGCAGTTTTCAGTCGGATCTAAACTATATTCCCAAATATCAGAGCCTCTTTTCACTTCAAATTCCATTTCAGTGGCTACACTTACCTCTAAGATATGGCTTCCAATTTTTTCCCAGCCAACGGCCTAAGCCATCCCACATGAAATTGCATTTCATACCACACGACAGGTCAAGGCCAAAGGAAACATTTGCACTGTCAGAACGCCTTGATAGCCTGTTTATTAAATGGGTTCCTATAAAGATATTTAAAAACATGGAAATGTTTGTAATGAGGGTGGTTTAGCAGTAACAAACTCCGAAAATTAATAGGTACACAAATTAATAGATCCTTCTACTGCTGTTGTTTTTCACTAGTCTCAATGCACAATTAATTAGCCCATCTCAAAAGATGCTGTTACTCCTTCAAATTCCCCCGTTATCGCCCGTGCTGGTAGCGTCGGTAATGCTGTACGCCATCTGGAGTTTAAATTTGGTCGTTCCGCTTGAAGCGTGGTCTTTTCGTCCTGTACTCCACAAAGACAGTCATCTTTTGCGACCCACCCACCTCCCTTGGTGGCTGTTGACCAAGCTCCTATCTGGTCATATCCTCGCTACATGCCTACTGCCTCATCAGTCGCGGACTCTTCCCATAACAATCTTATGGGATGAGGTAATGAATATGCAGTGAGGATTTGGTACCAAGCCCTTTGAAGAAATTTGTCACGTGACGTTGTCTATCACAAAAAAACCCAGCTGCGGAACGAAACTGATGCTAGAAATAAAGGATAACCACTTGAGACCATTGCCTGTGTAATTGTAAATGTTTATGGCGGTTTGTCGGCTGTAAACGGCTTTTTTATGCAAAGAGACGAATGTGTCACTCAAGTGGAACTACTAAAAAAAATTGTCATTGGTAAGAATTTCTTTATCTAATAAAAAAATGTACTTGGTATTCAATTGCATTTTCTTGAACTCATGTTCAACCAGAGCAGGCAGGTTGAAAAGCAGAGGGGGAGAGAGAGGGAAGGAAGATGACGGGGATGGGATGGGGGGTGGAGGAAAGTTGAGATAATCACGTGGTACACTCACCACCATCACTAGGCAACGGTACACTGATCATGAGGAGTTTCCCATTGTGGAACGGTTGAAGAAGGTAATCTTCCTTTGCACGGTTTACACCAAGCGTACCATCTTTCTGCACTTTACCGTGAGAATTCCCTGAAGAAAAACGTCATTTAGCAACTGGAGTTCTCCCTAAGTCACTACACTTGAACAGATTCCAGATTAAAGGAGAAAACTGTATATAAAAAAGTTTAATTTGACTCCATTTCCCTTACGTAAATGTTTACACACTTTTTTGGGTGGTTGTTTACAGGTCGTCCAATTTCCCAAATTTATAAGTTACATACGAAATTTTAACTTAGTCCGTTTAATAAATCAGAGCCTTAACATAAGCTATTTTTCTGAAATAAGTACAATCGCGAACGCTTGTGTTAATTTGCGCTATAGTGCAAATGAAATTTAACGTTAAATTTGCCTGCTCTTGGCCAATCGCAATGAACTAAACTTTCTCACTCATATGATACATACTTACCAACTATAAACCAGTTTTTCGGTGGATCGCGGTATCCATCACATAAGCTATAGTCCAAAGTGATATCCAACTTATATACTCCTGGATCCATAACTAGAAACAGAAATTCGTATGTACCATTTCCATGATCAAAAGCAGTGGGTGACACCGTGGCCGGACCGCGAAGCAAAACACGCCACGAGTCGCCACCAATAAGCTTCAGTTTTCCATCGCGAG
>Ga0126338_10002614_pt1 | contig 12428 bp, 6 predicted proteins | sample OrbCmetagenome_2_FD_92529 | JGI IMG/M metagenome (GOLD analysis project Ga0126338, IMG submission 92529) | Coral microbial communities from Petempiche,Puerto Morelos, Mexico - Orbicella C C metagenome | ecosystem: Host-associated > Invertebrates > Cnidaria > Coral | place: Petempiche,Puerto... | reverse complement strand
ACATGCAACGCACCGTTTCTCCTTCAAAGGACCGTAAGAAGTGCACGTGCTCATTATACGGCTGAGGAACTTCGCCATAATCCGCAAAACCCTGGAGTTCCGCAGTCATTAAGTTCCGTCGCCCGCGGTCCATACCGCTGAACATCAGGTGATAGTGTAACGCGCAATTTTTGTCTAGTGAGAACCAGGCCTGCCCGGCGGCACCCGTCTGAATCCTGGGGACCACTTCGTTGCCAGACAACATAATCGGTGGATCTGGGGGAAGATAAAACGTTATCATTACAAAATAAAGCTGAGTCATTTTTCTCACAGCTTTTTTTTTTAATTCTCACCATGATATGACATATGGTGTCCCCGGAAGGTAAACTGCTTTAGTTGCCCGTGTAATTCGCCAATCGTGTTGGCCGTCGTTCGAACATTGATGAACATGTCTCCACCGAAAAGCCAGCAGATTTCTGTAAACGATGGTCTCTCCCAAACGCCTGTTACCTGAAACGCAATAATGAAAGGGTATTTACTGCAGTCATAACCGGCACGACAATTGCTGTATCGCTTATGTTTCACTCCCTCGTGGAACTACGGTCGGATCCATATTGTTGAGACACAGCTGCCGAGGACGTCAAGAGTTTAAAGCAAAAATGAAAGAAGATCATTTCCGAGTTACCTTGTACCTCTGTTGCAAAACGAGTCTCCGTGCAAAACCTTTCATATGAAAATAAGTTTGATTTGCATGAAAATGAGCCTGTAGGCGGAACTCGTTTTCATGTGAATTCCGTTTAGCACGAAAACTCGTTTTAACACAGAAGCAAAATTAGGGCAACTCCGAAATGGCCTGTTAAATTGGGCGCGATTTCTACGTGTTTCCAGCGGGGTGGTCAGATGATAACTTTTAGTCGTATCCCGCGCCACTTTCAGGCCAGTTTCAAGTTTATTTCTACACTTGATTTCACATGTCCACGACTATAGCTTGTAACTATTTCGAACAAGACACAGCCGAAATGAACTTATGTGTAGTCATATTCGCCCGTCTGATTGGCCAGAGTTACGAGTCTGCTTCAGCCAATTATTTCTGTCAAGTCTTGGCTCTCAGACAGAGTAATATTTGCAGTCTATCACGGTCTTTGAGATATACTTGAAGAAGCGAAGCGAATTCAATTACCTATTTGAATACCATGTCTAATATCAAAACACTTAAATAAGTTACTTCCATACAAAGATGTACTTTAGTCAATTACTCGCTCAAATTTGTCAACAAGCTAACCTTGGCTCGGCCGTATTCATCAGCGGTTATAAGTCGAGAGAGTCTTTTAACGTTTTGCCTGCGGTTTGTTGCTTGAAGACTGATCTGCGTCACATTATGTATAAGTCCCGACAGAAAAATCTGCAAGAAATAAAACGTATACCATATAATTAACATCTCGCATGTCTTAGAAAAGTTGTTAAAAGCATGAAGAAGTAATAACCCTCGAAAGGCTAATATTGAAAGCTCAGTGCAAGGGTGGTCCCTGTTCCCGTTATGACTTCCAGTTAAGGTGATCTTTTTGTTTAAATTTCACTTCGGTGCACTTCACAACTGCTTTAGAAACTATCCGCTTATTCCGCTTTTCCTGGTCCGCTACCCTTTTTGCTCTTCTTTGTATCAAACCACAATTATGAGTGAAAACTAATGCTGTACAAAACTGCTTCAAAAACCATCCTCCTTTTTTCCCGCTCCCCTTCCTTTTTTGCCCTTCTCTGTATCAAAACACAGATCTGACTGAAAACTAATGTCAATGGTAAAACATAAAGACGGAGCCAGGGAATTAGAAAGTTGAAACATATATCGGATGATCTTAACCGTTATAATCAAGTGCTAAAGTTTTGTAACCAAGACATTTCAAAATAAAGTTACTGTAATTTATTTCTAATTACCTGGTAGTGTATTTTACCGTTGTTAATGAATTCAAAAGAGGCATAGCCGCTGGCTCCTGTCATTGTCGGCCTAGGGGCTTCTCGGCCAGAAAGCTGACAAACGATGGCTGAGAGAGAAAAGCAAACACAGTTTTTATTCTGTTAATCTGTCCTCTTCTTTTTTCGGTTTTTGACTTTCATTCTCAAAATCTTACATTTTAGCCGTACCGATGCAAAATCAGTTAACCTGATTGGTTGTTACCGGCACGTGACTACGTTCAGCCACCTGTGATTGGCCGATTGTTCTTCTTGTTAAAGCTTGTTGGGCCGACGTTTTGCTCTTTTAAAATCAAAGGTACTTTGAGCTGATCCCGCGAAATATTTTGCCATGATTTGAATTTTACAGTCGACACATTTTCAACAATTACAAAGGCTACTGATAAAAGCTACTTTTTGAGTTCATAGGGTTATCACCTTGACAATGGTTAAATTTAAAAAAGGATAGCGTATTTTATTTATTATTTTATTTACCAATCCATTACTCACTATTGCAAGTTCTTTTGATGCCTATTCGACCAGTGAGTTTAGTTGATTGGTCAGCGGTGTTCAGTATCATTGTGATGTCTAAATTACCACGTGACAGCCACTTCAGAGCATGCTGAGCTGGATTTGCCCATGACGTTTTAAAAACCGAATTCTGTGGGAGAAAATGGTAATATCTAATTTGATTTCTGAATACCTGCAAAGCTAATTGTTAGCTGGTTGGGCTTGCTACTTGCTTTTCTGAATTAGGTTCTTTTCTGAGTTAGACTCTTGAGGGTTTCCTCAGAAAGGAGTTCCTGTTACCTTCTATAACGAATGAGCTTTATGCAATTCGGTTTGAAGAGGAATTATTGTTAAACAAAAGTACAAAGAAAACCTCGATGAATTGTCTAACTAACTAGAACATCCTGATATCGATTTGGTATCATATCATTCAGTTGTCAGCTAGAGAATGAAGGTTAGCCAGTTTTAATAACAAATTTTGCATACTGCCGTTTGCTAATTTAAATTTAAATTCTAAGTTAAAACCATAAAGAAATGCCTTAGGGGAAACAAATATTTTTCAAGACCTGTGAAACGTTTGTGAAACGTCTTTCTGTACGCGTAAGGTATTAAGAAATGCCCAGTTGTCTGGGTGAATAACTAAGGCCCCGGACCCAAAAATACGTTTTTAAAGTATCCCTTTTCGTCTCAACCAAACCGAAGCACTATATTTTTGCCCGCGCCAGCGTTTTCGTTTTGTTTTTACCTGTCCACCCTCATGCATTTTCATTTGAAAGCGCATTAGTGCGGTCGTGGCCTGAATAAAAAGCAACGGAACTAAAGGCTATGAATTACTCACCTCTTGCTTCACTTGTGACGTGCTGATGACTTTCACAACACGAGCACCTTTGTTATTAGTGGGCGTTCTTACTAATTTGATGGTAACCTGAGTTGCTGAACCTGTGGGAGGGGGAAGAAAAACATATTAAACGTTACAATGTTCTTTTTCTATCGGTGTTTAGAGTTCTCTACCTCCACCCAAATACCCAAATACCTTTAAGCACGTGATTCCACCCCATCCCACCCCACTGTCATGCTGTTTGAGATTTCACCCCAAACAACTAGCTAAAGTGTCACATCCCACCCCATCCAGCTAATGTGGAATGTATCTTTCCACCCCACCCCACCCTACTAACCTACAGTGTGAGATCCACTATAACGAAGATATATCCTTAGAAGTTTTCCGCTCTTGGCCAAGTCGAAAGATGCCAGAGCACTGGATGTCTCATCGTCAGATGACAACAACGCCTCAAAGCTCTCTGAAGAAAAAGAAAAGGAAAAAAGGTTTAAGAACTTTACTTAAACAAAATGATTTATCGTTCGTGTTTTAACAGATTTTGGTCACGATATTCATTAACACATTTTCTGCGCTTTTCAAAAGTAGCTTGATATCGAAGAAATCTCAAAGCATTTAACATTCCCAAGTGGAAAACATCATAGGGATGAAAAGAAAACAAAAATAGGAGCAAAAATGGACATAGAGTCTGAAGACTGCAGGGGAGGGTTGCCAGTCGACCAGGTACGATGAACTTAAAAACTTGCACTTTGAAATTGCAGTTTGCAAAAACTTTGTAAGGTGCGTGATCACAGGGTTGTAGCTTATCAAACGATCTTGTAATCACTTGTGTATTGCTGCTAATTATCGTCAGTTATAGTGCCTCGGGCCACATGAATTCTACCTTCTCCTCCTGATTAATATAACAAAACGTTGTACTTCCACTAATACCAACACAATAACACGGCGTGAGTCAATGATAACTAATCAAGCCTCTATCACAAAGGACACGGCACAACACTTATAAAGGTCTTTTTCACACCAGAATGTCGTCTTCCAATATTTCTGCTCACGATCTCACGATAACGGACATCTCTTGGCTCAAAGGCCGCTTTATAAACGCCATTTCGAAGACAAACAGTTTTGTTTAGAGCCTTGTTGTAAAGGAGCCCAACGATAATTGCCATGAGTAGACTGGCGTTTAATTTTATTGGTTGTGGATTCCCTCTAGGCAGTTTCCCAGTCGCATCCTTCGTGTTAAATTTCTATTTTCATCTCTTGTCGTGTGATAATCTATAGCCTAATTATACGAAAGCCACAAACATTTGTGTGGCTATTAAAACTACTTAAGAGGTAGACAACGTTAATTTCCGGTGTTTTCATTACGTTATGTGCCTTGAACAGGCTCCGCCATTGGAGATTGAAAGAGAAAACTATCGAATCACGAGCCGTAAGCGAGTGTCTTCACTGTTCCGTTTCAAAATTCTCGTAAGCGTGAACGAGTGTTTCAAGATCTCTTTTGAAACAATAGGATAATTTTCTCCTTTAAAAAATAACTCGGTACTGTCTCAGTAGCACCAATTCGCATGGAAAATTTCTGGCTGGTTTTCCAGTCTACCTTTAATTTCCCCTTGTTCACCTTTACATATGAAGTGAACAAATGAATAAAGCTATACTTCTCGGCTTCCTTGACAATAAACTTACCTTTCGAGTAGGATTTGTGCAGTACAATGTCTCCTTTTAAACCTGCTGCTTGCTGGCGTTTGAGCTTCAATGCGAAACTAATTTTTCCTTGTTTGAGGGATTCGATCTGCTTGTTATTCAGTTGATTCCATACAAGGCATACCTAGAAAGAGAAGGCAGGGTGCAAATTGTTAGATTCTAAGTATCTACTCAAAACTTCTTCTAACTACATTGTACACTTTTCTTACAGAATTGGTTAGGAGATTTGATCAGCAATGATTACCATGCAGGGACGCGAAAGCAAGTTAGCAAACTGCTTATAGCGGTATGATTTCGAGATGAACAAAAATCATCCAGGTTATAACAACAACGAAAATAATGGTTGAATTTTATAGAACGGTACTCGGCAAATGGCAAGAATTCTTTAGGAAGTTAGGACGCTTACTAACAGCAAAGATGAAAGTGGATTACAACATGCATAAAACCTCAGAACAAATCTGTAGCATACAGCTAATAAAACATCACTGACCTGGGATCCATTTATCGATTTGCGTTGAATGTTCATCTCCTTAACCACCGAACCTTCTGTATCCATAAAGGACGCCATGCGAAGTTTCCTTTGCCTGGAAATTCAAGACAAATTAAAATCGTTTTTTTCATTTGAAAAACAAGTTTTTATCGTCAAAGATAACTTTTATTCCTTACCCCTCATAGCGAATTGAAATGCTGAGCGTGTTCCGCACAAGTGTGAAGTGCGCACGCCCGAGACCGTTTTGGCAGGAAACTGAGGCTCCGGGTGTGGTCAGCAACGATATGAACTCTGAAAAAACAAAACAATACTTTTACTTTTAAAGCATTTTGGAAAGGTCACATGTAATATCAAGTGTTATTTCAAGGTAGTTAGATCCTAATTATTTTACAGTAGAAGAACTAAATAAAAGATTTACAATGTTTGCCTCACCGTCCGGACAGGACGGACAACAATGTCCTGGTTCGACCTTAGGCCTCGCGCACGCGGTTGTTGGACAGCGGTGTCGTATGTTACGACATGTCACTTTTCCTGTTGTCAGTATGTTTGGGATCTGGGACGAGCAAGAATTAAAGATTTCAAATTAGATAGACATATTTTAACCAATGAGGGGCCGATCAACCAAGCTAACCGACTAGAATCGAAATGATTTAATTACTGGACGCTTGCGAAAAAAAAAAGTCTCTTTTACCGACAACTAACTAAATGTCTTACAACAACGATTCCTTGCGTGTTCGACACGGACTCTTTAAACAAAATAAACACAAAAAAAAACAGCTGTTTGCAAAGAAAGTCAGTTAATTTTCTTCTGTTTGCATTCCCTTTGGATTTGTTCCCTGTCTGAAATCATCTCACAGCATCAAAGAAGTTTAAAACAAATTCCTTCATTCTGAACCTAAGATGCGTATTTAAATTTCAGATAAAATCATTCTCTTCCTTGTTCTTTGCGTGTGGTAACTGAGGAATCTTTTTGTTCACTCGAATAAGTTTTGTTTGCGGTCCAACGAATAATCAGTTCAACAAATAAGGCCAAATAAGTGTTAGTCTTCTTTTCGTTATCAAATTGATCTACAAAATACTTTTCTCAGTGACAAAAATTTCTAAACTGCTCTTCCACAAGTCATTGTAGAGAACTTCAAATGGCTTCCTCAGTCTCGTAAAATGCGTAAGACCGTTTCGCGCTCATGCCGGGAGTATAAGTTAATTACAAAGTCTTTTTTTGAATAACATACAAAGCCTTTTCTCAATGCTTGTGCTGGGGATTACTTTAATTGGTGATTGAATACTTATCCAAACAAATAAAACGCTGTGCAGTTGATATGAAGTGAGAACAAAAGAGAGAAGGAGTTAGCGTACAAGTCACTTCAATTCATTAGACACTATGTGGGAGATGAACGACACAATCGCTTGTTAATTGCATCATCGCCGATACCTAAAACCGATTAAGTTCCACTTCAAACTGGAGTTGAAAAAGCTCTTTAATGCTGCTTTCTGTGGGGTCCGGTTTTTGAGTCGGCAAGAATGATAGAATCTATCCACTTGAAATAAAAAAGCTGAGGGGAGTGGCTTAAGGAGACTTCGGTCTGAACAAATAAACTCTTCTTTTATGAGTCTAAACACGCAGCTAATCTCTTCATTTACGATTTATTCAATTGCGGATCTAGTTTAAGCGAAGGAACATTGAATGTTGTACCTCAAGAAAAAACCCAACAAAGTGCGTGTAAAACCCAAGAAAGTGCGTGTTTAGTGAGTTACCCTATTGCACGTGCATATGAGGCAGAACATGACTCCAAATGGGGTAATGTCCGGATGCCAGCTGTCACCAATATCGTAGTGCAGAAACCCAAAGTTGCAGCCTGTCGAAAGAAGACGAATTGTTATCATATTACTTACACCTTACTTGAATGCCGCCTTGTTTTAAAGGTTTCGTTTAATAAACAATTGCGCATTAGCGCTACGATCTTTCCTTCCTAACACTAACGTCTTTTGTTGGCTAGATTAGCTTAGATTAAAGAGATAGCTAACTGATTTCATGGCACTCAATGGTTTCAAGCACTTTTGTGATACAAGACCAATCCAATAACATCGCGAAAGACTCTCCACTTTGTTTTCGTGAAGGAATGAGAAGGATTTTTAGCCTTGTAGATCATTGAATAGAATTGCGATGTTTTAAGGGTGCTAGTATATGGCGCTCAAGTACAAAAAGACGAGTTCGGATACACTTCACAAAGGTCTGTCCAATACCAGCTAAAATTATTTCATAACGTTTCAAGAAACTGCTATTTCTAGCTCGTCTAAGTTGCTCATATATCAAAGGTCGAATTAGGCCATTCATACGAAGTTTTACTGTGAGAAACAACCCGATTACTTTTGAAACACTTGCTTGCCTGTTTTCAGGTATTGGCGCTAAGAGCCCGTCTGGGCTAGGCGCCTAATTTAAAACTTTGAAGTCCGGGAAATTTCACGCCATTTTCATTTGCTCAATGGCGCGTGCTATAATTTACGAGATGGCTAAAATTAACTGAACTTGAATGCGGAAAAGAAATTTCTACCGCGCGAAATATTCGCTGGAATGTGGGCAAATGCGGCCGCAGAGCTTATAACTTAGGAATGACGTCTTTGTCGCCGTCACCTTCATCCGCTTTCACTTAGTGTAAAATTTTTCAAAGTCTGTAGACGTTGCTAGAAGAGAAAAAGGAAAACTCGTTCAAAAAAAAAAAAACTGAGCACTATGTATTCTGCGTTACACAGTAATAAAATTAAAACCGAATTTGTGACTAGTCTGACAAAATTCCACCGTCCAACACGAGTTGCCATAGTTTGTTATGTTTAACTTTTAGTTGTAAATAAAGGACACAGAACGTGCCCGGTGATTTCTCGTGGCGTGTTTGACATATGACTTGAGGTAAGCGGTAACATTTCTGAAGTGACTGATAATGCAACGTATAAACACGATCCCACGTTTAGATTCACTTCTAAACCGTTCCCTCAACACAGCAAAGAATTGGCAGTGATGGTGGTAGAATCACAAGTAAACTGACGTTTAACACTGAACTCACCTCCAGCCTTGGTAGATACATGTTGATATTCACTAGCAATCGGTCTCAAAACTAATGTTTCGGAATCCGACGCCGCACCGCATTGGGCCGCAAATAATAAAATCAAAATTGCCATTCCTAAGAAACACATCACGCGTCCCATCGTAGCGAACCTCGACTCAACACTGCTCGCTGGTTCACAGAATACAAAAGCGTGAGAAAGTGAATACGTCACAATCTTTGCCGACAACCCAAACAACCTCACGCCAACTTGAACAGAAAACAAACAGGCACCAGGGACAATATTTATTATTTTCATTGTTCTATAGCTGGATTTGCTTGTTTCCAGCTCCCCCCCTTGGACGTATTTGTCCTTTATAACCTAATATCGTCACTTTACCATTGACTTGTGATTTCCTCAGATTAATAAGCTAGATTGCACGTGATTGAAAGTGAGTGACATCGGCGAGGCCACTCCACTTCATGTACACCCCGATATCACCGATTCGCGTGGTTTGAACACTCAAACTGAGGTTCGGGCGCCTTTAAGTAACCGATGCTTTCTCGACTCTGCATTCCGGGCTTATTTTTTCGCAAAGTTTGTAGTCAAGAGTCTGTGGTTCCGCTGGCACGATTTATCAGTGTTTAGATAGAATTATATTGCTTGTTGACTCAATTAGCCCAATTGTTCTTCTAATAATTGTTTTGTGGCTGACAAACGATCACAGCGTTCATTGAAATGCGTTGTCTCTCTGCACATTCGTTCGATAATCGTATCCCACAATAAAACTTCACACTCTCCCCGACAAAAGTAAACAATTGCGCCGCGGAGGTCTTTTGGACAATGAAGAAACAACCAAATTCAAACCTTTCATCTTGTTTTCATAATATTGACGCGTATTTTGAAAACATTTTTATCGTGTTAAGCGATTCGAACCCAGCAAAATCCTTGTTTAGTTTTCTTGTCAGACCTGCCTAGGGGTTTTGCTTAAAAAGGTAGCATTATGTTATTAACTTTTTTTGTAGTTTTGCCTTCCAAAATCCACCTTATTACCTTGAAAACGAGTTTAATTTTATACAACTAAGCCATTGACTCTGCGGTTTGCGCGAAAATTGATTAGTAATTTGTTAAAAAACTAACTCAACAGCTCTTATTCACGGTGTCGACTCATCTCTTTGCTATACAGCTCAAAAAAGTTCAATACAAACCGAAAAGCGGCAAGTCACTGTACAGCGAAAGATTTTGACGTACGGCGTGTTTAGTGTTGGTTCGGTATGGGAGGAATTTTTCCCGAGTCGACTTTAAGGGTGCCGGGTCGGCATCTGGGTTCTTTTGCACGTCACAAACACGAGACCCTGAAAAGTGGACGACTCCGGCTTACGTTTTGGAAGACCGCTTTAAGATATTATTGGCCTCTCTTGGGAGTCGAGCAAAACAGGTTTTTCCAGAACAAAGTGCGGAATTTGCTAAAAAGAAGACATTTTTGTTGTAGGGAACGCCGATACTGGTAAAATAAAACCTGCTGCGGATTTCCCGCCTGCAGAGGAAACAATGGCCGCGTTAGATCAAACTCTTGGTGTGTGCGTCGACTAATATGCGTACTTAAGACGCTAAAAACCTGATAAAGGCTTTGCTCTTTGAATTGCCCCTCCTTCCAACTTAGATTCAAGTGTTGTTTTTGTGGCCGGCGGAACATCTACCACGGCCAGGCGCTCAAGAAGAGCCGGGTGACTGACTCAGCCATAAAAGCGATCACTGACGATATAACATTAGCATATAAACACTTCATATGTGAAGTGCCTTGGCGTCTAGAAGCTGTATGCTAGGACACGGATAAGAATCAGTGAAAATACCGCCATTTAAATTGTTTTCGCATACTTGCGACCTGAAAGAAAGTGGAGCTTTTCGCATCGAGTGTGAAAAACGGACTATCGCTGCGGTCAATTTGCACAAAAAGAAGAGTTTTGTCTGTGATGTTCCCAGACTGGCTCTTAAAACGATATAGTGAAAATTCCATAGTTTATTACGTAAACCGGATGATAACTCTCTTATCTAAGCAATTGTTCGAATCAGTCTTGCTTAAAGACACACCCACGTGTACAAAAAAGATATCGGACCCAAATTTTGGCAGATTTACGTCTTTAACGTGTTTTAGAAGTACAGGGTCTTTTTAGAATCAATGAGTGAGTAATTCATTGCTTTATTAGTAACGTTTGTTCGTAATAAAGACCTTTGGAAAGTCCCAGAAACACGTAAAAGAAACTAAGATAATAAATCAGAGATATTTAGCAAGCATCTTGTAGTGTTTAATACAGGTCCACTGAGAAACAAGTGCTTTATTTAAAAGAGCTTGTCATCATGTTGTTTTTCTTTTGTTTCTTTTCTGGGACTTACATAGCATACTAGCATGTCGTTATCCTGGTAACGTTAGGTTTTGATCTCCGTGTTTGACGACATGTTTAAAACAATATCGTATTATTTGTGACTACGCAACAGCGATTATCTACAAAGAAAAGTTATTTTGGATATTCTTTAAGATGTGATCACCAATCGTTTTAATGGGACTCTACAAGAGGTATTTAGCATCTAATGGTTTTTAAATTTAGAACCATAGTTCTAAAACAAAGGATGATATGTTTTTTTTTCTTTTCACAAGGGATACCCGTTTTTGCACTTATGGAGTTATGTGGACAGTATGTGTGTTTAGCAAATCAAAGCACCTCCGGCTTCTATCTCTTTCAGTGACGCACAGAATCAAAGATATCCATGCAGAGATGAAAAGAAACATTACAGAACCTCAATCGTCTTTGCTAGAGAGAAAACAGTCTTGTAAACCAGTAAAACGGTTGGCCCTGACAACGTATAAAAGTTGTCCCCGAATTCTGCTGCTAGTGCTTCTAGCAGAACAGGCCGTCTCAGAAACCGTTCTCGGTAACGAAGAATGAATTCGTTGTCAGACTTCGTGCAGAATAGCACACAAAGATAATCAACTCCTGTAGAGGAATGTACCTGAGCTATTTGTCAACGAAACAGTTACATTTTACGAGCGCTGCCGGGGGCGGAATTTATCCAAGATTATCACTAATGGAACATTAATCGGTTTTGGTCGATTTGCCTCATATCTTTTGCAAATGGTTTTATTAACCGATATACTGCACAAAGTAATACAACAGACATTAAAAAACAACGGGCCGAGAAGGATTTCCTAAACGTCCCTTAACTCTACACCAAGGGAGAACCTAAGAATATGTTAAAGAAGTTAGGTTACGAGTTTCAATAGACCACAAATGTTTATGTAATAAAGGTCATTTATCATGCTATTGTCAGAAGCATATATGATATAAAAATAAGTTTTATACTTAATTAAATATCACTAATGGAAAGTAATTCATTGCTTAGTTGTATCCATGGTAGTGTTACTTTTGTTCTATTATAAGATATTTTTGCCTAAGAGCCGAATTCATGGGCTTAGTTCGCGGATTTGCATCTACAGCGTGATAAAAATGGCAACATTACGTCTGTCCTTCGCCGCAATGATTTATAAGTTTTAGCAGCTTTTAATGTAGATGTTTTTAATCTTATTTAGTGATTTGGACATGGAACTTAAAAGTTCTTCCTAAGCAACTTGATTCATAAACTAAATTTGCGCATTACGAATTGACTGTTTGCGAATGTTGCTCGCGAATTCTTGATAAATTTGTTTAGAGATAGTTTTCATTACGGAAGCTTTAAGCAAAGTACCCAAATTACATTACAATAGAAACATAGTAACTAGTGGCTGAAACACGATGATCAGTACACTAGCTGCAAGTCGCTTCACTGAGTCGCAACAAGGGAATCGTCCGCTCGGGTTATTCAGAACTCACGGCCTCGCCATCTTTCTCTTTGTTTCTGCAGCAGTGGCTTCGCTCATGAGGGAGTTTAATT
>Ga0126338_10002611_pt1 | contig 12436 bp, 5 predicted proteins | sample OrbCmetagenome_2_FD_92529 | JGI IMG/M metagenome (GOLD analysis project Ga0126338, IMG submission 92529) | Coral microbial communities from Petempiche,Puerto Morelos, Mexico - Orbicella C C metagenome | ecosystem: Host-associated > Invertebrates > Cnidaria > Coral | place: Petempiche,Puerto... | reverse complement strand
TAATAAGTATTTGTAAGAATTCATTTACTTTGTTAGGTGTAGTTACCTGTCTCTCAGATACATAGGACTGAGGCCATGTCCTAGGGTCCCACCAGTGAGCTTGACTCTCATATTTGGATCCACTTTCCTGTCAATTACCAACGAGGAAACAACATGTTTATAAAAGCACATCAAAAATTTACTTGTTGAAAAATGTGCAGTTAAACCTCCCATAAGCAGACACCCTTAATGGAAGCTAAAATGTAGTGTTTACATGTGGTGGGGACCAATACTCAGTGTCTGCCTTAGGTGATGTTCATCTATGGCCTGGATTGGGGAGACGGGGGGGGGAACTCCCATATAAAAAGGATGGGAGTGCTCATCAGAAATTTTGAAAAGAGCCCCTAAGAGGTACCAAAACCCTGCTCTGTGGGCATGGCTTGAAATGTTTTTCACCTCTGAGAGGTACCAATTCTAATAACCCATTATCTCCTGTCATATGTTTTGTGTTAATTCCACATTAAGGTACTGCAAAAGCTCCAGCTGTGGATCTTTTGAGGCTAAACACCCTAAGAGGTACCAAAACGGCTTTTTGACCCCTAAAAGGTACAACTACCTCTCAAGTCTTGCAAAATTTGCTGCTCCCATTTTTGTGATCAGGAAGAAAGGTTTGTTAAATAAAATTAATGATGCATGGCTGTTACAGTATTTGAGTAATAACATGAAATGATCCCATATCATAATTAGCAGTGAAATTAACTGGGAGAAGGTAATGGCACAGTGGTGAGAGCTCTTGACTCTGACCAATGTGGCCCGGGTTCAATTCCAACCGAGTGCCTTGCTCCGAGAGTTGTACTTTGGGTTCTCTGTTTTCCTCCCTCCACAAAAAACCAACATCTCCAAATTTCAATTTGACCAGGATAGAGGACCTGCATGAAAACCAGCTAAGGCTGACATGGCTTATATTGTAATTTATTAACTCCATATTAGAGACACCCTTGGGAAAGTGTCACCAATTGGTCTCAACCTTGGATTAGACTGACCTCAGTCATGCAAGTCCAATATTTCCACAGTTATTCCTTTGATTTCACCATGTTTGGCTTTTTTTTTTTTCTTTCTTTATTGCAAGATTTTAATACTATTCAGTAAATTTATCTAGCAAGCTCGCATGAACAGGATAATATTATAAGCCAAGTCAGTCTGTCCCTTTACTGTGAATGTTCAATAACCAGGATTTCATATAATTACGTACTTTTATGAAGTAAAACCATGTCTCTGTTGCTAACAGCCGATAAAGAGCTAAGATTACAGCAGGTGGCGCACACTGGGGCCAGTCCAGGTATGGTCTTACATGAAGTGCTAAAGGGGCACTGGAGTCTGTGTATATTATTCCCACAAGGCCAAATGACCTGATGGAGTAAGGAATATTGTTTAATTGTATACTTACATGTACAATAAGGATGTAAGGTGAAAAACATGTTCACACACACACACTTGTAAATATTGTAATTCTTGATCAATATACATATTTTTTCTGTACAGTAAGACTGTGCCTGATTGACAAATAAATATAAGGGAATCTTTGCTGATGTCATGGTATAACATAGCACTCTGCATAGAGATGGCATCACACTAGATACCAAGGTTGTGAAACTTCAGCTTTTGGCGTGTGATATTAGCTTTCAAAAACTGAAACATCTCTGTGTTACAGGCACCAATGAGACCATACACAATTTCTTTGTATAATGTTGAGTTTTTCAAACCAGGTCAACTAAAAGCAGGGCCCAAGAAAAAGGCTGTCCGGTAGCCCAGGACTAGTGAAATGATCGGTCAGGCTAGTGCCTTCTTATCACAGGTTGCCCGATGGGCAAGCATGAGGTGGACATAGCGAAGCAATGTTGGTTTGTTTTTGTTTTTTTTTCCTAATGGCAAACTTCAGACGTTGTGTTTAGCAGACAGTTCGTGAGAAATTTAAGCAACCAAAATAAATTAAAATGGTAATATTTTCCTGACCGCGTGTCCTAGCAGCACAGCGGCCATGCAAGACAAAAGCTTGCCGTAACAAGGTTATCACATAATTATTTTCATTGTTATCTATGTAGTTAATAGTTTGTTTAAGTTAGCCAAGTCGATTCAATGCCATTTGTCTAATTGTCTTGAAGCATATGTAACCGTGGATAGCAAGGAGCGCTGGAGTGGTAGCCAAGATGTCATTTGGTTATTTATAGAACGACTGAACAATGTTTCACATACATGAAATGTGTGACAAGTTAAAAACACTTAAGATCATTTACAGACTACAAAGACAAAGTGTATGACTTCATTGATGTATTCCTTTCCTAAAAGAGAAATCTAAGCGATATTTGGCAAACAGCTGTTTTGAAAAACATGTTGTGTGACAACTTCACTTTCCGCGTGTGTAAAGTAATGCATAAATTAAAACTTCGACTGGGTTTAAAAGAGCTTAAATTTTCAGTGGTTTCTTAGATTCTTGTATGAAAACTTCTTTAGATGAAGAAAAAGTCAGCTGCTATATATGCCACTTTGGAGTGAAGCACTTCTACGTTAGTTGTTACTTCAAACGCATTTTTAGCATGAACTGAATTTACATCTAGAATTTTCTGCGGTCATTTCTTGGAAATTAAATCTTAGAGCCTTAGTCTTTCATTACCCAGTAATTATCGCCATAAATAATGCATGATAAAATAGGGTATGTCGTGTGACCAAATCAAGGTTTCCAATTGTTTATGAAAATATGTCTCCTTGCGTCTCCGTCTACAATATGTAAATTCTATTACAGTACATGTACCTGGAGGATTAAAATAAATGACTTAAGTCTTGCTATTTGTGGATATGGAATTTCCAAGGGGTAGGGAGACCCAATTAGAAAAATCATGGAAAATCCAGGGGGTGGGGGGCTCACCATGAGCCCCCTGGAATGGAAAATCCTGCAAGGTGGAGGATCAAACTGGACCTCCCCCCTCCCTGGTGGGGGTTATGGATATTTTCTGGAACCACACATTGAGTGTTTCTAAATATTTTATTGTATACATGTAAAGTTTAATTCAAAAGGGAAATCAAACAGATTTAGTTAACTCTGAATTATTAATTAATTAATTAATTAATTAATCAATTACTTAATTATAATTATTTTTGCATATTAAATTGTTTAATTATCCTTATGAAATAAAATAATTTCAGGCTAGCTCCTCAGAGATTTGGGCTAGCAAGATGAAATTACAGCTTGCCCAAAGGGCAAGTGGAGTTTTTGAATTTCATCTCACCCTGTGAAAGGGAATAAATGCCATGAATCAGGCCAAGAATGTAGCTTCATTATAAACTGAAAGTTTGTGAAACTATTACATAAGTGCAATAACATCATACTGTATTAAGAGTGAGTAATCCTAATAGAAACCTCACCTGGCAAGTAAATTCTCTGGAGGAAGAACTTTCTGGAAAAATTGGAACTGATACATGTAAAATGTCAAAACATGCGCACCAGAGTAGACCATGAGAGCTAATCCTACAAAGGCAAATGCTCTTTTCCGTCATAGCCTCACTGCCTTGTGGCAGGCCCATATTGTTTCTAAGATCAAGAACATCACAAAGTATATTGCAGAAGGAAGTGATGGTAGCATTATTCCCCCAGTGAGTAACATGACGGCAATGAAATATGGCATCATGTTATCCCATGTAGTAAAGTCAGGGGATATTCTTATATGTTGTGGGGTCTCTAGACGAAGTGGGGAGGAATCAACTAATCCTTGGCAACAGACAACACATGTTATTGATACAGCTATAACTGCCACATCTGGGACAATGATTCTGCAGATATCCAGTGCTGAAACACCATCAAACCTACAGGATTGGAAAAAAATCTTTTGTTAGTGCACTGTCAGTCGAAAACAACTCCCTTCACATGGTCTCTTCACTTACATTGTTCTCACCGTGTGTTGCATAATTATAACGCTGCTTTTTTCCTATGGAAAAAGAGGATGTACCATCGCGCATCTGAGCATGAACACGTGACACTGAAACATGCTCTACTTGGGTGTCAAACATGGCATGATTGCTCATCAAACATTTGAAGTTAAACAGACCACAACAAAAACTTTTGCGCTCTGAAAGACTCTGAAAGTCTTCCCCACACCAATATTTCTTGGTTATACTAGAAGTAAAACAACTTTCTCAAAAGGCGTATGCATATTGACACAGGTCAGGGTCAATTTCTCTGAAGAAGTCTTCAAAGTCCAATCTTTCTGCCATTTTGTGTGCTGAACTTTGAGCATGAAAGTTCATACTAAGCTCTGCTAAACTTCAAATGTTTGATGACTAATCATGCCACCTTTGACACCCAATTAGAGCATGTTTTGGTGTCATGTGTTCATGCTTAGATGCAGGTGACTGTAGATCATTCATAGTCAGGGCTACATTGATAAGGTTAGTATTCATTTTAATTCATTCTATAGCCAGCTCCGTGAGCAGGCAAGATGAACCAATTCTGGTGCTGTAATTGGCTACCTGAGAAGGCAAGATGGAGCTACATGTATCTTGCTCGCTCTGGACTATCCACTGTGTCCCGCAAGAAACACTTCTCTGAAAGCCATATAATAAATCCTTTATTGACCAAGCTTGTTTGGTCAAGATGGTTAGATATAGGCCTTGTTCTTTTTTTTTATGAGTTCATGGACCTTGACTCTATCTTGGTCCATAAACACGCAACAAAAGAACTTGGCCAATATCCAGCCATCTTGACCGGAACAAGCTTGCTCAATAACCCATATCTAAAATGGCATTTCTAGTACCTTCCTTAAAGTTCCAAACAAACATTACAACATAACACAATCATTCCTTTCAAGGGGTTTCTACGTCAGGGTTTATAGCTAAAAGCTGTAATTGTATAGACCACTCCAACTTAAGTGTGATCAATTTGTAAGAGGTTCTCCTCCATCCAGACACAGTACTGAATGTTAAGTTACATTAAACGTTGTAGTCATTACTTTTCCAAAAGCTGTTACTTTGGGGATGTTGCTACAGTACTTCACATTTAAGAACACCCATAAATACATGTATCAATAATTTTGCTTCTTACTTTTTGAGGGATAATTAATTTTAGAATCAGGTCTCAAAAAAGTGCCATCACGGTTTCTGGGACAAGTCCATGTAGATTTTTCAAGCAGGCAAGTAACTTTTTATTCTCCTTTGTCCAATAAGCAAGGGCCCAGGCAAGCTGTATGCCAACTAAATAAAAAAAAGATAGGACTTGCCAAGGGCAAGCAAAATTTGAGAGCTGCTTGAATTCCAGTTTTTTCAAGCCCTGCTTGTCATATTATTATTCAATATACTCAAAAAAGGACAGAGGAAAGTAACGTGTGTTGTGTGTGATGAAAGAGTATATCACATGTACAAAGAAAGAGCAGTCACTTACTTACTAAGTCCAATTTGTCTGGTAAGTTGCTCATACGTTGAACCTGTTAAACAATAGACCATTGTGTTGTTAGTCGCGGAAATCATGCTAAAAAAATCCCGTCATACCTAAATCAGGCTTCAAGAAAATCATTTGGTAAAAAAGTCAAGGTTGAAATAATTTTAAGCAACACCCCAAGCAAGACAACAACATGTACATGTAAGTTGAATAACACTTGATATTATTGCTTACAATTTGGAAAGAAATGTCCGTAGGGTGGCAGGGCTCCCAAGACTATCTGAAAAATAGTCTGTGCCATCAAGGCAAACACGGAGAGACCCAACAGTGCCTTCTGAAAATGTCCTGTAGAGCCAAAAGCAGCAAAGATAAATAATTACAGAGATACAGTGATAAGAACAGTTAAATTGTACGAATGTGGAATTAACACAATGTGACCTACAGGAAGTGTGCCAAACCTGGATTGGAAGTTAAATCTATTTTAGTTTATCCTCATCCCAATCTCTCCTCCTCTCCCCAACAAATTTACTGCCAAGTATTAGTTATCTTACAGTTAACTGGTACTCATTTATACAGTTGGAATGAGAATAATACTGTAGAGTTAATTGTCCTGCCCAAGAACACAACAGTGCAATGTCCCTGGCCAGTGCTCAAATTCAGGCTGCTTGCACCCTACATGTATTTTTTGCTCTGACAAAGCGTCAGCTTCGTTGGCTTTCTACTACAGTGGTTAAGTTAGCTCTATCAACTTTGAGTTGATAAACAGCAGCACATCTGGTAATTATGACAATGCCATCAAGACCCTCCCATCTCAGGGTAAATTTTTTAACTACGAAGTTCATAAACAAGAAGTCAGAATATAGTTATGGCTACAGTTGTCAAGAAATGGAATTGACATTTGCATCAAGCATGCTCCATCACTTTATGGAATTCTCCCCTGGGGTTCCCCACCCCCCACCCCTGCCTCTACCTCCTACATGTACATTGCATGGAGCTAACTCTCTAAAAGAAAAGCACACATGTCAAGTGATCTTTCAAACCTCGTGAGGGATTTGGTAGCAGAGGAATAGCCAGAAGACAACACAAGTAAATGACAGAGAAGCCATTGATTCTGAGGCAACAAGCTGAAAAAGAAACAAACTTGGAAATGTTAAAGAATCATCTACAGTGTTCAATCAAAGTCTGTCAAGTGTTGATAATTTTTAATTTAAACAGAGAATATTCAGAGATACTTATCCAGGGTAATATAGTGGCGCATATAGGCCTGGGTCGCACTAGAGCCAATTTTGTTTGCTTAAAATATTTCCAATTTTTGGCAAGGAAAAAAATTGGCAAAAATTTTGCAAGTTCCAAATTTTGGCAGTAGTCACACTAGGTTTACATGCTGGAACCAAAACATTACTGATTGAAATATACGTAACTATATGGTGCCAGAACTGTAACAAGGGCTCATGCGAGACTTTAACTCTTCACAGATTTTTATTCATGCTGTATGTTCTTCACTCTCCACTATACAGCAACTCGTGAATTCCAGCCCATAAATGGACGAGCAGTTTTGCTCGGCTTGCGTTTGTGTTGTTGCTTGCCCCACTTGCGATCGAAGAAGATTGTCTCGCTGAAGCCATTCCTTCAAATTGCTGCCAGTAACCAGATCCAGGGTATGAGTCATAAGAATTTGAATAAAAACGCTGCTCATATTCCTCGTTTGCATTGAAAGTAATTGTAAAAAGTGTCAGATGGGCCGGGTAAAAAATGATTTTGTCCCAGCATCACATTCGCCAAACTGGACTAGCTGTCAAAGTTATCTTCTCACCATAATTTTATCCAGGTATGTTTTAAAAAATATGACAGTTAAATGGTTAAAATAACAAAACTGTTTGCTTTGCCAAAATTTGGAAGCCTCTGAGGAAGCACTTCAGCTTCTTTGAAGATTGGCAAAATTTTGGCAACCCGCAAAAATTTGGCAAGTTTTGGTAACTGGGGGACGCACTTATTTTATGCTACTTGTTGACAGATCCAATGACAGATTTATTACTTATATAAACAAAATTGGCTCTAGTGCGACCTGGGCCATAGCAAGTAAAAATTTTCAAAAGAGCAGTTTTGAAAGTGTAGTCAAATTACCAACAAATTACGTCACCGGCAATTATGGAGTTGTAACTTATGTGGTTGTAATTTAACTGACCAACTCCTTTGAGAGCTTTCGATTCTAGAGACTGAAAGAGGTGTCAATTAAATGACATGCTTCGTTCCTCTAAAAAGAAACTATTTAGTCACACGGTAAACGGTAAAAAAAGGTTGGTTGGTGGCATTTCAAATTGATTTGTTTTACGTCTGAGCAGGTCGGTGTCTCACCGTGTTAACACGATGAAAATTGCGTGCAAAAACCCTCACAGTCTCTCAGAAACATGAAAAGCTGGTCTCCCAAAACAACAAATCATTCAGTGCAAAACAATTGAACGTAAATTTATATAACAAATCGTTTAAATCAAATACACACGAGAAAGACACCCCCATGCATGCCCTCACTACGATCCAGCTGTTACGAAATAAGCATGAAAGAAACGGACAAGAACAGGCACCTCCTAACAAGACGAGAGGAAGAATCCATCTAAAGAGAAGCGTGCAGACTACAAGCGAAGACATGTCTTGTTCCTCAGAATATTCAAGTGCTCTTCTTGAACTTCAAACGAAAAAGATCACGATTCCTGTACTTGCGAGGTGTGCGAAGTTTCAACTTTACCCCCGAATCGGGGAACATGAACGTACAGCTTCCTGTAAAAGGCGCTTGTAAATAAAGAACTTGGCTAACAATTAGGCTGTGTGGGAAATTACAGTGAGAAATAAAACTCTTAGCTTAATTTCAATTAGGACTTCCCGGACAAGAAGCCAGAATTAAAGCCACATGATATGATGGATTTCCTTCAAATTTTCCAAAACGAAAACACAATGAGCCCACGGCTTATAGAGTGGTGGTCAGCTCGGCACGGAGTTTCATGGCAACTTTCTGTCATGTAAAGCATCTAAAGCATCCCATTTGTGTCGCAGTATTCTAATATTTGTTTTTTGTCCTATTACGGTTGTCCGTTAGGAGTTCTGTCTTTCAATTTTTCTTTGTGAATTCTAAGTTCTTCTCAGTGTAAATTCTCAAGAGTTTTTTTTTTTAATTCTTCCATCTGTACATCTATAACGTAAATTCTGTATTCCCATTACCGCTTTTCGCTTTCGAAATTCTGCCCTTTATATATCGGCAGATTGCAACATCGCAAATAATGGACCTTTTTGACGATGTCATGCTTTTCCGATTTTTTATTCAAACAAATGATACGTCTCGCCACTCGATTTGATACCAAACTTGCAAACTCCAATCACATTCCCTCGTTGTTGAGGAGAAAGACCCTGGTTGCTCATGAAAACATGGAACCCTAAACTTACCAAGGGTCTTATAAAAGAAAAGTATGCCAAGGAGCCAGCTTTCCCATATTTACTAAATTCGGCATGATCAATTGATCTAGGCAGGCCTATATATATGAAAAACACGAAAAATGTTCACATTATGTGACATCGAAGTCGAGAGACATAAATAAATTGTACTGCTCAAACAACGTTTATTAGAGTTATTTTCCTCCCGTACTTTTCATCATTTGGTTGTTCATTAGGGTTTGAGACAAGAAAAGTCTGGATCGAAACGATATGCGGAACTCGTGTAACAGGCTTTTGAGGGCATCGGAAAATTACGCTCGCTTGAGGAAGTACTCAAGTCTAGATCAGCAAAGTTCAGCAACAGAATTCACAGCAAAACGTATCTGCTATAAGTGCTAAATGGTATGAAAACGTATCAAACGTAACTTAGTTCTGTAAAGGAAGACGTAATGGCCTAATGGTTGACTGCCAGGGACCGTAACTTGGAGGAGTGCATTGCATGACGGGAAGACGCTATCCAAGATAGCCCGAAGGGTCTTTTGATTACGTTTTATTGTTATCATCGCTGAGAGTCAAAACCAATGTGTAGTATAAAACACCAGGGGAATAAAGGGTTGAGATACATCATTTAGAAAATATTAGAGTATTGAGGGATTCTAGATGTTTCATTCGGTTTCCGTCATTAAATCGTGTGTCTCAAATACAATTGAAGTAAAATGTAATCGATGGATATAAACTGAAAGCTCTTTTCTGACACACAACAACAGTTCCTGTGGGCATTGCTATGTGAAACTGTCTACCACTATACTGGTGAAAAAAGGAGCGTTCGTTTTTCGATAGTATAAGACTACCTTAAGTCGCCAGCGACATGTAAGCGCTGATCAGATTCCGACACAGGTTACAACCTTGAAAAGTATTTTTACATTGAAACGATTTTCAAGATCAAGATTTAGACACTCTCTTCTGGAAGCCATACTGTATATTTACAACTGTCATGTTCCCAGCGATAACAACTTTTACACCAATTTACAGCAATTTCACAGAAATCAGTTTTGTAACATATACACTCTTGCACGCTTTACAAGATACTGGGTTAGGTTAGCTACAAGCCCTAACAAGTACTTTGAAACCTAAAACCATTAAACTGAATGCAATATTGACCGTTTGTGTATAAGACGGAAGCACGTTCAGAATCACTGATCTAGTCTGACTAAAAATTTATTTATTTATTTATTTATTTAACATTTCTTTATACACGGTTAAAAATCATCAGGTAATACTAATATTTAAAATTAATACTAACAAACTACTAATAAACAGTCCATGCTAAATACTAATTAATAAAAATTGAAGTAGTAAATCCTAATTTAAATATTAAACTAATCCTGTTTTCCATGAATGCCGTGTCTAACTTAGCTTTTAAAATTCAAATTAGTCAAAATGATATTGACTTTAATAGCATCAGAGAGGAAACGAGCCCCAGAAGTACCAATCCAGTTACTACTCAAATCCAAATTAGTCAAAGTGGTATTGACTTTAATAGCATCAGAGAGGGAACCAGCCCCAGAAGAACCAATCCAGTTACTACTCAAATCCAAATTAGTCAAAGTGGTATTGACTTTAATAGCATCAGAGAGGGAACCAGCACCAGAATCATCAATATGGTTGAAACTCAAATCCAAATTGGTCACTGCGGTGCTGACTTTAATAGCATCAGAGAGGGCATCAGCACCAGAGGCACCAATCTGACTACCTCTCAAATTCAAATTAGTCAATACGGTATTGACTTTAATAGCATCAGAGAGGAACCCAGCACCAGAAGCACCAATCACGTTACCACTCAAATCCAAATTAGTCAATGCGGTATTGACTTTAATAGCATCAGAGAGGGAACCAGCGCCCGAAGCACCAATCCAGTTACCACTCAAATTCAAATTAGTCAATACGGTATTGACTTTAATAGCATCAGAGAGGAAAGCAGCACCAGAATCACCAATCCCGTTATCACTCAAATCCAAATTAGTCAATGCGGTATTGACTTTAATAGCATCAGAGAGGGAACCAGCACCAGAAGCACCGATCCGGTTACCACTCAAATTCAAATTAGTCAACGTGGTATTGACTTTAATACCATCAGAGAGGAAACCAGCACCAGAATTACCAATCCCGTTATCACTCAAATCCAAATTAGTCAATGCGGTATTGACTTTAATAGCATCAGAGAGGGAATCAGCGCGAAAATCACCAATCTCGTTACCGCTCAAATCCAAATCAGTCAAAGTAGAATTAACAGAAAGAGCCTCCCAGAAATACTCAAAGTACCATGATAGATCAACATGTAACTCTAAAGCCTCAATGTCAAGGTGGGAACCAAAAGTATGCAACAATTGCGATAGAAGGTTTTTCTTATGGGTTGCGCACTCCCTTATACAGTCAAACGCGAATTTCAGATTCCTACGCTTGTTTTGTTTCTTTAATTGAAGTTTGCTTTTCATGTGTGCGGCGATAGTTTTTACGAGACACACTGCGGTTTCTTTGCATCGTGAGACAACAATTCCAGTCATGAACAAAAACACTTGTTTCAGTTCATCTAAATATCTCTCATCAGTCACTACTGTGTCACAGTCAACTTCTCCGCTGAGAATCTTCGAAGCGAGAAAGAAACCACTAAAGAATTCTTGAAAGCTCTTGTGCATAAATCCGTAACGCACACAGCGTCTTCTTCGACTACCTAGACTGACTTGGACTGATAAAAATCCAAACTTAGTTAAAAGACTTAAAACGGTCGAACTGCAATCAAATTTGCTTTGTTCAATATATAGCTGTCCTTCACACAGAGATCTGAACGCCATATGCCCCAGATGTATCAGCTCATTCTCGTAAACTTTAATTAGGTCGTCGCTGCTACTCGACAATTTGTTCTTCTCTTCATATCTTCTCAAAACACAGAGTACAATTTCAATGTACAATTGAGTCCTGCTATTCGGAAAAGAACCCTGGAAATCCTCGCAAAGAAGGCAAAGTAAAGTGGTGTTTAAAGGATTTGCCATCATTTCACATAAGTCTTTAGACTCTGACCGAGGTGAAAGTTGTTCTAGGAGTTTGTGTGCCAAAGGTTTGTTGTTTTTAAAATACTTGAAGATGAAACTTTCTGCATCTTTCATAGTAAATCCCACAATTTCCCACAGGGTATCACAGAACCGCCTAAATTTCATTCCAACTTCATGTCTAGATGTAAAAACAATGTTACATTTAGAGAATTCTCTACATTCAGCAATTTTTGAGTACATGGTCAGTTTACTAGGATCATCCACTTCATCTAAACCATCAAGTACTAACAAAACTTTGGACTGATTTTCACGGACGAATTTGAAAAAGTTTTCTTTGGAGTCTTCGTTAATATCTTCGGGGAGAATTTGCTCTTCGATAGCCTCCCAGATGTTAGTTTCGATATCATGGCATCTAAGCAGTAGCAGCAATTCGATTGCTGGAAAAGACTTGTCCCATTCTTCCCGTCCATTTGCCCAGTCATACGCCAGCTTTTGACAGTAAGTTGTCTTTCCCATACCAGGATCTCCTTCAATCAAAACAGTCCGTGGCTTCTGACAT
>Ga0126338_10002610_pt1 | contig 12436 bp, 2 predicted proteins | sample OrbCmetagenome_2_FD_92529 | JGI IMG/M metagenome (GOLD analysis project Ga0126338, IMG submission 92529) | Coral microbial communities from Petempiche,Puerto Morelos, Mexico - Orbicella C C metagenome | ecosystem: Host-associated > Invertebrates > Cnidaria > Coral | place: Petempiche,Puerto... | reverse complement strand
TTGTTTTAAATATAATTTTTTTTGTGTCCGCTTTTTTTTGGGGTGCTTTTTGTTTGGTTTTAAAAAGTGGGGTGTGCCCCCCCCCCCCCCCCCCTGTGTCTTGTGATATCTCTGCTTGAGCAACATGAGATTCTATCTTTATCACTGCTGAGATACCCCATTTATAATGTTGCATTTCACTTGTTTCCTGGTTTCAGATCTCTGTATATAAGCAGCAATCAACCTGATCACTTCTCAGATTTGTAATATTATTATGGAAAATTTGGGGTTGATTGGAATCTTTGATTTTCCTTGAATGGCTGGGAAAAGCATTGGGGGCACGAGAGGCTGTTTACTCAACAAGCTTCTTTCCTAGGGGTATGTCTGGGCTAGTGAACTTTCTGCTGGACAAGTTCTTATGAAAATCTAATCTTCATTGTCCTCCATCTAATAAGAGGGCATTTTTTGGAGATGATCAAGTTATAATTTAAGATAATCAAGCAATTCTCATCACCTGTCCTCTTGCATTGTTGTAAACGGTATAGACCTATTTCATGAATTGATCAGTTCTACAGATTACCTGCAGAGTTAAGTCTGTGAGGTGGAAATCTGTAACTTATTCTCTGTTGCATTCCCTTAACAGAATGACTGCTGACACTGACAATCCTTTGGTAATGGAGGTGTTGACTGCATCCTCTACTGCTTACTCTTACTATCCTGATGTCAAGATCTCTGAGGTATGTTAAGTGTTAATTGACTGAGTTGTCCCTTAGGTACTTGTAGAGGTTTGGATGTAAACTAGCCAGGCCACTGTCTCACCTGATGTTGCTAATTATCATTACCAACATTCGTTGCAGTACCCACATGCCGTTGGCAAGAGCACTCTGTTGATTGCTGGTCTTCAAGCCAGAAACAATGCCAGGGTTGTGTTCTCAGGCTCTTTGGATTTCTTCAGTGACGAGTAAGTTGCTACATTTGTTTTGGAAACAAGCACTACTTAATATGTACAAGTGTGCAATTTCAAAATTACTTTGAAATGGAAGTCTCTTCTAGACCACATGCATATTTTTTTGTGTGTAACTACATGTATGTGCTTGATGCTGTTTAAAGTTATGAGTTGCAACTTTTATAGTCAACCTGGCCATTCACTATCATGTGAGCAATTTGCTCTCAGAACATTTGTGGTTATAGTCCAGTAAATTCAGTGCAGTATTGATTGATATTGTAGTTTGATAAACTTTGCTAGTTAGGGGGAAAAAAAAGGCCTTTTGTTCTTGTTTGTTTGTTCTCTGTTGATTGCCCTTGACTGTGCCATCTTGCACATGTTTTACTTTCCAGAGAGCGATTGGATATTTCCTAAGCATCTTCATTGTGGCAGTTTAATTTTATTTTGACTGCTTATTCACTTCCTACTGTTAACATGTAATTTCACCATGCAGGTACTTCAACAGACCTGTGCAGAGTGCAAGAGCTGGCTCCAAACAGTATGTTTCTATTAACAGTATTTATAATTGTAGAAATTAAAATTTGAAGTTTTTTAACTTCTGTTTATTTAAACTATGTGATGTCATGACCAGTTGAATAGATTTTGATGGGGTTCGGAAGTTGATAAATTATGTATTTCTTATTGTTTCAACATTTCAAATGAAAAAACAAAGTGAAGTACAATATGGTGCACTTATTTAGTGCTTAAGAGAGCCTCGTTCTTTGAAAAATAGTACTAACTAGTGCATCACTTGATGTTAGGTACTCTAAAACTGGAAACCAAGACCTGGCCATTGCCCTGAGTGAGTGGGTTTTTAAGGAGAATGGTGTCCTTCGTGTTGGAGAGGTTGAACATCACCGTGCTGGAGAAGCCTCACCTCCTGTTGCTTACACCATAGAAGAAGATGTGGTAAATAATATGCATTATTATGCAGTATGCACGTGAACACGTATCATATGAGCTCAAAATTCAGTTCTTGTTTGATTTATCACAACCCCTTGTCTCAACCCCAACCTTGATTCTGTTGGCTCATTGGAAGATTAACATGTCTGCCCTGACTGTACTTTTCCTGCTAGTTTCACCGTGCTGATCAGGGATCAAACAATCATTTAGTTTAAACTTATGACCATAGCAATGCTAGATCAGTCCAGGTATTTGGAAGGGGGATGTGGTAGGGAAAGAGAGGTTAACATTCTTACTTGTGTACACGTACCTTTGAACATGTTACCCTGCGAGCAGCTAATTTCTCCTCTGCCCAGCACCGTGCTATGTTCTCATTCAGTGTAGGAGTCAAGGAACTGTTCACAGGGTGTTGTTCTCTTCAAGTTTTCAATTCATTTTCTCAGGAAAATGGAAGTTTCTCATCTTTACAATTCCAGTTGTTGTGTTGAGACCTACATGTATATTTATTTCTGCCTAGGATAGGACAGCAATTTACAAGCGCACATGTAGCTGCTTGATCTAAGCTTACGCAGAAAAGTAGATATTTTAGGCCACTTGTTAGGAGCTTACCATTCCAAGCGGAGCTTCTCCATCTAAAGCATTGTCGTAGAATTTCTTCCTGGAGCTAGGCAGAAAGTGCTCTAAAACCCTTTAACAGTGATCAAAAAATCCTCTCTGTTCATAAAATAATGCATACTTTGAAGGCTACCAGATCACCTTGTTGTTACTATATGCCATGGATACACTTTTTTCTTAGGAATATCTAGCTGTCAAATGTAAAAGGATTATTTAATCCTTGAGATTCTGGAAACACCAATGAAACACATGTACCAGGTGATCTTTCGTGCAAAAACATGATATCTTCTTAGTGAGAAAGTAACAATTGCTATCATTGCATAATAAATCACGCCTTTTGCAACCACAGTGAAATTTTTCGGTATTTTATTGGTGTTGATATAATAATAGAACGTTACATGGCCGCTTTGAGATACGAAATTTCTCTTCTTGTGTTGTAAATACTTGAAGATGAATTTCGTATCTGTGCACAGCCACGTAATATACTCTATTTATTTTTTCTCAAGCATCTGATTGGGCCGGAATCCTAAATCCTGGAATTTGATTGGCTAATCATGGGTTCGTGACCGTTCCAGCTTTTGACAATGCAGCCTACTACGGGCTGGATTTTTGACCTCGGGCTTGAAAATGCTGCAATTTAAAGACCACGGTCACAGTTTTTCACTATACAGACCTCCCGGCCGGCAAATAACATAATTATATTTCTTTTCTTTCAATCCAGGTTTACAGCATCAGAATTGAAGAGCTGGTGAATGGAAAGTGGGAATCCTTCCAGGGAACCGATGTCCAGTTGGAGTTTTTCAGGATCGACCCATTTGTTAGGATCACCCTCAACAAGTCCAATGGTTCGAGTCAATTTTACCTTGTTTTTGAAATTGAGCAAATTATTGTTGTTGTCTTTGAATAGTATGAGAAAATCTATCGACTAGGCTTGAGAAGACAACATAAACTGATCTTGAGTCCAATTTTAGCTCTGAAGGTCAATTACAAAGTGTCATTGTGAACCTGAGGTGTGATGTTCTGTTTTCTGTTTGCAGACGGCCTTTTTGTTGCAAGGTTCAAGCTCCCTGATGTGTATGGGGTATTCCAGTTTAAGGTTGAATATAACCGCATTGGATACACTTACCTTCACAGCAAGACGCAGGTAACTGTCATTTTAGTGTGTGTTCTAAGTTGGGAGAAACAGTATTCCCAGTCACTTCACATTATGGTGCAACATAAGAGCCATTAATGCTAAATTTCTTATCTGTTGTTGTTGTCTTCATCCTCAGGTGTCCGTACGTCCCAGAGAACACACACAATATGAACGGTTCATTCTGTCTGCCTACCCATACTACGCTAGTGCCTTTTCTATGATGATAGGGTTGTTTATCTTCAGCCTGGTGTTTTTGCACCATCGAGATGAAGGGAAAAGCAAGGCTGAATGACCTTGTACTCAAAGGCACTTCATAGCCTTGAGCTAGTAGTTTGTAGAATTTTTTATTCAATAAAATTCATAACTTGTTAACTTGCCCTGTGTATGTCAATATTCAAAATTTACAACTCACTGGTGATATGTAGGCTTCCTAAGAGTTCCTTCTACTATTAGTAGAGCTGGGCTGCCAAGAAGAGCACCATAAGCATAGGAAATACACCACATGCATGTACCCTATGCACACCCTACAACAACGTGCAACATGGCGGCCAAACTCCATGGCATGCAGCCTTGATTTACAGCACACATCTTTGATATGGCAGGAACTTCATGGTAGGAAAGATAGTCACCTTCCCCTTTGCCCCATAAATGCTAATCACAAGCAAACGGCAGTAAATAAATGCTAACTGCAAGCAAACACAGTATATAAATGCTAACTGCAAGCAAACACAGTATATAAGAGCAAACTGCAGGGCAACTATATGGGTGGCCTACCATGAATTATATGCCCTTTGATATTGGACATCCATGTTATGGTCAATTGACACCTGTCAAATCAAGGTATCTGCTGACCAGTATCATGTGACCATACTGTGGGCTCAGGTTTAGACCTCATTGAGGCCGCATGTTTTTTGGAAGTTTACCGTTGCCCAGATACTGGTTTTCAGTTGGATCACAGCCTCAAGCACGGTTGTAATTCTTGGGGAGGAGGGGGTACATACAAAGGCTTAATTTCAGGGCAAATTAACCCCTGGTTTGTTCATATTCACAAAACATGAAAAAGAGTAGACTATTTTGTTACTTCTAAAAAAGTCAAAAAATTAGGCATGCTTTAGTTGATAGTCTCCTTTTTGTCGAGTCTTCAACTGGAAAAAATAGTGAAACCACCTGCCAAAAATTAACATAACAAACAGAAAAAGTGTTCAAAGGATTCTGGTAGTTGTAGTCAAATGACACCATGCAAATTGCCTATTACGAACTCCACTTTTAGGCTTGGCTACATGTGACATGTGTTAGGGCAATGCCTCACGCAATATCCACTCTCCCCTCCCACACCACCAACACAAAATATCCAACCCTCCCCCTTAGGCAGCAGCACTTCATGCATTCCTCCAAACACTGGCTTTCGAAACCCTCCCTGTCAACCTTCCTCGGGGTGCATACATTACACACTACACAATCAGACAATTAAAATAACTGCAGACAAAATGTTCTTTTCTCTCAATTCCTACAAAGTATTTACAGCATTGCAAATTGAAAATGAACCTACAGGGCCTAATATAAACCTTTAATGCCAGTTACATTTTAATTTAATATGCCTTTGTCAAGGAAACACACGACCCCTGTGAAGTGTCAATTAAATTTGATCAAAAAATACAGCGAGATATTTCACTAGTACATTGTCAGAATTACCTTCTAGTCGCAGAGGACTAATGCAAAATATTCATACAACCCATTCATAATATTTCAGGGTTTCTCGTTATGGATGGCATCCACAATAGTCTGTTCCATTGGTTAAGCTTGTGCAGAAATTATCATGCAATCTTAAAAGGATTGCATGAAAACAAATGTACCAGGTTAGCTTCACCAAAAGCTTTGCTTTCAAATGGAACTTTACATTACACCATAGCTATTAAACCCCACCTCTGCGAGGCTTTTACAGTGCATAATATTTCAACAATGTCTTTTTTCAGTAATCCCAATGCGTTGTCAGTCCTAAGCTGATTGTCAAAGATTTTTTCCAATGTTAGTTCTACAAATTCCCTTTACTGGATGACAATTTTTTCATCTATCATCAACTGACTTCTTGACAATTAAACGTGTGGACAAAAGAGCAGACCTCTTTGTTGCCAGTTTAAGTAAAATTCAGGATTGCTACAGCCATGTGATAGTTGGCAATTCTAAATGACCCAATTAAGGAAATTTCTCAATGGAGAACAGAACTCCATATCAATGGATAGATGTTCTCTCCTTGTTTTCCTTTACGAGTTTGTAGTTGTATAGATCAGATTGTGTCATTTCTCCTAACATCACTCTCTCAAGTGGACATGTGAGGAGAAAGAAAATCATTGGCTTGGCGAGAGTAATTGCCTAGAAGTGTGAAGTATTGTTAAAAGAAATTTAAGATGGATTCTGCTCAAAGTTTGAGCAATAAGTGAAAAAATTATTTACTAACAATCTACTCACAGCACGGTAACTTCCTGAACACTATTTAAAACATCTCACTCAAACTAATTTCTTGTGATTAAAATCTCAAGCATTCTCAAGAAAGTTAATGTGAAACCTTGTAAGAATGCTTGATGCGTGCAAAATTGTGTTTTCAACTAACGCGAAATGTCCACTTTAATGGAAATATGGATAACTTCAAGTCATATTTTCTCTTGCGGGGTAAGCTTGAGAGTTTAAGTCTAGATAAGTTCTTTTTACATATATTCAAAACATTACCATGCTATGAGGTTTTTTAGGTAACTTTATGTTTGCCATTATTGCTCAAAATGCTCTGCAGAAATCATCTTAACATCACCTTCCATCTATGAGGATTATGCTGTCTAAGTTTGGGGCTGAAAGCATTAAAAATAACTTTTTAAAATTATAGAACTAATTTTGCATTACAGTGTACATAACTTAATAAATCATATAATGATAAACGCATTATTCCAAAATGGCCACCATTTAAGTATTCTTTTGTTTACTTGCAAATTAGCCCTTTTTGCCTCGCTCTTAAATTCAAAATTCAAAAGAATATTTTCTCTTAAACAAGGCAACAAGGGCTCATTTTCAAGTAAACAAAAGAATACTAAAATGGCGGCCATTTTGAAATAAGGTGTATTATGAAACTGCTGTGTTTGAGTGACCTCAGCTACCAGTATGTCAAAACATAAAACATTTTACGACACATTTGAAGATGTACATGTAGTACAACATTAAAAGCAACACAGAAATAAAAGAAAATTTCTCACATAAATATTTGAAAAAAGTCACCTAACAAAGAAAATTTGAGATAGATTGTGAATGAGTAACTCTAAAAATTCAGAGTTCGTATGTTATGTTTAACATCCTAAGGAACCCAGAAGAACAAATACCATAACAAAAACAGATACTTAGCAGCAGTCTCCCTGTGTTTGTGTAAGGTCTGAGAAAACCAATGTGTTGGTCAAGAAAAAAATCCATACCCACACCAAGGAAGGTCACTAAAAATTCTGAGGGGGAGGGGGTCTCAAAAGCCAAATGCTTAAAAGGGAAAGTATGAAGCTTAACTGGAAATCCAGTGGGGAGTGGGGTACAAAGAACATAACAATCCTTGGTCTGGGACAGGTACGGGATTTTAGAGAAGGGGTTTGAAAGAAGGACCACCAAAGGCAGGGTCCCGTAGGGGGGTTCAGGGGCATCCTCCCCCTGAAAATTTTTAAAATTGAGGTACTCCAAAATGGGATTTCTGGCATTCTGAGGCCAAGTCAGTGCGTTATATTAACGTCTCACTTTTTGAAATTAGGGGGTTCGACTGAACCCCTCTGAATCTGCCCCAGCTTGGTGGAGGCATGGATATCATTTTTCTAGAATCACACAATAAGACAGGATAGTACGGATATCTGGGGAACTTTTATGTTTACATGAAAGGTGAACTGTTGGTTAAAATTACCTGGAAAAGGAGGGGAACGGGTGGTGGAGGTCAGGGAATGGGATACTCCAACGCATATTAAGTCATTCAATTCTGTACTGAAATCTTCAGTTGGCTGTTTCAACTGCAACTAAGGTCTGATGTGGTCACCGGTTTGACTTTGCAAGAGACAAATACTTTGTCAGTTATTGAGATTTAAAAAATCGATGTCTGGCCTCTTTTCATTATAGTAATTTATTTAGAAGTGTGAAAGGGGAACCAAATTTAAAACAGATTTTACGGTTGGCACACACCAAGGGGCAAGTCCCAGTGACTTATCCCTGCATCAAGTTTTGGGAGCAAGGCCCTTTGTGTGCAACAGCCATTTGTGTCAAAAAAACAAGTCGCAGGGACCTAATTTTGTTCTGTGACTTGTCCGACAAATTAAAATTGGTTTGAATTCAAATTCAAATTTAAAAATACAAACTTGTTTGACAGCTAGGGGCCCATTTCTCAAAAGCCCTGGAAACTTTTTAGGCCCGCAAAGCCATTTTGAGTCAATCTGTATCTAAAAACAGAGAGGTGTATATGAATGACACTCCGTGTATGAACAGAAACTCTGTGTATGAAGAGAACCTCTATTAAGAATGTGTGACAAAAACAGCTCTGTAATCATAAGGTTTGAGATTTTGCTACGAGACCTTAGAGAAATGGGCTCCAGGCCCGTGCAACTTGTCCCTCGATTCCCTTTGTATAAACTGTTTGTGGAACTACTCCCTGCAACCAAGCCCTTCACGTAAACTTGTCGCAGGAACTAGTTCCAGGGAATTGTTCCCTTGTGTGTCAATCTTTATATCTAATATGGAGTTTACTTGAAGCCCCGAGCAGTGAACATCCGAGCCCATCTTTCCCCACTTTTGGGATTGTGCAACACGTTATACAAATACATTTACATGTGACATAATTTAACTTCATGTATATTTAAAATATTATCTACCTCACTAGATTCTGAGGAAACCCTGAACTGCATTTTACGCAAAGGTATGAAGACGTGGATAAAAATATTAAAACGTGCATGTATGTACAAAAGGATATAAACATCAAGATACACATCTCTACCCCAACAGTGACTAATTCTTGATATTACACTTCACAGTTAAGTCCTAATTACCACATATGCTCCAATATATTATTAATAATATTTCTGTTTTGTTTCATTGCACTACCTCAGAAGAAAGAGGCGAAGTAACTGAACTAATATGTAATTATTTCCATTGCTGTGCGATTACCATACTGCATACCAAAAAGGGGCTAGGTCATGGAATTTTGCAATAATTATTTTAGGCAATTTCAGACCTGATGAAATGATCATAGAATTAACTGAAATAGCCCAATTATTATGACAAGTTCAACCTGCATGACATGGATGGGTAAAATTGGACAGAATTAAAACAGATTGCATCAAGGCAAACTTGAAAACTCTTGGGACAAGGATTTTCAAGTTTATCACAAATTTGTATGAAAGCACTATTTATAATGTTCAGATATCATACTTTTTGGTTATGTGGCTGTGATTTTACCCATAAAAGACAGTTGCTCGAGCTGCCTGTTTGAAGTTTAGAGCTCATAACTAACCACAATAATATACACAGAATTAGCTACAATACCACAACCTAGCCCCTTTAACTATGCATTCCAATGTTGGCCATTTCAATCAATCAGTGTTGGGTGCTCTACGACTTTCTAAAGCCAGAGTGCTTTGCTTTATTCCTGCAATGTGATTGGCCAATATTTTTGAAGTGGCCCAGTGAGCATTTCATCGTCTTACAAAGACTGAAAGAAGTTGAACATATGAAAAGTAGTTTTTCCTTGTTAACTTTTAATGTAAATTTAGGATCCTGTACAGAGAACACTGTCCAAGTCAGTACTGGTCTGAAAGAATAGGTGGTTCCAGAGAAAGTATCCCTGATCTTTGTAATCGAGTAGGCAGTTCTTAGTTCTTAATGACCAGTCAGAAATCACAATAGCTTCCAACAATGACAACCTGCCACATAGTGCAGGAGCCCTTCCCCCCCCCCCCCCCCCCCACCCCCCATGAAACTGCCAACTTGATGTATTACAATTTATTACATGGCTAGCTCTGCGAGCAGGCAAGATGAATCAAATCCTGCGCTGTGATTGGGTACCCGAGCGGGCAAGATGGAGCTATCTTGCCCGCTCGGGACTACCCACCGTGTCCCGCAAGAAATATTTCCCCGAAAGCAATATAATAAATCCTTTATTGACCAAGCTTGTTCAGTCAAGGTGGCTGGATATTGGCCGAGTTCTTTTTTTGTGAGTTTATGGACCTCGACTCCATCTTGGTCCATAAGAACTCGGCCAATACCCAGCCATCTTGACCTCACACTTGGTCAATAACCCATATGTATATCTGACGAAGTCCTGAAGCTGAATGTGTCATGAAAGGTTAAAAGTGACCTAAAAGTACCTCTTTGACCTGAGGTTTAACAATCAGTGACCTTACTACATGCATGTTCCTGTCTGAGCTTTTCACCACTAGAAAAGCTGTCATGTGAATTGACTAACCCCTCAAGTGGTGTAGCCTCTGAATTAAGGTAAACAAACTGCTTTTGCCTTCAAAATTGAAGGGAAATTTATCTCTAAGAAAAAAGTTCACATTCTGGACGCAATCCTTGTTGCTCGCAGAGGTTATTGTTCAATACATCTCTGTTATGGGATATGTACTAAACTTGTCCCCTTGTGGGGAGAACTTTGACTACAAGGCTATTGCTGTAAGAAACCAATATCTTCCAGTTACAGTTGAAACTTAGCCCTATAAAGCATCAGAGACAAAAATTTCATCTTAAAATACTCCACTGTTGAAATCCCCCTTCCTACTAGCTTGCTATGCCTGCCAGACACACTAAATTGTTTCCATGTACTGTATTCAAATTTACATTTGGCTGAAGAAACCTTCAACCTTGTGAAAGCTGTAGATTTAGGCATTCTTTAGCAATGGCCTGATGGATAAGGTTCTCCTTCACTTGTAAACTAAGAGACTGCTAACCTGTAGCATTTAAATAAATGTTTACTTCACACTATTTACCTACATGTACTTTAAAACATGTCACAAAGTCTGTAAGTCGTAGACTGATCTCATTTCTTATTCCTCCCACCCAGTTATTAACATCACAGTTCTTGTTGCACTACCTGTATTTAGAGCAATGAATCCCAATCAAATTCTTCGTCCTCATCATCATCCATACCTGTCGCTCCTCTTGTTTGAACCATTGTCGGTTGGTTAATTGACGTTACTTTGATTCCAGGGATGGAGTGCACAGAGCTTCCACTGTAACTTGCCGAGCTACTGTAGCTTTGCTGAGAGCCTTGTAGCGGAGAGCCGCCCGGCGTAAACTGAGGATTGCTAACTTGAAGTAATCCTTGTGAATTACCCATGATATTGCTGCTATTGGACGAGGACGGACTTATCCTGCGTGCCGATGGGTTGGCTTCAGGAATGACACCTTGCTGGTGAAGATATTGACTAAACGAGAAAGCAAAGTCCTGCCACTGATTCTGATCCACGCCGATGTTTTGCAGATCTGCGCTTTTCATGCTTTCCATAAAAACCTGCCACGTACCCAGGTCAAAGTTCTGAAAACTACCAGTGCTAAGACTTTCTAAGAGAAGTTCCATGTTTTGGAGGACATTATTACTTTGTAGTTGTTGTTGCTGTTGCTGCTGCTGTTGTTGATGTTGTTGATGATGTTGTTGTTGTGGCAACGGTGTGGTGGTAGTGAGGTTCTGGCTAGCACCAAACATGCCGACACCCAAACTTCCTCCACCTGCAAATTACCACTAATTAATCCTCAATCAAGTAACAAGCCTTCAGTGTGTATTCTGTCCTATTACAACGCATGCATTAAGTAATGGTTTGTGTAAAAACTAGGCAAAAGCATAATAGGCCAGTGCAATAGTGGCAGTTTTTTTTTTTTTTCGCGCTCATTACTCCAATCAAATTAATTTTAGAGGCCCTCATTGGCTATTCAGTATTTAAGCGTGAATTTTGAATTTTGGTTGCAAAGTTAATCCCTTGCAATCCACTTAAACTAGCTTTTCTTTCACGTATGTATCCACGGTGAGTTTAAAAATGAAATAAGTGAAGCTCAAGCAGTTTCTATGGCCCTGTTCACAAGGAATTCAAATTATTGGTAAAAGTACATTCATTCAGTAAAATATCAACCAGCGTACTCAAAATAATGTTCAAAACAAGAACGCAGGTTTCTAAAAGCTGTCACAAAAGGAAGTGACAATTAACAGCATCCTTAGGAGTGCAGTGAAAAATTCTCTCCTATGGCTTGTGTTTCTCCTCAAGTTCTTGAGTGCTTTTGGCAGTAATGACTATCAATGAGTGTTTATTAATATGTGACTGACAAAATCACTTCTTTGTGATTGGCTGAGAGCAGCCCAATCAATTGTTAATTTTTAATTTGCACAGTACTGCAAATTAATCCACATGTGTGTATTCACAATTTTCTAGGTGATGTAATAAATCAGTTATCGTGTGAAAGCTTGAGCAATTAAGGATGAACAGTACACACAGTACTTGAGAATTCTTTCAGATTGCACTGACTAAAGAGTCATGTAATTTTGAGAGAATTTTCACATCTATATACAGGCAAAAACTAACGATAGATAAATCCGACGTTTCGGCGACATCTTGGCGCCATTGTCAAGGGAAACTAATTAAATATGCGAGTTCAAGAGTAACTAAGAGTTCAGAGTTTCTAATTTGCATAGGTTAGACAAAGACTTTAGGGCGAACTGAGTCTGATTGTACATTTAAACACGGTCGTAATTGTTTAATGAGTAACATCTCATTAATGAGACAATCAAACTTGTTGTGGCATTTTTTCAACATGCTAAAACAATTGCGAAGGTC
>Ga0126338_10002609_pt1 | contig 12439 bp, 5 predicted proteins | sample OrbCmetagenome_2_FD_92529 | JGI IMG/M metagenome (GOLD analysis project Ga0126338, IMG submission 92529) | Coral microbial communities from Petempiche,Puerto Morelos, Mexico - Orbicella C C metagenome | ecosystem: Host-associated > Invertebrates > Cnidaria > Coral | place: Petempiche,Puerto... | reverse complement strand
TAATATGATAATTATTACTACTTTTACTACTACCTCTACGATTATAATCATTATTACCATTTTGTTATTATTTATTGGGGTTGAATATCAATCGGGACATCGTCCTGTTTTCTGCTCCAGTTGCTGATGCTATTTTCTTTTCTTTCTTTTTATTGTACATGCAGCAAATTCAATAAAGTGAAAGTATACTTGAAAACGCAAAAAGAGACGTAAAGAGAAAATTTATGGTATTAGCCTGCCTCTCGAAAACAATAGTTGAGAACTTCACATGTTTGTATTTCTTTCTGGGATATTACGTGCATATCGGCTGATTTTCTAAAAAGAAGCTTTGATAGTACCTATCACCACAAACATAGATGATGATTTCAGGCCAAAATGTCGCAGAAATTGACTAAAAGTAGCTTTCATCAGTCACACAGAATTCGAATTTGCAATCGTTTTTTTTAGTCTGATCCAAGTTCTACCATCGTTTCTAGTATTCATTGTTCTGTATTGCTTATCATTAGAAAATGTGTAGAAGTGTGGTCAATCACTGTCTTGCGTGTTTGATATATCGTATCAATCAAAAACTGAAACTAAGGAGAAAACAGAGAAATAAAATTGTAAAAATCTATGCTAATTATGATCCGATATCCAAACACCGTCACGGTCATGATTTCCTTTGTTTAAATTGGATGAATTATTAATGGTTTGAGAAATAATAGACCATTCTACAGCTGTCTGTTCAGCAACCTGGCCTTCGAATGGCACCGAGGCTACAGGTGACCTTGTTCTGATGAATATCTCACTGCTTTTGTCGAGTAAATCAAGTTGCTCTTATGCTAACTAGTTGGCATTTCAATGAGAACAGCAGGGAGGTCGGTATCAAAGTGAGGTCACCTCCAGCCTCGCTTGCATTCATGGCCTGGTAACTAAGCAAACAACTGTAAGATGGCCTATTGTCTGAACTCCTGATGGTAATGTTTGCAGCCCAGTGCGAGATGCAGGATGACACCGTGAAGATCTTTGATAACTTACAGTACAAGCACAACATCAAGGGTGGTGGCTGTCCTTACGTCTTGGTTCAGGATCACAGGAAAGGCAAAGAGTGTAGAATCCGGGTAAGACTGCTACTGTTTGAGATCAAGTAACTCCGATCGAGGCTTTTGGTTCAGATGGAGTCACATTACAAGTCTAGCAACGAATTTGCCTCTAATTCTTCTTGCCTAAGGGTTACACCCTACACCCTATTAAGCTCTATTACTGAATCTGGAGATGAAACCCTACTGTGTGACCATTCAAATAAAAGCTGTTGAACTGCACTTTCATGTAGTACTGTTTTAGAATTATGTTGTACAAGGCGATTCTGACCTATGATTCTATGGATGAAACCCTAGTGTGTGATCATTCAAATGAAAGCTACTGAGCAGTACTTTCATGTGGTACTGTTTATTATGCTGTACAAGGTGGCTCTAACTTTTAACTCTGTGCAGTGATGAAACTCTCCCTGTGTCAGGACGTTAAAAATAATTATTACTGTTACTAGCGCGTGATCTTTGACATAAAAGCCATCAATCTGCATTTTCATGTGGTTTTGTTAATTATGCTGTACAGCGTGGTTCTAACTTAAGTCCTTGGAGGAAACCCAAGTTTATGACCATTAACGTAAATGCTTTTGAGTATTATCAATCGATATTGTAAAAACAAAGCTGGACTTGGGCGTTCGTAAGAGAAAAAGAGTTGATTTATTATATATATTTCTCCACTAGCTTACCGTAATGATCGACAAACAAGGCCAGAAAACTGTCAAGGCGACAATTCTACAACCGTCCGAAAAGTCCGTCATAATCAAACCAGACCAAACCATTTTGATTGATGGACAGCAAGCGGATTGCTCTCAAAAGGCTTGTGAATTAAAACAGGGCGGAACCACCGTCGCTGAGGTACGGACGTCTGACGGAAAGACTCAGCTTTCAACCGAGGTGAGAACTTCTCTTGCTTATTACTGTTCCCTAGTTAGCTAATGTATTCGTTTCAAACTTGAAGAGCAGTTTTCAATTGGTGAGTGTCTTAAAAGCAAAGCCAAATCAAACACAATGGCCAATCAGAGAAAAGTTAAGCAACACAATGAACCAATGAAAGCTCGAAGCCAATACACGTCATCGGTGCCGAGTGAGGGAAAACGCATGCAGCCAAGACGTGATTGCTTTTGGTTTATTTCCCCCTGATTGGTTGACTAAGAAGCGTGAGTTTTTCCAGTCAATCATGGATGGAGCACAGAAAGTAAGGCTTGATAACCAGCCGGTGCTTGACTTGAGAGAGTCGGAAACCGAACCTAGCAGAAATTAAAGCCCAGCACATTTCCAAACCAATTTCGCCATACATTTGAAACGTGCTCTAATCTGTTTTTGTTGTATTAACTGAGAAATTACACACATACACTCTAAGTATGGACTGAAAATATTTACACAAAACATTGGAGAATTTACAGCGTCAGATAGTACAGTTTTAAGTAACATTTCTTTTTTTGCTGTTAGCCACGAAAAGTTGACGCAGTTCTAACCAAATGATATCTACAAAGGTTTTCGTCCGTTATGTGCATAGAGGTGTACAAATCCAAAAGTAACTCTCTTATTTCTCCTTAAGTCAGGATTATAGAGATCTGTAAATATTAAACTGAGACAAACAAACTTGTTTTTATGGTAATGTAGGCGAGGGGAGCCGTCAAAACGTCCTGCCTTTAACGATTATGTCTTGGTAACGTTTTTCAAAGTCTTTTCTCTTCAGATATATTGACCCTGTGCTGCATTATCTTTTTCAGTTTGGCCTGCACGCTACAATCGAAGGCCAGCGGATCCAGGTGTTCGCCTCGCCTCTTCTGCGCAGCCGTGTACGCGGGCTGTGTGGTGACGCTGATGGAGAGCAGTGGAATGAGTACAAAGATCCACAAGACTGCGTCCAGGAACTGAGTAAATTCATTCAGTCTTGGCAGCAAAAATGTTAAAGGTAATTAAAATTACAATATTTAGAGATGAAGCCACATCAGCCCTAGCTGGTTTTCATCCGGGCCCTATATGCTGGTCGAATTGGAATTTGGAGATGATGGTTTTTGTGGAGGGAGGAAAACCGGAGAACCCGGAGAAAAATCCTCGGAGCAAGGCGAGAACCAACAACAAACTCAACCCACATATGGCACCGGGCCGGAATCGAACTCGGGCCACATTGGTGAGAAGCGAGCGCTCTCACCACTGAGCCATCCCTGCTCCCAAAATTGGAGAGCTTGGGAAATGACGACGGCGACCCCGCGGACAACACCCAGTAAAAAAAAAAAAATGAATCTATATTTTGCCTTCGAATTTCGCAAATGCCTAGATTTGTTGAGTGCGCGTATTGGTCTCAAAACTTGCTCAAGCTAAATATGTAACGTCAACGTTCAATTTCAAATGAAAATACGAAAATTAGCCACCGTTGTTCGCGTTCTCCAAAACTTAGTCATTTCACGTTGTTGTTGTGCAGAGGACGGCAAGAAATGTACAAAGATTTATAACGCACGTGCAGAGCCATTGTCCTACTCATTAAACCTTTGTTTGGTGGCGTTCTCGTTGCCATTACCGTCGTGGTTTGCTACATCAGCTCTTTATTGATTATTTTGCGTTTTATTTTAACGAATAAATGATTCAAGGCAATAATAATTCACTCACTTTAGCTGGCTGAATAAGCTGTCTGTCTCGTAACTGATCGAATGGTATATAATATAAATTTGATGAACACCAATCAGTCAAGTTTGCATTTCTTTTTTTAAATCATTATTATTTTTTATTTTATTTTATTTTTCTAAGTTTCTCATTTCCATTTTTAAAATGTTTCCGCTCAGTCTTAACCAGTTGCAGCCACCCTTGGCTTATAATTACAATTTTGATGTTTTTCGTCATCACTTTAAGACTTTGCATGGAGTTTTCCCTCAATAATGTCTAACTTAATCATGAATTGGCAGAAATATTTACCTTGAGATACACGATTAACTTAGGGAGTTTTCCATTCGCATTTTCTCCGTGTATAATTTTTCTCCATTCCACTGATATTCAATATCCATCCAGTCAGTCGGTCGATATTATTGCTCCTTAAATACTATGTTGAAACCTCTTTAAAATATTACAGCCTTACATTGTCTTTCAATTGTTGTTTTTTCTTCAGAAACGATAAACCAACACCAGACCTGACCAGACCAGCAATGACGACCGGAAAATGACCTTCTCAATTTAATTATTCGCATTTTAGTTTTAGATTTAGCCTGCGTAGCAGACATTTCCAAAGCCACGCAAAGGGAACGAACCTGCGAGCGAGTGCCAAGTGCGAGTTCCCCACTCCTCCCCCCTTCTTACTCACCCCCTCCCCTCCCCACCTCTCCTTATTCTTTGCTTGCCCAAGGCGCGTTCGTTTACTCACTCATCTTGCTCGATCTCCTCGCCTGGAAAATGAAAAGGAAAGGAATCGTGTGCCACGCAGGCTACTTTAGAGTTTGAAATGTCTTTATAAAGACAAACAAACGTTAACATAGTGCTATTTTTTTCTCACTTACGAGCCAAGCTGCTTGGAGCGTTTGAATGCTCTAAGACTATTTTTGCTGTCAGTATTGGGATGTTAAAGTTGTGTGATGGGATAGTCAAATAAATGTTCAAGCATTCATTCTTGTGGTGTGTTTAAATGAAACAACTGCTGGGTCAAGGATAGGAAACGCAAATTGGAAACTTCGGCCCTAAAGTTTTCAAATTCGTCTTTAGTACTTTATATCAGTCTTTTCCAATCTTCGCCATCTTTGTTTTGTTCTGTTCTTGCTTCATTAACGAGGGCCTACCAGGGAAGGTGGCATGTTCCCTTCATCCCTTGAAAATTTCGCCTTTTCTCCCTTGCTCCCTATTAATAAATTCTATTGCTCCCTAAAGTGTTTGTTAAAGTTCCCTTTAATAGTAGAGATATCCCTTGTTCCCTTGAAATAATGTTCCCTTGTTCCTACAAACCCCTGGGAGACCATCATTAACCCCTCTTATGAGTCTGTCCACCTTCAAATTCCCTCCAGGAATTTTTATTCGAAGTTTAATCCAATTATTTAGCCATAAAAGTTTCAAGATTTTCTTGAAAAGGAGTAAGCGATGGCTAAGGGGATCAGTAGATTTGAAACAGACAGATAACGTTTCCTTTTACTTCAAGGAGCTCAGTGACGGTAATTTGAGTTACTGTAGCCCGCAGGCACAAAATTACCTTTAACTTGGACATAACCTGAAAATAGTAGTTTACTAAGATAGAAAAACACCATTTAATAACAATACACCATAAAGGAACGAGGATGGAGAAGATTAACACGGATTACAAACGACGAACTCGAAAAATTTAGGCTAAGCTTTTCAAGACACGCAAACCGTGACGTAGCTCCTGGGAAAATAACCTGGTTTTAACTTCATGAGCTCGCTAACCAATTTTTTTCCCTATTTTATTCCTCCCTAAACTTTCATTCCAGTTCCGAAAAATATACCTAGGGTCTCCCGTAGAACTGGTCTGTTTGTCAGCTTGCATTAGGAATTCTCTCGCGTTTATGTTCAACTGCATAAATTGATGCAAATATGAGATGTTCAATAGCGGCTACCTATTAACACATCTTTCATTCGACATGTTAGCAATATATGACATATATAGATTAAAAGTGTCGTTACGGAAGTTAGGGCTTCTTTCTCCTTGCCAGACATAATAAGTTGATTAAATAAACTTACAGTAAAGTGGGCTTAATGGCTTCTTAAAAATTTCACATGTCAACATAATAATTTAAATTTGATACGAGTAACGTGAGTTGTTTATTTTTCCTATGAGATCTTTATTTGCTTTACAACCTGCAATTTTCCTGCTAGCAGTGGCGTTATTATTACAACAACCAACGAGATATACCAACGGGTGAAAAATCAACAAAAGAAGATGAAAAATTCAAAAGAAGGGAAATGACTTAAATGGGTTCCTCTTTAAATGACAAACATCCCCTAGAGTTATATTCACATCAATTTATTTTAATATAAAGGTCCATTTTTTAATGCTTCAGAAGCTCCCAGCTGCTACAAAGATTTACAGATAGTGTTTTGTTGGAGTATTTGATATGATATTTATATATCGAGGAAAGCGGAAACACTTTTAGGAAACAATACAATTTTCGTATCACATAACGAAAAGAGAAGCTGAAGATGGCGGCTTTAAACAAAGCCATTTGTGAGCGTCGTTTCAAACAAGTTCGCTCCTTTATAGATTTAGGAGTCAACTTCAATTGGAAAGACAGAGACGGTAAAACTGCGTTAATTCAACTGTGCTCTGTTGAACCAGATTCACTGGCCATTTCCATTGCTTCACGTTTGTTAAAACGAGGAGCGAAAATCGACGTGACAGACAGCAATGGCTTATCGGCCTTATCCACCGCAGTGGTGAAACAAAAAGAAGACATGGTCGCATTGTTCTTGGAAGAGGCTGGGAATTTTGACCTCAATTCCAAAGACAAGAAAGGAAACACGGCGCTATTTCACGCAGCTAAGGTTGGGAATTTTAACATCTTAAATGCTATTGTCATTGCACTGCAGAAATACCAACTCAGTGTAAACGTGCCGAACAATGAAGGAACCACTCCTCTTATACAAGCCTGTATGAACGGGGACATCGTCTGTGCTAGGTTTCTTATTAAGGAAGGAAAAGCTGCTATGAACAACAGAGACTGGATCCACAGAAAGACGGCATTAGAATGGGCGAAAATAAAGGGAATTGAAGAAAGCATTTTGCTGTCAAACGCTGATTCCTCACACGTTGGAAATAAAATGAATGAGAAACTTCCGCAAGAAAACCATTATCAAAGAAGACAATTGCAGTGTCTTGAAAAGGGCGACCAACCGGAAAATGGTTTCACAGGGCGTACGAAATGGGACAAGACATACAAAGATCAGTTTCTACAGGTTTATCGAATTTATGAATGCCAGCTTACAGCGTCGTTTAAACAGGGAAGAAAACCAAAGACCAAAATACTGGAAAGTACCGAAGAAGACGACAATGCGAAAAATAAGACAACCATTGATAGCCCGAAAGGACGAGGAGCCTTCAAACTCCTGAAGCGAAACTCAACCAATAACATTTCACGCCCATTTCCGTTTCAGAATTTGCAACGTTCCCAGTCCTTCACCGAATTCACAAAACTGTCTTTCCGAGATTCGGAAAGACACGTTTATTCGCCGCCATTTCCGAGAAGTCGCTCGCCTCTTTCGACCCGTTCGCGAAGAGTTCGCCAACAACCTTCGGGATCCGAGACTCGTTCGGTGTTGTCGGGTTGTTTAATACCGACCGTTTTTGAAACAAACGAACTTGATGAATAACTATCGTTTTAAGTTACATTACTCCTTTCAATGGCTTGGTCAGTGTTAAAATTCTTCTTACAGTAGTTCATATATTTTCTTTAGATTATCTCCAGAGAATTAAACATGATTTTCTAAGAAAGGGGTATGGCACCCCATTTTTCCATCAAAGCTTTCGTTACGGATTAAAACTACTGAATCACACTGGAAAAAGAAATACTACAAGAACACAGCAAAGAACCTCCTTTCTCTCGCATCAAAAGTGTATACGTATTGCCTATGACAGTCACTGATAAAAGACGTTTCATTTTTGCTTAGATTATTTTATAAGTTACATTATTTTTGTCGATGTATGGCAAATGTTGTTGACAGGAGATTTTGGAGCATGCTCAGTCTGCAGGGGGCTCTATTCCACAAAGTCCCACGAATGCAAACTAAATAAATATTTGCATTTCACGCTAGACTGATCCACGAGTCAAGCTTCGAAAGCCGCGCTCGGAAACCGAAAAACGTCTGCAACACTCACAACTGGTGATGGACAAAACACTGACCCCTAGTCCATGGACTACCCTAATGGACTACCCAAATGGACTACCCTAAAATGGACTACCCCTAAACAATGCTTTTTCAGATGAGTGGCATGTTAAGAAGCTGCGATTATGTACTTACACTGCACGGAGGATGCTTTTCTTTTCGTTCCGCATCGCCTTCAGCCGCCATTTTGAATAAATATACTAAATAACTGCTGCACACAAAAAGCATAGACTCATATCAAATCAAATATCTTGTTCCCATGTGATTTACTAAACTCATCAAATTCTTCATCTGAGGATTAATTCAAATATATGTACAATCAACAACGTCCAGTTGTAACTCAAGTTATAGCCTGCAGTACAGGCGGATTAGCAGGTTCTAGCGTGACACACAAGCACGCGTGAAGCGCGAGAACGAGCGCGAAGTGCGAGGCGAGATTTTTCTCGCCTCGCGCTTTGCGCTCGTTCTCGCGCTTCGCGCGCGCTCGTGTATCACGCTAGAGCCCACTAATCTGCCTGTACTGCAGGCTACTCAAGTTATAAAATGGAAACAGATTTTGTTATTGAAGGTTTTACCTGAGCTGTCCATGCTGGCATGTTCTGCTGACACTTCAAGTGGCTTGAACCTATGCGTTTTCTGTTCAGCAGTTGTTTTACTCAGTATAGTTATTCAAAATGGCAGCTGAAGGCGGTGCAGAACGAAAAGAAAAGCATCCTCCGTACAGTGTAAGTATATAATCGCAGCTTCTTAACATACCACTCATCTGAAATAGTGTTTTTTAGGGGTAGTCCATTTTAGGGTAGTTCATTTTAGGGTAGTCCATTGAGGTAGTCCATGGACTGGGGGTCAGTGTTTTGTCCATCACCCTCACAACTTGAGAGAGAAGAGCGCGAGGCGGAGGAGCATAAGCTTCGCCCCGGGACTTGCGCCAGGACCACCCACAACCGCAATCTCGTTCTCGAACGAACTTGGTCTTCCCAGAGGCGGTAATCCTTTCGGTTAGCACGAAGAAATCGAAACTTCTGGGATAAATTGGAAGGCGAGCCAGCATTAGATACAGCGGTCAGTCTCTGTACGCATGCTCAGAAAGTCAAACCCTTATTGAACTCGAACCCAATCTCGTACCTCGAGTCTTCGTTCCTTACTGCGCATGCTGGCTTGACGAAACGACCGCTGGTCAAAAGGAACGAAGACGCTGGGTACGAGGGTAACTTGAACCATGCGCACAATTAAACGGATTGATTGAGAGACTTAGATAAAGTCTGATTCCATGCTTTTTAACATGCTTGAAAGGTGGAAAATGTAGGAAATGTAGGGAGGGAGGGTGCCATACCTTTTAAAGTTGTAATGGTCCATTTTGGATGGTTTGTACCTACTTTCAATTTCCAGAGCTAGTCTTGGGTTGTCTTGACAAACTGGCAGATTCTCACAACTGACATTAAAAGAGATCACAGGAAAAAAATAAGGGGAATTTAAATTTCAATCTATTTGTTATTATTACATATAAGTATTAATTAATTACACATTCACTGCATGTACTTAGGGAAACTGATTCTACAGTGACAGCATACAATTCCGCAGGAAACTAAATTTCATTTACTTCAGTTTATTTATGAACACAGCCTAGCAACTGTCCATCAACATGACAATGAAGTATTCTACATAATTTATTAGTTCCCACAGAAAATTATAAGATAAATACTCAATTACAAATTACGTGTGCTCTAAGATGTTCCTTTCTCTATAATAGCACAGAACTTACAAACACTGTCAAGCATTCATTTTGATAATCAAAATAAACACCACAATGTAATCTTTTCTGTCGGTTCTGCACAATATTGTGCAAGAGATAAATTTTCTTCATGTTCCTTTTGAGTTGCTGAAACACTTGCAAAAATTTAGAGGAGATTTAGAATTTGGTGTAAACTAGACTGTTGGCAGCCGGTTTTTTCTTAGGGTCCAATGAGCGTTTATCTGTGAATGAGACAGCAAAATGGCAGTACGGACAAGGGGGTTTGGGTGCTGCACCCATGTCTTATCCTAATCCCTTCTTGTCTAGGCCTGATTTTGAGAGGAAAACGGACAGCTAGCAGTCATGGTGCAAACACATGCCTATGGCTTGTGTTACAAGACATTTCTATTTCTTTTAACTTAAATATATTGCTGCCCAATAAGCAAGTCAGCACAGTCAATGGGCAGTATGTAAGTCTGTTTGTATAACTAGACAGATAATTGATTAATATTATACACTGTCAGTGCCTTAAATATTTTAATTTTATAATAGTTGTGTTTTGGAGATGCAATGTTTGTATCCCAAGTAAACAATTCCATTAACAAGTCAGTGACAAGTCCCTTGTAGTCAGCCATTTCTATTACAGCCAATATGCAGTTATTATTAGTATTATCTCTTAACTGCAAAGGTACTGAATTTGCTTCCAACATTTGTAGTAGTTGAACATATGGTAAATCAAATAAAGTCTGGGTTATCAAGCAGTAATCCTGCCGGGGTGTGTTATCAAACCAAATTTAGGATGTTCAACAGTGTTTGATCATGTTTGATAACCACATGCTCCATCAGATATCCAGATAATCTTTCTTCCAAGCATTTCAGAATACAGTCAGCAGAGCAAATATTCCATAAAGCAAGGCACAAGGATATGCCACCAAAGGCTGCTGGGAGTCCATTGCAAGTGCTGTCACAAATAACTTTGATGATGCCAAACTACACCATCCAATCACAACAATAGTAAGGATTAATCCCAGAGTTCCCTGAAGTGACATGAACAACGAGACACCAGACAGTGCTACCATGGGCAGTAGACAGTAACCAAGGACACTGATGACACACCAGACAGACACTCCTTTCAGACTCATTAAATTAAGAACAACATACATTGCTAAACAGCCCAATGCACTGAAACCATAGATGTAACCAAATTGAACTTTCCCGTGAAGAAGGAGAAATCCTCCGAACGCCAGGCAAAATAAAAGAGGCCCTGTCAAGTCAGTGTCATCCATAATGTGAGAATCTGTCGCTTTCAATGGATTCAAAACTGAAAGTGTTTTTTGCCAGATATGTTCGAAATTGATACCTAGTTCCTCGAGTAATGGCGGCTCATCATCAAAATCTGTCCCGTGAGCTTCATCAACTTGTCTTATCCCTTGATTCATGTTTCCTGTATAGGCTGGCTGAAACTGATGGCCTCCATTTACTGGATAATTGTAACTGTAAAATCCATCGTTACTTCCGCCATATTGGCCGGCATATTGTTGGCCATAGTTTTCATAAGGCCCAGCCGAGGTTTGGTCGTAATTTGTCGAGTAAAAACCATCTTGATAGAAAGACTGGCCTCCTTGGTAATACGGATCTTCGTAATTCGTCATTGATCTCCTAAATCAACTGTTAATCGAAGATTTTTGTAATATTCTCTTTCACGCTGCGTAAAATTTTCGAAAGACACGTTGCTTTAAATGCACATGTCATCGCGCATGACTTTCGCAAACCGCTACTATTGATCGCTGGCGCAGACGACATTTGAAGCTAATTTTTCGCTAATTTTATTATTTTGGACTTTTATTTTCTATTTATCCCAAGAAGAAAGCAAGTGATGGACGTATGGCTGCTAGCAGGGCAAATCCAGACCCTTCTATACGGAACTAGCGTCTGCTGGAGTTTTGTTTATGTGTGTTTAAAGGTTTCACGAGCATGTCTAGTTCACTCGAGACCGGCGCAGATCTTGTTGATAGTTGCAATCGCCGGTTCATCTTTCTTGTACGGATTCCTCAAAACTCTCAAGAGCTTCACTGGCAATGGCACAAATCACCTTGATTTAATAGCGTGGCATAAAAATATAGAACCAACAGACTACCAGGTGAGCGAGTAATTGATTGCAAGCTTGAATGAGCCAAGGTCGGGGCCAATAATTTATTAAGCTGAAGTCTTAAGCTTAAATTATTTGTGCAGTGCCCATCCCTTGCTGAAGGTATAAACTCCGTTGCAACATACAAGAAGCTGCACCACACCAGTTTTATTGAGTTAAATTTCCCCGCAAACTGTACATGTATGGTGAGAGTTGACTGGGGGAGTCAATTCCACACATTTTGAAGAAGGGCCCGGGAGAAGGAGGTGAGGACTCCTGTATGTCCCAGCGGAGCAGGTTACCACCCCTGTCCTCTCAGTAAGCTATTTTTAGTTCAATTGTTGGATATGCTTGGATTTAGTTCAATTGCTGGACTTATATTCGATTTAATGGACCTAAATTATGGAATGAACTCGATGAAAGATTCAAGTGTTGTACTTCTAATCAATTTAAAAAAGAACTAACTTTGCATTTCATTAGTCTCTACTAATCTTTACTGATATTTTGATGGTTTATATCTATTTATTTTGTTTTGTTTTGTATATTTACTCTCGTACCTAGTTATGATATTTATGTGTACCAATGTATTTGTTGTGCCTCTTTCCTGACTCTCACATTTTTAATTATTATAATTACAGTCACCCAACTAGTTTAGCTTTTTAGTTATTTTGGGTGTCCCACTACTGTATGTACTGT
>Ga0126338_10002608_pt1 | contig 12440 bp, 8 predicted proteins | sample OrbCmetagenome_2_FD_92529 | JGI IMG/M metagenome (GOLD analysis project Ga0126338, IMG submission 92529) | Coral microbial communities from Petempiche,Puerto Morelos, Mexico - Orbicella C C metagenome | ecosystem: Host-associated > Invertebrates > Cnidaria > Coral | place: Petempiche,Puerto... | reverse complement strand
CGTGTGCCGCAGGCGATGGCGCAATTTGTTCTAAAAATAGAATTATTGTCCCATATCATGGGGACAACCCTAATACTACAAATGTCGCGCGCTTACGGTCTCCGTCCCCGATTATGGCTCCTGATTGCCACTTTATTAGATCTATTTTGAAATCGCACAATTTTATCGCCTTAAATTTTAGATTTTGGTGTATTGTTTTTCTGTCCCATTCTCATTGGCTGAGAAAAAGATGCAATTTAGAGCAAAACATAGCGCAATTCGTGAATAAATCGCACCACTGAGAGCCAATCAGATTGCAAGGATAACCAGTGATTTCAAAATGGATTTAATAAAAAGAAAAATTGTCCCATATCATAGGTGCGCGCGGATCCCAAGACTTACGGCAGGGCGGGAAAAGGCCGTATAAGCGCCTTGCTTACGGTCTCCGTCCCCGATTATGGGTCCTGTTGATATCTAATACGCGCATTTGTTGAAAGCTAGTGCGTTTTTCAGTTTGTGATCTACTTAGTACATAGACTACTTTGTATTCCAGTACCAATAGGTTATATTGATGAGCAAATGTTACACCGTATAACTGAACATTTTTAATATGCGCCCTCGAGTAGGCGCCCACGATTTCCAGCCGCTAGGACTCGGCCGGACCCGAGAGAGCGGCAGAAATCGAGCCTACCTGGGATTCATGCGAAAAAAAAACCAACAAAAGACAGTTTGACTGAAAAACGTCCTTGTTGATATTGCGTGTTGTTTCGTTTACCTTTCAGCGGTGAATTCCATGGATACAGCTATGGGTCTGAGTATATACTCTACATACAGTCTGGAGGATGTCGCGCGGGAGTCCCCGAACACTATCAAGTTTATGCAGATGCAGTTTTACACAGATCGCCAGCTGATGGTGGAGGTGTTAAAGAGAGCTGAAAAAGCAGGCTTCAAAGCTGTTTCACTTACAGTTGACATTCCAGTCTATGGCCAACATAGAAAGAGAGCGAATTTCTTTCTTCCCGAGCACTTGAAGTTTGCGAATTTCCTGTCTTTGAAAAAGAAGAAAGGACTTCGAAATAACAGAGAGCTGAATAAATATATAAGTGATACCGCCGATAGCAGCGTTGATTGGGAGACGTTTGATTGGCTTCGTTCCACCACGTCACTTCCGTTTGTCGTCAAGGGAATATTGACGGCAGAGGATGCTCACCTCGCTGTACAACATGGGGCCCAAGGGATCATGGTGTCTAATCATGGAGGGCGGCAGTTAGATTGTGTCCCGGCCACTGTATGTGTACTAATTGTAAAGCTTTCCCAGTTTCTTGTTATTATTGTGAAATAGTAACGATCACAATGAATCCTTTAAAACTGTTTTGACAGATTGAAGCGTTACCCGAGATAGTGGAGGCGGTCCGAGGAACTGGAGTCGAAGTATATATGGACGGTGGCGTGAGACTGGGAACTGATGCTCTTAAGGCCCTTGCTCTGGGAGCTCGGGCAGTGTTTGTTGGACGGCCAGTCATCTGGGGACTTACTTACAAGGTAGAAAAGTAATGAAATGTTTTTTAAATGAAAATATACAGCTAAAAGGCACGTGCAATTATGTAGTTATTTTGTTTTTTAGTTACATAGAATTAATGCTTTTTACACGTCACATGTATTTTAGTTGCATAGATTTAAAAAATATTTGTCACAATTAGATTTAAGAGAATTTATTCAGTCGAAGTATCCCGCCTCAATTTCACGCTGTATTTTATTTCTTTCAGGGAGAGCAAGGAGTTTTTGAAGTTCTTCAGATGCTCAGGGATGAGCTGAAAGTAGCCATGGCTTTATCAGGTTTAACAAATTTGAATTTAGTTAACAAATATATTGATCGAAAAGGGCACTTTCGTACGTTATGCAGTTTTTTTAAACCCTAGTGAGCACATTTAACCACAGTAAACACGAGACTATCTTAAAAAGGCAATGGAATACAATTGTTTGATAACTATTTTTATTTGTCATGAAGTTGGAGAGGAGCTGAATGTTTCAGTTTGAAAAAAAAAATTGTCGGTGAAGTCAGCAATATGTGGCATCAGTCGTGTTGTTCCTTTTTTTCTTAGGATGTGCGTCTCTCAAGGACATTACCCCCTCGCTTGTGACAAGACATACAGCCAGTCATCTCTGAGTGCCGGTCATTCCACCACATCAAGTTTTTAGCAACCATCTCTTTTACTGCAAAAGATTGAGGATTTTGTGCCTGGATGCCAAGTTCCATTACACTTTGTTAACAACGAAATCTGGAGCACTTCAGCTTGATTTCGAATTGGTTTTTACCAAAAAGTAATTTTAGATAGTTTATTTCCGTCATATATATGGCCTAAAATTTCCGCTTCGCCTAAAGTGCGGCGAAGAAAATAAAGGACGTCCAAGTTTTTCTTTTTCATATTTCCACATTATGCACTTCACTGTGGATTCAATCAAGCAAAATAAAGAATTTTATGTTTTTCTCAGTTAGTGAGCGGGCGAAATTCAACAAATCCTGCAATCTGATTGGTTCCGGGAGCGGGCGGAATTTTCCCATCCAGCCCGCCAGACCTTTACAGAAATATCCAGATATTTGGGGGGATATTTAGAAGTTTCCGAGATATTTAGAAAATATTAAGATCTTTAGAAATTTTAGGGATATTTAGAAATGTTTACAGCTTTTTTTGGCTGAGCCCTGTGTTTTCCTCGCTATTCCCTTGAAACAATACTCAGTTCTATGCCAGAAACATCATCGATTTCCCCCTCAAAAAAATGTATTCCACATCACTAACAGCGCTAACGCAGCAATTTTTAAAAATGGTGGATGCTGGTAGCATCTAAGCGCCTTAATCTCCCCAACTTCCACTACCGCAAGAAATTTTTGAGAATTTTTGCCTAGGTAATTCAAAATCGGTTTATTTTTAACAAAAAATGAGAGATATTTAGAGGGTTTCTCGAGATATTTAGAAAAATTTTTGTGATATTTAGACAATGTTTTGAGAAGTTCCAGAAAGATATTTAGAGGATTATGCGTGATATTTGTGGAAAGACGGCGGGCGGAATTGTCGTGTTGATTTATTTTCGTGAACGAATTGCCGGTAATCGCCTTTTTTACACTTCTACCGACGATTAATCAACGCAAGTTTACCTCTGTTCACTTTTCAATGACAAGGAAAGTCGCGCAAATTCAATTAAGCGTTTTCAAGTTGTGAGAGTTTGTTTGGTTGTTTGCATCTTGGCGCTGTAATGACGCGTAATCCTGTGCTTCTCTCGCAGTGCAATTTTGAGTGAAAAATGTCTCAATTAAGGCAAGTTTGCTCTATTTCTGTGGAATACACTTGACGAATTTACTCGCTTTCTGCCGTTCCATATATCGTAGAAAAGTCTGATTTCAAGTGACTCGCAACGACTGACAGAAATTGTTTTTGTAGTACAACTTCAAACTTTGCGCAGAAATAATTCCACATTGGCAAAACAATTTTGGAGAACTTAACCGGTGAGCTAAATGCAACTAACATAGAGAAGTTCGAAATAAATCTGTTCTGAGTTTCTCGCTCGTTGCGAAGATTTTCTTACGAATCGTTAGATTCAGAGACAAAGTTGCGCAAACAAACCCATATATAATTAAAGCCAATTTACTGCAGGAAAAAAAAAATAAACATGTTATTTGCCGGCCGGAGGGTCCGTATTGGGAAAGACTGCGCCCTCTGTCTTGAGTACAGGGCGATTACTCAAGACCTCGGGCACAGTTTTTTCCAGTATGGACCTCCCGGCCGGCAAATAACATATATATCCTTCATACACAACTTAACCGTTTACTTGATAGATCCTAAAAGTCAGTCATTATGGTCACCTAGGGCTATGTATGGTTGAGTATGGCGCTATTAAGTGCTATTTACGTCCCCTCGGGGGGTGTCCTCCCAAACGTTTTTGGTGCGTTATAAAGGGCTATATATGGCCACGTAGGACCTTGCACATGCGCAGATTATGACACTGCCCCTTTAATGAGAAAAACGTATCAAGAGCTGTTAAATTTCTCATCGCTTACTTTTATTTCAACTCAACAAATTACACCAAATTGTATTTTTTCATAACATGGGAAAATCGGAAACTAAAAAAGCTATTTACATTTTTACAACGCTTAAATATGATTTTACTCATTTTCATGTACGTTTAAATGGCGTGCTTAACAACATGAGCAGCTTCCACTACAGTAGGACCTGACCGCTTGACACGGGGGTCAGACACCGGTACAGCCAGCCTGAAAATGGGAAGGAGGGTACGTTAGTACAGGGAGCAGATGGAAGCTAGATTCCGTACAGGAACCACGCAACTGAGGTGGTGATACAGAACACCAAATCATGGAGCCAACACCTAAAGGCAAAGGAGATGTCTGTGCAACTATGTACTTTGATTTACCATAAGTGAATCTAATCGTTGCCGTTACTGTTTTCTCTTTTATCGCTTGCTCTTCGTCTTGCCTAAGATTTAATTCCGACGCAGGTTTTTCAGAGGATGGATAATGTAACTGGATAATCCACTAGCCACTGAATAAGCTCGAATGGCGCATTCAGTTTTGTCAACATGTTACAACTGGATGGTAAATTATTCCGGTTGTGGATGGTGCTATACACCTTTGTAACAAACAGCACGAGAAGTGTACGATTTTTATTCACCAAGCGTCTCATGAATTAACTTCAATGCGACACTAATGCAATAAAGCTGAGTGCTAATTTGCAAGGAGGAACATCAAATTGATACCTTGTAGCTGAAGGCTGCTTTTCTCTTGTAACCTATCTGGTAATTGATATCACTTGTGTAGCAGGAAAGTGTTTCCTTGGAAGCTTACCTTACATTAGTTTTGCTATTGACAATAAACAGTGGGTTGTACTGACTAAGGATCTCATCGTTAACTGAAATACCTGAAAATCAAGATAAATACTTCAGAACAAAAACCACACGATTATTTGACTTCAAAGAAATCAACGGGTCTCCACTGGACACATTGTCGATTTGTTGACAATTTCTACTTAAACATTGAGAAAAAAATCACGATATAGTAGAAGTAATAATAATTGCAAAAGTATAACGATCGTTGTAGAACTATTACAGAAGCCAAGAAAAAACAGAATAGAACAAATTAAAAAGAAATAATACTCCAAGACTACTTATACGGTTAACCTCTTGGGGTATAGACATGAACCGCCATTGACTGACTTTCATTTTTGCCTTCTCGACGATAACGATTAAATTTCAACTGATATTAACAACAAACTGTACTCAGAATGTCGGGATGTAGTATGATACCATACGTTAATTACATGCAAGTGATACAAAATTTAAATATTTTTTTAACCATAGCATTAGAATGAATGTTTAAAAAACTACAACGTGTGTAAACGCAAAAGTTAAGGATGACAGTATGTAAAAGCGAAAGTTCTGTTGTAACTAATTTTAAGAAACATGGGAGACACTGTTCTCGGGAATCGTATGAACTGTAGAGAAGCTGGGATCGGCAATGTTCATGTACTTACCATCTAGGTACTGTTTGAGAATAGCTCTGAGTTGCTGGTTTTCTTGAAGAAGGGTGTGTTTCTCTTTATCAAGAGCTAATTTGTCGAGTAAAACCTGCCAATTCAAGAAATACATTGACGAGTTAGCATAATTTTAAAAACTACCGATGTTATTCTGCATCCAATTGTTAGATACAAGGTAACCTGATGCGAAGTTTATTTTATGGGTAATTTGATGATAACCTTTGTTTAACCATACCATAAATTTAACCTCATTTGTTTTCTTAGCTGATATGACTACTCTGTTGATGACTTTGTATATAATTTGGAACATTTAGTCCATGCTCACAACGAAGCATTGAAACTTACATGGTACAAAATGGGGCACTGACAGACAAACAGGATTGACCAACAGTTGTCCTACCTTGTTGTATCTCTTCCAAAAGTTTTCTAGAGCAGAATACTCATGTAGAATCTGAAATAAAATACGTAAAAGAGGATATCTAAGACATGGTTAATCTCACAGTGAATTGAGCCAGCCACCTGCAGAAACATCTTACACAAACTCTATATATTCGCCATGTCAGGAGTTTCAAACTCTCGAGGTGGTGAATGATTACCAGATGGTCGGTGACCCCCTCTTTTTTCCTAGATCACTTCCTAGATCATTTCGTTTATTGATTTTCACCATATGTTGAACAACATGAGAAGTTAAAAATATTTCGCCTTTTCTGCTCTCGTGTGGCCGAAATTTTCATTTTAATGTGGACGAACAAGGCTAATATGTATGCTTTTTCAAGGCCTATTCTAACTTGAAGAACGACAACAGCTGCAAAAGATTACTTAATATACTTGGCTGTGCTGAATTGAGTACGTTTTCACTAAAGCTTCTAAACACGCTGGTCTTATTTCGAACGCGAGCATGGCGAGCCTCTTCCCCATTTTTTCCCTTTTTGGCAAAATTTGATCTTTGCCCTACTGCATGGCAAGTTTTAGAAAAATTGGTACGTAAGAACATTTTGGGCGCGAATGTCCTTGGGCCCCACTCCACTCTCCCTTTGATTTCACAGACGAGAAAATTAAGTCAGATTGTATTACCAGTGCATTTTTACTGACCAATTTAGCCACAAAAAATGAAATAAATCCAACATTGATCCATGAACCATACAAAACTGGCCGGCACTAACACTAAAAATCGCACTAAATCAAATAAGCCCCGCCCCTCTCTCAAATGAGCTTAAATAAATACCCCAAGGATCTAAGGAGGATCTAAGGATCTAAAACTCCAAGGATCTAAGGTAGCTCTTAGCTGACAAGAATTTGCCTTCCTTTCATCTTTTCTTTTCGTTTCTGGTATTACTGTTGCTCAAGCTCAAGTGTTTCAGAGGGTGGTGGCAAGGGGAAGGGAGGGGGGGGGGGGAACGTTTATTCACCTCAGCCAGTGGTTCGGATGGAGCTTCCTGCATAGCAGCGGCCACATCATCATCTTCCTCAGGTGCTAAAGAGGATGCATAAAATGGCAACACCTTCTCTGTCTCTGTTTCCAGTTTCCGGCACATCTCGGCTAGTTTAAGGATACTTTCGCCCTAGCAAAAGAATGAGGAATTTCAGCGATTTAAATAAGTGGCAACTGACATAATTCAATATTCTTCTGCTTCAGCCCGGTATATGTTTTACATGAAAGGGAAAAGTGAAAAAAGAAGTTTGCTATAAAAAACATTTTTTTGTGTTTTAACTAGCATTTAAGATCGACCGCTTGTTAATACTTAAAAATTGCAATTCCATTTGACTGTTAAAATGCCTGTTTTTAGATAGTTACCTTATCATTAGTGCGTTTAAGTTCTTTTATGGCTGCATTGCTTTGAAGTGTCAGCTGGGTTAAACGTGATCTACAAAATAAGACAACAATTTCAAAGTTAGTAAGTCTAATTCAATGGTACTGTCCGTGGTGGTGTGCACAAGGTGGCCACCACCAACACAATATTGAAGCAACTCGATTATGTAAGGTTTTCTTTTTTGTTTTTCAAAGCTCTGTCCTAAGAAAGCAAAATTTGGCCACCCTCTTGTGAAAATTTCTTCCACAGTATAGGTCCCTAAAACCAGTATTATCATATGTTATATTTGAAAGCACTCCATGTGGTATCTCAAAGCAAAAGGACATTACTACTCTAAACTGCTCTGACAGGATACACTGCAAAACATGCCAGTCCATTGCATCACAGCTAGAAGCCACGCACTCTAAATTCCATTGTAACACAAGTGACATGATGTGTGGAAAGAGTTCATATTTTAGTGCACGAAATGCCGAAAAAAGAAACTAATTTCAGTAACAACAAAAGCAAATAAAAAGTTCATCATTAAGTTAATCAACTTTCACATGGCAAAAATTAACAAAACTGTTCTTTCATTCTAGTTTAATGATATGTGACCAATGCAGTCAATGGGGTTCCAAGGTCTTGGCTAGGTATTTGCATAAAACTGCAACACACTTTTCTTTCTTTAATTATTAACCATTATTATTTCACCTCTTAACTGCCTGTAAGTACATCCATACACACCTGGGCTGGTTTGCTCAAAAGCTGGTTAACGCTAACCCAGGATTAAAAGTTAACCGAGGTATTAATGTTTTTCACCTCTTGTGTTTAGTGTAGCTTGATCTCAAATATTCTAACCCAAAACTGAAGGACAGACAATGTAATCAGAAAACCTCACCAAAAAGTTACAAAACTCAAAGCAAAATTCTCGCTAATCCTGGGTTAGATTAATTGGGCTTTGAACAACCTGGCCCGGGACAACATGAGCTGGCTAGCTGTTAGAGTAGTATATTTTACAACAATCACTGACACAATTTGACCAGACCATCACAACATGTGTTCTGCAGTGGGATTAGGATCTTTTGGTGGAGTGAGAGAGAGGAGAGGATACTTTGCATGATCTTGTGGGGATGATGAGTAGTCCTTCATCTTTCTTAGGGTTAAGTTGGGTGGTTTTCCCTGCCCCTATGCAGTAATCTGAGTTCACTTTCATCAAAAAATGACTACTGTCAGGCTGTCAAAAAGTCATGTATCAATAATGGGCCTTCTGGGCACTACTGGTACTCTGACATAAACTATTGAATCCTTTGAAACTCAAACACAAAATGTGTTTCTTTAAACCAACACTGTACCTTTCCAAGTCTCTCATCTTGTTCATTTCAGCTTTTAATTCATGAAACTGGGTTGCAACCACCTCCCTTTGCTAAAGAAAAAAAATTGAAGACTGTTGTGTGTTACCCTCATTAAACAAAGCTAATTTATTTATTTATTATTTTATTTAACCTTAATGTTCCTTCTTACAGTGAATCTTCATTTGCAGACATATGAAAACGTACCCTTGAGACTGAGGCAATAGTCATCTTGAGCAAGAATGTGTCAGAATTTCTTTTATAAGGATACTTTGGTCAAAATATGATGAATGATTTGATTGTGATAGCAAACTGTGACCTATTACTGAACAGATGTATGGGAACAAGGAATCTATTTGTTAAACTTTGAATGGCTTTAGTTGCAGACATTGCAGAGTTAGTAAGGCCTGATTTCCATTTACCACATTCAAATCAACTAGTCATGTCACTGTGATAAAAAATGAAATTACACTGCATTCATTTCAGCTAGTGTGCAGGATTCCTCAGTTACTAGTTTTGTATTGGTATTAAGTTTTAATATATCTCACCTCCTTGATAAGTCTGTTTCTTTCATCACATTCTTTAGCATTACTTGCCATTTTGGCTTTCAGCTGTGAAATGCTGTCCTGAAAAGCAGGTAGATTTGTTTTAATGTGTACATGTAAATGTTTGGTTGTACAAGGTAAACAATCATGCATCTACTTGCAATACACAATGCTAACTAATCCATGATTTAATAGGTTCACCCCAGCTGAAAGTTCAAACTTTTTCAGACTGATCTATATACTATCTATTTCCCTTGTTACAGTCAAATAAGACCAATGAGCTAAGAAATGGACAGGTCATGGAACAAGTGACCTTTTCTTTTACATTAAAGAGACACTGAACCATTTCTTAATCAACTCTAAAGTTATCTATTAATGTGCAATACATGGACAATTGTTCTACACACTGGGCTATACAATGTAGTTGCCCTTGGAGGATGAGTCCACTCCTAAGAACAGGCAGCAGACAAGGCAGCAGACAAGACTACAACTTTTTTTCCTGTGAGCCCTTGACCCTTTTGAAACTTGCAAAAGAAGTCTGTGAAGGCTAATATGGCTTGCTCAATAAAGTCATGACTGTGAGACCCCTGAAATGTAGCCAAAATTCTGCAGAACACAGCTTTTTTGGTTACAGAGTAGAGAATGCAGTGCTACCTAGAGGCAGTAGAGGCTGTAGAGGCTCAGAAACTCTACGCTAAAATTCTATCATTTTTTGGGACACATTTGTTAAGTGTTGTTATTTTATTTAATAGGCACCAATCATCAAAATGATGTTTTAAAATTGCAAGTCTAAGGATGGACAACTTTTAGTTTCAGTCCTTATGTTCCAGATTAAGACTAGTATATAAAAAATATTATGATACCCGAGTGTATGGTCTCACCTGTATTCTCTGTAGCTTTCTCATTTGGGTTTCTATTTCATAAGAACTCTTCTCATCTTTTGCTTTGAGATTTTCAAAGGCCAATTTTCTTTCCTCTGTTGTTTCATTGTAATTCTTCAGAGCCTATCAAATATTAAAAAGTGACAATAATTTTAACTTATGATTATCATGTAAACCTAATAAAAAAAGTATTACAAGGAACACCGATCAGTAACTTTACAGCAAACAAATTTGTTTTTTTTTTCTAATTCTTACTTGCTGAAATTGCCTCCAGAGATCCTCCACTGTACCTTCCAATTGTATTCTCAAAGCATGCTTCTCTTCAAGATTCTATACAAGAAAAACAGAATGAAAGGTTTGCTAAATGCTCATGAATGAAGATAGAGAAGAATGATAAATAAAAATACAGGAAAAAAGCCTTAACCATGCTGTGACTGTGTGAGAGAGAAATAATTACTGCCAGAGAGCATATCTTAAAACTGTTGTTTATTTGTTAAATAATACATTACTTTATTCTTTATTTCATCTCTAAGACTTTGAAAATCTTGTTTAGCTTCATTTTCTAATTCATTCCACTCTTCCTCCATTGCAAACATGATGTCCTGAATATCATGCATCTCCCTCCTCTGCTGGTTTACTATCTTCAATCTAAAAGAAAGATATTTTCAAATAATATATAGCTACATGTATATTTATGTGTTAAGGAGAAGACCTAGTGGATAATGTCTCTTGAGACGGTGAAAATTGTGAAAAAAAAACCCAACCCTTTCAAGATGTAAGAAATTATCTTTTTTTGTAGGCATGGCTCAAATTAGAAGTACCAATTCTACAACAAGAAATTAAATGAACTAACAATGAAACCACAATAACTCCACTGGTGGTCATTTTAGTTTTACCCACTAAAAGGCATGATGGGCAGCCTGAGGGATGCCTTAGTGAGTTTATAAATTTTAGAATTTTCATAGAGGGCATGAGCCATTTACCTTTGAATCCACTAAGCTTACTGTGTACCTCCATATAACAGGATGTCTTGAATGCAGCTTTATAGATGCAGTGTGTGTGAATGAGATGTAACTAGTACACTTTGGTTATACAAGTTATTTGGTTCATAGTGGTACAAGCTAATCCTTGTATATTCACCTTTCAGTGTCAAATTCTTCTTTTAAGATCTCTTGTTCTTGATCATACTCATCTTGAGCCTCATGTAATCGTCTCTGTTGTAAATCTAAAATTAAATTTTTCATGAGTAGTTTTTTAGCGGAGCTCTGGCAGCCCAAACCGCCAAGCAAAGCCCCATACTCATATAGGAAAGAAAAGGAAACTCATGAGTTGATTTCCTCATGGTTATCATGGCTAGCAGTATTGCTCATGGGCATGTACGCATGACGGCGACAGCGATGACAGAGTCGCGCAACATGGCAGCCATACTCCAAATAATAGGTTGACAGAGACATGCAGCCTTGGTTTACCATGTACTTCTTTGGTATTGGACATCCATGTTATGATCACCTGACACCTGTTAAAACAAGGTATCTGCTGACCAGTATCATGTGACCATATCACGGGCTCAAGTTTAGAGCTCATCAAGATCACGTGTTTTTTTATGAAGTTGACCACTGAGCAAGTGCTGGTTTTCGATGGGATCGCAGGCTTATGTCAGGTTAACTTGTTGAAAACAGGGCAGGATTGTTCGGAAGCCGGTTAACACTAACCCAGGATTAAAAGTTAACCGAATTATAACTTTTTCTTCTATACAAATGTTTTTTGCTGCTTTGTTTTGTGTATATGGTGATTATTAAAACTCAAAACAGAAGGCCAAAAAATATATAGAAAACCTCACTGCAAAGTTACAAAACTCAAATCAAAATTCTACCTTTTCCTGGGTTAGCTTAATTGGGCTCTGAACAACCCGGCCCAGGAGCTTCGCTTTTAGGCAGAGTGGCCTAAATCTATGTATTATGAGAAATGACTGTTTTAGTGTACAAGGCAAATCTAACCACATTGGGTAATCCGGTGTAAATGCTAACATTATTATAGTAATCGGTCTGATACTATTCAAAGATATCTCAGTCTAGACAAATTGTTAGATAAAACCATCAGAGGGGAAAATACTAGTCCTGGCTAATACATTCAAAAAGTGCATGCAACAAATTGAATGCATTGTCTTCCCCCCCCCCCCCCCCCCCCCCACCCCCCCCCCGCTAAAAAAAATTTTTTCCACTCGTCCATTTTATGAAATTTTTAAAAAAAAAGAAGTAAATTAATTTCTTAAATTTTACAAATTTGGGGGGGGGGGAAAAAAATTTGTATGAGAGGGGGGGGGGGGGGGGGGGGGGGGGGGGGGGAAGACAAT
>Ga0126338_10002607_pt1 | contig 12441 bp, 7 predicted proteins | sample OrbCmetagenome_2_FD_92529 | JGI IMG/M metagenome (GOLD analysis project Ga0126338, IMG submission 92529) | Coral microbial communities from Petempiche,Puerto Morelos, Mexico - Orbicella C C metagenome | ecosystem: Host-associated > Invertebrates > Cnidaria > Coral | place: Petempiche,Puerto... | reverse complement strand
AGTTCTCTGCTCGCTCACCTGGCCTTTGAATGGCAGCGATGCTGCAGGTGACCTTGCTTTGATTCACACCTCTCTGGTTTGGTCACGTAAATGCCCTAGTTAGCATTAGAACAATTTGATTGATACAACAACAGCAGTGAGGTCTGCATCAAAACAAGGTCACCTCCAGCCTCGCTGCCATTCAAAGGCCAGGTCACTGAGCAGGCAACTGTAAAATGGTCTATTGTGAAGCTAGAGGCTGGAATCGTTAAAAAAAGTCAGGAATTTTATTTGAGCATTAGGCACAGAATTTACTTTATTTGTCACGTTTAAATTTTGATATTGTAGAGGACAAAGAAATCTAGGGTGATTTGTTTCGCTCGAAGGATTTTTGTTCGAACAAAAACCAGAAACTCGATATTATTGCATGCGTTCGGAAAGAAAAACTAACGTGAAACTTGAAATTCGCTAATTGCAAATACTCCTAATACAAATCGTAATTGCTAAGACAGAAATTGCAATTGCTAATTCAAATCGTGACCTTTCAATGAAAAAGACAAGAATCTGTGATATGATTGACTGTTGATGAAAAAACAACCTCGCCAAGATTTAGGTCTGTTGATGTCTCATGTCAACTGACTGCTTGGCTCCACTAGCCCCTATGATTATTCTAGGCAGCCAGTACTCTAATGTTCTTATGTATATTTTCTGTAATTAGTACACGTGAGAGAGAGAGTTCAAATAGAGATTGCTGTGGTTGTTGTTGTTGTTGTTGCTGTGTGGTTTTTCATTCGCACGTTTTTCATTTTGTCTCCATGGAGGAACAGAGATAAGGGGCATAGGGGGCATCATCTTACTGAATACGCGATGACCCCTTGGCATATACCCGAATGCTCTCACGCTATAGGCATCACAAAATAATTACTGAATACCACAGCCAGTAAAAAAACAGCATAAAACTCTATTCGCGAGCAAATATTTTATTAACTTCTCCCGTGTTAAAAGAGCTACATCTACATCAGACGATAAACAAGTTATAAATCCTAAGAAGAGTAATGCGAATAAGGTGCACGTGATAAAATGTAGTGATAATTAAATAAAACAACAATCTATTCGGAAATTAAAATAAGTACTCTAAGACACAAGCAGGAATGAAACATACCTAGTCACAGTTACTTTAAACATCTGGCTGAGATTCAAATCTCTAAATATTCTATTTCCAAGACTATATTTCTCGTAAACTCGTATCATATCTTCATCAGGTTTTTTGCTCAGTCTTCCGTACAAGTTCCGAAAGACAAGACAAGCGAAATTAATTTGCTGTCAGAGTAATAGGTTTTTTGCAAGTTATAATGTGTACCACTGACCCATGACACGCTGAATTTCTCCCCAATTTACCTCTCTGTCAATCTCAGAGCCACTTTAACTACCCCCATGCCATTTCCTCCACTCCTGGAACAGGACAGAAGATTTAGTTTATCCTAATAAATCTTAGAAAAGCAACTAGCTCCTCTACATTTCCTTTTATTCACCAGAAAGTAACAACGTAACTTTATTTCTTACTTCTTGATTTTAAGTAAGTTCAACAATGGAGAAAAGAAAAAAAAAAAAAAGAAAAAGCAGAATAGAAAAAAAAAAGAAGAAAAGAAGGTAAGGGATAAAGTTCCACATTAAATTAACAGTAAAATAGCCTTAAAGACGTGTTTACTTACAGGGTCGTTGCCTCCAAGAAGTCTGGTGGGAGAGAACAAAAAATTTCCCAGACTATATGCTACAAGCTTGTTTCCATGGATACATTGTTGCTGCAGATCGTGAGGATGTGATCCGATAATAACATGCACACCAAGAGACTGCAGGTGTCTGGTTATATGACGTTGATAAGGAAGTGGTTCAAAAAGAAGTTCTTTACCCCAGTGCATAAATACGACTATAATGTCCACTTTAGCCTTGAAGAATAAAGAACATATTTGTGAGTGAAATTCGACTCAAACAGGACGCTTTAGGATAAGTTTTGAAGGGTTCTCTCTGTCACGCAACACTCAGTTGTCTGGAGAGAAGGTCCTTCTCTTTCGATAATGTAGCATTGCATGACAAAGAAACGGCCAGAACTGGACTACAAAGTAATAGGAATGCATGGGAAATTGACGCATCCTTGATAAAGATTTTGCAAACTACCAGCATGTAGTAGGCAATAAGAAATATATGATATCGAGTGAAGTGTTAACTATTATAGTGTAAAATCAGTTAACTTCGTTGAAGCTTAATCCCATGGGACTTAGTTGCTGCAGTTGCAAGGACAACAGAGTTAAAATGTAATCATTATGATAACGTAAGCAAACAAAAGAGCATAAACAAATGAGATTAATTAAAATTGTAACAATGGGAGGTGATTCTGTTCCACCTAAAAGTTGACGTAAAAAGTGATGCTATATTATACATTTATAGTTTGAGTTATACCGCTTTTTTGCTTCGTCACGTCCTTGGTGGCAATTGAGTCTTGATAAATGGCTGGACCAGAGGTAGACAATAATCTTATCCCAGTACAATTATTTTTCCCGCTGAGTAACACATCGTCACAGTAACCTAAAAACCCAATTTTCAATCCATTTCTTTCCATAATGACTGACTCCTGTATGTAAGAAAAAGAAAGACAAACAAATTAATACGAAAATTAAATCTAACGCTCTTCCATTTTGATTTTCAAAACCAGACTTAGGTTTCCAAAAAAAAAACACGAAATCAGGAGGAGAAGGAAAGAAAAAAAGAAATGAAAAAGCAAAGACGGAATTAAGAAAGTATCCCCTTCAACTATCTAATCTACTCACTTGAGAGGAAGAAAATTTCCCGTAATTGACGCCGAAGTATTTTAAGCCTGCTTCTTTGAGGACTTGAACGGTGAAGTTCACTCCTTTAGAACCAAAGTCATTCAAATGATTGTTAGCCAGTGTAACCACGTCAAATCCTGCAAAACTAACATGCAATGTATAAACGTGCATTAGAAAAAACACGAGTGGTACTTTTTCCTCATCCAAAAAGAGGCATACTGTACAGTGTAACGTAGATTAATGGGAAGTTAATCCAAAATTATGATGAAAAAAGTATTATGTAATTCTTCAGTGTGATTCATTTAAACTAGAACTGCAAAAAAAAAAAGATAACATTTGGATTGATTAATTGAATTTGGATTGATTGAATGACGTGATGAAGCAGTTGACGCTTTATAGAATATTCTTTCAGGAATTAATGAAAAGCTACTAAAGGTTTCAGCTTTACAGAGTAAATTCCTCCTTTATACTGTTTCCAGAAAACTCAAAGGGAAGGAAGTCTCCCCTCCTACGCAGGCGGATTAAGTTGTTTTCCAAGAATTCAATCTAAGAAGACTATCTGTCGGTTCAAAAGTTACAAGAATATTACAAGAATGTCTGAATTTATCAATAAGGCTTCCGAAGATTCTCGATAAATAAAAGTATTCCGAAGATGAACTGGAGATAATGAAGCAAAGGTCAATACATTTCTAGCACAAATTGTGCGAGGAAGTCATGGGATTTGTGACGCTAATATAGCAGAGTATTTGATAGCAAGTGATCGCGGTGTTTTAGATGGCATAAATGCCTGCCTTTAACACCGAGCTCAGTTAAATGTCGAGTCTAACTAGAATTTAGGTCGAATTTATAATGCCTCCGAAGTATTATTGAAATATCCAATTTAAAACTTTTAAAATGATACGCTACGGGATGTAATGTTCCTGTTTTTGAAATCGATATCAACACGATTCCATGCCGGAGAACCGAAAGATATTTATTTCTAGGTCGCGAATAAACATCAAGCGTAAAATTAAAGACCATTTTTAATACTACCTCAAGGCTGAGACAGCTTCAGGAATGGAATCCAAAACAACCTTTTCTGTATTCTGGTAACGATACAAGAGACTCCAAATTTGCGACTGAAATGTTCGCCTCTCTGATGAAAGGAGCCACATCTTTGAACGAATCGTTGTATGAGTGGTAATTATGTTCCACGTAATATTTCACAGGACCAGAGAAGGAGATGTGTCCGACGAACAACAAGCTGACTTGCTCTGAAAGAAAACAGAAAGATAAAACTATTTTCTCAATTTCCTGATTCTCGTGCACATCATCGATAAAATGAAACCTAAATCAGTCAGGCTAACGGAAGTGCGAAAAGCCAGAAGACGGTATGCAGGTAAATAACGATCCCAGTTAGACACGAAGCATCAAGATTTAGTGCTTCTTGAAAATCCAATGAAGGTGTTGGTTTTAATTGGATATCCACTAGTAGTTGCTAAAATGTACCGTACTAGTCACGAAAGTTGTTTACAACTGTTGTGGCTACGGACGAGTAGGAAAGAAGTGGTCTAAAACTTGAAAACGTCGGGCCGACGTTTTCAAGTTTGACAATGTTACTTGGAGGAAAATCACTAAAAATCATTGACCTTTTAGAGAATTAATTTTATGCTTTTTTTTGTCTTTTAAAGGTTATTTTGTTGATCAGTGAGTGCACTCTTATAATTCTAGCATAGTTTGCACAAAAAACTTAGGAGACCTCTCGTGATACTGCTCCTCTAAGGTTAAGACGATGTACATATATATACCTCACCTTCTTGAGTGATAACTATCACAAATGACATGGCTAGGATGTACCCTGTCAAAATCATCACTAACTGTCAATAAGATAATTGCCAACTAATTTTTTGTCATAACTTCCAAGTTACTCGACTTTGATTAAGAGCTAAATTAATTTGCCACCGGTGAAAATGTATTTTTTTCTTAGACAGGTGTTAGTGCCATTTGCAAGGCTTACATGACCAATGGCTGAATTGACGATGAACACAAGTCTAAAAATATGCAATTAGAGCATTATCTCAGGTGATTCTCAATCAATGCAAAAAGAAATACAACAATATGTTTAGTAGAAAAATGCCTTCTACCATTCCTCTCTTAAATAAAGGAACTTTGCTCCTCCTTTGCCATCCATTTTGAGCTCTATTTTGGAGAGCTTAGGAGGGTCAGGTAATGATTAGATATGAACGCCTACACGTTATATTAAGAAATAGACTTGCCACAAGTCGAGTTTTTCTCAAGCTTTGTCTTAGTTATCTCCCTCGAGCGAAGCGAGAGGGTAATCTTCGAGCGACAAAGGCGCGAGGGTGAGCGCGAGCGATGTAAGTCGCGAGAGGTCGACTTGTTTCACACACAGGAATGTGAATCAGAGTGTAAATTTTTGGCGCGAAAAACATGATTGACATTTCTCACTTTTCACGTGCTCCGCGCGCGATCGTCGCGAAAGCAGAAAACGATTTCCATCAAAACGTTTACTAGTACTGTTCCCTAACTCAAATAAATTTATTTGTGTACAGTGCAGTATGTAGCCAGCAGACAGACGGCAAAAGCTGTTCCGTTGAGTAACGCCTCCTGAAGAGACAAAACCGTGTTTAAACCGATAGGGAATTATTTGTTTTAGTCTAGATTAACCAGCGATCGACCAGAGAGCTGCCTGAAAAATGCTATAAACTTATGTAGATCTAGCTTGTACAGACAAGAATCTGAATTAACTAAAGAAGACGGAATTAGTCAGGGAAAACTATAATTCTGTAAAGCTCTCTTGATTAAATAACGTTGAGAATCGAAGTCGCAACGAACGGCAGAGAATAAAAGCGCTGTTCCCAAAGGTCCTTTATCGATCGACGGGTGCTTTCAACACGGTACGTAAAGTCGGTAAAACGGCCGATGCAAATTTGCTGCGATGCCCTTTCTTTGTAGAAAAGAAACTTGGTCATTCATTAAATCAACTAAAACTGCAACAATTACGCAAACTGCAGGAACGGCTCTGTTCTTCTTGGAAAGGTCCAAACTTAATTCTCTCAAACGATCCGGATCACGCAGGAGCTCAGATCGCGTCCGTAAACAAACACTTATTGGTCGGATAAATAGCCTTCCACTGCTTTTCCCTGTTCTTCTTTCAAGGACTTGAAATTAAGTTGGATAGACCATATTCAATTGCTTCCATAAAATTCATATCCTTAAGCATATCCTAGAACAAAAAGCTAAATGAAAAAGATTTTTATAGTACTTGAACTCAGCAGACACTTATTTTGCTCTGCGACTTGTGTCGTTGATCGCACGCGACGCCATGACGTACCCTCAGTACTTGTTTGTTCATTGGTTAATGTGCATTTACGTCACCGGTGGAAAAATCCACCCGTAAAATTTGGTGCGCTGCAAATGGGAAAAGTCCTTTTCAACGGGGAAACCAACAGGGAAGAATTATTTGAAGGTACTTTTAGAAGGTCTAGTTAGGAAAGCGTGACGTTCAAAATAACATAATGTAATTCTTGTGGAGAGTAACGCCTAACAAGGGCATAGAGTAAGGGAAGCGTTTAGATGTATTCATACCGGGGCGAGTGCACCCCAGTTCCCTCTCGTGGCTTTGTATTTGTTTACATCATAGCACCATCAAGTGTCACCAGAACAGGTCGCACAGTCGCTACCGTACTGCACCGGAGCGAGAATTCAATCATTCCGGTACGAAATCTCGCAACGAACAACGACCACTCGTTTCGGTGTGACATTGGTCTCATGGGAGGCTTGAACCGGGTGGCGCATGCGCAGCTTTTATCACTCAATCAAAAATGGCGTCGCGTACGCCACGACAGGTTTGACAGGTTTGACACGACAGGTGTCTCATCATGTAAACGAGGTACGAAATGAAGAGTCATCCCGGTAAAGAACTCGCACCAGTGTGGGTTTCTCTCATGTCAAAGGTGCTACGTCGCAGTTTGCGCATCTTGAAACGTTTAGCCTAAATTTTTCAAGTTTGTTGTTTGTAATCCGTGTTTATCTTTTTCATCCTTAACCATCCTTTTTCCTTTATGGCACTTGGGTGTTAATCTCTCTTGGTGGATTACAGGGTTTTTTTTTTAAGTTTTCTTGAATTTTAAAGTGATTTTGTACATGGCCAAACTAACTCAAGATGCCGTGACTGAGCTCCTTAAACACCCTCTAAAGCGAATTTTAACTTCATGAAGATTTAGTTTGTCATTATAACAGATCCCTTTCCATATACCAGCCAAATACGCTTAAAAAATAACGATGACATTCCTTTAGAGGCCATCTGAGTCAGATAATACACTCACCATAAAATAACCTTGACTCATTACCATGCGTTCCGTCCGTTTCAGTTTTCACTATCAGCGCCAATTAGACAGTCACATTTAACCTAACTTTATTTTCTGGTGAACTGAAAAAAATAAAAATAAAAATATCAGATTATAATTTAAAGAACAATCAACAGGCCAAACAGGCCTTTGTTATATATGGTCAGGTGCAATCGTTACTTACCGAATCATTTCACTATAATCACTTGATGGTTTCCCAGACAGCAATTAACACAAAAAGAGGTAGTCAAACTTCTTCTTCTCTATGGGACTTTCAGTAACATCATCAAAGAAAGCCCTAATTGTCCACTTTCTCCGTTATTATTACCATTTTTACGAATAAATTCTACATCATGTACGACCACTAACGGTTTGCTCTTCTAAAACTTTCATGAATGTGATCAAGTGAATGCGAAACGGGTGGCAATGTGTAGACACGTCTATTATTTGGAATACTAGTGACTATACATAATAATTCGTAGTTGAAGATCTATTTTTCTTTTCGTATTCTCACTTGAATCTATACATTTCCATGGCCTAAAGGACGTTTACCAAAAACAAAAATAATAAGAACAATATTTATTCAAAGTGCAAAACGTTCAGAGGTTCAAGCTACATGGATCAAGAGTCAGTTTTTGTACGACGGCCAAGGGTTGGTTTAATTTAATTTGCAGCTGGGAAGTTTCGAGTCATCGAGGGCTTGAGAAATTGGGAATAAAATAATTTGCGATCTTTCCCATTTTTTTGATATATATATTTGAAGATTCTTTGAATCAATATTAGAACTGAAAAAAAAAAAAAATGTAAAACTCCAAATTCCACCGAAGATGGCAGATCCAGGATGGCGATCGTTTCAAAAATTGACGTCATTTAGGTGTAATATGACGTCATACTTGACACGGGTAGCCCAGGCTAGAGTTCTGGTACTAGCGGGAAATATATTTGACTTTCAAGACGCACACGCTCGCATTGCGATCCTATTTTTTTTTTTTTTTTTTTTAAATCGAAACTTGTGATATAAAAAAAGTTGATACGTCAAGCATATTTCAGTTCGGTGCGAGAACTTGAGGATAGATATATATATTTTATAATGAAATACCCCAAGGTTGCTTTTAAACATAAATTAATTTATGATTTAGAAGCAATTCTCACACTCCTTGTCCGTTTCTCCACAAACATTTTTCCATTTGGCGTTTTCTGTAGGTTCGGGGTGAAGTCGCTTGGTTGTTGGATCGAATTTCATATCCAAAGAGAAGTACTTAGCTTCGATGACGCCATTCCTGAAAAGAAATAAATATACATTATAAATTTAGCAATTGACCACGAGTAGTCTCTCGTTGGCTTAGTCCGTCGAGCGAGACGCGAAAGAAAACCTCGGGAAAAAAATAACCGGCCGCGCTAAATCCTGGAGGCGCTTCTTGCGCTTTTCTGGTTTCGTTGATCGCTAGCGGGTCAGATCAAGAGACCGAAATTAATTTTCTTTAAACTGGAGGTACTCGTGTTTAGACGTTGAGGACAACTGTGAATGAAGTCAACAACGATATAACAAAGTTACCGGATCAATTTATTTTTCGTTAAGTTTCGTTTGTTCGCAATCGATGTACATTTGAGCTTACGTCGGCTGCATACCAATATACCAAACAATTTTGTAGTTCTTACTATTTGCCTCTGAAAATTATCATAGCTAAACCAACTATTCGCCTTGGGCTCAGTGAACATTGGTGCATAATGCTTTCGGTGCATATTCGCCTTCGGTGAATAATTGCTAAATAGTTTGTAAATAACAAAACTGGGACAACAGAGGAGAAAATGGTAATAGCCAAGTCCGGGTTTAGTGAAAAAAGATAAGAAACCTAAACTCTACAAAAAAATATAAAACAATGAAATTTGTGTCGGTAGGTGACACGGAAATACAAATTGCACGTTTTTCAAGAGACAACACAGCTCGGGAGTATTTTATGTTTTTCTTCTCTTCTGTCCGCTACAAATCCATGATACATAGCCTGAAGCTTGTTAAATGGACTCATTACAGTAATTTAAGCACAGTGAGTGGAATGAAAATGTGTATGAACAAAAGCCCATAGCCGTCTTCGCAAAGTCTCAAATTTTCATTCATTATTAATATCTACGAATAACTTTTCCTAATCCAGTAAGGGCGATGGTCCTAAAAGATGCCTACGTACCATCCTAGGTTGAGGTCTAAAAAGAGTCAGGTGAGGGATGGGAGGCATGAAAAACACTTCTGTTTCCACCGAGGGACTTAGATATGGATTATAATTAAAATTAAACAAGCAGCTAGGAATGAACCATACCTAGTCACAGTTACTTTAAACATCTGGCTGTGATTCAAATCTCTGAATATCTTATTTCCAAGACTATCTCTCTCATAAAATCGCATCATGTCTTTATCAGGTTTCCTGCCTAGTCTCCCGTACAAGTTCTGAAAGTAGGATTGCAAGACAAGCGAAATTAATTTGCTATCAGAGTAATAAACATTTTCTTATCGGGTTTTCTGAAAGCTTTTTTAAAATAAACTTCTCTGTCTAGAAAGTCGAAATGCTAAAGCTCTCCGCCAGCTACGTCTTCTGGGGAAAATCTAGACGCCGCGATGAGCGCCGGTAAAAGTTTGGGGATGCGACTCATCGGAAACTGCATGCAAATATGTAACGGTTCACTAACCTTCTGATTGGCTGTATTCTTCAAGGTATGGTAATGTTCCATATTTAATTTGCAGTAAAATTACAATGTATTTTAGAAACGTGCTTACTTACAGGGTCGTTGCCTCCAAGAAGTCGGGTTGGAGGAAACAAAAAATTTCCTAGACTGTATGCTATAAGCTTGTTGCCAAGGATACAATGCGGCTGCAACACGTGGGGATGTGATCCAATTATAACATGCACACCAAGAGACAGCAGGTGTCTGGTTATAGGACGTTGATAAGGAAGTGGTTCAAGAAGAAGTTCTTTACCTCAGTGCATAAATGCGACTATAATGTCGACATTAACCTTGGAAGAACGAGAAACATATTTGTGAGTGACACCTTATAGTGTGAAGGCGACCACTGACTTACAGCGTCAAGACTGGATTTCAAGCATGTTGTTAAACGAAACGTCTGAGGGTCCTAACTTTCTCTACCCTCGGTTAGAGGCTTAATCCTTCCCAAATGCACTCCTGTACCTAATTTGTGAATCAATAGAAACAATTTCTTATTTAACAAACAGATTAATGATGCAGCCGTTCTTAATGGGTCATTCCCGAATTACCTTTAGCCTCTTTTCTTTCATATGAAAATGAAATTTCAGTCACATACAAATTAAACTCATTTTCATATGAATGGTTGTGCACCGCGCCTCGCTTTGATAGAGAGGCCTAAGGCAACTCGGAAATGGTCAATAATGCACGCTAACTAACTGGCTGCAAAAATACGTTTTCCAGAAATTTACGGCGTGTCATGCTCGGAACAGGTGGTCAGCGGATGAGAAGAAGCTACCGAGAACTCATGATAGTTTGAAGGGACTTTTACCAAGTCATATTATACTTATTTAGCTTAATTTGAGTTATACCGCTTTTAGCTTGGCTATGTCCTTGGTGGCAATTGCGTCTTGATAAATAGCTGGACCAGAAGTGGACAATAATCTAATCCCAGTACAATTATTTTTGCCGCTGTGTAGAACGTCGTCACAGTAACCTAAAAACCCAATTTTGAGTCCTTTTGTTTCCATAATGAGAGGTTCCTATATGAAAAAAATGAAAACAAAGAAATTATTTGAACAATTAAGGCAACCTTCGATTTTGACTTTGAAAATCGGATTTCGGATTTCTCAATAAAACATAGGCCTTTTGCATAAATGGCGCCTAAATTTGAATAACAATACTTAATACATCCTTAGCCTCGTACTCATGTTTCAAGACAAAAGACTTTTCACATGAATGTGAGGCTTAGAGTGTATAAGTATTGTAGTTCAAAAATAGGCGCCATTTATGCACAGGGTCTCTGGATTGCGATTAAAATCCAACCTTGGATTTATGGAGTTGCTTCTTTGCATGTTTTTGTCTGAGAATTTCGAAGAAGATTTGCAAAGTATTATCTACCGATTGTTCGCAGGTAATCCGAAATGAGAGCACTAAAGCCCAGGTCAAACGTCGGACTTCACATGAGACGAACTAAACTGAGCGAAATGAGTTCATGATAAGTTCGACGTTTTACTCAACTGAGTTTGTCCGACTAAAGTTAGATTGACCAACACGTTCATGCACATGTATCCGTCTGCTTCAGACGGATAGACCGTGTTGGTCCTCGAGCTTTACCCGTTTGGACTGACTCAATTTGAAATTTAGTTCGTCTTATGTGAAGTACTACCTTTGACCTGAGCCTAACAATGCTTTGGATCCGCCGCCGCCGCCGCGGAAATCCGAATTTGGCGGAAAGAAAGAGAGTTAGGAGGAAAGAAAGAAAAAACGTAAAGAGGATATTAGTGTCGTTTGTGTCTGTCTAAGCTACTCACTTGAGAGGAAGAGAATTTCCCGTAACTGACGCCGAAGTATTTTAAGCCTGCTTGTTTGAGAACTTGAACGGCAAGGTTTGCTCCTTTAGAACCAAAGTCATTCAGGTGATTGTTAGCCAGTGAAACCACGTCAAATCCTGCAAAACTAACATGCAATGCATAGTTGCAATTGTGAATAACTGATGGATGATTTTCTTGCCGAAGAAGTGGCCTAGTATAAAGAAAGTCACTAGAAATTTGAATCCGAAAGGCCCACATATAACAAAAATAAACAATGACAGACGCATTTCCTCGACTGAACGCCGGGTTCTGAACAAACATAGACATTCAGAGGGAGTTTCAGAAAACTTCGACGGCAACGGCAACGGGAACGTCGCTAAACAAAAGATTTAATGAGCAGAATAATGGCTGTGCACGTACGTTATAATTCTTGGTACATTTCTTTACTGTCCTCTGCAAAACGACAACGTGAAATGACTACATTTTGCGTTGGCTGGAGAACGTGAGCCGCGACGGCTAATTTTATTAGAATTTCTCGCTGTGTTCCAGATTTAGTTTTGTGATAGTCTTGACAGTGATTAGAAAATTACTTCAGAGTATCGCGAGATTCGTAGGTAAAATATAAAGTCATTTTTTAGGCGACGTTGTCCTCGACGTAGCCGTCGTGGTTACTCAAACTCCCTAATAAATCCAGGAAGACGTGTTCAAAAATAACGAATGTCGTCGCCAGCCTTTTCTTCTTCGACCTACCACTACGGGTATACTTAACACTTAATGACTGGT